>Ga0307497_10000063_pt1 | contig 20936 bp, 20 predicted proteins | sample 10_S_MG_FD_201366 | JGI IMG/M metagenome (GOLD analysis project Ga0307497, IMG submission 201366) | Soil microbial communities from Populus trichocarpa stands in riparian zone in the Pacific Northwest, United States - 10_S | ecosystem: Environmental > Terrestrial > Soil > Riparian zone > Trees...
TTCACTTCGTAGCCGGGCACGCCGGCTTCGATCAGCGTCGGCACTTCGGGCAGGCTGAGCGCGCGCTTCTCGCCGGTGACCGCGAGCGCGCGCACGCGTCCGGCCTTGACGTGCGGCGCGATCGAGTTGGTGCTCTCGAACATGAGCTGAACCTGGCCGGAAATCAGGTCGGCGATCGCCGGCGCGCCGCCCTTGTAGGGCACGTGCACGATCTGCGTTCCTGTCATGGTTTTGAACAGCTCGCCGCTTACGTGGCCGGGCGAGCCGTTGCTCGAAGACGCGTTGGAAAGCTTGCCGGGATTCTTCTTCGCGTACTCGATCAGGTCTTTGACAGACAAAAAATCCGTCTTCAGTGAAACGGCCAGGAGCATGTAGCCGGTGGTGACCAGCGCCACCGGCTGGATGTCGCGCTCGATGTCGTAAGGCAGCTTCGCCACCATGTGGCGCGTGATGGCGAGCGCGCCGACCGGCCCTTGGCCGATGGTGTAGCCGTCCGGCGTGGCTTTCGCCACCGCGTCGATGCCGATGGTGAGCGCGCCGCCGGGCCGGTTGTCGACGATCACCGGCTGGCCGAGCTCCTTCGACAGCGCCGGGCCGACGATGCGCGCGATGTTGTCGGTCGCGCTGCCCGCCGCCTGCGGCACCACCAGCCGGATCGGGCGGTCGGGAAACTCGGCAAAGGTCGTCTGCGCCAGCGCGGCGCAGACGATCCCGGCGAGGAACGGCCGGCTCAGGGCTTGAGCTGCGCGCGCACTTCGCCGCCCTTGTTCTTGGCGGTGTGCACGTTCACGTACAGGTTGCCGGCCTTCAGGTCCTTGATCTGCTCGTCGGTGAGCTTGCGGCCGGCGGGCACGCTGTAGGTGTCGCCACTCTTGTCGAGCGGCACGATCACCGGCCCGTTGGTGCCCTTGGCGCCGCGATGGATGTGCGCCATGGTGCCCGCGACGTCCTTGGTGGTGACGCTGCCGCTGACGGTGCCGTCGTCCGCGACGCGGAAGGTGCCCTCGCCGCTGCCCGATACGCTGAGCGGCGGGACTTCCTCGGTGCCCGTCAGGTTCACCTTGATGGCATTGCTGCCGGGCATCCACGAGGGCGCGTTGTTCGAATACGTGGAGCAGCCCGCGAGTGCAGCCACGACGACTACCAGGGACAGTTTCGCTATCAGTTTCTTCATGGTCTTCCTCCTCGATAGAACGGAACACATGGACCTATAGAATATTCCCATGCCTCGCATCTCCGCATCCAGTGCTTTATCGCGCCTCCGGATCCTCGATTTCTCACGCGTCCGGGCCGGGCCGACCTGCGTGCGCCAGTTCGCCGACTTCGGCGCCGACGTGATCAAGGTCGAGTCGCCCCCCGGGGTCGACCCCAACGAGGCCATGGGCGGGCCGCGCCTCGGCCCGGACATGCAGAACCTGCACCGCAACAAGCGTGCGATGACCCTCAACCTCAAGCTGCCCGAATCCAAGGGCGTGCTCGAGCGCCTGGTGAAGACCGGCGACGTGGTGGTGGAGAACTACCGGCCGGACGTCAAATTCCGCCTTGGGATTGACTATGCTTCTTTGGAAAAGATAAACCCCAGAATCATCCTGGCGAGCATCTCCGGCTTTGGCCAGGACGGCCCGTACATGAAGCGGCCGGGCTTCGACCAGATCGCGCAGGGCATGAGCGGCCTCATGTCGGTCACCGGGTTTCCCGGCCAGGGGCCGGTGCGCACCGGCGCGGCGATCGCCGACCTGACCGGCGGCCTCTATGCGGCGATCGGCGTGTTCGTCGCGCTGCTCGAGCGCGAAACCTCGGGCAAGGGCCAGTGGGTGCAAAGCTCGCTGTTGCAGGCGGGCATCTCGCTGCTCGACTTCCAGGCCGCGCGCTACCTGATGGAGGGCGAGGTGCCGCCGCAGGTCGGCAACGACCATCCCACCAGCATGCCGACCTCCGCGTACAAGACGAAGGACGGCCACATCAACGTCGCGGCTTCGGGCGAAGGCATGTGGACCAGCTTGTGCAAGGTCATCGAGCGCGAGGACCTGCTCGCGTCGCCCGATTTCAAAGGCGGAAAGAAGAGAGCCGAGAATCGCAAGCCGTTGAATGCCGCAATCGAAGCTGCGCTGGTGAAGAAAACCGGTGCCGAATGGATCGAAATCCTGAACAAGGCCGGCATCCCTTGCGGGCCGATCTACAAGGTGGACGAGGTGTTCGCCGACCCGCAAGTGAAGCACCTCGGCGTGGCCACCCCGGTCGAGCATGCCAAGCTCGGGCGTAAAAATATCCTGGCGAACGCGGCCACGCTGTCGCGCACGCCGGCCAAGGTGGTTTCGCCGACGCCCGAAATCGGCGAGCACACCGACGAAATCCTGCGCGAGCTGAAGTACAGCGCGCAGGACATCGAACAACTACGCAAAGGAGGAGTGGTGTGAGAAAGCTTCTCGCAGTTATAGGAATCTTATTTTCAGGGATTTGCCTTGCCCAGTACCCGAACAAGCCGATCACCACCGTGGTCGGCTTCGAGCCCGGCGGCGGCACCGACACCACCGCGCGCATCGTCGCGCCCGCGCTCTCGGAGCAGATGGGGCAGCAGATGGTGGTGGAGAACCGCGCCGGCGCCGGCGGCAACATCGCGGTCGACGTGGTGGCGCGCGCCATCCCCGACGGCTACACCATCGTGCTCGCCAACGTCGGCGCGCTCACGGTGAACCCGCACATCATGAAGACGGCGTACGACCCGCTGAAGGACCTGGTGCCGATCTCCATGGCCGCGGTGTTCGCCAACGTGCTGGTGGTGCAGCCCGACCTCGGCGTGAACAGCGTCGCGGACTACGTCAAGCTCGCCAAGCAGAAGCCCGGCATCATCACCTATGCGTCCTCCGGCGTCGGCGGCGCCGGCCACCTCGCGGGCGAGCTGCTGCACGTGGTGGCCGGCGTCGACATCGTCCACGTCCCCTACAAGGGTGGCGGCCCGGCGATGCAGGGCTTCCTCGGCAAGCAGGTCGATTCGTTCTTCGCCACGCCGGTGTCGTCGATCTCGCAGATTCGCGCCGGCAAGGCCAAGGCCATCGCCACCACCGGCTCGAAGCGCGCCGCGCTGATGCCCGACGTGCCGACCATCGCCGAGTCCGGCTACCAGGGCTACGAGGCGCTCAACTGGTACGGCTACCTCGCGCCGAAGGGCACGCCGAAGGAGGTGGTCGATCGCCTGCACAAGGAGATCGCCAAGGCGCTCGCCAACCCGAAGGTGGTGGAGCAGTTCAACAAGACCGGCGTCGAGCCGCTGTCGATGACGCCGGACGAGTTCGGCGCCTACATCAAGCGCGAGTTCGACACCTGGGGCAAGGTGGTGAAGCAGGCGGGCATCAAGCCGCAGTAATCAGATCCTCACCACGATCTTGCCGACGTGCGCGTCGGCCTGCATGCGGGCCGACGCCTGCGGCAGGTCGGCGAAGTCGTAGACCCTGTCGATCAGGGGTTTCAGCTTCCCGGCGGCGAACAAGGGAAGAAAATCTTTGGTGAACCCCTGCACCGTGACGGCGCGCTGCGCGCCGTTGCGCATCTTGTTCGACACGCCGAACAGCTTCAGGCGCTTCGAGTGCAGCGCCTCGATGTCCATTTCGGCCTTCATCACGCCGTCGAGGTAGCCCACGGTGGCCAGGCGGCCTTCGTACCCGAGGCAGCGGATGCACTCGGCGAACACCGAGCCGCCGACGTTGTTGACCACCAGGTTTACGCCTTTCCCGGCCGTCACCTCGAGAATCTTTTTTGAAAAATCCGGAGCGCGGGTCCGGATCGCCACGTCGAGTCCCAATGCGGAGAGCTTTTTCAGCTTGTCTTCGGACCCCGAAGTGCCGATGACCCTGGCGCCGAGCGCCTTGCCGGCCAGCAAAGCCGCGACGCCGACGCCGGACGACACGCCGGTGATCAGCAGCCATTCATCCTTCCTCAGGCTTCCCTGCTGCACGAGCATGTCGTAGACCACCATGAAAGTGAGCGGGGTGGCCGCGGCTTCCTCCCAGGACATGTTCGCCGGCACCGGCACCGCGTCGGCCTTGTCCATCAGCGCGTACTCGGCGAACGAGGAGGGCAGCCGCCCCATCACGCGCTCGCCGGTTCCTTCGACTTCGCCGGCGCCTTCGGTGCCGCCGATCTTCGCCGCGCCGGGCTTGGTGAGGCCGTGCTTGAGGAACTCGCCGCGGTTCAGGCCGGCGGCACGCACGCGCACCAGCATCTGATCGGGTCCGGGCTTGGGTTGCGGGGCCTCGCGCAGCTCGAGGCTCATGTCGGAGGCTTGCAGGAAATATGCACGCATGTCAGGCCGAGTGTAGCAATTCGTTGACGGCACGCAGCCGGTCCGCGCGACAGATAACCGCGCGGCCCTTGGCTATATTGATTCAAAGGAGTGACCCCCCATGGTGCAGCGTCTCACGAAGTGGCTGGTTGATTTCTGGATCGTGATGGCATTCGGCGTGGCGGCGGCGCTGGTCGTGCCGCAGGCGCATTCGGCGATGATCGGCACCGAGCAGGCGCAGGCGCAGGACGAGCGCGCGCGCGTCAAGGCGATGCTCGAGCGTCCGGAGCTGGCGAAAGCGCTGGAAAAGCTGGGATTGACGCCGGCGCAGGCGACCGCGAGGGTCGACGCGCTTGGCGACGGCGAGGTGCTTCAGCTCGCCGGCAAGCTCGACGCCGCGATCGCGGCCGGGCAGGTCAGCAACGAGACCCTGCTGCTGATCATCGTCCTCGTGCTGGTACTGATTATTCTGCTTTAGGCAGCAAGCTCGACCGGTTCGGCGCGCTCGTTCACCGTATGCAGGCGGACGGGCCGCCGCCACACCCGGCGGGTGTACTCCAGGACTTTGCGGGCGCGCGCGGCATCCAGGCCGCGGCCGTCGCTCGCGTGCTCGTGCGCCAGCACCAGGCCGCCGTCGGACTTGACCTCGACCGCGGCCACGCGCGGCGCGCCGAAGTTGAACTTGGGCGCGAGGATCGCCTCGCGCACCGCGGCCACGTCGCGGTTGGCGACGCGGATCTCGTCGCCCGGCCGGGTCTCGTAGACGAAGAGGTCGAGCTTCTCCGCCAGCTCGGCGTCGAGCCAGTTGCGGATGAAGCCGAAGTCGTCCTCCTCCTTCATCACCTCGCGCGCCTTGTCGAGGCCGTGGCGCGCGACGATTTGCTCCCAGAGCGTGAAGCCGAGGTGGTAGGGGTTGATCGCGAGCGCGGTCTGCTCGCCGGAGGCGAACGGCCGCACCACGTCGGAATGCGCCTTGATCGCGTCGAGGTAGAGCGGGCTCGGCAGGAAGTCGGCGTCGCGCAGCAGGCGCGCGTGCCAGTACGAGGCCCAGCCCTCGTTCATGATCTGGCAGGCGAACACCGGGTAGAAGTAGAGCGACTCGGCGCGCACCGCGAGGAAGATGTCGCGCTCCCACTGCTCGAGGTCGGGCGCGTACTGCGCGATGAACCAGAGCAGGTCGAACTCGGGGTGCGGCGGCACGCGTGCCTTGAGCGCCCCGATCGGCGGCATCTGCGGCTCGGACTCGCCCGGCAGGGCGCGGAAGCGTTTGCGGAAGTCGCCTTCCACCACCCGTTTCTTCTCTTTGACGAATTCGTCATAACGCGCCCGATGCAGCTCGCCGGTGACGTCGACGTGCGATTCGAGCGCGAGCGCAGCGTCGAGCACGGTCTCGACCTTTTCCAGCCCGACCGCCTCGATCGCCTGGTGGATGCGGTGCGCGTGCGCGGCGGCCTTCTCGACGATGTTGCCGCCCGACATGTCGTGGAAGCGCGCGAACAGCTGGTTGTTCTTCGAGAAGTCGGCGTGGCCGAGCACGTGCGCGGTGACCAGCGTGTTCTCGGCGAGCGAGTTGCCGTCCATCAGGAAGGCGCGGCACGGGTCGCCCGGGAACATCACCTCGAAGATCTTCGAGTGGCCCATGCTCTGGCGCACGAGCTGGTGGATGTAGCGCACGCCGAACGACCAGTGCGGCATGCGCACCGGCAGGCCGTAGACCGCGATCTCGGTCATCAGGCTCTGCGGCGCGACCTCGAAGTCCACCGGGTAATAGTCGAGCCCCAGGCGGTGCGCGAGGCCCTCGATGCGCGCGGCGTATTCCTCGAGCTCGGTGCTCATGCCGCCTTCTCCAGCGACTGCTCGGTGAAAAACTCTCGGATCGCGCGCCAGATGTCTTCCTGCGAGGCGAGGTGGCTCACGCCGACCGGGCAGCCGCGCGCCTTGAGCTCGCCGAACAGCTCGGCGAGCTGGGTCTCGCGCGGGCGGAAGGTGGCGACGCCGCCGGTCTCGACGTAGCCGGCGTAGTTCACCACCTTGGCGATCTCGGCGAGCGCGGCTCGCGCCGGCTCGCGGTCCTCGGCGGCGTTCTCGCCGTCGGAGGCGTAGAAGAAGTAGGTGTTGTAGCGGCTGGGGTCGAAGCGCGTCTGCATCTTCTCGAGCGCGAGCTGCGCCACGCCCGAGGTGACGGTGCCGCCGCTCGACGAGGCCTGGAAGAACTGGCTCTCGTCGAATTCCCAGGCTTCCGCGGCGTGGGCGAGGAACAGGGTCTCGACCTTGCTGTACTGCCGGCGGATGCCCTGCAGGGCGAAGAAGAAGAACTGCTTGGCGAGGCGCCGCTGGCCCTCGTCCATGCTGCCCGAGACGTCGAGCGCGAAAATCACCGCGGCATTGGTCGCCGGGGTGGCGCGCTTCACCAGCTGGCGGAAGCGCAGGTCGTCGTTGGTGATGGGGACAGGGTCGACCGAGGCGGTCTCCTGTATGGAGCGGCGCTTCACCGCTTCCTTCATGGTCTTGCGCCGGTCGAGGCGCGAGCGCGCGCCGCGCTTGTCCCAGCCCTCGCGCACGTAGTCGGGCTCGTCCATGGTGGCCGAGCGCTTGGGCTTGAGCTCGGGAAGCTTGAGCTCCTCCCACAGCCAGTCGACGATCTCGTCGACCTTGAGCTCGACCACGAACTTGATCTCGCCGTTGCCGTTGCCGCCGCCTTCGCCCGGCTCGCTGCCTTGCTCCTTGCCCGGCTGCAGCACATCGCCCGGCTGCCCCTTGCCCTGGCCGGCGCCCTGGCCATTCTCCGAATCCAGCAGGCGGAAGCGCGAGTGCTCCAGGAACTTCACCGGCACCGCCACGGTGCGGTTGGGGCGGGTGATCAGGTCCGAGCCGGCGAGCAGGTCGGGCAGGCTTTCCTTCACCGCCGAGCGCACCTTCTGGTTGTGGCGCAGCCAGTCGCGGGCACCTCTGGAAAAGAGGTCATACCACGGCGTTTCTGCTGCAATTCTGATCATTCCTGCGCTAAGAGCGTAGTCACGTAGTTGAGGGCCTCGCGGGCGCTATGGGAGTCGTAGCCGTACTCGTCGACCAGGCGCTGCTCGACCGCCGAGACCTTGCTGCGCGTCTCGTCGTCGGGCCGGGCGGTGGAGCTCACCAGGCGCAGCACGTCGCGGCGCTGCTCGAACAGATACTGCTCGACCGCGTCGTGCAGCGGCGCGTGGCTATCGAGCGTGAACTTGTCGCCGCGCTTGAAGGCGCCCATCGCCTTGCGCACCACTTCCTGGCGGAAGGAGACCTTGCCGGACTCGGAGATGCGGATCTTCTCCTCGACGTTGCGCAGGAAGCGCTCGTCGGGCTTGCGCTCCTCGCTGGTGATCGGGTCGCGCACGGTGCGCGCGTCGAGCGTGGCCTCGACCTCGTCGAGGTACTTCTCGAGCAGCTGCTGCGCCTCGGCCTCGAACGACACGAACAGCGCCTTGTGCACGTCTTCCTTCACCCAGCGGTTGTAGAAGTCCTTGCGCACGGTCACCAGGAAGTCGATCCACTTGCGCTTCTTCTTGCCGTCGATGCGCACGTCGGACTCGATCGCGTCTTTCAGCGCGATCAGCACGTCCATCGTCGTCAGGCTGCTTTTCTCGGACTGGATGATGGCGTTGGACAGCGCGTTGATCACGAAGCGCGGCGAGACCCCGGCCAGGCCCTCCTCGGGATTGCGCGCGCGGATCTTGTTCACCTCGGTGCCCGACACGCCGTCGACGTCCTCGCCGGCGTACAGGCGCGCTTTCTTGGTGCCGTCGCCCTCGCCCTCGTTCTCGGCGAGGCGCGTCAGCACGGAGAACACGGCCGCGACGTGCAGCGCGTGCGGATCGAGATGCACCTCGCGGAACGCCTGGGTGGAGGAGGTGAGCTTCTTGTAGATGCGCGCCTCTTCCTTGTACGACAGGGTGTACGGCACCTGGATGATGACCATGCGGTCGAGCAGCGCCTCGTTCTCCGGCTCCTGCAGGAACTTGCGGAACTCGGCGAGGTTGGTGTGCGCGAGGATGGTCTCGTCGAGGTGGATCAGCGGGAAGCGCGACACCTTGACGTTCTTCTCCTGGGTGAGCGTCAGCAGCAGATAGAGAAACTCGCGCTTCACCTTGAGGATCTCGATCATCTCGAGCATGCCGCGGCTCGCGGCGAACACCGCGCCCGACCACGACCAGGCGCGCGGGTCGCCCTCGTCGCCGAACTCGGAGACCTTGGACAGGTCGACCGAGCCGACCAGGTCGGCGATGTCGGCGGTGCTCGGGTCGTGCGGCGCGTAGGTGCCGACGCCGATGCGGCCGGCTTCGGAGATGAAGATGCGCTGCACCGGCACCTGCATGAAGTCGCCGTTGAACTCGTGCTGCAGGCGGCTCACGCAGTGCGGGCAGAGCTCGCCGGTGATCTCGACGCCGTAGGTGGCGCGGAACTGGCCGCGCATGGTGTGCGGGACCAGGTGCAGCGGCGACTCGTGCACCGGGCAGCCGTGGATGCCGTAGAGCGCCCCGGCCTCGGTGCGGCTGTAGCTCTCGAGCGCGCGCTTGAGCAGGATCACCATGCTCGACTTGCCGCCGGAGGGCGGCCCGAGCAGCAGCAGCAGGCGGCGGCCGACCTCGGAGCCCGCGGCCGCGGCCTTGAAATAGTCGGTGACGCGTTCGAGGGTGTCGTCGATGCCGTAGAGCTCGTCCTTGAACAGTCCCTGCTCCGCGCGCATCATGTCCCACATGTACTGGTGGCTGGAGCGCGCGATGCCGCGGCTGTCGGCGGGAAACACGCTCTCGAGGAAGCTCGAGAAGGTGCCGGCCCAGTGCGCGGCGCGGTGCTGTTTGGTAAATTCGCTGAGCGCGCCGATCAGGCTGGTGCGGTTCTCGACGCGTTCGCTGCTGACAGCTCGGACCGGCATGCTCATGGATCGAATCTCCTGTTCCCTGTGATGCGATCAGACACCAACAAGTGCCCAGCATCCATCATCGAAATGAACGCCGCTAGCCGTCCAACGGGTCTATGAAAATAAAGTTGACGTAACAAAATGAAAACGCGAGAGAGGATTCCTGACACGGCCGCGCCGAATGGTCATCGTTCGGTGACAGAACCGGTGAACGCCGGCGTGGTCAAATCGGTGACGCCGCCATGCTGAAAGAGATCCCCGGGGTCGCCGACGACCCGCCCGCCAAGCGCCGCTGGTTCCACGACGAGTACTTCGATCTGTTCGTCTGGCAGGCGGAGGGCGATATCACCCTGTTCCAGCTCTGCTATGGCGGCGACACCAGCGAGCGCGCCCTGGTCTGGGACCGCCAGCGCGGCTTCTTCCACGACGGTCCCGCATCGCGGGACGTCGTTTTACTGTTCGAGGACGCGGCCGCCGCGCTGCCCGCCGACGTGCGCAACCCGATCCGCGAGAAGGTGCACGAGTTCGCCGGGCGCAGCGTCGTATCGCGGCGCAAGGCCTTCCGAAGGGCTGCCTGGCAGCGCTAGCAGGGTAGCTGTAGAGTTCCCCCGACAACAAAGGGGGACCCATGAAACCGGAGCTGATGTACCTGACGTGGGCGGTCGCGCTGACCGTCGTCCAGATGCTGATCGCCGTGAGCGGCGCCACCCTGCAGCTCGGCCTGCCGACCCTGGCCGGAAACCGCGAGGGGCTGCCGCCGTTCACCGGCTGGGTGGGGCGCGCCTACCGCGCGCACCACAACATGCTCGAGAACCTGGTGCTGTTCGCGGCGCTCGTCCTGATCGCGGCTATTTCAAACAAGACGAATGCGACGACCCTGCTGGGCGCGCAGATCTTCGTCTGGGCGCGCGTCGCCTATGCGGTGATCTACCTCGCCGGCATTCCCTGGCTGCGCACGCTGGCCTGGACGGTATCGGTGATCGGCCTGATCCTCATTTTTTGCCAGCTGTTCTAGCCGGAACGCCGATCGCCACGGGGCGCACGGCCGAGCCGGCCGCCCCTTTTTCGAGCAGCGGCAGGATCAGGGTGCACGAGGTCCAGACCTTGTCGGCGGCCATCTCGTCGAGCTTCGCGTTCTCGACCAGATGGATCCCCGCCTGCGAGAGCATGTGGTGGTGCACGGCGAACGGCATCCCCGGCGGCGTGCCGGGCGCCGGGCCGGCCTTGCCCGCCAGCATGCCCTCGGCCACCGTGTCGATGAACGGCGTGTCGAGCGAGATCGCCACGATGCGGCGCTGCGCCAGCCACTGCGCCGCGTCATACGAGAGGCCGGGCGCCTTGCTGTAGTAGACCTTTTCGCTGTCGGGATCCTGCCAGCGCTCGCCCCAGCCGGTGCGGATGTAGACCACGTCGCCCGGCAGCACGCCGCGCTGCGCCAGGCCCTGCGCTTTCAGCATGCCTTCGATGTCGGCCGCGGAAACCAGCTCGCCCGCGTCCATCGCCCTCTTTTTATAGGCCCTGGCGTCGAGCAGCACCGCGCTGGTGATGATCGGCGGGATCTTCTCGATGCCGAGCTTGAGCAGCGGCGACTCCGGCGTCGGCTTCAAGTCCTTCTGGGTGAAGCCGCCGTAGTACTGCACCGAATCCGCGGGGAACGCCGACTTGCCGTCCCACGGCTCGCGCAGGAAGCCGAAGTGGCCGAGCGCGTCCATCTGCGTGCCTTGCTGGCCAGGTTCTGCGTTTTCATTGATTTGTTCTGAATTAAAAGCATGGGCGGTACCCGGGATCGGCGAGGTCGGCTTCGGCTTGGGCGTGTACGCGCCCGCGAACGGCGAGAGCGGCATGGTCGCGCTGCGCAGCTGCGACAGCTCGTAGACGCGCGCATCGGGCTGCGCCATGTGCCAGGCGCAGCGCTGGTAGGTCGCGGGCCCGATCTGGTTCGCCATGCCGCGCTCGTCGCCTTGCGCCCAGGGCGGCGCGGGCACCCGGGCGCGCTGGATTTTTTCGGGTTCCACGGAATGCGCCAGAACAGGGGCGAGTAACAGAAGCCAGTGGAGTCGGATCATGATTTCCTCGTTCTTTGTTCCCCTAGCTCCGCAAGTGTCTGCCGGCCCTTCAGCATGTCGTCGAGGCTGCCGAAAGCCTGCATGTAATGCCCGCGGTATCCGCTCTTTTCGATGGCGGCGAACATGGCGGGGAAATCGATCGTGCCTTCACCCGGCCGCAGGTGCTCCTCGTGCGTGCCGCGGCAGTCGGCGAGGCGCACCTCGCCGCAGCGCTTCATGTCCAGGCCCGCCATGAATTGCGCGATGTTGTTGGGCTGGATGTGCGCGTGGTTGACGGTAAAGCTCCAGCCGAGCGCGGGCGAGTCGAGGCGGTCGAAGTAGTAGCGGCACTCCTCGAGATCGGCGCACAAGTAGTGCACCTCGGCGCGCTCGGGCTCGGGGTTCAGGTTCTCGAGCAGCAGCTTGACCTTCCGCTTCTCCGCGGCTTTGGCCGCCCGCGCGATGCGCGCCACCGCCGCGTCCATGCGGGCTTGCTTGTCCGCGCCGAAATGGTAGCCGCCGTGCACCACGATCCATCCCGCGCCGAGGTGCTGGGCGGCGCTCATGTAGGCCGCGAGGTAGCCATCGGTCGCCTCGGACACGTACGGTGACGTCTCGGCGATGTTGACCGCGGAGAGCGTATGCAGCCCGAGCCGGATGCCGGCTTTTTCGAGCTGCGTTCTCGCCTTGCGCCAGCGTGAAGAGCCCTTCTGCAGCAGCTCGGGCGTCTGGTCGAGGCAGAGGTCGATGTAGGGCACCTGGTGCTTCACCGCCCATTCGACCGCGGGCTCGAGCGGCAGCTTCTGGTTGATGTCGACGCCGATGCGGTCAAACAGTTTTGGCACGGAAAATCCTGCTCCAGAGTGGCGCGGTGACCGCCATCACCGCAAGGGCAAACAGCACGGCCGAGATCGGCCGGGTGAGGAAGATGGCGCCGCTGCCGTGCGACAGCGTGAGCGACTGGCGCAGCGAGTTCTCGAAGATCGGCCCGAGCACCAGGCCGAGGATCATCGGCGCCGCCGACCAGTCGTAGCGCTTCATCAGCCAGCCGAGCGCGCCGAAGGCGAGCATCAGCCACGCGTCCTCGACGTTGTTGGCGTGCGAGACCACGCCGGTGAGGCAGATCGCGAGGATCGGGGGATAGATCCAGCGGTAGCGGATCTGCAGCAGGCGCGCGAACAGGCCGGCGAGCGGCAGGTTGAGCACCAGCAGGATCAGGTTGCCGATGAACATGCTCGCGATCACCGCCCACACCAGGCTCGCGTTGGTGGTGAACATGTCCGGGCCGGGGCGCAGCCCGAACATGATGAGCGCGGCGAGCATCACCGCGGTGGTGTTCGATCCCGGCACGCCGAGCGCGAACATCGGCACCATCGCTCCTGCCGAGGCCGCGTTGTTGGCGGACTCGGGACCGGCCACGCCCTCGATCGCGCCCTTGCCGAAGCGCGACGGGTCCTTCGCCAGCTTCTTCTCAGCGATATACGCCACGAAGGAGGCGATGGTGGCGCCGGCCGCGGGCAGGATGCCGATGAGAAAGCCGATGCCGCTGCCGCGCAGGATCGCCATGCGCGCCTGGCGCCATTCCTCGCGGTTGGGCAGCACGCGGCCGACGTTGAGGATCGGATCGGCCGCGCCCATGCGGCAGCTCGCGAGCACTTCGCCCACGCCGAACAGGGCGACGGCGAGCACGATGAAGTCGACGCCGTCGAGCAGCCAGAGCTGGCCGAAATCGAAGCGCGGCACGCCCACCTGCGGGTCGATGCCGATGGTGCCGAGCAGCATGCCGGCCGTGCCGGTGGCGAGGCCCTTGAGCACCGAGCCGCCGACCGCGGCCAGCGCCGTGAGGCCGAGCAGCACCAGCGCGCAATACTCCGGCGGGCCGAAGGCGAGCGCCACCTTGGAAAGCGGCGGCGCGAGCAGCATCAGGCCGACGGTGCCGAGGCAGCCGGCGATGAACGAGCCGATGGCGGCGATGCCGAGCGCGACGCCGCCGCGGCCCTGGAGCGCCATCTGGTAGCCGTCGAGCGTGGTCATCACCGAGCTCGATTCGCCCGGCACGTTGATCAGCACCGAGGTCAGCGTGCCGCCGTACTGCGCGCCGTAGTAGATGCCGGCGAACATGATCACCGCGCCGGTGGGGCTCGAGCCGTAGGTGAGCGGCAGCAGCAGCGCGATCGCGGCGGAGGGGCCGATGCCCGGCAGCACCCCGATGATCTGGCCGAGCACCACGCCGAGCAGGCACATCATCAGGTTCATCGGCGTCGCCGCGGCGACGAAGCCCTGCGCCAGCTGAGCGAGCAGCTCCATCAGAGGCCGGTCAGATCCCCAGGGGGCCGAGCGGCAGCGACACGCGCAGCCAGGTGCGGAAGATGAGGAACAGCACCGCGGTGACGCCGGCCGCGACCGCCGTCGAGCGCGCGAGCGGCAGCCGCTCCACCGCGGCGAACAAGACGAGCAGCAGCAGGAAGATCGACGGCGCAAAGCCAATCAGCTCGAAGCCGAGCACCGTGGCGGCGATCACCGCGATCACCACCAGCGCCTTGCCGATCGGCTCTTCCTGTTTGGGTGGTTCAAACCACAACCTCGCAACGATGGCGGCGGCCAACCCGGTCAGGGTGATGCCGTACCAGAGCGGCATGAAGCCCGACTGCGGGATGAACCCCTGCCAGAGCGGCATGCGCGCCGCGGCCACGATCCAGAGCAGGCCGAGCAGCGCAAAAAAAAGGGCGAGTACCAGCTCGCCCGGTGCGATTCGCTGTTTCACTATTTGCCGAGCAGGTCCCGGTAGAGGCGCTCCTGCGCAGCCAGGAACTTCTCGAACTCGGCGCCGCCGATGGTGGCCTCGGAAGCCGCGTTGTCCTTCAGGTAGGCCTTGAACTGCGGCGAGGCCGCGACCTTCGCCATCACGCCCTCCCAGTACTTCGCCGCGTCGGCCGGCGCGCCCTTGGGCACGCCGACGCCGCGCCACATCTGGAAGTTCGGCGCGTTGATGCCCTGCTCCTTCATCGTCGGCACGTTCGGCAGCAGCGCGAAGCGCGTATCGCGGAACACGCCGATCGCGCGCACCGCGCCTTTCTGCAGGTGGCCCATGAACTCGAGCGGGTTGCCGAGCGAGGCGTGCACGTGGCCGCCGAGCAGCGCGGTGAGCGCCTCGCCGCCGCTGTTGAAGTTGATCATGTTGAGCTCGGTGCCGGTCGCCTTCGACAGCACCGTCACCGCCATCACGTCGGTGGTGCCGCCGGTGGAGAAGTTGTAGGTCTTGGCCGGCTTGGACTTCGCGTCCTTGACGAACTCGGCCGCGCTCTTCCACGGCGCGTCGGCGCGCACGAAGAAGACGAAGTCGTCGAGCATCACGTTCATTACCGGCTGCACCTCGGTCAGCGTGCGCGCCGCGGGCGTGATAATCGGCGTGATCTGGGTGGTGCCGTTGATCAGCACCAGGGTGTTCGGGTCGCCCTTACGCGCCGCCGCCATGTAACCGATGCCGGCCGCGCCGCCGCCGCCGGGCTTGTTCACCAGCGCCACCGGCACGGGCACCAGCTTCTCCTCGGTCATGATCTTGTGGATCACGCGCGCCATCAGGTCGGCGCCGCCGCCGACCGCGAACGGGATCACGAACTCGACGTCCCTGGTGGGCTTCCAGCCCTGGGCGAAGACGGTCGAACTGAGCGCGACCGGCAGCGCGGCGAGCAATAAAGAACGAATAAAAAAGCGCATCGGTTCCTCCTCCGAGAGAAAAGCGTTGTTGTGGGCGAACTATACTCGGGGCTATGGGGATGCTGGTAGAGGGAGTCTGGCGCGACGTGCCGCGCGATACCGCGTCCACGGGCGGCGCGTTCGTCAGGCCGGAAAGCGCGTTTCGCAATCGGGTCACTGACGTCGAAGCGGGGCGATACCGCCTCTACGTGGCGAAATCCTGCCCCTGGGCGCACCGCACGCTGATCGTGCGCGCCATGAAGGGGCTGGAGAAGGCGATCCCCGTGTACTACGCCGGGCCGGAAATGCTGGAGAACGGCTGGGAGTTCGAAGATGGCGGTATCCGGTACCTGCACGAGTTATATGCGAAGGGAAAGCCGGGCTACACCGGTCGCGTCACCGTGCCGGTGCTTTGGGACGAAAAAGAGACGCGCATCGTCAACAACGAGTCGTCCGAGATCATCCGCATGCTCAACCGCGAGTTCGACGCGCTCGCCCGGCGCAAGCTCGACGATCTCTACCCAGAAAAATCAAGAAGGGAAATCGATTGGCTCAACGAACGCATCTACCGCACGGTGAACAACGGCGTTTACCGGGCGGGCTTCGCTACGGCGCAGGAGAAATACGAGGAAGCGGTCACTGCGCTGTTCAAGACGCTCGATTGGCTGGAGAAACGCCTCGCCAGGCGAAAATGGCTCTGCGGAAAAGCCTTTACCGAGGCGGACGTGCGCTTGTTCACTACGCTCGTGCGCTTCGACGCGGTGTACTACTCGCACTTCAAGTGCAACCTGCGGCGCCTGGTCGACTATCCCAACCTTTGGCGCTGGACCCGGCGCGTCTACGCGCTGCCGGGTGTGGCGAAGACCGTAGACATGAAGCAGATCAAGCGGCACTACTACCGCAGCATGAAGCAGATCAACCCCACGCAAATCGTGCCCAAAGGGCCGCTGCTCGACTTTCGCTTGCGCTAGTTTTTGTTTCTTCTGGCGTTCAAGCCACCAGCGAGCCGCTCGATGGGGTAACCGCACCGGGCGAGGCCGCCGTCGGCATGGTGCTGCGCTTCGAGCGCTCGCCGTATTCGCCCTACCAGGGTTCGGACCGCAGCTCGGACTTCCGGCCTTACTTTCTCTACGACAGCCGGTACTTCTACCTGCAGTCGGACCGCATCGGCCTGAAGCTGCTCGACAACGAGTCGGGACGCGCCGAGATTTTCCTGCGCCGGCGCCTCGAGGGCTTCGCCTCCGACCACGTGCCCGAAAGCATGGTCGGCCAGAGCCAGCGCTTTTCCGGCGACGACCTCGGCGTCGGCGGCAAGTGGAAGCTCGGCGCGGGTGTGGTCTACGGCGAGGCGATGCGCAACGTGAGCGATGAGTCGGACGGGACCGAGCTACGGCTCGGCTACCGCTACGAGCAGTTCTGGAACGGAAGATTTCGGGTTCGACCGTACGGCACAATCGCGTGGCGCGACGCCAAGCTCAACAACTACTACTACGGCGTGCCCGGCTACGATCCCGGCGCCGGCCTCAACCTCGAGCTCGGCGTGCTGTCGGCGTACCGCCTGTTCGACCACTGGCAGCTCCTCGCCGGCGCGGGTCTCACGCACTGGTCGAGCGGCGTGCGCGCGAGCCCGGTGGTGAGCGAGGGCACGCAGTTCAACGCCAGCGTCGGCCTGCTCTACACCTTCAAGCCCGACCAGCCGAACGAGTGGGACCGCCGCCCGCTGATCGCGCGCTTCGGCTACGGGCAGTCGACCGACTGCGACCTGGCGCCGATCGTCGAGTGGCGCTGCTTCAACGTCAACCAGCAGGACGATACCAGCATCGTGCTGTTCGACGTCGGCCAGATCCTCGTGCGCCGCATCAACGGCTGGCCGCTCGACCTGGCCGGTTTCATCGGCTTCCTCAAGCACGAGGATCGCGGCCTGCAGGACGACTCGTGGCAGATCAACGCCTATTACAAGCTCTACTACTACTTCGGCCCGTGGTGGCGCGACCGGTTGCGCACGCGCTTCGGCGTCGGCGGCGGCATCTCCTACGCGAGCCGGGTGCCGTTCAGCGAGCAGCGCGACCAGGACCTGCGCGGGCGCGACACCTCGAAATTGCTGCTCTATCTCGACCCCACCATCGACATCAACATCGGCGACCTGTTCAAGGTGCGCGAGCTGCGGGAAACCTATGTCGGCATCGGCGCCTCGCACCGCTCGGGCATCTTCGGCTCGGCGCGCCTCTTTAACAGCGTGAACGGCGGCTCGAACTACCTCTATGGCTTTGTCGAAACCGGCTTCTAGCCTGCTCATCGTCGTGCTGGCCGCGCTCTGGCTCGGCTCGCTCGGCCTGCGGCCGCTGTACAAGCCCGACGAGGGCCGCTACGGCGAGATCCCGCGCGAGATGGTGGCGAGCGGCGACTGGCTCACGCCGCGCCTGAACGGCTTCAAGTATTTCGAGAAGCCGCCGCTGCAGTACTGGGCGACCGCCGCGGCCTTCGAGGTATTCGGCATCAACGAGTGGGCGGCGCGGCTGTGGACCGGGCTCGCCGCGCTGGCGGGCGTGTGGATGGCGTTCGCTGCCGGCAACCGGCTGTTCGGCCGTCCGGCGGGCGCGCTCGCCGCCGCGATCCTCGCCTCGAGCCCGCTCTACGTCCTGCTGGGCCAGATCAATACCCTCGACATGAGCGTCACGCTTTTCCTTTCGGCCGCGGTATTCGCTTTTGCGCTCGCGCAACGCGAAGCCGTCGACTTGCTTGCGCGGCGACGCTGGATGCTCGCCTTTTGGGCCGCGTGCGCCGGGGCCGTGCTGAGCAAGGGATTGATCGGCATCGTGCTGCCGGTGGCTGCGGCGGGCCTGTATGTGCTCGTGCGGCGCGACTGGGCGCTCGTGCGGCGGCTCGAGCTGCTGCGCGGCGGCCTGCTGTTCTTCGCGCTCACCGCGCCCTGGTTCGTGGCCGTGTCGCTTGCCAACCCGGAGTTCGCGTACTTCTTCTTCGTGCAGGAGCACTGGCTGCGCTTCACCACCAAGATGCACCATCGCTCGCAGCCGGCGTGGTACTTCATCCCGGTGCTCGTCGCCGGCGTGTGGCCCTGGCTGCTGGCGATCTCCGGCGCCTGGGGGGCCGCATTTCGCCGCCCGGCGGCCGGGTTCTCGCCGGCGCTGTTCCTCGGCCTGTGGGCACTGGTGGTTTTCGGTTTCTTTTCCGTCTCGGGCTCGAAGCTGCCGCCGTACATCCTGCCTATGGTTCCGGCGCTCGCGGTGCTCGCGGGCGGCTTTCTCGCCCGCAGGACCGGCAACCGATTGCTCGTCGCGCAGGCGCTGTTCGCCGCCGCCGGCGCGTTCCTGCTCGGTGCCGCGGCGTGGTGGATCTTCGCGCGGGTGGACGACCTGCGCGGCCTGGGTGCGGCGTTCGTTCCGTGGCTGGTCGCGGCGGCGCTGGTCGGGCTCGCCGGCAGCGGCGCCGCCGCGCTGCTCGCGGCGCGCGGCCACCCGATGCGTGCGGCGATCAGTCTGGCGGCCGGCGTGCTGGGCTCGCTCATGATTGGCGTTGCCGGTCACCCGGTGTTCGCGCCCGCCTATAGCGCGGCCTCGCTGGTTGCTTCGCTGCCGCAGGCGCCGTCGCGCGATGCAGCGATCTTCACCGTCGAGACCTACGACCACACCATCCCTTGGGCGCTGCGCCGTACCGTGACCATGGTGGGCTACAAGGACGAGCTCGAGCAGGCGATCGGCTGGGAGCCGCGCGCGTTCATCCCCGATCTCGCCGGTTTTGCGCGCGCCTGGAAGGGCGAGCGCGAGGCCTACGCCTTTTTTGCCGTCCGCGACTTCGAGCGCCTGCGCCGCGAGCTCGACCTGCCCATGGAAATCGCGGCGCGCGGCCCGCGTTACGTAATAGTGAGAAAGCCACAGTGAGGCAACCATGACCCTCGTCAGCTTCTGGTTCATTCTCGGCGGCGTGCTGCTCAATGCCACGGCGCAGCTCCTGCTCAAGGCCGGCACCAACGCCATGCCGCTCGGCGTGCGGCTGGCGATCGAGCCGCACATCCTCGCCGGCCTCGCCTGCTACGTGATCAGCGTGGTGGTGTGGGTGGTCGCGCTGTCGCGCGTGCCGGTGAGCATCGCCTACCCGATGCTCTCCATCGGCTACGTGGTGAACGCGATCGCCGCCTGGGCGCTGCTCGGGGAGACGGTCACGACCATGCGCATGGCGGGAATCGCTGTTATTGTCGTGGGCGTGTTCATGGTGGCGCGCTCGTGAGCGCCTTCCTGCCCTTCGCCCGTCCCGACATCGACGAGCAAACCATCGCCGCGGTCGGCGAGGTGCTGCGCTCGGGCTGGGTCACGTCCGGGCCCCAGGTGCAGCGCTTCGAAGAGGCGCTCTCGGCCTATTGCGACGGCCGCCCGGTGCGCACGTTTACCTCTGCGACCGCAGCGCTCGAAATAGCGCTCGAGGTTGCCGGCGTCGGCCCCGGCGATGAAGTGATCGTGCCGGCGATGACCTTCGTCGCGAGCGCCAACGTGGTGGTGCGCGTGGGCGCGCGGCCGGTGCTGGTGGAGGTCGATCTCGATACGCGCAACACCGATGCGGCGCGCATCGAGGCCGCGCTCACGCCGCGCACGCGCGCCATCATGCCGGTGCACTTCGCCGGCCTGCCGGTGGAGATGGCGCCGGTCTACGCGCTGGCGAAGCGCCGCGGCCTGCGCGTGATCGAGGACGCGGCGCACACCATGGGCGCTTCCTACGGCGGCCGGCGCATCGGCGCGCAGGGCGACCTGGTGTCGTTCAGCTTCCATCCGAACAAGAACCTCACCACCATCGAGGGCGGCGCGCTCACCTTCGCCAACGCGGCGGAAGTCGAGCACGCCGAGCGGCTGCGCTTCCACGGCATCCGCAAGCTGCCCGGCGGCGAGATGGAGGTCGAGGAGCCCGGCGGCAAGTTCAACATGCCCGACGTGTGCGCCGCGATCGGCCTCGCGCAGCTAGCGCGGCTCGAGGAGTTCAACGCACGCCGCCGCGAGCTCGCGCGCCGCTACTTCGAGCGGCTGCACGGAGTTCCGCACCTGCGCCTGCCGGCGCCCGACCAGCCCGGGCACTGCTGGCACCTGTTCGCGCCGCTGATCGACTTCGCCGCGCTCGGCACCACGCGGCGCGCATTCATCGAGATGATGCAAAAGCGCGGCATCGGCGTCGGCGTGCACTATCAGGCGATGCACCTGTTCGCCGCCTATCGCCGGCTCGGCTATAAGCCGGGCGACTTTCCCAACGCCGAGATCATCGGCGCGCGCACGCTCACCCTGCCGCTCTTCACCCGCATGCAGGACGCCGACGTCGATCGGGTCTGCGGCGCGCTGCGCGAGGCTATACTCCAGCCCGTCACGAGCAATGGCCATCCCTGAAGTCTCGATCGTCATACCGGTGTACAACGAGGAAGCCTCGTTGCCATCGCTGTTCAGCCGCGTCTACCCCGCGCTCGATGCCCTCGGCCGCAGCTACGAGCTGATCCTGGTCGACGACGGCAGCCGCGACCAGTCGATGCGCGTGCTGCGCGCGCAGTTCGACCGCCGGCCTGACGTCACCCGCGTGGTGCTGCTCGCGACCAATTTCGGCCAGCACATGGCGATCCTCGCCGGCTTCCAGCAAGCGCGCGGTGAGATCGTGGTGACGCTCGACGCCGACCTGCAGAACCCGCCGGAGGAGATCGGCAAGCTGCTCGCCAAGATGGCGGAAGGCTATGACTACGTCGGCAGCTACCGCAGCGAGCGGCGCGACACGCTATTCCGCCGCGTCGCTTCGCGCGCCATGAACCGCCTGCGCGAACGCATGACTCACATCCGCATGACCGACCAGGGCTGCATGCTGCGCGCCTACGGGCGCAACGTGGTCGAAGCGATCAACCTGTCGCCCGAGGCGAACACGTTCGTTCCGGCGCTCGCGTACATCTATGCGCGCAACCCGACCGAGGTCGAGGTGCAGCACGACGAGCGCGCCGCCGGCGCGTCGCAGTACTCGCTGTCCAAGCTGATCAAGCTCAACT
>Ga0307497_10000064_pt1 | contig 20298 bp, 20 predicted proteins | sample 10_S_MG_FD_201366 | JGI IMG/M metagenome (GOLD analysis project Ga0307497, IMG submission 201366) | Soil microbial communities from Populus trichocarpa stands in riparian zone in the Pacific Northwest, United States - 10_S | ecosystem: Environmental > Terrestrial > Soil > Riparian zone > Trees...
GCGAGGCCGCGAGCGTCAGGTAGGCGCCCACCATGTAGAGCGAGCCGTGCGCCAGGTTGACCAGGTTCATGATGCCGAGCACCAGCGTCAGGCCGGCCGCCATCAGGAACAGCGTGACGCCCAGCTGAACACCGTTCAGCAGCTGCTCGAAGACCAGGGTCCAGGGCATGAAAAAGAAAGGGCGCGTCGCCGCGCCCTTCGCTTAGGACTTCGCCTGCATCACCACTTCATCTTGCAGTCTTGGTGGTACGCATCCTGGTGCTTCTCGAACACCGTTTTCTGGATGCGCATCTCGATCTCGCCGCCCGGCAGCTTGACCGTGTCCAGCAGGTAGAAGTTCTGGATCGGGTGATGGTTGTTGTTGAACTTGAACGGCCCGCGGATCGAGGGGTAGTTCGCCTTGCGCATCTCCAGCGCCAGCGCCTTGGAGTCCTTCAGGTTGCCCTTGGTCGCCTTGACCGCGGAATCGATCAGCATGATGCCGTCGTAGCTCTGCGCGCCGTAGAACACCGGCAGCTTGCCGTACTTCTTCTTGTAGTCGCTGACGTACTTCTCGCTCGCCGCGTTCTTCAGGTCCGGGCTCCAGAAGCGCGCCTCCTTGATGCCGACCGCCGCATCCTTCACCGCCGGGATCGAGATCTCGTCCACCGTGTACACGCTGTAGAGCGGCAGCTTGCCGCGCAGGCCGGCCTGGTCGTACTGGCGCAGGAACTGGATGCCCATGCCGCCCGGGTAGAACACGAACACCGCCTTCGGGTTCTTCGAGCGCAACTGGGTGATCTCAGCCTGGTAGTCCTGCTGGCCGAGCTTGGTGTAGACCTCGTCGACGATGCGGCCCTTGTAGTAGCGCTTGAGGCCCGCGACCATGTCCTTGCCGGCCTGGTAGTTCGGCGCCATCACGTAGAGGTCGTCCACGCCGGTGTCCTGCAGGTATTTGCCCAGCGCCTCGGGGGTCTGGTCGTTGTTCCAGGAGGTGGAGAAGTAGAGCTCGTTGCACGCGCTGCCGGCGAGCGGGCTGGCGCCGGCGTTGGTGCCGACCATGATCTTGCCCGCGCCGTTCACCACCGGCTGCACCGCCATCATCACGTTCGACCAGATGATGCCGGCGACGATATCGACGTTGTGCTTCTTCAGCATCTCCTCGGCGACCTGCACGCCGACGTCGGGCTTGGTCTGGTCGTCGCCGTAGATCACTTCCGTCTCGAGCCCGCCCACCTTGCGGCCGAGATGGTCGAGCGCGAGCTCGACCGAGTCCTTCATGTAGGCGCCGATCACGCCCTGCGGACCGCTCATGGTGGTGATGAAGCCGATCTTGATTTTCTGCTGCGCCGTCGCCGGCGAAGCCGCAGTAAGAGATGCGGCCAGGGCGGCGACGATGGCCGCGAGAATGGGTTTGCGCACGACGATTCCTCCTCAGGAAAGCGAAAGGATATCCCAAGAAGCGCCTGCACAATAGTTCATGGACGTTCCTTGCCAACGGCACTCGCCTTCTCGTAGTGTTCGGCGCGGTGACACCGAAGCGCAGCATCGTCGATTACCTGTCCGAGAACGCGAGCCGCGACCCGGACCGGGTCGCGATCTACTTCAAGGACCGGACCTTCAGTTACCGCGAAGTGGAGGAGGCCGCGGCGCGCTGCCGCGGCGCGCTGGCGGCGCAAGGCATCCGGCCGGGCGAGCGCGTCGCGCTGCTGATGAGCGACTCGCCCGAGATGATCTTCGCTTTTCTCGGCATCGTCGGCTCGGCGGCGATCGCGGTGCCGTGCAACACGCTGCTTCCGGCCGACGGGCTGGCCTACGTGCTCAAGGACAGCGAGGCGAAGCTCGTCATCGCCTCTTCCGAGCACGTCGCGAACGCGAAAGCCGCCGGGGCTTTGAAAATCGTTCTGGGCACGGACCTCGTGGCCGGGAAGGCGGCTCCACTCGCGAGCTTCGAGCGAGAGACGCCGTGCATCGTGCTCTATACCTCGGGCAGCACCGGCCAGCCCAAGGGCGCGGTGCACCGGCACGGTCATATGCCATGGACAGTGGAGAGCGTGGCGAAGAAGGTCTACGGCCTGCGGCCCGAAGACCGCCTGTTTTCGGTGCCGCGCCTTTTCTTCGCCTACGGCCTGGGCAACAGCCTGTCGATCCCGCTTGGCAGCGGCGCTTCCACCATCCTCATCGCCGAGCGTCCGACGCCGGCGCTCATCGCCGAGATCTTTGCCAAGTACCGGCCGACGGTGTTCTTCGGCGTGCCGACGATCTTCCGCATGCTCCTCGAGCACGTACGGCAGGGAAACCGGATCGACACCCGCTCGCTGCGCTTCTCGGCCTCGGCCGGCGAAGTGCTGCCGATCGCCACCTGGAACGAGTGGCAGGCGCTCACCGGCACCGAGATCCTCGAGACCATCGGCACCACCGAGCTGCTGCACGCCTTCATCCATAACTATCCGCAGCGCAACCGCCCGGGCAGCTCGGGCGAGGTGCTCGAAGGCTACGAGTGCAAGCTGACGGATGAAAGCGGTAACGTCGTCGAGGGCGCCGGCCGCGGCAATTTGCACGTCAGAGGCGGCTCGGCGATCTCGCATTACCTGAACAAGCCGGAGAAGACCGCGGAGACGATCCGTGACGGCTGGGTGCGCACCGGCGATGTCTACCGGCGCGACGCGGAGGGCTTCTTCTGGTTCGAGGGCCGCAGCGACGATCTCTTCAAGTGCTCCGGGATGTGGGTCTCGCCGGGCGAAGTGGAGGACGCGGTGGCGAAGCACCCGGCGGTGCTGGAGGCCGCGGTCGTCGCCGAGGCCGATGAGACCGGGGCGACCATTCCGGCTGCGTACGTGATGTTGCGGCCAGGGCATGCGCCTGGAGAGGTTCTGGAAAGAGAAATCAGGGAAGAGGCGGCCAAGACACTGCCGCGCTTCAAGCAGCCCAAGCGCATCCGCTTCATGGACCAGCTGCCGCGCACGCCGACCGGCAAGGTGCAGCGCTTCAAGCTTCGCCAACTGGCACAATCGCAGCCGGGTTCCTGAAGATTTCGGGGGTGGTTTGACCCGTACTGCGTTGTTCGGCCTGCTGCTCCTCGCCGCGAACGGAAAGCTTCACGCGCGCGAGGCGCTCGATCGCATGCTCGCTGAAATCGAGCAAATGGCGCGCTCGCCCTAGTGCTGACGCTCCAAGGAGTCGCCAAGCGCTTCGGCGGTCGAATCGTGTTCGATGGCGTGTCGCTCGAGCTGGGCGCCGGCGAGTACGTCGCCATCGTCGGCGATTCCGGCATCGGCAAGTCGACGCTGCTCAATGCCGTCGCCGGCCTCGAGCCCGTCGATGCGGGCTCCATCCTGTTCGAAGGAAAGAACCTGGTTTCCCTGAGCGACGACGAGCTCACCCTGCTTAGACGGGACCATTTCGGCTTCGTCTTCCAGGCGTTCCACGTGCTGCCGCAGCTATCCGTCGAGCAAAACGTCGCCTTGCCGCTGCTCCTCAGGGGGATGACTTCCTCGGAAAAGGCGCGGGCCGCCATCGCGTCGGTCGGCCTTGCCGGACGCGAGGCGAGCCCGCCGCGCGAGCTCTCGGGCGGGGAGCTGCAGCGCGTGGCGATTGCCCGTGCGCTGGTGGGCGAGCCGAAGCTGGTGCTGGCCGACGAGCCGACGGGCAACCTGGACCCGGAGAACGCGCGCCAGGTCCTGGGCCTGTTTCGAACCTTGGTGAAAGCGAGGGGCGCGGCCGCGATCCTCGCCACGCACTCGGAGCAGGCGGCCGCCGCCTGCGACCGGCGCTATCGGCTCACTGCTGCTGGTCTGAGCCCGCTGCCTTGGTAACGATGCAGCTCAGCTGGCCGTGGCCGAGGGGAGCGAAGGTGAGGAGGGCCTGCAGCGTGCCGCCGCCGTTGCTGCGCGTCAGGGCGACGCGGCACTGGGCGGCGGTGTCGCGTGCGCTCTCCAGCGTGGACGACAGCGCCTCGCGCTCGGCCTCGGCGACCAGCTCGACCAGCGGCTTGCCGATGAGCTGGACGCGGTTCACGCCCAGCATCGAGGCGAGGCGCTGGTTGGCGTAGATGAGGCGTCCCTCGGGCGACAGGCAACCGGCACCCTGGCCGACGCGGTCGAGAAGCACTTCGATGACGGCTCGCGAGACCCCTTGAGGCATCGCGAAAGTTTGTAGGCGGCTTTGCTATGCCGTCTACCGGCCTTTTGTTACAGCGACCCCTTCCGCTCGGAGCCCTCGACGTCGACCATCTCGTCGATCATGCGCGCCAAGCCGTTGATTTCCTCGCCGATGACGCTCAGGGCGTCGCGCCCGGGGGCGTCGCCGGCAAGGCTCTGGTTGAGCTTGCCGAGCGAGCTGCGGATCGAATTGAGCGCGTCGACCGCCATCGAGGGCCACTGCAGCGGCCGCTGGTCGGTGACCAGCAGCGAGGCGTAGCCGTCGGCGAACGAGGCGAGCGCCAGCCGCACCGGGATGTTGCTGCCGTCGCGCCGGTTGAGCTCGACCTCGATCTGCGAATCGCGCGCGCTGACCATCAGGAAGGCGCTCAGGCGGGCGCGGTCGCTGACGGTGACGTAGCTCTCGAGCGGAGCGGTATAGAGCTGCGCCAGCGGCACCCCCAGCATCTCGGAGAAGCGCTGGTTGGCGAACAGGATGTGGCCGTTGGCGGTCGCCGTCACCGCGCCCTGCTGCATGCGCTCCACCAGCTGGCGGTAGCGCTGGTAGGCGTTGGCGAGCAGCAGTACTCGCCCGCTGCCGCCGGGTCCGACGACGAAGGCGTCGACTTCGCCGCGCGTGATCGCGCGGCGTACATCTTCCGCTTCCTCCAGCTTCTCACGCAGCTGCTGGAGCTCTTTTTCGAATTCCGAGGAGATACGTTCCATGTTGCTTTCCGTTGCGGTTATTTCTGTGGCTTGATCTGCATCCCGACCAGCGCGCGCTCGGTGTCCGACAGGTCGCCGACCATGCGGCGCAGCGGCTCGGGCAGCTTGCGCACCAGGGTCGGGATGGCGACGATCTGGTCGTCCTTCGCCAGGCGCGGGTTCTTCAGCAGGTCGATGACCTCGATCGTGTAGCGGCCGGCGAGGTGCTGCTCGCACATCCGCTTGAGGTTATCGAGCGCGGCCAGCGACTTGGGGCTCTGGCCGGCGGTATAGAGCCGCAGGTTCCACTTTTCGCTGGCGGTGCTGTTGTCGGGTGTCATTGTTTCTTTCTCGCTTTTCCGGCGTTGCCGGCGACTTGTTTGAGCTGGATTCCATTGGCGGTGAGGACGAATTCGCGGATCTCGTGCGAGTGCGGCATGCCGCGCGACTTGAGCACGTAGAGGCCCTTGGTGCGGGCAGTGCCGAGCTCGATGTCGCGCAGCAGCAGCCAAGTGTCGATCAGCGAGGATACGCCTATATCAGTGGCTTCGAGGGCGCTCCTGCCGCTCGTCAAGTGCGTGAACAGCGCGGTCGTGCCCCTCGATTTCAGGAAGTCCACCAATCGCAGCAGCATCGACTGGGCCTCGATCGCGCTCGAGGTGTCGATGAAATTGCTGATCGGGTCGACGACGATGGCCGTGGGGTCGAACTCGGCGACCATCTTGTGCATTTGCACCAGGTGCATCTCGAGGCCGTGCAGCGTCGGGCGCGAGGAGTGCATCTTCAGCAGGCCCTTTTTCACCGGCGGCTCGAGGTCCACGCCGATGCTCTGCATGTTGCGGATCAGTTGCTGGGGCGATTCCTCGAAAGCGAGGTACAGGCAGCGCCCGCCGCGCCGCGTGATCTCGCGTGCGAAGTGCGCCGCGATGCTGGTCTTGCCGGTGCCGGCGGTGCCGCTGACCAGGATCGAGGAGCCGCGGTAGTAGCCCTTGCCGTCCAGCATCTCGTCGATGCCAGGGACGCCGCTCGACACCCGCTCGTTGCTGACCGCGTGGTCGAGCTGCAGGCCGCTCAGCGGCAGCACCGAGAACCCTTCCGCGTCGATCAGGAAGGGGTATTCGTTGGTGCCGTGGGTGGTGCCGCGGTACTTGACGATGCGCATGCGCCGCGTCGAGGTGTGCTCGGTGACGCGGTGGTCGAGCAGGATCACGCAGTCGGAGACGTACTCCTCGAGGCCTTGGCGCGTGAACGAGTTGTCGCCGCGCTCGCCCGTGATCACAGCGGTGACGCCGCGGTCCTTGAGGAAGCGGAACAGGCGCCGCAGCTCCGAACGCAACACCGCCTGGTTCTCGAAGCCGGCGAACAGCGACTCGATGGTGTCGAGCACGATGCGCTTGGCGCCGACCGAGTCGATCGCCAGGCCGAGGCGCAGGAACAGGCCCTCGAGGTCGTACTCGCCGGTCTCGGCGATCTCCGAGCGCTCGACGCGCACGTAGTCGATCGCGATCTTCTTCTCTTCCACCAGCGCGTCGAGGTCGAAGCCGAGCGAGCGCACGTTCTGCGCCAGCTCCTCGCCGGTTTCCTCGAAAGTGATCAGTGCGCCCGGCTCGTCGAACTGGGTGGCGCCGCGGATCAGGAACTCGGCGGCGAGCAGCGTTTTGCCGCAACCCGGTCCACCGCAGATGAGCGTCGGTCGGCCCCGAGGCAGGCCGCCTTCAGTGATGTCATCCAGACCGGGAATACCGGTCGGCGCCTTCGGAAGGGAGCGCGCCTGCGGGCGTTCCATCTTCATTTTTTGCTGAGGATTTTTGGGCGTCGGGGGAGTGCGATTCTAACTGACGACAGTGAAATCCTGACAATTATGTCGCCGTCGTCACAGCCCAACAGTAGTGCTTTTAGCTAAAGGATTGACAAATCACTTGAACAGCTTGCGCGCCGGGAAGGGCAGCGCCTTGGCGCCGAGCGCTTCCTCGATGCGCAGCGCCTCGTTCCACTTCGCCATGCGCTCGGAGCGCGAGAAGCTGCCGACCTTGAGCTGCGGCACGCCCCAGCCGACCGCGAGATGCACGATCGACACGTCTTCGGTCTCGCCGGAGCGCGCCGAGACGATGGCGCGGTAGCCGGCCGCGCGCGCCGCGTCCCAGCAGGCGAGGGTCTCGGTCACCGTGCCGACCTGGTTCGGCTTGAGCAGTACCGTGTTGCAGGCGCCGTTGGCGGCTTTGACCTTCTCCGCATCGGTGACGAAGAAGTCATCGCCAACGACTTGAATCGAAGTGGCTTTGGTAAACGCGCGCATCGCTGCATGGTCGGTCTCGGCGAACGGATCCTCGATCGAGACGATCGGATAACGCTCGATCCAGCGCAGCAGCATGGCGTGCATCTGCTCGGCCGACAGCGAGCGGTTCTCGAGCGCGAGCTGGTAGCTGCCGCCGCGGTAGAGCTGGCTCGCGGCGATGTCGAGCGCGATCGCCACGTCGGCGCCGGGCTCGAGGCCGGCGTCGGAGATCGCGCCCACCAGCTCGGCGAGGCCTTCCTCGTTCGACTTGAACGACGGCCAGTAGCCGCCCTCGTCCGCCACGCCGTGCAGCGCGTTGCGCTTGGCGAGGCGCTTGCCCGCCGCCGCGTAGACCTGCGAGGTCCACTCCAGCGCCTCGGCGAAGCTGCCCGCGCCGATGCAGATGATCATGAAGTCCTGCACGTCGCAGCGCCCGCGCGCGTGCGCGCCGCCGCCGAAGATCTGGATCTGCGGCACCGGCAGGGCTACGCGCCTTTCCCCCGAGAGTTTCTTCCACAGGGGGAGTTTCTGCGCCGCAGCGTCCGCCTGCGCGCAGGCCAGCGACACGGCAACCATGGCATTCGCCCCGAGGTGACTCTTGTCCGAGGTGCCGTCGAGCTCGATCAGGCGCTCGTCGACCTTCGCCTGGTCCGAGACGCTGAGCGCGCGCAGGCCGTCGCGGATGCGCGTCTGGATGTTGTGCACCGCCTTGCGCGGATCCACCGTCATCGCCTCGCCCGCGCCGGTGGACGCGCCCGCGGGGGCGATGGCGCGCCCGGTGGCGAGCGGCGTGGTGCCGCGCCCGACGATCACCTCAGCCTCCACCGTCGGGCGGCCGCGCGAGTCCCAGACCTGCCGGCCCTTTACGTCGAGGATCTTTGCCACAGCTGCCTCAGTTCGGCGAGGGACGAGATGCGGCCCAGCAGGGGGCGAGCGAATCCACGGACCTGTCGCCGCTGGGGCTCGGTCAGGTACTCGACCGGCGATTTGCCGTCGACGCGAGCGAGCAGCAGGGCAGGGAGCAGGGACGCTGTCCGCTTTTCGACATCCGGGAAGCGAACCGCTTTCAGATATGCACCCGACAGCGCATCGAAGCACTCGAGAAACGCGCTGCGTGCGGCGGGCGTCCAGAGACATTTCAAAAGCAGATGGTTCAGGCAGAAGGCGAGGTCGAACGCCGGGTCGCCGTACCACGCGCATTCCGCATCGAGAAATACCGGTCCGTGATCTGCGACCAGGATGTTCTTCGGGCTGACGTCGCCGTGCACCAGGCAGACTTTGGTATTGGCCGTACGAGCTACCAGGGATTGAAATATCTGCTCGAGATCGCGATGCGCCGTCCCGGTTGCCACCAGGTAGGGCTCCAGGCGTATCGAATAGAAGATGGCATCGGTCGCGAAACGCGCGGCGACCTCGGCGCGCCCGGCGGTCGCCGAGTGGATCGCGGCGAGGGTCGCGCCGACCTGCGCGGCGAAGGCGGGGCGCGCGTCGCCCTGGCGCAGGCGCTCCTTCCAGACGGGCAGCGGCAGGTACTGCATGGCGAATACGCCCGCACCATCGTCGGCCGCGAGGACGCGGGGCGCCGCGCCGGGCGCGGCTTCGCCCGCGGCTTCGAGCCAGAGCCGCTCGTACCGGTTGCGCTCGACCGGCGCTTCCCAGACCTGCGCGACCCGCAGCCGCGGCAGCGCGCGCTTCACGCACACGTCACCGACTTTCCAGATCTCCGAGGAAACGCCGCCGCTCAGCACTTCGACCGGACCGGTCTCGAGCCCGGCGCCGCGCAGCAGGCGCACAACTGGCTCAGGGAGCGAGGCGCTCAATGGCCCAGCTGTCGCCTTTACGCCGGTAGACCAGCCGATCGTGCAGCCGATCGGCGCGGCCCTGCCAGAACTCGATTTCCTGCGGCATAACGCGGTAGCCGCCCCAGTGCGGCGGGCGCGGCGGACGATCACCATGCTGTGCGCGCGCCTGCTCCAGAGCCTTTTCCAGGGTTTCCCTCGAGGGAACCGCCGCGCTCTGCGCCGAGGCCCAGGCGGAGAGCCGCGCGCCGAGCGGACGCGTCGCATAGTAGGCGTCGGACTCCGCGGGAGTGACTTTTTCCACAGCGCCGTCGATGCGCACCTGCCGCTCGAGGTCCGACCAGAGGAGCAGCAGGCAGGCGCGCGCGCTCTTGCCGAGCTCCTGACCTTTGCGGCTGAGGTAGTTGGTATAAAAGACGAATCCGCCTCGCTCGACGCCCTTCAGCAGCACGATGCGCGCCGATGGTGCGCCCGCGGCGGTCACAGTGGCGAGGGTCATCGCGTTGGGCAGCGGCAGCTTGGCGCGCAGCGCATCTTCGAACCAGCGCTCGAACTGACGCAGCGGATCGGCATCGGCTTGCACTTCCGACAGCCCGGCGCGCATGTATTCCTGGCGCAGATCCGCGATGTTCATTCGGAGATTCTACCGTCGGGGGCGTGGCCGAAAGCCGACTTCCGAGGGAAACGCAGCCGTTCTCCCTCTGAAAATCGTTGACACGCGAGTGCTTCTTCGGCATCTTCACGTCACCGCTGCACCGCGGCGGGGGAACCGGGACAGATTTCGAGAGACAGTCCGACGTCCAACCTATCGCAGTTCCAAAGCACGTTCAGAGGAGAAACCGAGATGGCGAAAAAGAAAGCGAAGAAGGCAGGCAAGAAGCGTAAGCCAAATGCCGCCTTCATGAAGCCGATGACCCCGAGCGGCCCGCTCGCGGCGGTGGTCGGTTCGAGCGCGATGCCGCGCACCGAAGTGACCAAGAAGATCTGGGGTTACATCAAGCGCAACAGCCTTCAGGACAAGAAGAACCGCCGCATGATCAACGCCGACGACAAGCTCAAGGCGGTGTTCAGCGGCAAGAGCCAGGTGTCGATGTTCGAGATGACCAAGCTGGTCAGCAAGCACCTGAAGTAAAGGTTTCGGAGGAGAACGAAGGGGCCCCGCGAGGGGCCCTTTCCATTTCCGGCTCTACTTCTGGTGGTACGAGGCGACGCGCTCGACCTCGTTCCTGGAACCGAGCACCACGGCGCAGCGCTGGTGCAGGCCCTTGGGCTTCAGATCCAGGATCGGCGTCCTGCCGTCGGTCGCCGCGCCGCCCGCCTGCTCGACGATGAACGCCATCGGGTTGGCCTCGTACATCAGGCGCAGCCGCCCTTCCTTGTTCTTGGCGTCGCGCGGGTACATGAAGATCCCGCCTCTGCACAACACGCGGAACACGTCGGCCACCATCGAGGCCACCCAGCGCGTGTTGAAGTCCTTGCCGCGCGGGCCGTCCTTGCCGGCGAGGCATTCGTCGATGTAGCGCTTCACCGGCGCTTCCCAGCGCCGCATGTTCGACGTGTTGATGGCGAATTCCTGCGTGTCCTCGGGGATGCGGATCTCGGGGTGCGTCTGCACGAAGGTGTAGGTCTCGCGGTCCAGCGTGAAGCCGAACACGCCGTCGCCCACGGTCAGCACGAACACGGTGGTCGGGCCGTAGACCGCGAAGCCGGCGGCGACCTGGTTGCGGCCCGTTTGCAGGAACGCCTGCTCGTTGGGATCGCAGTAGCCCTTGCCGTCGGCGGTCTTGGGGCAGCGCAGGATCGAGAAGATGGTGCCGACCGAGATGTTGACGTCGATGTTGGACGAGCCGTCGAGCGGGTCGAACAGCAGCAGGTACTCGCCGCTCGGGTAGTGCGTGGGGGTCGGCTGCGGGTCGTCCATCTCCTCGGAAACCAGCGCGGCCAGGTTGCCGCCCCACTCGTTGGCCTCGAGCAGGATCTCGTTCGACAGCACGTCGAGCGTTTTCTGGACCTCGCCGTGGACGTTCTGCTTGCCGGCGCTGCCCAGCCCGTCGGCGAGCGCGCCCTTGTTCACGCGCGTGCTGATCGCCTTGCAGGCGCGCGCGATGGTCTCGATCAGCAGCCGCAGGTCGGCGTCGATCAGCTTCTTGTCGCGCTGGCTGGCGACCAGGTATTGCGAAAGGGTTACGCGTCTCATGGTGGCGCGATTCTACTTGCCTGCATCTGTTTGCGAGCGAACCACGCGCCGCCCAGCAGGAACGCGGCGAGGACCCAGAACACCGGCGCCATCCCCACGGCTGTCGACGCAGCGCCAGAAGCGAGCGGCACGATGGTGTGGCTGCCGTTGAGCAGCGAGGTGCGCAATCCCACCGCCTCGCCCTGCCGCCCCGGCGGCGAGGCGGCATAGAGCAGCGACATGATCACCGGCTGCGCGCTGCCCAGTCCGAGCCCGAGCACGAAGGAGAGCAGCAGGAGCGGCGGCACGCTCTGCGCCAGCGGGAAAGCCAGATAGCAGGTGCCGGAAATGCAGAGCGCGCAGAAGATCACCGTCCATTGCTTCAGCTTCCTGATCAGCAGCGGCATCGCGGTGCGCACCGTGAGGGTGGCGAGGGCGAAGGTGGAGAGGATGATGCCGATCGAGGCGGGCGACAGGCCGATGCGCGCGCCATAGAGCGGGATGAGGAAGGTGTAGAGGTCCCAGCCGGTCGCGAGCAGCAGGCTCACCCAGAATGTCTGCTGCAGGCCGGGAATGCGCAGCAGGTCGAACACGCCCGCGTGCTTGGGCAGCGGCACGTGCACCGGGCGCGGCAGCGGCCGCTTGCGCAGCCAGAGCAGGACCAAGGCGATGAGCGGAAACACGGCGAGCACCCCGAACGCGCGCGAGTGCCCGAGCCACTCGATGGCGTAGCCCGCGACCAGCGGGCCGATCGAGTTCGAGACCGAGAATCCCAGCGCCAGCCAGGAAAAATTCATCGCGCGCTGCTCGGGCGAGCCGTGCGCGCCGAACACGCTGTTCATGGCGATGTGCACGTACATGAAGGAGACGCCGAGCAGGCTGGTGGAGACGTAGAGGGTCTCGAGGTACGGAAAGAAGAAGGGCAGCGACGCGGCCAGCGCCAGCGAGCCGAACGCCAGGGCGAGCGGGCGCCGCGGTCCGGAGCGGTCGATCAGCCTGCCGGCGCTCACCGAGAGCAGCGCAGGCAGCAGCGCGAACAGCGACATCAGCACACCGGTATCGAATTCCGAGGCGCCGAGGCGCAGCGCATACAGCGTGGTCGTCATGCGCGCGCCCACGAACGCGAGGTGGCCGAGCGCGTTCAGGACGACGAAATAGACGATTTCCAGCTCGGCCCCTCCCCAGGCCGGCATTCTAGAGGAGGTGGGACCTCAGCAATCCGTAAAGCACGTCGGGTTCGACCGGCTTATGGAGAAGAGCGCGAATGCCGGCCGCTTCCACGTCGCGCTGCGTGATGCGGTCGCCGTGCCCGGTGTACAGGATCACCGGCAGGCTGGGGCGGCGCGCGATCAGCTCGCGCGCCAGCTCGAAGCCGGTCGTGCCGGGCATGGTCTGGTCGGTGATCACCAGGTCGTAACCGACGAACGCCTCCTTGGCGAGCGCCGGGCTGGTGACGTAGGTCGCTTCCAGGCCCCAGCTCTCGAGCAGCTCGCGCATGAAGCTGCCGACCGCGGACTCGTCGTCCACCACCAGCACGCGGCCGCGCAGGGAGCTCTTCACGATCTTGGCTTTGGGCTGCTCGCGCGCGGGCTCGGCCGCGCCCGCGGCGATCGGCCACAGCAGCCGGAAGCGCGTACCGCTGCCGGCCGCGGTCTCCACCAGGATGTGGCCGCCGTTCTCGTGGACGATGCCGTGCACGGTCGCGAGACCCATGCCGGCGCCGCGGCCCACTTCCTTGGTGGTGAAGAACGGCTCGAACATGCGCTCGAGCACCGCCGGCGGAATACCGGGGCCGCTGTCGCCGACCGAGAGCTCCACGTACTCGCCGGCGAAGCCCTTGCGGCAGCTCGAGCACACCGCTGCCTGCGTCGACTGCGACTGCACCGCGATCGCCACGCGGCCGCTGCCGTTCATCGCGTCGCGCGCGTTGATGGACAGATTCAGCAGCACCTGGTCGAGCTGCACCGGATCGAGCATGACCGGCGGAACATCGGTGAGGGCGCTGGAGAGCTCGAGCGAAGACGGCAGGGACGATCGCAGCAGCTTCAGCGACTCGCCGACCGCCTGGCGCAGCGCGAGCGCGCGCGGCGCGCCGCGCTGGCCGCGGCTGAACGTGAGCATCTGCTGGATCAGGTCGCGCGCGCGTCGCGACGAGCCGAGCGCCTGGTCGAGGTAACTCATGAGCTTGGCGTCGCGCGTGGCGGTTTCGCGCTCCGAGGCGAGCACCACGTAGCCCATGATGCCCGCCAGCAGGTTGTTGAAGTCGTGCGCGATGCCCCCGGTCAGGTGGCCGATCGCTTCCATGCGCTGCGCCTGGCGCAGCTGCGCCTCGAGCTGGGCGCGCGCCGCTTCCGCCCGTTTTCGCTCGGTGATGTCGCGCGCCATGCCGAGGGCGTGCGGCCGGCCGCGGTACAGGATCGGCACCGCGCGCATCTCGACCTGCAGCACCGAGCCGTTCTTGCGGGTGCCCTGGACTTCAAAATGGACCGACTCGCCGGCGATCACGCGGCTGTGCATCTGCTTGGCGAGCACCGCCTGCTCGGGTCCGGCGAAGAACCAGCGCTGGCCGCTGATCACTTCCTCGCGCGTGAAGCCGCTCATCTCGAGGAACGCCGGGTTGACGTCCACCACGCGCGTCTGGTCGTCGCGCAGCACCAGCGCGTCGGTCGCGGCGTTGAAGATCGAGCGGTATTGCTCCTCGCTCGCGCGCAGGCGATCCTCGGCGCGCTTGCGCTCGCTGATGTCGCGACCGATGTAGAGGACGTGCGGCGCGCCGCCATGCTGGATCGGCACCGCGCGCAATTCGACGTCGCGCCGTGTGCCGTCCTTCGGCACGCGCTGCGTCTCGAGCACGACCGACTCGCCCGCCAGCGCCCGCTCGTGCACCGCGCGGATGCGCGCTTCGTTCTCGGGCGCGCTGGCGACCACATGCTGCTGGCCGATGACCTCCTCGCGCGAGAAGCCGCTCAGCGCGACGTACGCGGGATTGACGTCGACGATCCGGAAGTCGGCGTCGCGCAGCACCAGGGCGTCGGCCGCGGCGTTGAAGATGGCGCGGTACTGCTCCTCGCTCGCGCGCAGCGCCTTCTCGTCCGACTTGCGCGCCGTGATGTCGCGGCCGATGTACAGCACGTGCGGGCGGCCCTGGCGCAGGATCGGCACGCCGCGCGTCTCGATGTCGAAGCGCTCGCCGTTCTTGCGCCGTGCATGCGCCTCGAACACCACCTTCTCGCCCGCGAGAGCGCGCTGGTGCAGCCCGCGCACGTGCTCCTGGAGCGAGAGCGGGCTCATGGTGAGCTTGTCGGTGCCGATGGCTTCCTCGCGCTTGCGCCCGCTCATCGCCTCGTAGGCGGGGTTCACGTCCACCACGCGGAAATCGGCGTCGCGCAGCACCATCGAGTCGGCGGCGGCGTTGAAGATGGCGCGGTACTGCTCCTCGCTGCGCTCGATCTCGGCGACCGCGCGCATGCCGAAAATCTTGAGGATCGCCTCGCACAGGGCGACGTGGTCGATGCGCCCGCGATGCATGGCGCCGATCACCCCCAGCGGCTGGCCGGCGGCGTTGTTCAGCGGGTGCGCGGCGTAGCTGTCGAGCCCGAGCTTGCGGAACAGGTCGTTGTCCGGGAACTCGCGGCGCGCGCCTTCGGGCAGGCAATGGAACTGGTTGCCGACCACCTGCGCGCACGGAGTGCCGGGCAGGGGATAGTTGAACGGCGGCCGCATGCGCCCGTCGAGGCAGAACGCGAGCATGCGCATCTCGGCGCGCGCCTCGTCGGCGAACACGGCGATGAAGCCGACGTCGAGGCGCAGGATGTCGGCCAGCTCGCTCGACAGGCGCTCGAACACGCCCGCGCCCTCGGCGCTGGAGATGGCGAGCGCGGCACGGCTGAGCGTGTCCGGATCGGACAACTGGGTGCCCATGGGTGGGGCAGTGTAATTCGTCACGCGCCGGGCGCCAGCCGCTGTTACATGACTGAAACGATTGAAACCGCTGAATTACTTCCCGGCGGGGATGAACATGTAGCCCGCGCCCCGCACGGTGCGGATGGCGCGCGGATGCGCCGGGTCTTCCTCCAGCTTGCGCCGCAGGCGCGTGATGCGGATGTCGATCGAACGGTCGAACGGCTCCCACTCGCGGTTGCGCGTCATGGTGAGCAGCTGGTCGCGCGACAGCACCTGGTTCGGGTGCTCGATGAGCGCCTTGAGCAGGTCGAACTCCATCGAGGTGATCGGGATCTCGCGCCCCTTCGCGTCGCACAGGGTACGCGACTTGAGATCCAGGAAGCAGCGGCCGATCGAGACGCGCAGCCGATGTTCGGTTCTGGGAAGATGTTTTTGTTCGATCCTGCGCAGGACGCTCTTCAGCCTTGCGCGCAGCTCGCGCGGATCGAACGGCTTGGCGATGTAGTCGTCGGCGCCGACTTCCAGGCCGGCGACGCGATCGACCACGTCGCCCGCGCCGGTCACCATGATGATGCCGACGTCATGGCGCTCGCGCAGGTAGCGCGCCAGCGTCAGGCCGTCCTCGCCCGGCAGGCCGATGTCGAGCAGCACCACCGCCGGCGTCGCGCGCCCGAGCTCCGCGCGCATCGCGGCGCCGCTCGCGGCGAGCGCGACTTCGTAGCCGTGCTGGCCGAGGTACTCCGCCAGCATCTGCCGGATCGCCGGGTCGTCGTCGACCACCAGAACGCGCGTCGCTGCCATCGGCGCCAGTATACAAGCCGGAAACAAACTGTTTCCCGGTGGAAATCACGTCGATACGCGCGCCGCCTACGCTGCCCTCATCGCAATGCACTGAAGGGAACCGCGTCATGATCAAGATCCTCAACCTGGTGTTCGACGCCATCGCCAACGCGCAGCAGAAGCGCGCGCAGGCGCGCCTGCTGAACCACCTCGACGAGCGCACGCTGCGCGACATCGGCATGGAGTTCGAGGCCAACAAGGCGCGCGAGCGCAGCCAGCGCATCGACCTGCGCTTCGGCACGTACTGAGGGCACGTCATGGAACGGCACGAATACGTGGTGCAGGGCAATCTCGACCTGGCGAGCGGCAACCTGGTGCGCATCGAGGACGGCCGCGGCATGCTGGTGCGCGTCACCCGCGGCAGCGTGTGGATCACGGAAGAGGGCGATCAGCGCGACCGCCTGGTCGGCCCCGGCGGCCAGTTTCGGGTGGTGTCGAGCGGCGTGACGCTGATCTCCGCGGTCAGCCGCAGCAGCATCGCGCTCAGCTCGCCGTATGAGCACGGCTTTGCGCGGCGCATCGACCTGGTGCGCGCGAGCCTGCTTGCGCGCATGCGGGCGCGGCTGAGGAAGAAATGGATGGGCCTGTACGTGCCGGGTTCGCGGCCCACCACCGCCGCGTTGTGACGCAGGGGGAATACATGAAACACATCGTCCTGGTGTCGTCGATTCTTGTTGTGGGTTGCGCGAGCGTCGCGCAAGTCCCCGACAACCTGAAACCAAGCGCGAACGAATCGCTCGCGCTGGTCGTGCCGGCGAAGGGCGTGCAGATCTACGAGTGCCGCGACGGCAAGTGGGCGTTCGTCGCGCCGGAGGCGGAGCTGTTCGACCGCTCGGGCAAGAAGATCGGCCGCCATTACGCGGGACCGCACTGGGAGTCTGCCGACGGCAGCAAGATCATCGGCGCCGTGAAGCAGCGCGCCGACGCGCCCGCCACCGGCAACATTCCCTGGCTGCTGCTCGGTACGAAGTCGGTCGGAAACGGCGGCGCGTTCAGCAAGGTGACCAGCGTCCAGCGCGTGGCGACGGTCGGCGGCGTGGCGCCGGTCGGCGGCTGCGCCCAAGGCGCCCAGGCGCGGGTGGACTACACCGCGGATTACTACTTCTTCTCCGCGAAATGAAGATGGGGCGGGAGTCCCGGCATTCCTGCGGTGATGGCACGAGAACCGGGACCGTTGCCTCAGGCGCGGCGACCGGCCGGCGTCGAAACTGTGCGGGATGAACCCCGCAGCGCTCATGGTGGTGGTGTGCACCGCGATGGTGGCGATGGCGTTCGGCGCCATCGGCACGGTCGCCGTGTTCCTGCAGCCGATCGCTGCCGAGTTCGCCTGGCCGCGGGCGGACGTCGCCGCGGCCTACTCGGTGGCCACCGTCGGGACCGGGCTCGGCGGGATCGCGCTGGGGCATTTCGCCGACCGGCTGCCGGTGCGGCGCGTGGCGCTGCTCGGCGCAGTGGTGCCCGGCGTCGCGTTCCTGCTCCTGTCCGCACTTCAGACCACGCCCGCGCTTTACGCACTGCACGCGGTGATGGGCCTGATCGGCATCGGCGCGATCATGGCGCCGCTCAACCGCCTCGCCAGCCTTTGGTTTGTGCGCAATCCCGGCCTTGCGATCGGCATCGTTTCCGCCGGCGGCGCCGTGGGCCAAGGGCTGGTGCCGTACTTCGCGCGCTACCTGATCGTGACCCAGGGCTGGCGGCAGGCGTATTCGATGCTGGGGCTGCTTTTCATCGCGGTGATGGTGCCGCTCGCGCTGCTGTTGCGCGACGCGCCGGCGGCGGCAAGCGCCCGACCCGCCGTGCGCAGCGGACCCTCGGCAGTCCGGTTGCTGGGGCTGCTCTCGCTCGCGGCATTGCTCTGCTGCGTCTGCATGGGTACGCCGATCGTGCACGTGGTCACGCTGGGCTCGGACCGGGGCCTCGGCGGCCGCGAGGCGGCCGGCTTGCTGGCGGTGATGATGGTGGCGGGTATGGCGGGACGCGTCGGCTTCGGCCGCCTCGCCGACCGGGTCGGCAGCCTGCAGACCTACATCGCGGCCTCCGCCGGGCAGACGGCGCTCGCATTCCTCTTTCCCTACGCGGCGAGCGGCGCGCAGCTTTACGTTCTGTCGGCGCTGTTCGGCGTGGTGTTCAGCGGCGCCATGACGTCGTTCCTCTCCTGCGCACGGGAATACTCGCCGACCGGCAAGACCGGCCTGTCGCTCGGCGTGGTGATGTTTTTCGGCTGGACCGGGATGGCGCTCGGCGCGTGGCAGGGCGGGCTGTTCTACGACCTGTGCGGCGACTACTTCGTCTCTTTCGCGAACGCTTCGGTCAGCGGCGTGGCGAACCTGCTCATCCTCGCGCTTCTGTTCTCCCAGCTGAGGAAAAGGGACCAGGCCCCTTCCCTGAGCCAGGCTGTCGCCTAGGCGCGGCCCTGCAGCGCTGCGATGCGCTGCTCGATCGGCGGATGGCTGGCGAGCAGCGCGCCGACCCCCCCGGCGATGCCGAAGCTCTTGAGCTGCGGCGGCAGCTCCGCAGTCTGCAACCCGCCCAGCCGCGTCAGCGCGGCGATCATCGAATGCGGGGAGCCGAGCAGGTTGGCCGAGCCGCGGTCGGCGCGGAACTCGCGCCAGCGCGAGAACCAGGCGACGATCATCGCGGCGATGATGCCGAACAGGAACTGCAGCACCATCACGGTGATCCAGTAGCCCGGCCCGGTGCCGCGCTCGCTGCGGAACACCGCCTTGTCGATGATCGAGCCGACCACGCGCGACAGGAAGAAGACGAAGGTGTTGAGCACGCCCTGAATCAGGGTGAGCGTCACCATGTCGCCGTTGGCGACGTGCGCCATTTCGTGGCCGAGCACCGCTTCGACCTCTTCCTTGCTCATGCTTTGCAGCAGACCGCTCGACACCGCGACCAGCGCGGAGTCCTTGAACGCGCCGGTGGCGAAGGCGTTCGGCGCGCCCTCGAAGATGCCGACCTCGGGCATGCCGACGCCGGCTTTCTCCGCAAGTCTCTTCACCGTGTCGACCAGCCAGTATTCGGTGCTGCCTTCCGAGCCCGTGATGATGTGAACGCCGGCCGTCCACTTGGCGATGGTCTTGGAGAGCAGCAGGGAGATGAAGGCGCCGCCGAAGCCGAAGATGGCCGACATCACGAGCAGGGTGGTGTAGTCGATGCCCTCGGCGGTCATCCAGCGGTCGAGGCCGAGGATGCTGACCACGATCGACAGCACGATCATCACCGCGACGTTGGTGGCAACCAGCAGCAGGACGCGTTTCATGAATCGTTCTCCTTTTCTTCGCGGTTAGATCGGGGCGGGGGTCTGGAGTTTCAAGATCGCGCGCGCACCCTTTTCCGCGATCACGTAGGTCGGTGCATTGGTATTGCCGGACGTGATGCGGGGGAAGATCGAAGCGTCGATCACGCGCAGCCGCTGCACGCCGTGCACGCGCAGCTCGTCGTCCACCACCGCCATAGGGTCTTTGCCCATCTTGCAGGTCCCCACCGGGTGGAAGATGGTAGTGCCAAGCTCGCCCGCGGCGCGCGCCAATTCATTGTCATTTGCAATGGATGACCCCGGGCGGTACTCCTCCGGCTCATATTTGGCTAATGCCTTTGCGGCCATGATGCGACGCGTAAACCGCATCGCATCGACCGCAACCCTGCGATCGTTCTCGTGACTGAGGTAATTCAACCGTATCTCGGGGTAGTCGGCGGCATTCGGCGACTTGATGCGCACCCAGCCGCGCGATGCCGGCCGCAGGTTGCAGACGCTGGGCGTGATCGCCGGGAAGCTGTGCAGCGGGTCGCCGAACTTGTCGAGCGAGAGCGGCTGCACGTGCCACTCGATGTTCGGCGTCGGCTGCGACGGATCGCTCTTCGCGAACGCGCCGGCCTGCGACGGCGGCATGGTGAGCGGCCCGGTGCGGAATGCGAAGTACTCGAGCGCCATCGCCGCCTTGCCCCACACGCTGTTGGCGATGCCGTTCAGCGTCTTCACGTTCTTCACCTTGTACTGCAGGCGGATCTGCAGGTGGTCCTGCAGGTTCTCGCCCACGCCGGGCAGCTCGTGGACCATCGGAATGCCGTTCCTTTCGAGCAGCCCGCGGGGACCGATTCCCGACAACTGAAGCAATTGCGGAGTCCCGATGGCACCGGCGGCGAGGATGGTCTCCTTGCTGGCCTCTACGGCGAACCTCTCCTTTCGATGGAGAAACTCCACGCCTTTGCAATTACGGCCCTCGAGAGCCAGCCTGAGAACCGAAGCGTCTGTCATGACGGTCAAATTCGCCCGGTGCGCCACCGGACGGAGGAAGGCGTTGGTCGCGCTCCAGCGCCGGCCGCGCTTCTGGTTCATCTGGAAGTAGGCGCAGCCGAAATTGTTGCCGGTGTTGAATACCTTCACCGGCGGGATGCCGCATTCGGCCGCGGCCTCGCGCCAGGCATCGATGATGTCCCAGCGCACGCGCGGATCCTCGATGCGCACTTCGCCGCCGG
>Ga0307497_10000065_pt1 | contig 20231 bp, 19 predicted proteins | sample 10_S_MG_FD_201366 | JGI IMG/M metagenome (GOLD analysis project Ga0307497, IMG submission 201366) | Soil microbial communities from Populus trichocarpa stands in riparian zone in the Pacific Northwest, United States - 10_S | ecosystem: Environmental > Terrestrial > Soil > Riparian zone > Trees...
GTGCACTGGAACAAGCCGTTCAGCAAGGTCCTCGACTATTCCCGCCCGCCGTTCGCCCGCTGGTTCGTCGGCGGCGAGACCAACCTTTGCTACAACGCGGTCGACCGGCATCTCGCGAGCCGCGCCGAGCAGAAGGCTCTGGTCTGGATCTCGACCGAGGTCGACCAGCAAAAGGAATTCACCTACCGGCAGCTTCACCAGGAGGTGAACCGCGTCGCGGCGATGATGCAGTCGCTCGGCGTGCAGAAAGGCGACCGCGTCATCGTCTACATGCCGATGATCCCGGAGGCATGCTTCGCGATCCTCGCGTGCGCGCGCATCGGCGCGATCCATTCGGTCGTGTTCGGCGGCTTCGCCGCGGCCAGCCTCGCCGCGCGCATCGACGACGCCCGGCCGGCGCTGATGGTCACCGCCGACGGCGGCAGCCGCATGGGCAAGGTGGTGACTTACAAGTCACTGGTGGACGAGTCGCTCAAGCTCTCCAAGCATCCGCCGAAGAAAGTGCTGCTGTTCTCGCGCGGTCTCGATCCGAACATGCCGGTGGTGCAGGGCAGGGATGTCGATTGGCACTCCCTTGCGAAGGAGTTTGCGAAATCCGAGGTTCCGTGCGCGTGGCTCGAGTCCAACCAGCCGTCCTACATCCTCTACACCTCCGGCACGACCGGACGTCCCAAAGGCGTGCAGCGCGACGTCGGCGGCTACGCGGTGGCGCTGGCGTCGTCGATGAAGCACATCTTCTGCGGCGAGGCCGGCGAGACCATGTTCACTACCTCGGACATCGGCTGGGTGGTCGGGCACTCCTACATCATTTACGCACCGCTCATCGCGGGCATGACGACCATCATGTACGAAGGCGTGCCGATCCGTCCCGACGCCGGCGTGTGGTGGAAGATCGTGCAGGACCGCAAGGTGGCGGTGATGTTCTCGGCGCCGACCGCGATCCGCGTGCTGAAAAAGCAGGATGTGTCCTTCATGAAGAAGCACAACCTGTCCTCGCTCAAGCACCTGTTCCTCGCCGGCGAGCCGCTCGACGAGCCGACGCACGTGTGGATCAGCGAAGCGCTCGGCCGTCCGGTGATCGACCACTACTGGCAGACCGAGACCGGCTGGCCGCTGCTGTCGGCGCATCCGGGTGTGGAGAAGACCAAGCTGAAGATGGGCTCGCCCAGCTTCCCCGTGTATGGCTACGAGGTCGATCTGCTGCACGAAGGCACCGGCAAGGCCGTGGCCGACGGCGAAAAGGGCGTGGTGACGATCAAGCCACCGCTGCCGCCCGGCTGCATGTCTACGCTCTGGGGGGACGACGAGCGCTTCGTGCAGACCTACTTCAGGGACTTCAAGAACATCTACTCGACGTTCGACTGGGGTATCCGCGACAAGGAAGGCTACTACTTCATCCTTGGCCGAACCGACGATGTGATCAACGTCGCCGGGCATCGCCTGGGCACGCGCGAGATCGAGGAAGCGGTGAGCATGCATCCCAACGTCGCCGAATGCGCGGTGGTCGGCGTGGCCGATCCGATCAAGGGCCAGATGCCGCTGGCCTTTGCGGTTCTCAAAGACGCGTCGAAGCCGACTTCGCAAGACGAGGTGATGCAAACTGTGGACAGGCAGCTCGGCGCGATCGCCAGGCCGAAGGCTGTGCATTTCGTTTCCCTGTTGCCCAAGACGCGCTCCGGCAAGACCCTGCGCCGCTCGATCCAGGCGCTCGCCGAAGGACGCGACCCGGGCGACCTCACCACCATCGAAGATCCCAACGCTCTGGAGCAAATCAAACAGGCCCTGCGATGAAAACAAGACCCATGCTGACGCTGGACGATTGCCGCAAGATCACCGCCGCTGCCGAAGCCGAGGCGCGCAAGAACAACTGGAACGTCGTCATCGCCGTCCTCGACGATGGCGGCCATTTGCTGCATCTCGCACGAATGGACGGCGCTTCGCCCGCCAATGCGCGCATTGCGGTCGAGAAGGGCCGCACCGCGGCCGAGTCGCGCCGCTCGACGCTCGCCTGGCAGGAGCGCATCAAGGCGCGGCCCGAGCTGCTCAACATGCCGCAGATCACTCCGATCCAGGGCGGCGTGCCGATCATGGTCGAAGGCACGTGCGTGGGCGCCGTCGGCATCTCGGGCGTGCAGTCGCACGAGGACGAGCAGATCGCCGCTGCGGGCATCAAGGCCGTTGTAGATTAAAAAGCAGGTTGAAAGTCCTGATTGCCGGCGCAGGCATCGGCGGGCTCACCGCCGCACTCGCCGCTCTGCGCAAGGGTTTCGACGTCGAGGTCTACGAGCAGGCCGCCGAGCTGAAGGAGGTCGGCGCCGGGCTGCAGCTCAGCGCCAACGGCACGCGCGTGTTCTACGAGCTCGGCATCGGCGAGCGGCTGAAAGCGCTCTCCTGCGAAGTCGGCGGCAAGGAGATCCGCCTTTGGAACACCGGGGAGACCTGGAAGGCGTTCGATCTCGGCAAGGTTTCGATCGAGCGCTATGGCTACCCCTACTTCACCGTCTATCGGCCCGACCTGCTGGAAGTGCTGGTAACGGCGATCGGGCGCGAAAGGATCCATCTCGGCGCGAAGTGCACAGGGTTCAAGCAAACCGACGAGAACGTTCAGCTCCAGCTCGAAGGTCGTTCCGTCGGCGGCGACGTGCTGATCGGCGCGGACGGCGTCCACTCCCAGATCCGACAGAGCCTCTTCGGTCAGGATCGGCCGCAGTTCACCGGCATCGTGGTCTGGCGCGGCATCGTGCCCATGGAGGACCTGCCGGAACCCATGAGGCGCATGGTCGGGAGCAACTGGGTGGGGCCGGGAGCGCACGTCGTGCATTACCCGCTGCGAGGTGGCAGGGTGATGAATTTCGTCGGCGCGCTCGAACGCAGCGGCTGGCAGATCGAGTCGTGGAGCGCGCGCGGCACCACCGAAGAGCTCGCAGCCGACTTCAAGGGCTGGCACGACGACATTCACACCCTGATCCGCAATATCCCGGTGCCGTACAAGTGGGCGCTGATGACGCGGCCGCCGATGGAGCGCTGGGCTGTAGGCCGTGTCACCTTGCTCGGCGACGCCTGCCATTCGATGGTGCCGTTCCTCGCGCAGGGCGCGGTGATGGCGATCGAGGATGGATTCATCTTGGCACGGGCGTTGAGTGGCGCAGTAGACGTGCCTACCGGGTTGCGGAAATACGAAGAAGCTCGCCGCGATCGCACGCGCAAGGCGGTCGAAGGTTCCGCGGCCAACATCGGCCGCTTTCACCACCCGGCGCTAGCCGATCCAGCGCAAGCTCGGGACTACGTGACGCACGAATGGACCGGGCAAAAGGTCGCCGAGCGCTACGAGTGGCTGTTCCGTTATGACGTGACCAAAGTGGTGTTGTGAAGCTTGGAGGGCGCTGCACGGAGCGCATAATCCCGGACAACTAGGGGGGAGTAATGAGCGCAAACGCGAATGGAACCAAGTTCTACCGCCGCACGTATGACAGTGATTACACCCAGAATGTACTGCTGGCTGCCCGCATCCTGATGTCGCTTTTGTTCGTTTATTTGGGCTATGTGAAGCTGGTGAGCTTCGGGGTCACGGTCGGTTATTTCGCGGAATGGGACTTTCCCATGCCGCCTATGGCGGCCGTTCTCGCGGTGATCTTCGAGCTCGGCGGCGGCATCCTGCTCCTCGTCGGCTGGAAGACGCGCTGGGTTGCGTGGGCTCTGTTCCTGTATGTGGCAATTGCGACCGGAGTTGCACACCGTTTTTGGACTTATGAGGCTGTCCAGGCCTTCAACCAGACGTCGCATTTTTTCAAGAATGTCTCGATCATGGGCGGGCTACTGTGCTTCGCCGCGGTAGGTCCCGGGCGGTTTCGATTTGACAAGGACTGATGCTGCGCTAATCCAGACGCTGCAAGCGGAAATAAAAAGGGGCCTCGCGGCCCCTTTGTCTTTGGCGCTGCGGCGCTACTGCATGCTCTTCGCGCCCGCCATCGAGCATTGCTCGTCCTGGTCGCCGGTGACGCCGCTAGCGCCGACCGCGCCGATGACCTTGCCGTCCACCATCAGCGGCACGCCGCCGGGCGAGGCGACCACGCCGGGCAGTGTGGCGGTGGCCGGGCCACCCTTGTTGATGACGTCCATGAACGCGCGCGTCGGACGGCGATAAGTCGCCGCCGCGCGAGCTTTGCCGATCGCGATGTCATTGCTCGCGTACTGGGTGTCTTCCATGCGCTCGTAATAGACCAGCGCGCCGTGCGGATCGACCACCGCGACCGCGATATTCCAGCCGTTCTTCTGGCATTCGGCGATGGCGCCGGCGGCGATCTTCTTCGCCATGGCGGTGGTGACGGGCGTGCCGTATCCGGGACGTTTGTCCTGGGCGAGGGAAAGCGACGAACAAACGGCCAACGTGACAGCCAATACGATGCGAACCATTTCTCCTCCTCTGAAGGTGAACTAGGGCAGCGCGACTATACGCCGTTCGCGCAGGCTTTCGATCTCCTTGGGTGAACAGCCGAGCTGGGCGAGCAATTCCCGTCCGTGCTCGCCGATGCGCGGCGGGTCCATGCGCTTCGCCAGGCGCTTGCCGTTCAGGGCGAGCGGCAGGGCGGGCACCTTGATCGATTTGTCGCCCACCTTGATCGGCATCAGGCCGCCGCCCGTGTTGAGGTGCGGATCGTCGAGCAGGTCCCAGGGCTTGGCGATCGGCGCGAACGGCAGCCCCATTTGCTCGAGCTTGGCGGCGAGCTCGTCCTGGCTGTGCTGTTTCGTGATCTCGGCGATGCGCGGGATCAGCCAGCCGCGCTCCTTCACCCGTGCGCCATTGCTCTTGAGACGCGGATCGGCGGCCAGCTCGGTTTCGCCGAACTCGCGGCAGAACACTTCCCACTGCGTGTCGGTGACCACGCCGATGAACAGGCGGCCGCCGCCGCCGGTCTCGAAGATGTCGTACACGCCCCACGCCGGGCGCTTCACCGACATCGGCAGCGGCGCCTCGCCGGTGATCTCATACTGCGCCATGTGCTGCGCGACCAGGTAGGCGGTGCTCTCGAAGAGCGAGCTCGTCACGCGTGTGCCGCGTCCAGTCTTCTCGCGCTCGCGCAGCGCCGCGAGGATGCCGACCGCGGCGAAGGTGCCGCCCATGATGTCGATCACCGACGAGCCGGCGCGCAATGGCCGATCCGGCAGGCCGGTCATGTAGGCAAGGCCGCCCATCATCTGCGTCACCTCGTCGAGCGCCAGGCGATGCTCGTAGGGCCCGTCGAGGAATCCCTTGAGCGAGCAGTAGATCAGCTTCTCGTTGTGCCGGGAGAGGTCCGCATGACCGAACCCCAGCTTGTCGAGCGCGCCCGGGCGGAAATTCTCCGTCAGCACGTCGGCGGTCTTGAGCAGCTTGAGCACGAGCTCGCGGCCCTCCGGCTTTTGCAGGTCGACCGCCAGGCTTTTCTTGTTGCGGTTGAACACCGGGTAGAAGCCCGATCCGGCGGCCTCGAGACGCCGCGTGTTGTCGCCGGCGAGCGGCTCGACCTTGATCACTTCCGCGCCGAGGTCGGCGAGCACCAGCCCGCACGACGGGCCCATCACCATGTGCGCGAACTCGACTACGCGCACCCCTTCAAGCGGCAGCACGGAACCCTTTGGGCAGGCCGGCCACCGGGATGTGGCCGTAGATCGGCTCGGCGGGAATCGCCTCGGTCAGGATCTTGCGCGCGATGAACAGCTTCTGCAGGTCGATGCCGGTCTTCACGCCCATGCTCTCGAACATGAACACCAGGTCCTCGGTGATCACGTTGCCGCTCGCGCCGGGCGCGAACGGGCAACCGCCGAGACCGCCCATCGAGCTGTCGAAACTGCGCACGCCTTCCTCGTAGGCGGCGAGCGCATTGGCGATGCCAAGGCCGCGCGTGTTGTGGAAATGAGCGCCTTCCAGTTTCGGACCAATGGCTTTCATGACCCGGCGGAACAACCGTTTCACCTGGGCAGGATTGGCGTACCCAACGGTGTCCGCCAGAGCAACCCCGTCACAGAACTCGGCCAGCTGCGTCGCGATGCGCACCACGTCGTCTTCCGGCACGTCGCCTTGCATCGTGCAGCCGAACGCGGTGGACACCGCGCCCTCGATCTCCACGCCGGGATGCGGGTGCTGCGCACACTTGCGTACTTCCTCCACCATCTGCTCCGGCGTCATGCGCACGTTGGACTCGCTGTGCTGGCGGCTCGCAGAAACCGGAAACGTCACCTTATGCGCGCCAGCTTCGAGCGCACGCTGGAAGCCTTTCAGGTTCGGCGCGAGCGCAACTATCTTCACCCCCGGGATGGTCCTCGCGTACTGAACGATCTCGGCGGTATCGGCCATCGCAGGGATCAGCTTCGGCGGCACGAACGACCCGACCTCGATCTCCTCCAGCCCGGCTTCGGCCAGCGCGCGGATCCATGCTTTTTTCGCTTCGGTGGGCATCAGATGCTTGGCGTTTTGCAGCCCGTCGCGCGGCCCTACTTCGCAAATGTGTACTTCTCGCTTCGTGGCGTCGTGTTTCATGACTTCATTCTATTCTCGATGGCGCCGATGGCGGCGCCGCAGGACACCGCGCCGGCGGCGAAAACGAGCAGCGCCCACAGGTTCGCGTGCCATCCGAAGCGCGTGGCGATCCAGGCGAGCGCGAGGGGCGCGAGGAACTGGCCGATCTGCGACGCCTGCATGACGATGCCATTGCCGGTGCCGATGTGCTGCGGCGTCCTCGCATGCAGCGGCAACCCGGAGAACACCGCCGCGGGGATCACCCCGGCCGAGAACGAGAAGGCGAGAACCAGCACATAGCGTGCTGCGGGCGGCAGCGCGTCGACCAGCATGCCGACTTCGCACAGCGCGGCGATCACCGCGCCGACGATGATCATCGTGCCGCGCGGCACGCCACGCGCGAGCAGCCAGCCGCCGGTGAGGTTGCCCGGTGCGTTGATCAGGACGTAGCCGGCAGTGGCGAGCGCCGCGGCGCCTGCGGAGAGATGGTGCTCGTCGACCAGGAAAGTCGGTAACCACACCATGATCGAGGTCCACTGCGCGACATAGAACGCGAACAGCAGAGCCATGGCGATGTTGCCGCCACTCTTGAGCGATTCCGCGACTAGGCGCATCGACCTCACCTGGCCATAGTTCGACGGGGGCGAAAGACGGGCGAGCGCGATCGCCGCCGCGAGCGCGGCAATTGCAAATACCACCCAGAGGCCGCGCCAGCCCCATGCACTGATCACCCACGGCGCCGCGAGGAGCGCAATCGTCCCGCCAGTCGGCATGTAAGAGCTCCACAGGCCGAGCGCCTTAGCGCGATCGCGCGCGTTGCCCGCGGAGGCGTTCATCAGCACGACCGCGGACACCACGAACGCGATGAAGCCGACGCCTTCGAGAAACCGCGACAGCAGCAGGCTGACGAAACCGGAGGCCGCCGCGCCCAGCGCGCCGCCGGCGGCGAGTACGACCAAGCCGGCGAGGGCGAGCCGCTTGTGGCCAAATCGATCGCACAGGACGCCGGCGATCATGCCGACCAGCATGCCCATCAGGTTGAACGTGGTGGCGATCAGGCCGGACTCGACCAGCGTCAGGCCGAGCTCGTCGCGCAGCCCGGGGAGGGCAGGCGCGACCTTGGTCATGTAGGCGCCGGCGACGAGGCCGCCGGCAAAGATGGCCCAGACTGCAGGCCACTTGGTCACGCGGCAGTGACGGGAATCTTCAGCTCAACGATCTTCTTCGACCACTCGGCGGGACCGGTGGTGTGGACCGAGGTGCCGTTCGCGTCGACCGCGACGGTGACCGGCATGTCCTTCACTTCGAATTCGTAGATCGCTTCCATGCCGAGGTCTTCGAACGCGAGCACGCGCGACTTGCGGATCGCCTTCGAGACCAGGTACGCCGCGCCGCCGACCGCCATCAGATACGCCGCCTTGTGCTTGCGGATCGACTCGATCGCCGCCGGTCCGCGCTCGGCCTTGCCGACCATCGCGAGCAGTCCGGTCCTGCCGAGCATGGTGTCGGTGAACTTGTCCATGCGCGTCGACGTGGTCGGACCGGCGGGGCCGACGACTTCGTCGCGCACCGGATCGACCGGGCCGACGTAGTAGATCACGCGGTTGGTGAAGTCGACCGGCAGCGGTTTTTTCTGCTCAAGGAAATCCTGGATCCGCTTGTGAGCGGCATCGCGGCCGGTGAGCAGCTTGCCGGAGAGCAGGAGACGCTGGCCGGGTTTCCACGACGCCACTTCTTCGCGCGTCAGCTTGTCCAGATTGACGCGTTTGGAATTCGCATCGGGCGACCACGTCACGGCTGGCCAATCGGAAAGCTGCGGTTCCTCAAACTCCGCCGGCCCCGAGCCATCGAGCACGAAATGCGCATGCCGCGTGGCGGCGCAGTTGGGAATCATCGCCACCGGCCGATTCGCAGCGTGCACCGGGTAGGTGTGGATCTTCACGTCGAGCACGGTGGAAAGGCCGCCGAGGCCCTGCGCGCCGATGCCGAGCGCATTCACCCGATCGTAGAGCTCGATGCGCAGCTCTTCGACCTTGCTCTTGGGTCCGCGCGCCTTGAGCTCGGCCATGTCGATCGGCTCCATCAGCGCTTCCTTCGCCATCAACATCGCCTTCTCGGCGGTACCGCCCACGCCGATGCCGAGCATCCCCGGCGGGCACCAGCCGGCGCCCATCGAGGGCACGGTCTTGACCACCCAGTCGGCGATCGAGTCCGACGGATTCAGCATCACGAACTTGGCCTTCGCTTCCGACCCGCCGCCCTTCGCGGCCACGTCGACGGCAAGCTTGTCGCCGGCCACCATCTGCACGTTGATGACCGCCGGGGTGTTGTCCTTCGTGTTCTTGCGGCCGAAGTCGGATTCGTCGAGCACAGAGGCGCGCAGCTTGTTGTCCGGGTCCAGGTACGCGCGGCGCACGCCCTCATTCACCACGTCTTCGAGCGATTCGGAGAATTCGAAGCGCACGCCCATGCCGATTTTCAGGAACACGTTGACGATGCCGGTGTCCTGGCAGATCGGCCGGTGGCCCTCGGCGCACATGCGCGAGTTGGTGAGGATCTGCGCGATCGCATCCCTCGCCGCCGGCGACTGCTCGCGCTCATAAGCGCGGCCGAGGGCGCGGATGTAATCGGCGGGGTGGTAGTAGGAGATGAACTGCAGAGCGTCGGCCACACTCTGCACGAGATCCGCGCGCTTGATCACCGTCATGCGCGCCTCTGTTCGTGAGCGCCGCCAGCGGGGGGCGTGATGCGGTCCGCCGCCGCGATCGCCAGCGCCGATACCAGGAAGGTGAGGTGGATCCCCACTTGCGCAATGATCACGTCGTTCTCGTGCGCCGCCGCGTTAATGAAGGTCTTGAGAAGATGGATCGACGAGATGCCGATGATCGCGGTCGCAAGCTTCACCTTGAGCACCGACGCATTCACGTGCGACAGCCATTCAGGCTGATCGGGATGGGCCTCCAGCCCCATGCGCGAAATGAAGGTCTCGTAGCCGCCGACGATGACCATGATCAGCAGGTTGGAGATCATCACCACGTCGATCAGGCCCAGGACCACCAGCATGAGCACCGTTTCGTTGGGCTTGGTCGGCCGCACCGAGCCGTCCACGGTGACCGAATCCAGAATATGCGACAGCGCGGCGTGATCGCCGAACGTCGCCATCAACAGGTAGTAGAGCTCTTGCCAGAATACCCAGACGTAGATCGCCTGCGCGACGATCAGGCCAAGGTAGAGCGGGAGCTGGAGCCAGCGGCTCGCGAAGATGAACGCGGGCAACGGTCTGAGGGCGCGCGCCTCGTTGATTCCGGGGTTTCTCTGGGCCATCCTGGGTCGTTTGAACGCGTATGCTTGAACGCGGGAGTGAAACTGTAGCATTCTATCTGCCGCGATCCCCGAGGAGGAGCGATGTCGTCGAACATTGAAACGGTCCTGCAGGAAAAGCGCGTCTTCCCCCCGGCGCCGGCATTCGTCAAGCAGGCGAATATTTCCGGCATGGATGCTTATCGCAAGCTCGTCGCCGAGGCCGAGCGCGATTTCGAAGGATTCTGGGCGCGTCTCGCGCGCGAGAACCTGGCGTGGTCAAAGCCCTTCAGCAAGGTGCTGGACGAATCCAAGGCGCCGTTTTTCCGCTGGTTCTACGACGGTGAGCTGAACGCCTCCTACAACTGCCTCGACCGGCACCTCAAGACCCAACCCGACAAGGTCGCGATCATCTTCGAGGCTGACGACGGCAAGGTCACGAAGATCACCTACAAGCAGCTCTACCACGAGGTCTGCCGGTTCGCGAATGCGCTCAAGGCGAAAGGCATCAAGAAAGCCGACCGCGTGCTGATCTACATGCCGATGTCGATCCAGGCGGTGGTCGCGATGCAGGCTTGCGCGCGCATCGCCGCCACGCATTCGGTGGTGTTCGGCGGCTTCTCTGCCAAGAGCGTGCAGGAGCGCATCATCGACGCCGGCGCGATTGCGGTGATTACCGCCGACGGCCAGTTCCGCGGCGGCAAGGAAATTCCGCTCAAGCCGGTGGTCGACGAGGCGCTCGGCATGGGCGGCTGCGAGGCGATCAAGAACGTCATCGTCTACAAGCGCTCGGGCAGCAAAGTGCCGATGCAGGCCGGGCGCGACACCTGGTGGGACGACGCGGTGAAAGGGCAGGCCGACACCTGCGAGCCGACGTTCGTCAACGCCGAGCATCCGCTTTTCATCCTTTACACCTCGGGTTCGACCGGCAAGCCCAAGGGCATCCAGCATTCGACCGGCGGCTATCTTCTGTGGTGCGCGCTCACCATGAAGTGGGTGTTCGACAGCAAGCCGAACGACATCTTCTGGTGCACCGCCGACGTGGGCTGGGTGACCGGGCACAGCTACATCGTGTACGGCCCGCTCGCCGTGGGCGCAACCGAGGTGGTGTTCGAAGGCGTTCCGGTCTATCCGGACGCGGGGCGGTTCTGGAAGACCATCCAGGATCACAAGGTGAACGTGTTCTACACCGCACCGACCGCGATCCGCTCGCTGATCAAGGCGGGCGGCGACCTGCCGAAAAAGTACGACCTTTCGTCGCTGCGCATCCTCGGCACCGTGGGCGAGCCGATCAATCCCGAGGCATGGATGTGGTACCACGAGAATGTGGGCGGCGGGCGCTGCCCGATCGTCGACACCTGGTGGCAGACCGAGACCGGCGGCCACCTGATCTCGCCGCTGCCGGGCGCGATCCCGACCAAGCCGGGCTCGGCCACGCTGCCGCTGCCGGGAATCTTCGCCGACATTGTCGACGAGACCGGGCACTCGGTGGGCAAGGGGAAGGGCGGCATCCTGGTGATCAAGCGCCCGTGGCCTTCGATGCTGCGCACGATCTGGGGCGATCCCGAACGCTACAAGAAGACCTACTGGCCCGACGACTTCAAGGGCAAGCTCTATCTCGCCGGTGACGGCGCGAGCACCGATGAAGACGGCTACTTCCGGATCGTCGGCCGCATCGACGACGTGCTCAACGTATCCGGCCACCGCCTTGGCACGATGGAGATCGAGTCGGCGCTGGTCGCGAACAGCAAGCTGGTGGCGGAGGCCGCGGTGGTCGGGCGGCCGGACGAGCTCACCGGCGAGGCCGTGTGCGCGTTCGTGGTGCTGAAGGGTCCGCGCCCGAGCGGCGACGAGGCGCTGAGGATCGCCAAGGAGCTGCGCGACTGGGTCGGCAAGGAAATCGGCGCCATCGCCAAACCCAAGGACATCCGCTTCGGCGACAACCTGCCGAAGACGCGCTCGGGCAAGATCATGCGCCGCCTGCTGCGCTCGATCGCCAAAGGCGAGGAGATCAAGCAGGACGTCTCCACGCTGGAGAACCCGGCGATCCTCGAGCAGCTGAAGCAATCCACCTAGCGACGTGGACGAGGAACACAAGGCCTACTGGCGAAAGAGCCGCACCATCACCTGGCTCGCCCTGTTCGCCTGGGTGGTCGTCACCGTCCTCATGGGCTTCTACGCCCGCGAAGCGCCGCGAGAGCTGACTGCGATCTACGCAGTGATGGTGGGCTGTTATGCCTGGTACCTGAGCAGGCAGGACCGCAGGTACGGCTGCTAGAATCCGACGGCTGCGGAGAGATGGCCGAGCGGCTTAAGGCGCACGCTTGGAAAGCGTGTGTACGTTAATAGCGTACCGTGGGTTCGAATCCCACTCTCTCCGCCATCCACAAGGTCTGGAGCCGCATGGCGGGCCGCAGCTACCGACTGACCCCAGCGGGCCGCGAAGCCTGGGAGAGCCAGGACACCGCAATTCCCGCTGACTATCGCCGCATCCTCTGGATGATGGATATGCAGGGCCAGAGCGTCCTAGCCCTGACCCGGCTTTACCCGCGCGGCATGCTCGAGGAATGGCTCGGTGAAATGGAGGAGATCGGCCTCGTCGAAGCGATCCCCGACGGCGAGACCGGCTTCGCGCCGGGTAACGCCGACGAGACCCTAGCGCTGGACCAGGCCAAGTTACTAGACGCCGCGAAGGAAGCCGGTGCTTCTCTCGCCCGCACCGGCGCCTACATCGCCATGGACCGGCTGAGGGAACGTCCGCTCCCGGTCAAGGCCGCGGCGGAAACGGAGATTTTGATCGTCGAAGACGACATCGACCAGCTTGCGCTGGCCGACCTGCGCGTATCGATGGCGGGCTACAAGGTGCGCGCAGCCAAGTCCGTCGCAGACTATCTGCAGTCCTTGGTGCTCGAAGGGCCGCCCGACTTGCTGCTCCTCGACGTCGAGCTGCCCGACGGCAACGGATTCGACGTGCTGGCGAACCTGCGCCGTCATGCCGAGTTCGGCCAGCTGCCGATCATCCTGCTGACCGCGCGGCGCGAGGCCGCCGATATCGGGCGCGGCCTGCTGCTCGGCGCGGACGGTTACGTGACCAAGCCCTATACGCGCAACATCCTTGCGGATGTGATCCGCCGCGTACTGCGAAGAGGGGAATAACCCGCCTAAGAAAACGCCCGCCAGGCTTGCGCCCGCGGGCGTTTGAACCATCGCACCTTGCGACGCGATGGAGGAGGATGCAAGGAGTGAGCGTAGTCCCCGCATCCGACGATCGCCTTACGACAAGCTGACTGCGGGCTTACGGCGGCGGGTGTTTCGACTTACAATCAGAACCGGCGGGCCTCCCCGCATTGCAGTTCGGTGAACCTGGTCAGGTCCGGAAGGAAGCAGCCACAGCCGGCCGCTGCGAGTGCCGGGGGTCAGGCTCGCCACTAATTCGATTCGAGCGATGAGCTACCAAGTCCTTGCCCGCAAGTGGCGGCCCCGGGATTTCGCCAACCTTGTGGGCCAGGAGCACGTGGTGCGCGCCCTGCGGCACGCGCTCGAGCAGAAGCGTCTGCATCACGCGTATCTCTTCACCGGCACGCGCGGCGTCGGCAAGACGACGCTCGCGCGCATTCTCGCCAAGTGCCTGAATTGCGAGACCGGGATCACCGCGCAGCCCTGCAACAAATGCTCGGCCTGTGTCGAGATCGACGCCGGCCGCTTCGTCGACCTGCTCGAGGTCGACGCGGCGACCAATACCAAGGTCGACGAGATGCGCCAGCTGCTCGAAACCGCGCAATACGCGCCGACGCGGGGACGTTTCAAGGTGTATGTGATCGACGAGGTGCACCAGCTCTCCGGGCACGCGTTCAACGCGATGCTGAAGACGCTGGAAGAGCCGCCGGAGCACATGAAGTTCATCTTGGCGACCACCGACCCGCAGAAGATCCCGGTGACGGTGCTCAGCCGCTGCCTGCAGTTCAACCTGAAGCAGATGCCGAAGGAAGCGATCGCGACGCATCTGGGCCTCATTCTGGAGAAGGAGCAGATTCCGGCGGAACCCGAGGCCCTGGTCCTGATCGCGCGGGCCGCTGCCGGCAGCATGCGCGACGCGCTCTCGCTGCTCGACCAGGCGATCGCGCATGGCGGCGGCAAGGTGGCGCCAGCGAGCGTGAGCGACATGCTCGGCACGATCGATCAGACTCATCTGCTGCGCTTGGTCGAGGCGGTGGCGGCGGGCGATGCCGCAGCCGCAGTCAAGGTCGCCGACGAAATGCAGGCGCGCAGTCTTTCGTTTGACACCGCGCTCGCTGACCTGGCGAGCCTGTTGCTCCGGATTGCGATCGCGCAATCGCTGCCGGATACGGTCGACGATGCGCGCCTGCGCGAGCTCGCTGGCCGGATCGATGCCGAGTCGGTGCAGCTCTATTACCAGATCGCCCTGCAGGGCCGTGAGGATCTTCCGCTCGCGCCGGATGAGCACGGCGGTTTCGTCATGACCGTGCTGCGCCTGCTGGCGTTCAAGCCGGAAGGGGCGCCGCGGGTGGCGATGCCGCCGCCCGCGGCGAAGCCGAAGCAGGATGTTGCAAAGAAAGACAGTAGCTGGCCCCAGCTGGTGCAGCAGCTGCCGGTCAGCGGTGCCGCGCGCGAGCTGGCGCGCAACGCCGAGCTCACCCGGCGCGACGGGCCGCTCTTCGAGCTGGTCGTGCCGAAGGCCAAGGCCTATCTCGCCGAGCGCAGCTACATCGACAAGCTCAAGGCCGCGCTCGAGCAGCACCTCGGCAGTGCCGTGGTGGTCAAGGTCGCGGTCGGCGAAGTGGCCGGCGCGAGCCCGGCCGCGCTCGAGGCCGGAGCGAAGGAGGCGCGCCGCGCCGAGGCCGCGCAGGCGGTGCAGAGCGACGGCTTCGTGCAGGACCTGGTCAACATGTTCGACGGCAAGGTCGTCGACTCCACCATCCGGGAAGATCGAAAGTGAGCCGCTCATGAAGGGCAACATCGGCCAGCTGATGAAGCAGGCGCAGCAGATGCAGGAGAACATGCGCCGCATGCAGGAGAGCCTCGCCACCCTCGAGGTCGAAGGGCAGTCGGGCGCCGGCCTGGTGAAAATCCAGATGACCTGCAAGTACGAAGTGAAGCGCGTGTCGATCGATCCGTCGCTGGTGGGCGATGACCGCGAGATGCTCGAAGACCTGTTGGTCGCCGCGTTCAACGATGCTTCGCGTAAGGCCGAAGCCGCGATCGCCGAGAAGATGAGCGGCATGACCGCCGGCCTCGGTCTGCCCGCGGGCTTCAAGCTGCCGTTTTGAGCAAGCCGCAGGTCCCCACCGCCAAGGGGCTCGAGCGGCTGGTGCAGGCCCTGCGCGTACTGCCGGGTGTTGGCCCGCGCTCCGCGCAACGCATGGCGTTCCACCTCCTTCAGCATGAGCGCGCCGGCGCCGACGAGTTGGCGCGGGCACTGACCGATGCGCTCGCCAGCGTGCAGCGCTGCGCGGAATGCAACAACTTCAGCGAGCAGGAGGTCTGCTCGTTGTGCAGCTCCTCGCGCCGCGACCGCGCGCTGCTGTGCGTGGTCGAAACACCCGCCGACCTGGCAATGGTCGAGCAGACGCTGTCGTACTCGGGGATGTATTTCGTGCTGATGGGCCGGCTCTCGCCCCTCGACGGCGTCGGGCCGCGCGATATCGGCCTCGAGCGGCTGCTCGCGCGTGCGGCGAACGGGGAGGTGCAGGAAGTCATCCTCGCGACCAACTTCACCAACGAGGGCGAGGCGACCGCGCACTACATCGCCGAGATGCTGCGTGCCCGCAACGTCAAGGCAACCCGCATTGCGCGCGGCGTGCCGCTCGGCGGGGAGCTGGAATACGTCGATGCCGGCACCATCTCGCAGGCGCTGCTCGACCGGCGCGGTATCTAGTAAGATTTTCGAATACCGACAAGAGGAGGAGCCATGCGTCTAGTCGTATTCATCGCCGTCCTGCTGGCAAGCTGGACGGTGCAGGCCCAGAAGGTCGAAAAGCCCGATGTCCACATCGCGGTCGGTGGCAAGTCGGGGCTTTATTACCTGCCGCTGGTCCTGACCGAACGCCTCGGCTATTTCAAGGACGAGGGCCTCACCAACTTTCGGATCAGCGACTTCGCCGGCGGCACGCGCTCTCTGGAAGCGGTCGTCGGCGGCAGCGCCGACGTGGTCGCGGGCGCCTACGAGCACACCATCAACATGCAGTCGCGCAAGCAGAGCTTCCAGGCGTTCGTACTCGCCGGCGCCGCGCCGCAGATCACGGTCGCGATTTCCAGCAAGCTGGCCGACAAGTACAAGTCGCCGAAGGATCTGAAGGGGCTCAGGGTCGGCGTCAGCGCGCCGGGCTCGAGCACCAACATGGTGGTCAACTATGTGCTGGCGCAGGGCGGGTTGAAGCCGACCGACGTCGCGGTGATCGGCATCGGCGCCGGCGCGTCGGTGATCGCCGCCATCGAGCAGGGCCGCGTGGATGTGGTCTCGCAGACCGACCCCGCGGTCACCATGCTGGAGAAGGACGGCAAGGTGAAGGTCATTGCCGAGACTCGTACCCCGGAGGGTACGGTGAAGCTGTTCGGCGGGCCGATGCCCGCGTCGAGCCTCTACGCGCCGATCGACTTCATCAAGAAGAACCCGAACACCGTGCAAGCGCTGACCAATGCCATGCTGCGCACCCTGATGTGGATGCAGGACGCCACCCCGCAGCAGATCCTCGCCACGGTGCCGGAGGAGTACCTGCTCGGCAACAAGGCGATGTACCTGTTCGCGTACAACAACGTGAAGACCGCCTATTCGAAGGACGGCTATTTCAGCGATGCCGGCGCGAAGACTACGCTCAAGGCGCTGGCCTCGTTCAACGACAACATCAAGCCGGCCGAGATCAACCTGGCGCAGACGTACACGAACGAGTTCGTGAAGAAGGCGCACGCGAAGTACGACAAGAAGAAGTAGCGCCGATGTCGGCGCTGGCGCTGGAGGACATCCGGGTTACTTTCGTGTCGCCGGACGGAGGACGCTACACCGCCATTCGCGACACCACGCTGCGCGTCGCGCCTGGCGAGTTCGTCTCGGTGGTCGGACCGACGGGTTGCGGAAAGTCGACGCTGCTCAACGTCGCCGCGGGGCTGCTGCAGCCCTCGGCGGGCGCCGCGCGCGTGTTTGGCGAGACGCTCTCCGGCGTCAACCGCAAGGCGGGCTACCTGTTCCAGAGCGAGGCGCTCATGCCCTGGCGCACGGCGCTACAGAACGTCACCGCCGGCCTCGAGTTCAGGGGCGGCGATGGCGCAGGCGCCGTGGCGCGGGCGGAGGAATGGCTGCGGCGCGTCGGGCTGGGAGGCTTCGGCGGGCGCTACCCGCATCAACTGTCCGGCGGCATGCGCAAGCGCGTGGCGCTCGCGCAGGCGCTGATCCTCGATCCCGAGATCATCCTCATGGACGAGCCCTTCGCTGCGCTCGATATCCAGACACGGCACCTGATGGAGAACGAGCTGCTCGAATTGTGGTCGACCAACCGCAAGTCGGTGGTCTTCATCACCCACGACCTGGAGGAGGCGATCTCGCTCTCCGACCGTGTGGTGGTGATGTCCGCCGGCCCCGAGTCGCATCCGATCGGCGAGTTCGCCATCGACCTGCCACGGCCGCGCGACGTGGCCGAGATCCGGCTTACGCCGCGCTTCATCGAGCTGCATGGGTTGATCTGGAGCGCGATGAAAGAAGAAGTGCTGAAGAGCTATGCCCGGCAAAGGCAGTAGGGCGCTTCGCATCTGGCAGCTCGGGCTGTTCGCCGCGGTGCTGCTCGCGTGGTACGTCCTCACCAGCCCGACGCTGCTTCCACCGCTCTACTTCGACGATCCCCACAAGGCCGCGTTCTTTTTCGGCGAGCCGCTCAAGGTCGCTGCGCGTATCGGGGACTGGTTCTCGTCGGGCTCCATCTACCCGCACCTTTGGGTCACGCTGGTCGAAACCGCGCTCGCCTTCGCCATCGGCACCATCCTCGGTCTGGGGATGGGTTTGTGGCTCGCGCTGAGCACCACGGCCTCGGCGTTGCTCGATCCGTATCTCAAGGCGCTCAACTCGATGCCGCGCGTGATCCTGGCGCCGATCTTCGGCATGTGGTTCGGGCTCGACATGGGTTCGAAGGTGGCGCTCGGGGTCACCCTGGTGTTCTTCATCGTGTTCTTCAACGTCTACCAGGGTGTGCGGGAAGTCAGCCACACCGTCCTTGCCAATGCCCGCATGCTCGGCGCGAACGAGCGCCAGCTGCTGCGGCACGTCTACGTTCCGAGCGCGATGAGCTGGGTCTTCGCCAGCCTGCACAACTCGGTCGGGCTCGCCTTCGTCGGCGCGGTGGTCGGCGAGTACCTCGGATCTTCGCGCGGCGTCGGCTACCTGATCCTGCAGGCCGAGGGGACCTTCGACTTCAACGCCGTGGTCGCGGGGATCGTGGTGCTTACGGTTTTCGCGCTGCTCCTCGACTGGATGGTGACGATCGCCGAGCGTCGCCTCCTCGTCTGGCAGCCGCGCGGCGGCGAGACCGAGAAGATCTGATGCGATTCGGGTTTTTTGGGCTGTTGTTCTGCGCGGCGGCAGCCTGGGGTCAGGCGTACCCCTCGAAACCAGTAAGAATCGTCGTTCCGTATCCCGCGGGCACGACCCCGGACATCATCGGCCGCACGCTTGCCGAGCGGCTGCAGAAAGCACTAGGCCAGCCGTTCCTGGTGGAGAATCGCAGCGGCGCCGGCGGCAATATCGGTGCCGAGGCGGTGGCGAAGGCGCCGGCCGACGGCTACACGCTGCTGGTCGGCGGAAACGGGCCAGTGGTGATCAACAAGTACCTCTACAAGGGTCTCAGCTACGACGCGGAGCGCGATCTCGCGCCGATCTCGTTGCTGGCTTCGGCGCCTCAATTGCTGGTGGTGAAGCCGGAGGTGGGGGCGAATTTCAAGGCGTTCGTGGAGCGGGCCCGGGGCGCGCCGGGCAAACTCTCGTACGCCTCGGTCGGCGGCGGCAGTGCTTCGCACCTCACGATGGAGCTCCTGAAGAGCGACGCGCAACTCGCGCTCGTGCATGTGCCATATCGCGGGTTCCCGGCGGCGGTCACCGACATGCTGGCGGGAAACATCGATGCGATGTTCGCGATCGCTCCCGCGGTGCTGCCCCATATCAGGGCGGGGAAGATGACGCCGCTCGCCGTCACTGCGCTCGAGCGCACGGCGCTCGCGCCGGACGTGCCGAGCGTCGCCGAGCTCGGGCTGCCGCAGCTCCAATCGCTCGCCTGGAACGGTTTTCTCGCCCCCGCGGGCACGCCGGCGAGCGTGATTTCGCGCCTGAGCGTGGAAACCGCCAGGGGAATGCGCAATCCAGAGACGCACGAGGCACTGGGAAGGCTCGGTTTCGACGTCGTCGCGAGCACGCCCGAGGAACTTGGCCGCTGGATGCGCCTCGAATCGGAAAAATGGGCGCGTGTCATCCGCGCGAGCGGTGCCACGGCCGACTGAATCCTGATACTCTTCGGGCGCGGGGTGGAGCAGTCTGGCAGCTCGTCGGGCTCATAACCCGAAGGTCATAGGTTCAAATCCTATCCCCGCAACCAACTCCCGAGATAAAACCAAGTTTCGACTTGGTTTTTTTTCGCCCGCGTAACCAACAGCGACCCGGCCGAAGTCGATCCGTAATGGTCCTTCGGCACGTCGAAAATCTTGCATGGCGTACGAAAAGGCGTCATAATCGATGTCTCACTTGATTGCGGACTGCCCGGCCTAACCGGACCCGAATCCGTTTCCGGGTAATTAAGCAAGTCCCCGCAACCAACGCTCTTTAAAAATTCGCAGCCGATAGGTGTGGGCGCTTGAGCTTGAGGCGCCGCAACGGGTTTTCCGCAAGGGGAGCCTCGAGCGGTCAAAGCATCAGGTGCTCACACGATGTATATGAGGTAGTAACCTCGTTTACTTTGAGTGAAGCATTACGTAATTCGCCAGCAAGGTCGCAAGACTCGGCTGGCTGCAGGCATCAAATTAATTGAAGAGTTTGATCCTGGCTCAGATTGAACGCTGGCGGCATGCCTTACACATGCAAGTCGAGCGGCAGCGCGGGGGCAACCCTGGCGGCGAGCGGCGAACGGGTGAGTAATGCATCGGAACGTGTCCTCTTGTGGGGGATAACCAGTCGAAAGACTGGCTAATACCGCATGAGATCGAGAGATGAAAGCAGGGGACCGCAAGGCCTTGCGCGAGAGGAGCGGCCGATGCCGGATTAGCTAGTTGGTGGGGTAATGGCCTACCAAGGCGACGATCCGTAGCTGGTCTGAGAGGACGACCAGCCACACTGGGACTGAGACACGGCCCAGACTCCTACGGGAGGCAGCAGTGGGGAATTTTGGACAATGGGGGCAACCCTGATCCAGCCATGCCGCGTGTGTGAAGAAGGCCTTCGGGTTGT
>Ga0307497_10000066_pt1 | contig 20133 bp, 19 predicted proteins | sample 10_S_MG_FD_201366 | JGI IMG/M metagenome (GOLD analysis project Ga0307497, IMG submission 201366) | Soil microbial communities from Populus trichocarpa stands in riparian zone in the Pacific Northwest, United States - 10_S | ecosystem: Environmental > Terrestrial > Soil > Riparian zone > Trees...
CGTCATCGTGAATCGGAGGACAGTCTGTATGCCGTGCACGTCGACGCGCTTGCCCGCCGTGACGCGCGGCAAGTACTTCCACTGCGACACCGCTGCGAGGGCCGGAGCCTCGAACTGAGGATCGCTCGAGCGAACGGCTCGCACGTCCTTGACCGAGCCGCGCTTGTCGATCGTGTACTCGACCTGCACGTCGCCGTCGAGCTTGCGCCCGAGCGCGTCGCGCGGATATTCCGGCGGCACGCGGATCATCATCGCGTATTCGCTCTCGACGTCTTCGACCGATACGGGCCCGACTTCCGCCGCGCTCGCGCCGACGGCCGCTGCGCTCTCGCCCGGGGACGGGGTCCTCGCGGGCACGGACTCGTACGCGCCGCTCTGCTCCGCCGATCTCGCGGGCGCGGGCTGGGCGCCACTGCCTTCGAGGAGCCGCACGGCCGTCGCCGCGGCGAGCGCCGCGCCGGCCGCGAGGACCGCGCCGACGACCACGACGCGTGAGCGCGCGCGGCGCGGCGCGCGCGCGTCCATCGCGCGCAGCACGCGCTCGACGAGATCGGTGGGTGTCGCGGGCAACGGCAGTGCGAGCAGCGCGCTCTGTGCGCGCCACGTGCTCGCGCACGGCTCGCAGCCCACCATGTGCTCATCGAGCGCGCAACGCTCGGCCGGCGCAAGCCGTTGCTGCGCGTGCTCGTCCAGGATCGCGGCGATGTCGGTGCAGTTCATGCTCAGCTCTCCATCGCGAGCGAAGGTGTCGTGCGCGCGTCGCCGAGCAACTTGCCGAGGCGGACGCGGGCACGGTAGAGACGTGCTTTCAGCACGTCGGTGGATAGATCGGTGATGGCTTCGAGCTCCGCGAGCGTGTAGCCCTCGACGTGCAGCGCGAGCAGCGCGCGCTGTTCCGTGTCGAGCCGGCTCCACGCGTCGAGTATCCGGCGCTCCGCGAGCGAACCCTCGGCGATCTCCTCGAGCGTCGGGTCGGCGCTCGCATGACTCGCGTCGAGATCGTCGCCCGTCGTGCGCAGCGGCGATCGGCCGCGGCGCCGCGCGCCGTCGACGAACACGCGATACTGAATCTTCAGTAGCCAGGACTTCGGCCGCTCGAGGGCCTCGAGCGTGCGCAGATTCGCGAACGCGCGCATGCAGACGTCCTGGAGGAGGTCCTCGGCGTCGGCGCGGTTGCCCGTGAGCCGGTAGGCGGCGCGGTACAGCGCATCAGCGTGCGGCGCGATCAGGCGTGCGAATTCGGCGTGTCGTGCGGGCTTCATCGAATTCCGGGCTCGTCCTAGGCATCTAACACGCTCGACGAGGGAATTGGTAACGGGCGCGCGACGGCGCCTGGCGTCAAGGACCGGAATACATAAGGCGAGCAGCGTCTCGCGGCGTCAGGCGGAGCCGTTGGGCGCGCCGGCGTCGCGTATCCTGTCGGCTCGGCAGAAGAGCAATAACAATGAGCCGAGCCCACCGCTCGCGAAAGTCGAAGACCTTGGCGCCGTTCGCCGTCGGCTGCGTGCTCGTCGGCGCGGCGATCTTCATCTCGACCGGGCTTCGCGACGAGTCGCTCGGCAGCGTGATCGCTGGGTTCGGGTTCGCCCTCTACGGGCTTTCGGCGTGTCTGGATCCGGTCGCGTTCGAGACGCCGCTGCTCGAGGCGCTGCGCCGCGCGCGCGCTGACGATCACCGCCGCGCTCGTGCGTGCGGACCCCGCGCCGGCGGATCGCGCGCAGTTCGTGAGGTACGGCTGTTATCAATGCCACGGTTACGAAGGGCAGGGCGGCGAGGCGCTCAGGATCGCGCCGAGCGGGTATCCGTTCGAGATCTTCGCCGGCCGCGTGCGCAAGCCCGCGAACGAGATGCCCGCGTATGCGCCCGAGGTCTTGAGCGACGCGGATCTCGAGGCGATCTACCGCTATGTGCGTGCGATCGCGGAGCCGCCGGCCGGGGCCGGGCCGCGCTGAGCTGCGGCGGCCGGCGCTGGCTGCGGCGGCGCGGCCGCTGCGCGTTTCGGCGGCCGAATCAGCAGCAGCAACGGCGCCGCGAGCAGCGTCAGATACATCATCAAGCGGAAGTCGTTGAGGTACGCGATCGTGAGCGCCTGACGCGCGACGGTCGCGTTCAACGCGGCGGCGCCGAGCTCCGTCGTCGGGTTCCAGATCTGCGGCACGTTTGGCGCGAGCAGCGCGCGGTTGAATAGCGTGATGCTCTCGCTCAATCGCGCGTGGCTGATCTGCGCCTCGTGACCGAGGATCGTGACCACGATCGAGATGCCGATGCTGCTGCCGACGTTGCGCACGAGACTGAACATCGCGGTGCCTTCGTTGCGGTAGCGCTGCGCGAGAGTCGAGAAGGCCGCCGCGCTCAGCGGCACGAAGATGAAGCCGAGCCCGACGCCTTGGAACACGCCGGTGTAGACGATCTCGTAGACGCCGATGTCGGTCGTGAACTTCGTCATCTCCCACAGCGAATAGGCCATCAGCACGAGGCCGAACAGCACGAGCGCGCGCGTGTCGATCTTGCCGACGAGCCGGCCGACGGCGAACATCGCGACCATCGTGCCGATCCCGCGCGGCGCGATCAGCAAGCCCGCGGTGATCACCGGGAAGCCGAGCAAGCTCTGCATGAACGGGGGCAGCAGGGCCATCGTCGAGAACAGCATCACGCCGACGCTGAAGATCAGCAGCACGCCGGCCGTGAAGTTGCGGTCCTTGAAGAGCCCGGGCTCGATGAACGGCTTGTCGGCCGTGAACATATGCACGAGGAACAAGTACGCGGCGAGGCCCGAGATCACGGCCTCGACGATGATCTCGAGCGACGAGAACCAGTCGAGCGCGTCGCCGCGGTCGAGCATGAGCTGCAGGCCGCCGACGGCGAGGCTCAAGAGCGCGAAGCCGAACAGATCGAAGCCGCGGCGCGCGCTGCGCTCCGACTGGGGCATGAACGCGAGCATGCCGAGCAGCGCGAGGATGCCGACCGGCAGGTTGATGTAGAACGTCCAGCGCCACGATTGATACTCGGTCAGATAGCCGCCGATCGTCGGCCCCAAGATCGGGCCGACCATCACGCCGACGCCCCAGAGCGCCATCGCCGAGCCGTGCTTCTCGCGCGGGTTGATGTCGAGGATCACCGCTTGCGAGAGCGGCACGAGCGGCGCGCCGAATGCGCCCTGGAGGCAGCGAAACAGGACGAGCTCCTCGAGCGAGGTCGCCATTCCGCAGAGCATCGACGCGATCGTGAAGCCGATCACCGAGCCGACGAACAACGTCTTGCGCCCCAGGCGGTCGGCGAGCACGCCGGTCAAGGGCGTCATGATCGCCGCGGACACGATGTACGACGTGAGTACCCACGAGATTTGATCTTGCGTGGCCGACATGGCGCCCTGCATGTGCGGCAGCGCGACGTTCACGATCGTCATGTCGACGACCTGCATGATCGTCGCGAGCATGATCGAGACAGTGATCATGCCGCGGTTGAGCGGCTGACCCGAGCCGCTCGCGGCGTTCATCTGGCGACCTGTACGCCCGCCGCTTCGGCGCGCTCGGGCCGCAGCCAGGTGAGGAACGCGGGCGCGGGACGTTCGTAGCCCGTGTCGATCTCGACGTCGGCGCTCATGCCGACGCGCAGCTCGGGATCATCCGAGAGCCCTTGGATCGCGATGCGGACCGGAATTCGCTGCGTGACCTTGACCCAGTTGCCGGTCGCGTTCTGTGCCGGGATCACGGAGAACTCGGAGCCCGTCGCCTCCGCGATGCTCTGCACGCGGCCGCGCCACTTGCGGTCGGGATACGTGTCGAGCTTGATCGTCACCGGCTGGCCGACGACCACGTGGGTCAAGTCCGTCTCCTTGAAGTTCGCCTCGATCCACGTCTCTTGGTTCGACACGACGCTCATGACGGCGACGCCGGGCGCCACGTAGTGGCCGAGCATCGGCACCTTGCTCGCGATGCCGTCGAACGGCGCGCGCACGGTCGTGCGCTCGAGATCGATCTCGGCCGTGTCGCGCATCGACTTCACCGCGAGGTACGCGGCTTGCTCCTTGAGCGGCTTGTTCGCGTCGCCGCCGAGCTGCGCGCTGATTTGGTCTATCGAGCGCTCCGTGACCACGACGTTCTGGTTCGCGACGTCGCTCCTGTGGCGCGCGTCGTCGACGCTTTGCTGGGACGTGAGCTGGCGCGATGCGAGAGCCTGGAGGCGCTCGTACTCGCGCTTCTGGTACGCGGCGTTCGTCTTGTCGAGCTCGAGCTGCGAGAGCTTCTGCCGATACGATGCCCGAATGCCCTCGACATAGTCGTAGATCGCGCCGAGCTGGGCGTTCGCGCGATCCAAGTTCACTCGAAACGGCGTCTCGTCGATCTTGAACAGCTCGTCGCCTTGCGAGACCCGCTGGTTCTCGCGCACCGCGACCTCGACGATCGGGCCGGAAATCTGTGCGCTCACGACGCCGATGTCCGCTTTCACGTACGCGTTGTCGGTGCTCACGAAACGGCCGGTCGCGAGATAGGCGTACGCGCCGCCGACGATCACGACGAGCGGACCGAGAGCGAGCAGCACGGCGCGCACTGCGCGGCGGCGCGGCCGCTGCGCGGCGGCAGTCGGGGGGCTCGCGGGCGAAGCCGCCAGCGCGGGTGCGGGCACGGGCGCCGCGTCCGCGGGTTGCGCCGTGCTCGGTGAGGCGGCCGCGGCGACCTGCTGGTCAGCGCGCGGTGCGTTGGATTCGGGGAGATCCGTTACGTCCGACATCGTTCGTCCTTCCGTTGGCTTGTGCCTCGCCGCTCGACTTCTCGTCGACCGCCACGAGGTTTTGTTTGATCCGCTGCAGGTGCTCGAAGAGCTGCTTCTGCGCTGCCGCCGGCATTCCAGTTACGCACTCGGCCATCATGTCGTTCGCGCGCGAGTGGATCTCGTCGAGGATCGGCTGGCACTTCGAGGTCAAATAGAGCTGCACCGCGCGGCGATCGAGTGGATGGCCGCGCCGTTCGACCCAGCCCGCGCTTTCCATACGGTCGATGAGCCGGCCGACCGTGATCGGCTGGATCTCGAGGCAATCCGCGAGCGCGGTCTGGCTCAGACCTTCGGTACGCGCGATGTTGATGATCGCGCGCCACTGGGCCTGGGTGAGGCCGAGCGATTGCAGCCGCCGGTCGAAGCTGCGGCGCAGCATCTTCGCGATGTCGCTGATCAGCACGCCGAGGCTGCGGTCTGGATCGAATAGCTTGGTCACGCTGTGGGCCACCTGAAATAATAAGCGTGCTTATTATAAGCACGGTCGTTGTCCGTTCAAGTCCCTGGCACAGCCGGGGCTTTGGAGGCGACCGGGCCCCGGCGCGCGCGGTTGCAGCGGCCCCGGAACTCGGGACTAATACGCCGCGGTACCCCCCCTGTTCGGAGCGCCATCGATGGTTCGGCCCGACTCACACCGCCTCGCGTCCCGCCTCGCCGTCTCTCGCCCGGTTCTCGCGTGGTTATGCCTCTCGGTCTGCCTCGTCGGCACCGCGTCGGCACACCACGGGTTCGGCAACTTCGACACGAGCAAAGAACAGACGCTAAAGGGCACGTTGACCGGCCTCGACTTCGTCAACCCGCACTCGTACGTGTACTTCTCCGTGGTCGGCGGCGACGGCGCCAAGACGCCGTACCGCTGCGAGATGCGTGCCGCGACGGTGCTGAAGCGCTCGGGTTGGTCGCCCGACATGTTCAAGCCCGGCGAACTGATCACGATCACGGGCGCACCGGATCGGTTTGATCCGCATTCGTGCTACGTGAATACGATCTTGTTCGCCGACGGCACGAGCGCGGATCGCTACGCGCAGCTTTCGAAGCCCGCGCAGCCGGCCGCCGCGGCAAGCGCGCGCCCCGCGCGCTTGCCGAGCGGCGAGCCGAACATTTCCGGCGACTGGGCGCCGGAGCAGGTGGTCATGACCGACCCGCGCGGCAAGAGCGGCGCGCTCGTGCCCGTGAGCCAAGTCGGCAACTACAAGCCGGGCGAGCGTCCCGCGCCGCCGCCCGGCGGCGGATTCGGTCGAGCACGCGTCGACTACACGGCCGCGGGCAAAGAGGCTGCGGACAAGTTCCGCAACTTCTCCCCGGAGGACAACCCCCGGATGCGCTGCGAGACGACGAGCGTCCTGTTCGACTGGACGTTCGACGGTCCGGTCGATCGCATCACGCAGAGCGGCGACACGATCACGCTCCAGTATGGCCAATATGGCTTCACGCGCACGATCCACATGAACGCCGAGCATCCCGCGAAGATCGAGCCGAGCCGCGCCGGCCACTCGACGGGGCGATGGGACAACGACGTGCTCGTCGTCGAGACGATCGGCTTCGCCCCGGGCGTGCTGAATCCGCCGATTACAAACAGCGCGCAGCTGCACGTGGTCGAGCGTTTCGCGTTCGACGCGAGCACGATGAAGATCACGCGCAGCTATACGGCGACCGATCCGGTCATCTTCAACGGCGACTACACGGGCTCGGACACGATCGGCGTAGCGGACGTGCCGTACGCGCCCGACGCGTGCAAGGAGCTCACCGACCATTCGCACACCCCGGCTCCGCCGCCCGGCGCGCCAGGTGCGCCCGGTGCGCCGGCCGCGGGCGCGGCCGCGGCGCCCGCCGTCGCGGCCGCACCGAACGGTGCGGTCCCCGAGAAACCCGCCGCGCCGGCCAAGTCGTGGTGGAAGTTCTGGGAATGGTGGAACTGACGCCGAGGGCTCTCCTGACTTCCGCGGTCGAGCGGTGATATAACAGCCGTCGCACGCCAAGGGCGAGCGAACAAAACGCGCAGCGTGCCAACAACGCGGGGGAATTCCATGTCGATCTCGAGGTTTCGACTCTTGCCGCTCGTCCTTGCGCTGGGCTGCGCGCTCGGCGCCGCGGCCGCCGAGGACAAGTCGTTCGCGCCGGTCACGGACAAGATGCTCCAGCATCCCGACGACGGCGACTGGCTCATGTGGCGGCGCACGCTGAACGGCTGGGGCTACAGCCCGCTCAAACAGATCGACAAGGGCAACGTCGCGAAGCTCAAGCAGGTCTGGAGCCAGCCGATGGGCACGGGCACCCAGGAGTCGACGCCGCTCGTGTACGCGGGCGTCGTCTACGTGCCGAACAGCGGCGACTACGTGCAGGCATTCGACGGCAAGACCGGCGCGCCGCTCTGGGAGTACAAGCGCAAGTACCCCGAGGGCGTCAACGGCGGCACCAATCGCAACATCGCGATCTGGGGCACGACGTTGATCGACGCGAGCGCGGACAACATGATGTACGCGATCGACGCGCGCACCGGAGCGCTCGTCTGGGAGACGAAGGTGCTCGAGCCGACGCTGCCCGCGCGGCCGACGTCGGGCCCGATCGTCGTGAACGGCAAGGTCATCACGGGCCGGCAGTGCCAGCCCGCCGCGACGAGCGACTCGTGCGTGATCACGGCGCACGACGCGAAGACCGGCAAGGAGCTCTGGCGGACGCGCACGATCCCGCGCAAGGGCGAGCCCGGCGATGAGACCTGGGGCGACGTGCCGATGGAGCAGCGCTGGCACGTCGGCACGTGGATGGTGCCGAGCTACGATCCGGAGCTCGACAAGATCTACATCGGCACGTCGGTCACGATCCCGGCCGCGAAGTTCATCTTGGGCGGCGCCGACAAGCAGCACCTCTATCATGACTCGACGCTTGCGCTCGATCCGGCCACGGGCAAGATCGTCTGGTACTACCAGCATTTGATCGATCACTGGGACCTCGATCATCCGTTCGAGCGGTTGCTCGTCGATACCGCCGTCGCGCCCGATCCGAGCGAGGTGACTTGGATCAATCCGCGCCTGAAGGCGGGCGAGAAGCGCAAGGTGATCACGGGCATTCCGGGCAAGACCGGCATCGTCTACACGCTCGACCGCGTGACGGGCGAGTTCCTTTGGGCGCGGCCGACCGTGTACCAGAACGTCGTGAAGAGCATCGACGGCGCGACAGGTAAAGTCACGGACAATCCCGAGGTCGTGCCGACGCACAAGGACCAGAAGCTCATGGTCTGCCCCGGCACGAACGGCGGCAAGAACTGGCCCGCCGGCGCGTACAGCCCGCGCACGAACGCGATGTACATGCCGATGCAGAACATGTGCATGAACGAAACCACGAACACCGATCAGCGCGACCCGAAGAAGGTCTACGGCTTCGACACGGAGTACATCCCGGCGCCGGGCGCGAAGGATATCGGCGTCGTCTGGGCGATCTCGGCCGACAAGGGCAAGACCGTGTGGAAGCACGAGCAGCGCACCGGCGTGATGTCGCTCGCGGCGACCGGGGGCGGCCTCGTGTTCGGCGGCGACGTCGAGGGCAAGTTCAAGGCGTACGACGACACGACGGGCAAGGTGCTCTGGGAGGCCGATCTCGGCGCGCCCGTGAGCGGCTTCCCGGTCACGTACATGGCTGGCGGCAAGCAGTACGTCGCGGTCACGACGGGCCCGTCGCTAGTCGCGGCGGCTTCGCGGCGCGTGACACCCGAGCTCGCGCCCGACTCGAGCGGCGCACGCACCGTCGTGTTCGCGCTGCCGTAGCGGGAAGCGCCGCGTGCGTACAGGTTGGGGAGGGAGCGTGGCGGCGACGCTGATGGCAGCAGCCTCCTTCGCTCCAGCCGCAGCGCAGCCGACCGAGGTCGAGCGGCACATCGCGGCCGCGCGCGCGGCGGCGGGCGCGGAGCACGCCGGGATGGTCGACCGCCTCTGTCCCGTGCGGTCGGCGATCCCGCCCGTCGCGCCGGTGGCTCAGGGAGGCGGCGACCCGCCGCGCGAGCGCTGGCACGCCGAGCCGCAGAAAGTTTTCGACAACCTCTATTTCGTCGGCATGACCGAGTTCGCCTCGTGGGCCGTGACGACCACCGACGGGATCGTCGTGATCGACCCGTTGTTCGACTACTCCGTCGAGGACGAGGTCGTCGGCGGCTTGCAGAAGCTCGGCTTCGATCCGGGGGACATTCGCTACGTGCTGATCAGTCATGGCCATCTCGATCACGCGGGCGGCGCGAAGTTGCTGCAGGAGCGTTTCGGCGCGCGGCTACTCATGAGCGCGGCCGATTGGGACATGGTCGCGCGCGAGAAGCCGCGCTGGCAGCCGGAGCGGGATCTCGTGATCGGCGACGGCGACAAGCTCACGCTCGGCGACACGACGCTCACGATGTACCTGACGCCGGGCCACACGGCGGGCACCGTGTCGACGCTGATCCCGCTGCGCGACGGGACGCAGAAGCACGTCGCCGCGCTGTGGGGCGGCACGCTCTTCAACTTCGCGCCGGACGCCGCGCGTTTTAAAGCCTATGCAGACTCGGCCGCGCGGATGCGCGCGCTCGCGGCGAGCGCAGGCGCCGACGTGCTGCTCTCGAATCACACCGACTACGACGGGTCGAAGTTGAAGCTGCCCGCAGTCGCGAAGCGTGCGCCCGGTGCGCCGCATCCATACGTCGTCGGCGCCGATTCCGTGCGCCGCTACCTCACGGTCGCGAACGAGTGCGCGCAAGCGGCGCTCGCGGGGCTGCCGTGACGTCTGCAACGGTCGATCGATAACGGAGACCCACGGCAATGAGAACGAAAGTCCTGTTGGCCCTGCTCGCGTGCGGCGCGGTCGCCGCGACGGCCTCCGCGCAGCAAAAATATCCCGCCCCGCGTCCCGGTGCGACGTGCGAACGCGCGTGCCTGAAAGCGCTCGCGGATTCGTATCTCGCCGCGCTCGTCGCGCACGACCCGAGCCGCGTGCCGATCGCCGCGAACGCGAAGCTCGTCGAGAACGTGACCGCGATGAAGGTGGGCGAGGGCCTCTGGAAGACCGCGTCCGCCGTGCCGACGGCCTTCAAGATCTACGTTCCCGATCCCGTCTCGCAGGAGGTCGGCTTTCTCGGCGTGCTCGACGAGGGCGGCAAGCCGGTCGAGCTCGCGCTGCGCCTGAGGCTGCAGGACGGGAAGATCGTGGAGATGGAGCATCTCGTCGCACGCGGGCTCAGCGAGCGGAACCTGCCGAATCTGCAGACGCCGCGCGCCGTGTTCTCGGCAAGCGTGCCTGCGGCGCAGCGCAACACGCGCGCGGAGATGCTGAAGATCGGCGCGTCCTATTACGACGCGCTCGACGACAACGACGGCTCGAAGGCGCCGTTCGCCGACGACTGCGTGCGGCGCGAGAACGGCATGCAGACGACGAGTAACCCGCCGCCCGAGAAGCCGGGCGGGATCGCGTCGATGGGCGCGCTCGGTTGTGCGAAGCAGCTCGACACGGGCACGTTCCAGTACATCGACAAGATCGACAATCGCCGCGTCGAGATGGCCGATCCCGAGACGGGACTCGTGATGGGGCTGTCGCACTTCCACCACCCGATGAAAGACAAGTTCGTCACGATCAAGGGCATTCCGGGCGTCGAGAAGATCGACATGAATTTCGACCCGTTCGATTTGCCGGCCGCGCACATCTTCAAGGTGAGCGGCGGCAAGATTCACGAGATCGAAGCGATGGGGTTCAGGGCCGACTACAACTCACCGACAGGTTGGGAGACTCATGCGAATCACTAAGCGGACCTTCGTTGCTCTCGGCGCGGCGGCGATCGCGGTCGGCGCTGCGGTCGACGCGCAGCAGCCGCAGAACCTCGGCGTCGCTCCGGTCGTGCTCAGGGCCGAGCCGTACACCTTCGACACGGCCGAGCAGCACGGCATCAAGGTCTCGATCGTCGCGCGCGGGCTCGCGCATCCGTTCAGCCTCGCGTTCCTGCCGAACGGCGACGCGCTCGTGACGGAGCGCGGCGCACGGCTGCGGCTCGTTCACGGCGCCGCGAGCGGCAAGGGCGCCGCGACCCTCGACCCCGAGCCGATCGCGGGTGTGCCCGAGCCGGGCGCGTTCCGCGGCGCGGGCATCGCGGAGATCGCGTTGCACCCGAAGTTCGCGGACAACCACTGGGTTTACTTCACGTACAACAAGCCCGGCGCGGAGATCAAAGACTCGGGACCGCCGGGTCGCCATCAAGCCGCCGTCGCACTTGGCCGCGGCAAGCTCGAGGGCAAGAAGCTCACCCAAGTCCAGGAGCTGTTCACGGGCGAGTGGGAGAATGGCAATAGCGGCTCGCGGCTCGCGTTCGGTAACGACGGCCTCCTTTATATGACGACCGGCGCGCCGTTCGATCAGTCCGCGCAGGACGTGAGCAACGTCTACGGCAAGGTTCTGCGGATGCGCGACGACGGCAAGCCGGCGCCCGACAATCCGTTCGTCGGCAAGCCCGGCGCGCGGCCCGAGATCTTCACGCTCGGCCATCGCGATCAGCTTGGGCTCACGGTGCACGCCGGGACCGGCAGCGTGCTCAACGCCGAGCACGGGCCAAACGGCGGCGACGAGGTCAACCTGCTCCTGCCCGGGCGCAACTACGGCTGGCCGAAGTGGAGTTTCGGCCGCAACTACGACGGACCGCGGATCTCGCCGACGCCGCTCGGCGAGGGCATCGAGCAGCCGCTGATCCTGTGGCTGCCGTCGATCGCGCCGACGGGGCTCACGTTCTACACCGGCGATCGTTTCCCGGCCTGGAAGGGCAACCTGTTCGTCGGCAGCGCGCGGGTCGGCGAGATTCCACGCACCGGGGCGCTCGAGCGCGTCGTCGTCAACGACAAGCTCGAGGAGCTGCGGCGCGAGCGGCTGCTCAGCGACCTGCACCAGAGAATTCGTGACGTACGCCAGGGGCCCGATGGGCTACTGTACGTGCTGACCGATGAAGACGATGGGGCGTTGTTGCGGATCGAGCCCGCGGCGCTCTGACGACAGAGCAAGACTTGGCGCGGATCGCCGCGCGGCATTCACCAACCAGAGGAGCCTTCGATGATCAACAAGAAAGCAGTCGCGGCGGGAGTCGCCGTTCTCGCACTCGGTACGTACGCGTTCGCGCAGAAGCCCGCCGCCAACATGAGCTTCTTCGTGACGAGCTCGAACCCGAAGGGCGGCAACCTCGGCGGTTTGGCCGGCGGGGATGCAGTGTGTCAATCGCTCGCGCAAGCGGCCGGCGCGGGTGGGAAGACTTGGCACGCGTACCTGAGCTCCAGCACGGTCGACGCGAAGACCCGGATCGGCAACGGCCCGTGGTACAACTTCAAGGGCGACCTGATCGCGCAGAACGTCGCGGACTTGCATACCCCGGAAAAGAACAAGCTCTCCGGCACGACCTCGCTCACTGAGAAGGGCACGTTGCCGAACTACCTCTCGACCAACGACAAGGGTGAAGTGCAGCGTCCGACCGGCGATCTGCAGCACGACATCCTGACCGGCAGCAACGAGGACGGCACGAAGAACGCGGACACGTGCAACAACTGGACGGTCGGTGACGGCAGCGCGAAGGCGATGCTCGGCCACGCGGATCGGCTGGGCCGCAACGCCGGGCTGAACTCGTGGAACGCGATCCATCCGTCGCAGGGCTGCGGCATCGACCAGCTCAAGCCGACGGGCGGCGCGGGGCTGCTCTACTGCTTCGCGACGAACTGATCGTCACGTCGTGACGGCCGTCGCGAGACGGTCGGCGCAAAAACAAAGGCCGCGGTTCTCACGAACCGCGGCCTTTTTCGTTGGTCGTAACGAGCGGGCTACTGCTCGGGCCGCTCGTCCGGCGCGCCTGTGCCCGACGAGCCCACGAACAGCTTCGAGCCGTCGGCGAAGGTGATGTCGCGGCCGTTCGCGCGCAGCGAGCCGTCCTTCGCCTGGAAGCCCTGCACCATGATCTTCGAGCCCGCCGGCAGCGAGGCCTTCGTCCAGCCGCGGCGCAGCAGCGCGTTCGGCGCGCCGCCCTCGACCATCCAGTGCTGGACCTCGCCGCTCGAAGTCGTCACGTCGATGTGGATCCACGAGTGCGGGTTGATCCACTCCATCTTGGTCACGACGCCCTCGAGCTTGACGGGCTTGCTCGCGTCGAACTCCGCCGCGAACGAGTGATGTGCGAGCGCCGGCAGCGCGGCGGCTGCGGCGAGCACTCCGGCGACAACGCTCAGTACTTTACGCATCGCGATGATCTCCATGGTCTTGCTGGCCAGAGTTTACTTCGGTTTCTTCGTCAAATCCCCGTAGAGCAGCTCCTCCGAGAACTCGACGCACTTGAATTCGAGCAGCTGGGCGTTCGGCTCGATTCGCTTGTAGAGCGGCAGAGAGATCTTCCAAGGCTTCGAGAACGTCATCGGGTCCACGATCGTAGCCTCGTATTGAATGTGATTCTCGCCTTTCAACGTGTACCGCTCGGTGACCTTGAGCTGATCACTGTGGTAGTTCCCGGCGCGATCGAACCATGTTTGGTCGTTGTTGCCGGTGACTTCGATGACCAGCGTGTCACCCTCCCAGTGCCCGTTCGACCAGCCCATCCAGCTGTCGACCGGCGGCTCCTGATGCTTCGACATGTGCACGATCCGGTTCGCGCTCGCGAATTCGTAGACGAACAGGATGTCGCCATCGCCCTGCACGATCTGGAACGGATACGGCATGTACGTCGCGCGCGGAACGCCGGGCATGTAGCACTTCGCCTCGGGATCCGTTTTTGGCCAGCCAGCGCGATTCTCGTCGCGCTGCGCGAGCGCCGCGGGCAGGTACGGGATTTTACCGTCGCCGTCGACGATGCTCTGGCCCGCGGGCACAGCGGCGATCGCGCCGAGCTGCCAGAAGTTGCTGAGCCCCGAGGCTGAGTGGTCCTCGAGGTTCCAGTACGCGTTCGTGATCGCCTGCCAGACGCCGTTCATGTTCGGCTTGCCCGCGATCTTCGCGGCGCGCGGCGGGTCCGCCGCGCTCGCTGGTTGCGTCGGCACGAGGCCCGCGAGGAACGCGCCGGCCGCGATCGCGGCGAGCAGCGTTGTGCGACGGTCGAAGGAGACGAGTTTCTTCGTTGTGCTCACTGGCTTGCTCCGCCCTTGAGTAGTTGTTGATACGCGGAATCGAAAAATGCGAGTCGATCCGGCGCCGGAACGGGCGCCGCCTGCGTGACGATGGTATCGCCGAGCACCTGAGCGGCGCTCGTCGCGGCGTTCCGGTACGCGGGCCACGGCGGCAGACCGGCGCCGTTCGGATCGCCGTTGCGCGCGAAATTCACCCAGTACGACGACATCGTGTCGGCGAGGTTCGTGTCGACGTCGGTCCAGGGCTGTCCTGGGGCGAGGTTGTCGAACATGTACGCGATCTCGGCGACGTGCGTCGCGCCGCGGGACGGCCGGTCCGGCGGCGACGGGGGCACACGGGTGAAATAGTAGACGTACGCTTTGCCGCCGCGCTTGGTCTGGAGCTCCGCGAATTTGCGCATGTGCCAAGCCGCTTCGTCGCTGAACGAAGCGAGATACGACTGCGAGGTCTCGATATCATTCGCGGCCGGATACATCTTGAGATAGCCGTCGGCGAGGACGCCGAAGCGCTGGCGCGCCTGGCCCGTGAATTGGTCGGACGTGAGGCCGGGCCGCTGGAAGAACGTGCCCTCGTCCTTGTTCGAGCCGACGAGCAGATCGACGGAGTTTTGTCGGCTCGACGTGTACGTGAGCGACAAGTCCTCGGGGATCAAGTAGCCGTCGACGACGAGGCCGCCGCCGCGGATGAGCCGGAACACCTCGGCGGCAGGCCGGCCGCGGAGCTCCGCGATCGACTTCGCGCCCGCTTCCTCGAGCGCCTTCGCGCCTGCTGCCTCGGCGCGTGCGAGCGTGTTCATCGGCGCCATCCCGAGTCCCATCCACGCGCCGCTCTGCGCGATCGCACGCTCGAACAGTCCTTTCGCGATCGGCGTGCCGACGAGCGTTCCGACCATGTTCGCGCCGGCCGACTCGCCGAAGATCGTGACGTTGCCGGGGTCGCCGCCGAACGCCGCGATGTTTCGCTGCACCCATTGCAGCGCCGCGAGCGCATCGAGCATGCCGTAGTTACCCGACACCTTGTGCAGTGATTCGGCCGAGAGCTCGGGATGCGCGAAGAAGCCAAGCGACCCGAGCCTGTAGTTGAACGTGACGACGACCGCCCCTTTCTTCGCGAGCCCGTCGCCGCCGTAGCGAGGTTCCGAGCCCGCGCCGCCGAAAAATCCGCCGCCGTAGATCCAGAGCATCACGGGGCGCTTGTCGGTCGCGGACGCGGCGCCTGTCCAAACGTTCAAGTAGAGGCAGTCTTCGCTTGTCGGTGGTGCCGCGGGGGCGTTCGGACCTGCCGGACCGCCCTGAGTGCAACGGGCGCCGAACTCCGTCGCCGCGCGCACGCCGGTCCACGCGGCAACCGGCTGCGGCGCTCGCCAACGGCTCGTGCCGATCGGAGGAGCGGCGAACGGGATGCCCTTGAAGACGCGCACGCCGGGGCTCGGGGCGGCGGCGCCGGATATGAGCCCGCTGTCGAGCTTGATCTCTATCGGCAGCGCGGCGAGCGCTCTGCCAACGAGCAGCGCGAGGGCCGCCAGTGCAAGACGTCGCATCAATTCCCCCAAGGCCTCGAGCTCCCGGCGCGGGCCCGGTCGCCGGACCGAGTCCGCCGACCGAACTCGGATATCCAGGCGGCCGTTCTATGTGAACGCGCAACGCGTGTCAAATTAGCGGCCTGGCGAGCGGCGGTCTCGTTCGATCGGCTCTGGCGGCCGCTTCGAGCAGGGTCTGAGCTCGACTCGCGGGCCTGCGGAGCCAGTCCTCAAGCGGCGGCGCGCAGGCCGGCGTCGACCTCGATCGACAGCGTGATCTTGAGCTCGACGAGCGCCACCAGCAGCGCCTGCGAGAGGTCGAGTTGGAAGCGCTCGGCTCTGTGGACTTGCACGAGGCAGTCGATGGTCCCGCCTTGCTCCGCGAATTCGCGCCAGAAACCGGCCGCACGTTTCATCTGCAGCAACGTGAAGTACAGCGCGACCTGCGGGTGTGTCGCAACGTTCCTCGCAGCCTCGACGACACGGGCCGAGGTCGCAGGAACGAAGGGGCCAATCGTCGGGGTCCAGGGGCGCGGCGGCAGCAGCCCGACCCAGTAGGTCTCGCGGTAGAACGCGCTGCCGACCTCGCCCTCTTCGATCGTGCGCGGCTCGCCCGCGCGCCACGCGTGTTGCGGAGCTACGCCGAGCTTCCGCGTGATCGCGGTGGGATCGATGCTCGGATGACGAATGCGCAGCGCAATCGAAAACTCGTGCGGGCTCATCGTGTGTTCTCGTGCGAGGGGAGGAGGGCGATTATGGCCGCCGTGCGGTTGCTTGGCCAGCTATCGAGGTACGCGATCGCGCCGACGGCGACGCACGGCGTCCGCGTCGGCGTTCTGTCGCGCCGCGGCTCGAGGCGGTTGCGGATATGATCCGCGAATGACGAGCAGAGACTCTGCGCGGGGCCGCTACGGCGAGCCGTTGACCGACGAGCTCGATAGCCCGGCCGCGGAGCGCAACAAGCAGCCGATACTCGACGCGATTCGCCTTCGGCTGCCGGCCGAGGGGACCGTGCTCGAAGTCGCGAGCGGCACCGGTCAGCACATCGTCCACTTCGCGCGTGCCGTGCCCGCGCTGAGTTGGCAGCCCACGGAGCCGGACGCCCATCTGCTCGCCGCGCTGACGCGCCGCGTCCGCGCGGCCGCGCTCGCGAACCTTCGCGCGCCATTGCGGCTCGACGTGCTCGAGCCGGAGTGGCCGGTGCAGACCGCCGACGCGGTCGTCTGCATCAACATGATTCACATCGCGCCCTGGGCTGCGGCCGAGGCGCTGATGTCGAGCGCCGCGCGCGTGCTCGCGCGCGCCAGTCCGCTGCTGCTATACGGGCCGTATCGACGCGCTGGCCGGCATACGGCGCCGAGCAACGAGGACTTCGATCGGAGCCTGCGCGCTCGCAACCCCGACTGGGGCGTGCGCGACCTCGACGATGTCGTGCGCTGTGCGAATCTGCACGGCTTCGAGCTCGCGGACGTCGTGAGCATGCCGGCCAACAACTTCACGGTCGTGTTAGCGCGCGCCACCTGAGCGGTGCGCCCGCGAATCTAGCGATGGCGTGCGAGGCGTGGGCTCTCGGGGCCGGCGCCTCGCCTCTGGTCAGGCCGAGGCGCCGGTTGGACAACTAGTGGGCGGAGCCGGCCGCGTAGCGGTGAAATCGAAGGGGGGCGCGATTTGTGCGGCTAGCGCGTTCCGACCCTGCCCGAGGATCTCTTAGCAAGCGGCATGCCAACGCCGAAACGGCTTTGATCCGGGGGCCCGCGCCGTCATCGGAGCGGTCGGCGCACCGTTTGCGGGCGTTCCGGGGCGCACGGTGCACCTCGAGTGGACCTTGGGCGGCGGTTGAACGGACGGCGTCGTTGGTTCGCCGGCGGTGTCAGGCTGCCTGCGCTCGCACGAGGTCGACGCCGTCGTTCGCGCGCACGAGATGAGCGAGGAACTGCGCCGATGCACGTGCCCACGTGCGACTGAGCGCCGACGTGCGGCAAGTCGTCCGGTCGATAGTCAGCGCGGCACGCGCGGCGGCCGCGAGGTCTTCGTTCAGCGCGCCGTTGACGCCCGGCGTCAAGACGTCGATCGGGCCCGTGACGGGGAACGCAGCCACGGGCGTGCCGCAGGCCATCGCCTCGAGCATCACGAGACCGAACGTGTCCGTGCGGCTCGGAAACACGAACACGTCCGCCGCGGACAGATGGGCCGCTAGCTCGGCGCCGAAGCGGTAGCCGGGGAAGATCGCGCTCGGATGGCGGCGCGCGAGGTCGGCGCGATCCGGTCCGTCGCCGACCACGACCTTCGTGCCCGGAAGGTCGAGAGCGAGAAACGCATCGAGGTTCTTCTCGACTGCGACGCGTCCCGCGTAAATCCAGATCGGGCGCGGCACCGATAGTGCGTCGCGGCCGCTCGGTCGGAACAGCTCGGCGTCCACGCCCCGCGACCAGATCACGACGTTCGCGAAGCCGTGATCGAGCAAGTCGCGCCGCTGGTGCTCGGTCGCGACCAACGTGCGACGCGCCTGACGGTGATGGTGACGCAAGAATGCGTAGGACCAGCTCTCGGGAATCGGCGCACGCTTGCGAACGTACTGCGGGAACTGCGTGTGGTACGAGGCCGTGAACGCGAGCCCGTTGCGGACGCAGTAACGCCGGGCTGCGATGCCGAGCGGTCCTTCGGTCGCGACGTGGATCGCGTCGGGCTCGAGGCTCTCGATCGTCGTGGCGAGCTTGCGGCCGGGGAGCAGGGCGAGTCGGATCTCGGGATAGGTCGGGCAGGGGATCGTGCGGAAGTCTCCGGGCGCGACGACGGTTACCGAGTGGCCGAGGTGGTCGAGCTCGCGGCGCGTGCGACTCAGCGTCGTGACGACGCCGTTGATCTGCGGTTCCCAGGCGTCGGTCACGATCGCGATCTTCATGGGCCGTTCCCCGTTCGACTGTGGCCCCCTAGTGTTAACAGAGATTCTTTATGCTCTTGTTACTGAGCGTGACTTAACCTCAGGCATTGCAAGAAAAAATTCATCATTCCGCCACCCCCTGGTCATCGGGAACGACCACTCTGGCCGAGGTCAGGGACGGATGGCAGCGATGGCGCGACGACTCGCATTCGAGCGGTTCGACCAAGCGGAGCTTCGCTTCTGTCGATGCCTCAATCGCTCCAGCAGCTCGACGATGGTTCGTCAGCTGTTTCGCGGCGTCAGCTGGCTCGGCGACGGCTGGATTTGGTACACGCTGCTGCTCGTTTTGCCGCTGATCTACGGCGCGCAGGGTGGTGTCGCGGCCTTCCACATGGGTGTCACGGCGCTCGTGGGAGTCGCGCTCTACAAGCTCATCAAGACGCGTGCGGTTCGTGAGCGGCCGTATATCACTCACTCCGCGATTCATTGCGCGTCGGTCCCGCTGGATCGCTACAGCTTCCCTTCGGGCCACACGCTGCACGCGATCTCGTTCACGCTCCTGTTCGCGGCGTACTTCCCGGCCTGGACCGGAGCGCTTGCCGGTCTCGCGTTCCTGATCGCCTTGTCGCGCGTGGTTCTAGGCCTGCACTACCCGACCGACGTCGCGGCCGGCGCGGTGCTCGGCGGAGCGCTCGCGATGGTGAGCCTCACGCTCGCCGGCGTCTTCTGAGCCGCGTAGCCGCTAGGCGCCACCGAACCGCTCCCACGCGATTAACGCCCACACCAACGCGGCAGCCGCGATGCTCGTGAACACGGCCGCGGAGCCGAGGTCCTTCGCACGCCCGGACAGCTCGTTGTGATCGGTGCCGACGCGGTCCACGACCGATTCGACGGCCGTGTTCAATAGCTCGACGATCAGCACGCCGAGGCACGAGCCCACGAGCAGCGCGCGTTCGACGGCGGTCCGACCGAGCCATACCGCGACGGGTAGCAGGATGACGAGCGCGACACACTCTTGGCGAAATGCGGCTTCGGTCCGCCATGCCCAGCGCAGGCCCGCGAGCGAATAGAAAGTCGCGTTCACGATCCGGCGGAAGCCGGTGTTGCCGGGCTGGGCCATCGGAGCTCACTGGCGCGCGAAATGCGCGGATACTAGCAGGATTCGTCTCGACGCCGGTTCGCACCGCGCGTGGAGAAAGATCAGGCAGCGTCGCGCAGCGGAACGGCAGCAGCGTCGAGCGCGACCGTCGCCGGCCGCCAGCTCACGAGGCGCAGCTCGCCGCGCAGATCCTCGACGATAGCACTGCAGCTCTCGACCCAGTCGCCGTCATTGCAATAGACGAGCCCGTCACGCTCGATGAGATCGGCCTTGTGAATGTGACCGCAAACGACGCCGTCGAAGCCGCCGTCGACTGCGGCGCGCAGTGACGCGCGTTGAAACTTCTCGACGTAGCGGACGGCGTTACCGATTCGCAGCTTGATGTGCTGGGCCAGCGACCAGTACGGGCGGCGCAGGAGATCGTGGACGCAGTGAACGAGGCGATTCAGCACGAGCAGCGTTCGATACGCGGCGCTGCCGAAGAGGACTTCGATCGGGCCGCATTTCAGGAGGGCGTCGAACTCGTCGCCATGGATTACGAGCAGGCGGAGCCCGCGCTTCGTGGTGTGCACGGCCCGGCGGTGAATCTCGATGTTGCCGAAGCGCACGCCGACGAGTGCGCGGAGGTCATCGTCGTGGTTGCCCGGGATGTAGATGATGCGCGTCCCTTCCTGGCTCTTTTTCAGGAGCAGCCGCAAGGCTTCGGTGTGGGTCTCGGGCCAGTAGAAGGTGCGTCGCAGACTCTCGAGATCGACGACGTCGCCGACCAGG
>Ga0307497_10000067_pt1 | contig 20113 bp, 18 predicted proteins | sample 10_S_MG_FD_201366 | JGI IMG/M metagenome (GOLD analysis project Ga0307497, IMG submission 201366) | Soil microbial communities from Populus trichocarpa stands in riparian zone in the Pacific Northwest, United States - 10_S | ecosystem: Environmental > Terrestrial > Soil > Riparian zone > Trees...
CGCGCCCAGCTGCGCACCGACGCGAAGAGCGTGATCGAGTGCGACTTCGAGGCGAGCGTCGGCAGTGTCGCGAGCGCCAAGGGCAAGCTGCTGCTGCCGGCGAACCAGCTCGTGGCGCAACTCGACGCCCTCGACCTGGCGCAGGCACTCGACATCGCGCGGCGCAAAGCTCCGAACCTGGACGCGATCGAGTCCGCGGAAGGCCGGCTCTCCGCCAACGCCGAACTGGGCCTTGGGCCGCCGTGGCAGGCGCGCATCGACCTGACTGGGTCGAATGCCGCGGTGAAGCTCGCCGCGCTGCCGTGGAAGATCTTCGCGCAGGCGGCAAGAGTGACCGTGACCGAGAAGCACGTCCACGTTGCCGGTGCGAAAGGCGCGGTCGGCGATTCGCCGTTTTCCGATGCCGCCGCGCAGATCGAGCTCGCCGGCGCGGTGCGCCTTTCGGCCGCGTCGGGGAAGGCAACCGTCAAGCTCGAGCAATGGCTTCCCTGGCTGCGCACCAAGGCGCCGCTCGACGACGTCGCCTCGCTTTCGGGCAGCGCGGACGTGACGCTGAACCGGCTCGCGCTGCGCTTCGATCGCCCGCAGGAGGTCGACTTCGACGCCACGGTGAAGCCCGACAAAGTGAGCGCCGAGCTGAAGCTGCTGCCGGCTCCGGTGAGTGTCAGCGGTGGGGCAGTGCACGCAGGGACTTCGGGGATACGACTGGACCAGGTACCCGTGGCAATGCTCGATGCGCGCGCTGTCGTGTCGGGGACGTTCGATTTGAAGAAAACCGCCCTGGAGATCGGCGTGGCCGAAGGCATGAGCGGCGAAAAACTGGTGCGCTGGGCGCTCGAGCGAGGCGGCGTCCCGCCGCGCCTCGAGCCGCGCACGCCGCTGCGCTTCGCCGCACAACGCATCGCGTGGGCGCCGAAGCGGCCGCTCGAAGTCGACGCGCGCCTGGAGTTCGAGGGCGGAGCCGCGGTCGGGGTCGCGCTCGCCTGGCAACCTGAGCGGCTCGAGCTCAAGCGCATCGCGATCAAGGACGCCGGCAGCGACGCCACGCTGAGCGCGACCATCGCCGGCACGCAGATCCAGGGCGGGTTTTCGGGCACGCTGCAGGGCCGCAGCCTGGGCGCGCTGCTGCGCACGCGTCCGCCAGAAGCTTCTGGTGTCGCGCGCGGCGAGCTGCGCTTCACCATGGACCGGGCGCAACCCGCGCGCAGCATCGCCGAAGGCCAGTTGCGCGTGGAAGCGCTCGACCTGAGCTGGCTCGCCGGCAAGCGCGCAATCGTCGAGGCGATCGACCTGACTGCCGACAAGTCCGGCATCCGCGTCGCCAACGCCGCGCTCGACCTGGACGAGCAGCGCTTTCGCCTGTCCGGCACGGTGCGGCGCACCGACGCGCATCCGGTGATCGACGCGCGCCTCGAATCACCTGGCGTGGACCTGGTCCGCGTGCTGCCGCCGCCGCGCGAGCGCAAGCCGGGCGAGAAAGAACCCGCGGTCTGGCCGCTGCCGGTGCGCGGGCGCGTCGAGGTGCACAGCGCATTCATCGAGCACACCCGCTACCGCGTCGAGCCGTTCGACGGCGTGCTGTCGCTCGAGCCGGAGCGCGCGCGCCTCGAGGTCAAGGAGGCGCGAATGTGCGGCGTGTCGTTCCCGCTCGAGCTCGAGGCCACGCCAGCAGATGCGACGCTCGATATCCACCTGGCGATGAAGGATCAGCCGTTCGAGAAGTCGCTGCATTGCATGACCGGCGGCACGGTCGAAATCACCGGCACTGCCGACCTGAGCGCGGAGCTCCACACCCGCGGCCACCGGCCGCACCTGCTGCGCGACCTGACCGGCACCGCGCAGCTCGCGCTGCGCGACGGACGGGTCCGGAAGTTCGCGCTGCTCGGCAACATCCTGTCGGTGCGCAACATCGGCTCGGTGAAGCGCATGCACGAGGAAGGCTTCCCCTTCCGCACCATGAACGCGCGCGGCAGCTTCAAGGGCGGCGCGTTCCTGGTGGAGGAAGCCGCGTTCGACAGCGACGCGCTCAACCTCGCCGCTACCGGGCGAGTGGACCTGCTCGGCGCCGACTCGCGCCTCACGGTGCTGGTCGGCCTGCTGACCGGCATCGACCGCGTCGCGGGCGCGATTCCGATCGTCGGCGACATCTTCGGCGGCTCGCTCACCGCCCTGCCGGTCGAGGTGAGCGGCGACATCCGCGACCCGCTGGTAGTGCCGCTCGGCCCGCGCGCCATTTCCAAGCGGCTGCTGGAAATCCTCGGCAACACGGCCAAGGTCCCGGGCAAGCTGATGCCGAAAGAGGCCGCGCCGTGAAACCGTATTCAACCCTTCTGTGCCTGGCCGTCCTGCTCCTCGGATCCGCCGCGTGGGGCATGGCGGCCCTGTGGTACTTCGACCATGCCAGCTTCGCGCTGCGCACTACGCTAGCCTCAGTTTTCGGAATCGCCTCGCTCCTCTGCCTCGCCGGAATCCTGGCGAGCCGGTGGCGCTGGCGCGCAGCGACCGCCTATGCGGTGCTGTTCGCGGTCGTTCTTTGGCGGTGGCAGGCGATCGAGCCTTCCAACGAGCGCGACTGGCAGCTGGAGAGCGCGCGGCTTGCCTACGCCACGATCGACGGCGAGCGCATAACGCTGCACAACATCCGCAACTTCGAATACCGCACCGAGACCGATTTCACTCCCGCGTATTACGACAAGACGTTCGACCTGCGCAGCCTCGACTCGGTGGACGTCGTCACCTCGTACTGGATGGGCCCGGCGATCGCGCATGTGTTCCTCAGCTTCGGCTTCGGCGGCAAGGACCACGTGGCGATCTCGATCGAGGCGCGCAAGGAGCGCGGCGAGGGCTATTCGTCGGTGCGAGGCTTCTTCCGGCAATACGAGCTCCACTACGTCGTCGCGGACGAGCGTGACGTCATCGGCGTGCGCACGAACTATCGGCGGGATCCGCCGGAGGAGGTTTACCTTTACCGCTTGCGCGGCACTCCGGAAGCGGCGCGGCGGGTGTTCCTCGATTACGTGGCGGAGATCAACCGCCTGAAGGAGCAGCCGGAGTTCTACAACACGCTCATCACGAACTGCACCAGCAACATCTGGCTGCATTCGCGCGTCAATCCGGACCACCTGCCGTATTCGTGGAAGCTGCTCGCCAGCGGGCACGTACCCGAGCTGCTGTACGAGCACGGAAAGCTCGATACCCGCCTGCCGCTCGCCGAGCTGCAGCGGCGCAGCCTGATCAATCCGCGCGCCGTGGCGGGCGGTGATGGGGAGGACTTTTCGCGCCGCATCCGGCAAGGATTGCCGTAATGAGGCTCCTCGCTTGCGTTCTGGCGAGCGTCCTTTGTTGCGCAGCCCTCGGGCAGACGCCCGCGGCGCGTCCGAAGATCGGCCTCGCGCTCTCGGGTGGCGGCGCCCGCGGCGCCGCGCACCTGGGCGTGCTCAAGGTGCTCGAGGAGTTGCGCGTGCCGGTCGACTGCGTCGCCGGGACCAGCATGGGCTCGGTGATCGGCGGCTCGTTCGCGGCCGGGACGACGCCGAAGGAGCTGGAGCAGTTCATCGCGCGCACCGACTGGAATGCGGTGTTCAGCGACCGCCCGCCGCGCGGCGAGATCGCTCCGCGCCTGAAGCAGGATGACTACAAGAGCCTGTTCGGGCCGGAGTTCGGAATGCGCGGCCTCTCCCTCGTCACCGGCAAAGGCTTCGTCTCCGGCGTCAGCATCGAGAGCGCGATCCGCGGGCTGACGCAGCAGTCGGCCGGCGTCGAGGATTTTTCCAAGCTGCCGATCCCGTTCCGCGCGGTGGCGACCGACATCGAGACCGGCGCCGCCGTGGTGCTCGACCACGGCAGCCTGGCGCGCGCGCTGCGGGCGAGCATGGCCATCCCGGGCGCGATGCGGCCGGTCGAGATCGACGGGCGCCTGCTGGTCGACGGCGCGAGCGCGAACAACCTGCCGATCGACGTGGTGCGCAAGCTCTGCGGCGACGTGATCATCGCCGTGGACATCGGCACCCCGCCGCGCAAGCTCAAGGACATCAACTCCGGGTTCGCCATCATCGGCCAGCTGGCGAACCTGCGCGGCAAGGAGATCGTCGACCGGCAGATCGCCAGCCTCGGGCGGCGCGACGTGCTGATCACGCCGCCGCTCGGCGACCTGAGCGTCGGCTCCTTCGACCGCATGCAGGAGGCGATCGCGATCGGCGAGGCCGCGACGCGCGGCCAGGCCGACCTGCTGCGCCGCTACAGCCTGCCGGAGGCGCAGTACGCGGCGCTGCGCGAGCGGCAGGTGCGCGTGCGCAAGGAATCGCTCGGCCGCATCGACCAGGTCCGCTTCGAGGGACTTGCGCGCACCAACTCGGCGGTGCTCGCGCGCGTGATCGAGACGCAGCCGGGCGACGAGGTCACCGAGGAATCGCTCGCCAAGGACCTGCGGCGCATCTACGGCCGCGGCGATTTCGAGTCGGTGGACTATCGCATCGAGCAGGGGCCGGCGGGCCGCGTGCTCGTCATCCAGGTGCAGGAAAAGGAGAACGGGCCGAACTACCTGCGCTTCGGCCTGTCGCTCGCCACCGAGCACAAGGGCGACAGCACCTTCAACGTGCTGGCGAGCTACCGCGCGACCTGGCTCACGCAGTACGGGACGGAATGGAAGCTTGAGACGCAGCTCGGCCAGAACTCGTATGTCTTCACCGAGCTCTATCAGCCCCTCACCCGCTACGGCTACTTCTTCGTTGCGCCGTACCTGTTCGATGGCGAAAACCTGCGCGGCGTGTTTACCGGCGACGACCGCATCGCCAAGTACCGGGTACGGGAGGCAAGAGGCGGCCTCGATCTGGGTACCAATTTCGCCCAGTGGGGCGAGTTGCGTCTGGGCCCGGTCTGGCGCCACGTCAAGGCCGGCGTCCAGACCGGGTCCACCGCCCTGCCCGACGTCGACGACAACGCGAGCGGTGTGCGTCTGCACCTGTTCGGCGACCGGCTCGACCAGCCGTGGTTCGCCCGCCAAGGCGACCGGCTGGTGATGAGCGCGTTCCGCTCCTCCTCGACCATGGGCGCGGACCAGCAATACTCACGCGGCGAGCTGTCCTTCCTGCATGCCGAAAGTTTCGGCAAGCATATTTTCCAGGCGAGCGTCTACGGCGGCACCGACTTCGGCTCGAGCCTGCCCGCCTACGATTCCTTCCTGCTGGGAGGCCCGTTCCGGCTCTCCGGGTATGCCATCAACCAGTTCTCCGGCCAGCAGGCCGCCTTCGCGTCGCTGCGCTACTTCCAGCAGATCACGCGCATCATCGACTATGGCGCCTACGCAGGGCTCTCGCTCGAGGGCGGGCGCGTCAATCAGCTCTACGACGGGCGCGAAACCACCGGCAATCTCTGGTCTTCGTCCGCATTCATAGGCGCGCATACTTTCGCCGGGCCAGCCTGGCTCGGCGTCGGCTTCGGCTCGGGCGGAAACAAGACTCTGTATCTGCTCATCGGCGTGATCTGAGCCGAGTCTACGTTTACGTGAAAGAATCGTTTCTAGGAGGGATGATGAGAATACTTTTCGCGTGGGCACTGCTCTGCGCCATTCCAGTGGCACAAGCGCAGAACTGGGTCGGCCTGCTCAAGAACACGCCCGCCGAGCGCTTCGACGAGGACGACCTGCGCATCTTCATGGATGCCGGGCGCAAGGCGCTCAACGACACCCCGGACAACCAGAGCGTGAAATGGGGGAACCCGCAAACCAGGGCCGGCGGCGAGATCACCGTGCTGCGCAGCTTCGAGTCGAAGGGCCTGCCATGCAAGGAAGTGCGCGTGCGCAACGAGGCGCAGGGCCGCAAAGGCGATAACAAGCTCAACCTGTGCAAGAAGGACGGCAAGTGGCGCCTGCTCAGCAGCTCGCAGGCGCAGAAGGCGAAATAAGACCAACGTCCAATATCGGGCGGCGCCGGGGTCGACTATCGTCCTCTCCGGAAGGGAGACCCTTATGCGCGTAGCGATGATGGCGCTCGCGGCTTGCGTACTCACGGCGGGCCGCGAAAGCATGTTTGACTAATCCGGGGGATGAGCATGCGGCGATGGCTGGCCTCGTTGGCGTGTGCGCTGCTGGCGTCCTGCGCCCACATCGACGCGACCACGACGCAATACATCGGGGTGCCGCGCTTTCCCGCCGGCGACCCGAAGGCGGTCGAGGTGCTGCGGAGCGAGCCGATGCGCACGCACGACCGGCTCGGCGAGATCCTGCTCGACATCTCGGTCGACCCGCCGGCGGAAGTCGCGGACATCGAGCAGCGCCTGCGCGAGGAGAGCGCGAAGATGGGCGGTAACGCGGTGTTCGTGGTGCGCGACCTGGTCAATCCGGATGTAGGACGCAAGCTGATTGCGGTCGCCATCCGCTATCGACAATGAGATTTTCTCTTTTCATCCTGGTCTTCTTCGCCGGTGCCGCGTCGGCACAGGCGCCGGACGTGGCCTGGCCGCGCGAGGCGAAGGCGCCTGACGGCACGTCGATCACCGTGTACCAGCCGCAAGTCGAGCGCTGGGCGGACAACAACCTGACCGGACGCGCCGCCGTTTCCGTTCTGGCGCCCGGCGCGAAGGAGCCGAACTACGGCGTGATCGAGCTCAGCGCGCGCACCGAGATCGACAAGTCGAGCGACCTGGTGACGCTGAGCGCGCTGCGCATCACCAAGACCAGCTTCCCCGGCGCGAGCGAGCAGGACGTGCAGAAGTACGTCGCCGCGCTGCGCGGCTCGATGAAGCAGGACCGCTGGCCGTTGTCGGCGCAGGCGCTGCAGGCCAACCTCGCGGTCACGCAGGCGCGCTCCAAGCAGAAGACCCTGCCGGTCAAGAACGATCCGCCGCCGATCCTGTTTCGCACCGCGCCTTCGATGCTGGTGCTGGTCGACGGCGAGCCGGCGCTGCGCCCGGCGAAAGGCGCGGTCTCGCTGTGGCGCGCCATCAACACCAGCGGCCTTCTGCTGCAGGATGGCGCCACCAAGACCTGGTATCTGTGGGCGCTTGACCGCTGGTGGGAGTCGAAAGCGCTCGACAGCGGCTGGCTGGTGTCGGTTGCGCCGCCCGCGGCGCTCGAGCAGGCGCGCGCCGCGCTCGCCAAGGAGTTCGATCCGCTGGAAGGCAAGGACACCGACGGCAAGCCGGTGTTCGAGGCTGGCGTAGTCCCCCAGATCCTGGTGGCGACCAAGCCGACCGAGCTGCTGCAAAGCAAGGGCGAGCCGAAGTTCTCGCCGATCCCGGGCACGCAACTCCTGTTCATGTCGAACTCGAGCAACGACATCTTCATGGAGCTCGGCACGCAGACCTACTACGTGCTGGTCTCGGGCCGCTGGTTCAGCGCCAAGGCGCTCACCGGGCCATGGAGCTTCGTCGCCGGCAAATCGCTGCCCGCGGACTTCGCGAAGATCCCGCCCGAGCATCAGATGGCCGACGTGCTCGCTTCGGTGTCGAACACGCCGCAGGCGAACGAGGCGGCGATCGCCAACCAGATCCCGCAGACCGCGACCGTGCAGCGCGACGTGCAGCCGACGCCCGTGGCCTACGACGGCGGTGCGCCGCAGTGGAAGCCGATCGACGGCACGCCGCTGCACTACGCCTACAACACCGGCGCGCCGGTGATCCAGATCGACCCGAAGACCTACTACATGGCGCAGAACGGCGTCTGGTTCGCCGCGACCGCGCCGGTCGGGCCGTGGGCGATCGCCGCGACGGTGCCTTCGGTGATCTACACCATCCCGCCGAGCTCCCCCCTGCACTACGTGACTTACGTGCGCGTCTACAGCAGCACGCCGACCACGGTATTCGTCGGCTATACGCCGGGGTACTACGGCACGGTGCTCACCACCGAGGGCGTGGTGGTCTACGGCACCGGCTATTACTACCCGCCCTATATCGGCGCGGTCTATTACCCGCCTCCGTATTACACCTACGGCTACGGCGCCGGCTTCACCGTGGGCTTCTTCTTTGGCTTCGCCATGGCCGGCGGCTGGCACGGGCCCTGTTGCTACGGCGGTGGCGGCGGCGTGTACATCAGCCACCACAACAACGTCAGCATCAACAACAGCTACAACCGCTGGGGCGGCAAGAGCAGCAGCATCACCGGTCCCGGCGGGCGCAACGTGAAGACCACGCAGGTCGGCAACACCACCCTCGCCAAGGGCGCTGGCAGCAACAACGTCTACGCGGGTCGCGACGGCAACGTGTACAAGCGCGACGACAGCGGCAACTGGCAGCAGCACCAGAAGGGCAGCGGCTGGTCCGACGTGCCCAAGGCCGAGCAGCGACCCTCGGCCGAGACCCGTCCCGCCGGGGATTCGCGCCCATCGCGCGAGAACGTGCAATCGCTCGACCGCCAGGCGCAGTCGCGCGACGTCGGCTCGCAACGCGCACAGGAGTTCCGCAGCAGCGGGGGCGGCGGCGGGTTCCAGGGCGGCGGCGGCGCCCGCGGTGGGGGCGGCGGGCGCGGTGGCGGCCGCCGCTAGGCTGCTCGTCGTCATGGGAATGATGCTCTGCGCCGAGGCGCTGGCCGAGGAGCGGAGCGTGTTTGCGGATCCCGAGGACGGCGCGTTCGACGCCTCGGAATGGCTGCTCGACAAAAAGGGCTTCCTGCCGGTGCCGATCATCGTCACCGAGCCGGCGATCGGCTACGGCGCGGGCGCGGCGCTGCTCTGGTTCCGCGAATCGCTCGGCGAGCGGCGCGCGCAGGGCCGGCTGACGCCGCCGGACATCTTCGGCGGCGTGGCCGCTGCGACCGAGAACGGCACCACCCTCGCCGGCGCCTTCGGCATGGTGACGTTCGGGCAGGAATACTGGCGCTGGCGCGGATTCATCGGCCGGCCGGATGTGAACCTGGATTTTTACGGAGAAAACACCAAAATCGGCTACAACCTTAAGGGCTGGGCGAGCACGCAGATGGTTCAGCGCCGCCTCGGCGAGAGCGAGAACTTCGTCGGCGCGCGCTGGAACTACATCGATTTCGACGCGCGCTTCGACCCTGCGCGCGAGCAGCCGCTGGTTTCGGGCGCCGGCCGCACCATCCGCAGCTCCGGCGCGGGCCTGTTCTTCGAGCACGACTCGCGCGACAACTTCTTCACCGCCTCGCGCGGCTGGAAGCTGTTCGCCGAATCGGTGTTCTACTCGCCGGACTTCGGCAGCGACGAGGAATACCAGACCTATCGGGCGCAGCTACTGGCGTACTTTCCGCTCGCCAAGGATTTCATCCTGGGCGGCCGCGTCGATGCGCGCGCGGCGCGCGGCGACGTGCCGTTCTACCAGGTGCCGTTCATCGAGATGCGCGGCATTCCCTTCTTCCGCTACCAGGACGAGAACGTGGCGCTGGCCGAGCTCGAGCTGCGCTGGAACGTCACGCCACGCTGGGCGGTGGTGGGCTTCCTCGGCACCGGCCACGCCGGCGAAACCGCCAGCGCCTGGGGCGTGGGCTTTCGCCGCCTGATGGCGCGGCGCCTCGGCATCTACATGGGCTTGGACATCGCGCGCGGGCCGGAGGAAACAGCGATTTACATCCAGGCCGGCAGCGCGTGGCGATAGACTCACTCACACAAGGGGGCTTTATGCGCACACCGATAGGGATGGCGGCCATTCTTCTCATCGCGGGTTGCGAGAGCATGAACCAGAAGGTCGACGCCTCGCGGCAGGATCGCTGCGAGCGCGCCGACTGGGCGCTGGTCGGAGAGCGCGACGGGATGAGCGGCAGCCCGTTGCTCAAGGATCGCTACGAGTACATCTGCGGCGACATGTTCAAGCCCGGCCCTTACGACCAGGGCTTCCAGAAGGGCCGCCTGCGCAAGCCGCCCCCGGGCGCCTGATCCGCGTCCATGGCTGAGCTTCAAGGGCGCGAGCTCACTCGCATCGTCCTCACGGTCATCGTCATCGGTGCGCTGATGGCGGCGACCTTCTGGATCCTGCGGCCGTTCCTCGGCGCCATCATCTGGGCGACGATGATCGTGGTGGCCACCTGGCCAGTGATGCTGTGGGCGCAACGCCGCAGCGGCGGCCGCCGCTGGCTCGCCGTCGCGGTGATGTCGGTCATCCTGCTGCTGGTGCTGGTGGTGCCGCTCTCCGCCGCGATCGCTACCGTGGTCACCCACGTAGACGATGTCGTCGCCTGGGCCAAGAACATGCGCGACTACCAGCTGCCGCCGCCGCCGGACTGGCTGGCGAAGCTTCCGCTCGTCGGCGCGCGCGCCGTGCAGCTCTGGAACGAAGTCGCCGCCGAGGGCTTCAAGGTGCTGGCGGTCAAGATCACGCCGTACGCCGGCGGCGTCACTTCGTGGTTCGTCTCGCAGATCGGCAGCCTGGGCGCGGTGTTCCTCCAGTTCGTGCTCACCGTGGTGGCCGCCGCAGTGCTGTATGCCAACGGCGAAAGCGCGGCCGACTGGGTGCTGCGCTTCGGCGCGCGCCTGGGCGGCGAGCGCGGCGAGAACGCGGTGCGCCTGTCGGCGCAGGCGATCCGCGGCGTGGCGCGCGGCGTGGTGGTGACCGCGCTGGTGCAGGCGCTGATCGGCGGCATCGGCCTCGCCATCGCCGGCGTGCCCTTCGCCACGCTGCTCACCGCGGTCATGTTCCTGCTCGCGGTGGCGCAGATCGGCGCGGTGCCGATCCTGGCGCTGGCGACGATCTGGCTCTACTGGAGCGGCGACCCGGTCTGGGGCACGTTTCTGCTGGTGGTCACGCTGATCGCCGGCACGCTCGACAACTTCCTGCGACCGTTGCTCATCAAGCAGGGCGCGGCCGACCTGTCGCTGCTCCTGATCTTCATCGGCGTGATCGGCGGCCTGATCTCGTTCGGGCTGATCGGCATCTTCATCGGGCCGCTGGTGCTGGCGGTGACCCACACCCTGCTCACCGCATGGCTCTACCCGGACGAAATGGGACCAAAGTCCAATACCCCCGGCCAGAGGCCTTCAGCACACTAGTGGGGTAATGAAGCGGCTCCTGGCCTGTACCTTCCTGGCGCTCGCCGCTGTCCCGGCGCGGGCGTCGTTCCTTTCCGGGGAAGCGCTCGACACCATGGCCGACGTGCTCGCGCTCGTCGTGCTGTTTCTCGTGCCCGCGGTCGTGATCGTCCTGTTCTGGATCGTGCACGTGCTGCCGGAAAAGATCGCGCACAAGCGCCACCACCCGCAGCGCGACGCGATCACCACGCTGTGCCTGCTGTCGCTCGTGTTCGGCGGCCTGCTCTGGCCGCTGGCCTGGATCTGGGCCTACACCAAGCCGATCGGCTATCGCCTCGCCTACGGCACCGACCGGCACGAGGACTACTACGACGAGATGGCGCTGAAGCACAGCGAGGGCAAGCTGCTGCAGGAAGAAGTTCTGCACCTGCGCGAGGAGCTCGAGGCGATGGAAGCCCGCGGCGCGCTGCCACCGCGGTTGCGCGCGCTGAAGGACGAGCTCACGCGCCTGCGAATCGAACAGCGGGACAAGGCCGCCTAGATGGAAGTCATCCTTCTCGGCATCTATTCGTTCTTCGTCTGGCTGATCTTCATCAAGCTGAAGTGGCTGCCGTGGAACACCGGCACCCAGGTCGTCGTGGTGATCATCCCGATCGTCGGCCTCGCGGCGCTGATCCTGCTGCTCAACATCTTCGCGCCTTCGTCCTCGGACCTGCGCGTGATGAAGTACAGCGTAGCCGTCATCTCGGAGGTGCGCGGCCGCGTGACCGAAGTGCCGGTCGAGGAAGGCAACCGGCCGGTCAAGACCGGCGACATCCTGTTCCGCGTCGATCCGACGCCCTACCAGCTCGAAGTCGATACCCTGCAGGCGCAGCTCGTGGGCATGCAGGGCTCGGGGCGCGAGCTGCAGGAACAGGCCACCGGCGCGGCGGCGAAGATCGAGGAGTCGCAGAGCCGTGCGCGCGAGCTCGCCGCGCGCCTCGCGCTCACGCGCAAGCGCGTCGAGCAGTACCGCGAGCTGGTGAAGACCGGCGCCGGCAGCCGCTTCGACCTGGAGCGCGCCGAGTCCGATGCCCTCGAGCAGCAGGGCCAGCTCGACGCCGCGCGCAACGCCGAGGCGCAGGCGCGCTCGAGCCTGCGCCAGATCGAGCAGAAGCTCGGCGCCACGGTGAAGGGCGAGATCTCGCAGGTGGCGCAGGTGCGCGCCCAGCTCGAGAACGCGAAGTGGGAACTTGAGCAAACGACCACGCGCTCGCCGTGCGACTGCTATGTCGTCAATCTGCAGCTGCGCCCCGGGCAATTACTCGGCCGGACGAGAGCCGCCCACGTCATGACGCTGATCGAGGCCGGCGGCCAGGTGGTCGCGTTCTACAACCAGAACGAGCTGCACCAGGTCGAGCCCGGCAACGAGGTCGAGCTCGCCCTGAAGACGCTGCCCGGCCGCGTGATCAAGGGCAAGGTCGACTCGGTGGTCTGGGCGCAGGGCCAGGGCACGGCGATGGCGACCGGCGACCTGCCGTCATCCCTGTCGGTGCAGAACCAGCCCGCGGGGAAGTTCGCGGTGAAGTTCGACATCGCCGAGCGCGACAAGGCGGTGTTCCTCGCCGCCGGGGCGGCGGGCGACGCCGCGATCTACACCGAGCACCTCGAGGCGGTGCACATCATCCGCAAGGTGATCCTGCGCGTCGGCTCGTACCTGAACTACCTGATCCTCAAGCTGCACTGAGCGGATGCGCGCGCGGCGACCACTCCTCGCGCTGGTGGGCCTGGCGCTCGCCGGCTGCGCGCTGAAGTCGCCGCCTACGCGCGAAGAAGCAGTGCAGCAAGGGCTGCCGAATTTCAAGGTCCCCGAGAAATATGTCGAGGCGCGTGAAGCCGGGGCCATCCAGCATGGCTGGCTCGCCGCCTTCAACGATGCGCAGCTCGATGCGCTGGTGCGCGAGGCGCTCGCCAACAACCCGGACCTGCAGGTCGCCGCGTCCCGCGTCGAGCAGGCCGCCTCCTACGTAAAAGTCGCCGGCGCCACGCTCTATCCGCAGGTGAGCGCGCTGGCGCGCGGCGGCGGCGCGCTGGGCGGCGATTCCAGCGGCCTGCAAGGCGCCGGCGTGTTCGCCAACTGGGAGCTCGACCTGTGGGGGCGCGTGCGCGCCGGCCGCGCTTCGGCCAGCGGCCAGTACGATTCGACCGCGCTCGACACCGAGTACGCGCGTCAGTCGCTCGCCGCGCTGGTCGCCAAGAGCTGGTTCCTCGCCACCGAGGCGCGGCTGCAGAAAGCCAACGCCGAGGAGATGGCGGCCGCTTCCGAGCGCCAGCTCGGCCTGGCAAACGACCGCCTGCGCGTCGGCCGCGGCGACCAGTACGACGTCGCGCTGGCGCGCGCCAACCTCGCCACCTTCCGCGACAGCGTGCAGAGCCTCGACCTCGCCTACCGGCAGTCGGTGCGCGCGCTGGAAGCGCTCGCGGGCCGCTATCCCGCCGCTGCGCTCAGCGTGCCCGCGGAGCTCGCCGCCCTGCCCGGCCCGGTGCCGGTGGGCATGCCTTCGGAGCTGCTCGAGCGGCGCCCGGACGTGATCGCGGCCGAGCGTCGCATCGCCACCGCGTTCTACCGCGTGGAGGAAGCGAAAGCCGCGCGCCTGCCGAAAATCTCGCTCACCGCGGCGGTGACCAGCATCTCGAGCGATCTCTTCGTGCTGAAGGACCGCGACAACCCGGTGTGGAGCGTGGGCGCCTCGCTCACCGCGCCGCTGTTCCTCGGCGGCCAGCTGCAGGCGCAGGTCGAGATCCGCACCGCGGAGCAGAAACAGGCGCTCGCCGAATATGCGCGCGTCGGCTCGCGCGCCTTCGGCGAAGTGGAAAACGCGCTGTCGAGCGCCTTCACGCTCGACGCGCGCGAGGCCATCCTGCGCGAGTCAGTCGTGGACAACTCGCGCGCGCTCGAGCTCGCGAACGTGCGCTTCCGCGTCGGTTCCGGCGACCTGCGCGCGGTGGCGCAGCAGAGCCTGGCGCTGCACGCCGCGCGTACCGCGCTACTGCGGGTGCAGGCCGAGCGCCTCGTGCAGCGCGTCAACCTGCACCTCGCGCTCGGCGGCAGCTTCACCGCGACTTCGCCATAACCAAGGGGGAACTTTGAGACTCGCTCGAATTGCCTTGCCGCTCTGCGCGGTGCTGCTGTCAGCTTGCGCCGGCGCTCCCGGGGGCGAATGCCACGGCGAGAGCTGGTACCGCCTCGGCCTGAACGACGGCATGGCGGACGCGAAGGAGGAAGCCGCGCGCTACCAGACGAGCTGCGGCGCCGGCTTCGACCGCGCACGCTATGAGGAAGGTTTCCGGGACGGGCTGGCGCGGCGGCCGAAGCCGCCCGCGACGCGCTGAAGGCCCGGCGCGCCGGGGGCCGTTCGTCTAGCCGCTAGAAGCTCACGCTCACGGAGGCCATCGGGCCCTGGAAGGTCTGCCGGAATTTCCCGGTAACGCGGTCGCCCTCCACTTCCGCTTCGATGAACAGGCCGCGGTAGCCGAGGGCGAAGCCGACGTGACGGAACGGCTGGTATTGGAGATCGAGCGCGAGGCTGGTCAGGCCGCCGCTGAACTTGTCATAGGAAAGCGAGAACCGGTCCAGGCGCGCGCCCACCGCCCAGGTGTCGGTGAGGGCGAAATTGCCGTAGAGGCTTAGCACCGGCAACGGCGCGAGCACGTCCTGGCCGTCCCTGCCGCTCGTGGAGCTGTTCAGGCTCACGTCGTACCAAGCCATGTGCAGTCCGAGCCCGACACCGAGCTCCTTGTCGGGGGTGCGGAAGAACGAGTAGCCCCCCGAGATGCGCAGGTCGGAAAAGTTGAACTTGGCCGAAACCGTGGTGTTGGCCGCAAAGGACTGATCGCCCCAATCGATCTGGCGGTCGATCACGCGCTCGCTGCTGCGGTTGAGCTGGAAGTACTCGGCGTCGATGCGCCAGCGCTGGTTGACCCGCCAGCGGCCGTAGAAGGTCGGCACCGTCTTCGAGCGTGCCATGTCGAGCGTTTCCTCGAAGTCGACGCTGGTCCCGATGCCGGTGCGGTTTGAAGTGAGCGATGCCTGCGTCGTGGTCTGGGGGAAGAAAGCGCCCGCGCCGAAGGTGAAGCGGTCGTTCAGGGCCGGATGATCGGGAATCGCCTGCGCCTGGACGCGCAGGGCGCTGACGAGCAGAACCAGCATGACCACTATGGTTGGGCGCATGGCCAACAGTAACGCGGCTGCAGGCGGCGCGATGTTGGACCAAGGTCCAATACCCCCGGGCGGGCTGCCTGCTATCGTGCACCCGTGAAAGGTGCTGCTCCGGCAATCGCGCCCGTCCTGCTGCTATTCGCCTGCGCCACGACCGACGCTCCCCGTACCTACGCGGCGGTCCTGCCGGCGGGGTCCGACGGCGAGCGCCACGTGCGGGTCACGCTCAACGCCGACGGCAGCGGCGCCCTTTCAAGCACCCTGAGCGGGCGGCCGAGCGGCTTTCTCGCCGAGGGCACCTGGCTGCGCGACGGCAACCGCATCACGCTGACTCTCGATCAAAAACAACTCGTGTTTCAGCTTGCGGGAGATCAGTTGATCGCGAAGGAATGGGACCGGGCCGAGTGGGGCGAAAAAGGACCGGGCGCGCTGTTCCGGGTGGATCGATGAGGAGCCTGCTCTGCGCCGCGTTGCTCGCCGCGCTCGCCGCGTGCGCGATGCTCGACGTGAAGCCGCAGCAGGCGAAGATCGACGCCACCTGCCGCATCGTCGGCCGCGTGGAGGCCGAGCGGGTCGACGCCGCGCCGCTCGTCGTGGTGCTCGCGCGCCAGCACGGCGACACCTGGCAGGTGGCCGATCATTTCGTGCTCGAGCGGCCGGGCTTGTTCGGCTTCGCCGCGAGCGCCGGCACCTACGGCGTAGTGGCGTTCCAGGACCTGAACCGCGACCTCAAGCTGCAGCCCGACGAGCCCTTCCTGCGGCTCGACCCGGAGCGCACCCTCACCTGCAAGCCCGGCGAGCGGCGCAGCGACCTCGCGCTGCGCATTCCCGCCGACGGACGCTCGCGCTTCAACGAAACGCTCGACGTCGCGACGCTGCAGGCGCGCACGTTCAGCGAGCAGATGGAGGTCTCGCTCGCCCAAGTCACCGCAATCGGCGAGATCTCCAACCTCTCGGACCCGCGTTTCGACGAAGGCATCGCCGAAGACGGGCTGTGGCGGCCGTTCGACTTCCTGTTCAAGGGCCACCCCGGCATCTATTTCCTCGGCGCCTACGACAGCACCAAGACTCCGGTGCTGTTCGTGCACGGCATCAACGGCACGCCGCAGAACTTCAAGACCCTGATCGAACGCCTCGACCGGCAGCGCTTCCAGCCCTGGGTGTATTACTACCCGTCGGGCGCCGCGCTGCCGCAGGTCGCGGATCACCTGACGCAGACCATGCGCAAGCTCCAGGTGCAGTACGGCTTCGGCTCGTTCGTGGTCGTGGCGCACAGCATGGGCGGACTCGTGTCGCGCGGCTTCCTGCAGCGCTATCGCGAAGGCGGCGGCGGCGCTTCGGTGCCGCTTTTCGTCTCGATCTCCACGCCGTGGGACGGCCACAAGGGCGCGGAATGGGGCGCCAAGGCGCCGATCGGCTCGGCGCGCGTGTTCACGGACATGGCGCCCGGCAGCGAGTACCTCAAGTCGCTCTACGGCCGCGATCCCGGCGTGCCGCACCACCTGCTGTACAGCTTCCGCGACGACCGCACCATCTCGCTCGGCGAGCCGAGCGACGGCGTGGTCACCGTCTCGAGCCAGCTGCGGCCCGCCGCGCGGCAGAACGCCGTCGAAGTCCAGGGCTACAACGAGACCCACATGAGCGTGCTCGAGGCGAAGGCGGTTTCCGAGCGCCTCAACGCATTGCTTGCCGCGCTGCGCGGAAAAATCCCGTAGTAGAAGAACTACACGCAAAAATATTCCGGGTAGGGTTGTCCGGGTGTCCGGCAGGCCTCAAAATGGGGTTTGATGGCAAGCGCGTTTCCCGCAAAAACCCTCGGCGAGGTTCTCTACTCCAGCTCGTCGCAGCCGCTGGTGTCGGAGAAGAACTGGGTCCGCCTGGTGCGGGCGCTCGCCGAGCGCGATAGCACTGCGTTGCACGACCTTTACGAACGCACGCACCGCCCGGTCTTCACGCAGATCCTGCGGCTGACCAGCAGCCAGGAGACCGCCGAAGAGCTGACGCTGGATCTGTACGACGACCTGTGGCGAGGAGCCGCGCGCTACGATCCGTCCGACGGCACCGTGCTGGGCTGGATCATGAACCAGGCGAGGTCCCGATCGCTCGACTGGCTGCGACTCGAGCAGCGTGCGCCCGGTAACGAGCAGGCTCTGGAGCTCAACACGCAGACCCGGCAACTGCGCGCCGCCCTGAACACTCTGGCCCCGGAAGAACGGGCTGCGCTGGAAATCGCCTTCCTTTCCGAGCTGACCTACGCCGAGGTCGCGGTGCGACTGAAGCAAACGCCGGGCGCCATCAAGGCCCGCCTGCGCTCGGCCTTGCACAAGCTGCGCCAGTCGCCGCTCGAACCGAATCGCTGCGGTCTGTCCGAGTTCGTGTGCGCCCATGCGATCGGCGCATTGCCGGTGTCCGAGATCGCCCCGACCGTGGCTCACATTGCCTCCTGCTCGGACTGCCGCCTGGAATGGGATTCGCTGCGCCCGGTCGTCAGCTCGTTCGTGGCGTGGCCGACCGACGTGCTGCGCCCCGCAGCTTCACTGCGCGAGCGCCTCGCTCAAATCACTCTCCCTTCGGCTGGCACGGCGGCCGCGCCGGCGCGCTGGTCGGCGCTGGAATGGGAGCACGTCGCGCCCGGGATCTTCTGCAAGCTGCTCGCGACCGACACGGAGAAGCATCTGGTCAGCATGCTGGTACGCCTGGTGCCTGGCGGGACCTATCCCGCGCACAGTCACGCCGGCGTCGAAGAGCTGCACCTGCTGGAAGGCGAGCTGTGGATCGACGAGCGCAAGCTTCACGCGGGCGACTACTACCGCGCGGAGCCCGGCACGGCCGACGAGCGCGTATGGAGCGAGACCGGCTGCACCTGCGTCCTGATGACCAGCACCCGGGACGCCCTGCGCTGACCCGCCGGGCTACTCCACCATCATCTTGTCCACGTAGCACCACTTCCAGCTCTCCCCCGGCTGGAGGGTGCGCATGATCGGGTGGCCGCTGGCGTGGAAGTGCGCGGTGGCGTGCCGGTTCTTCGAGCTGTCGCAGCAGCCGACGTTGCCGCATTTCAGGCACATGCGCAGCTCCACCCATTTGTCGCCCTTCTTCAGGCATTCCTCGCAGCCCGTGCTGCCGGGCTGTACGTCGTTGATCTGGTCGAGATGGCTGCAGGTTTTCATGCTTTTCATGCTGGTTTTGCCGGGAAAGAGCAACGAAGCCCCGATCGCGGCGCCGAAAATCACGACGATCGCGGCGAGCGAAGCGAGCGGCGGGAATTCGACCACGCCACCGAGGGCGAGCTTGGCCGCGGCGAGCACCAGCATCACTGCCAGGCCGATGCGCAGGAAGCGCAGCTTGCGGATCACGCCCGCCAGCAGGAAGTAAAGCGAGCGCAGGCCGAGCAGCGCGAAGATGTTCGAGCTGTAGACCAGGAACGGGTCGCGCGTCACCGAGAACACCGCCGGGATCGAATCCACCGCGAACACCAGGTCCGTGGTCTCGATCACCGCCAGCGCGACCAGCATCGGGGTCGCCATCCAGCGGCCGTCGCGCCGCACGAGAAAGCGCCGCCCTTCCAGCTCCGGGTGGATCGGCACCAGGCGCGCGAGCCAGCTCGAGCACAGCGCACAGCCCTTCTCGACCAGATGGGTCTGGCGCTCTTCTCCGCGCAGCATGCGATACGCGGCATAGGCCAGCAGCGCGGCGAGCGGATAGATCGCCCAGTGGAAGTGCTCGAGCACCTGCACGCCGACCGCGATCAGCGCCGCGCGCATGACAAGCGCGCTGGCGATCCCCCAGAACAGCACCCGCGGCTGCAGGTCGGGCGGAATGCCGGTGAGCGAGAAGATCAGGATGAAGACGAACAGGTTGTCGACCGAGAGCGACTCCTCCAGCAGGTACGCGGTCACATAGGTGACGCCGGCGTCGGCACCGTGGCGCAGCGCGATCCAGGCGCCGAAGCTCAAGCCCAGGCCGATCCAGATCGCGCTCCACAGTCCCGCGCGACGCGAGCCGGTGGTGCGTGAAACCGTGAAATCGACCGCGAGCGCGAGCGCGATCACCGACCAGAAGACGATCCAGTCGGTCACAGCCCCGCGTCCGCCGCCAGCTTGCCGGCGAGCGCCGCCCAGTCCTGCTCGGCGCGGCCCGCCTTGATCGCTTCGAGCAAATGCTTGCGGATCATCTCGCCGCTCGGCAACCCCATGCCCACATCGCGGGCGGTTGAAAGCGCAAGCTCCACATCCTTGACCCCGAGCGGCATGGCGAACTGCGCCGGCGTCCACGCCTGGTCGACAATCATCTTTCCGTAGTTGCGGTAAGCCGGAGAGCCGAGCGAAGTCTTGGAAAGAATTTCCCAGAAATCATTCGGCTGTACGCCGCACTTGCGCACCAGCGCGTACGCCTCGCCCAGACTCTCGATCACGGTGGCGAGCAGAAAATTGCGCGCGATCTTCACGGCATTCGCTTTTTCGGCTTCCGTTCCAACCACAAAAACCTGCTTGCCGAGCACGCCGAACAGCGGCTGGCACTTGTCCAGAGCGGCTTGGGGGCCCGCCGCAATGATGTCGAGCTCGCCCTTCGCCGCGAGTGGCGGCCGGCCGAATACGGGGGCAGACACGTATGAATTGCCATGAACCGCGGTCAGCTGGCGAGCAATGGCCATGCTGACCGTCGCCATGTTGAGGTGCACCGCGCCCTTTGGCAGCCGCGCCGCCAGCCCGGAGTCGAGCCACACCGCGCGTACCGCCGCGTCGTCGGCCAGCATGGTGATGACGACCTCGGAACCAAGTACTGCGTCGGGTGTTGCAAGCACGTCCGGGGAAGAACGTGTGCGGTTGTAGACCTTGAGGCTGTGCCCCGCTCCCTTCAGACGGTCGACCATCGGCTTGCCCATCTGGCCAAGCCCCACAAAACCGATCTGCATTTGTTCGGACCCTTTCTGGTGGATTCATGTTACGGGTACGTACCTTGCCAGTGTCGGGGAATGCCCGTCGACTTCGCCGCCCGCTTCTGC
>Ga0307497_10000068_pt1 | contig 20028 bp, 19 predicted proteins | sample 10_S_MG_FD_201366 | JGI IMG/M metagenome (GOLD analysis project Ga0307497, IMG submission 201366) | Soil microbial communities from Populus trichocarpa stands in riparian zone in the Pacific Northwest, United States - 10_S | ecosystem: Environmental > Terrestrial > Soil > Riparian zone > Trees...
CCCGCCCGACGTCATCGAACGGCGGCGCTTCAGCGAGGAGACGGCGCGGGCGATCGACGAGAGCGTGCGCGCGATCGTCAACGCCGCGTTCGCGCGCGCGCTCGAGCTCCTCAAGGCGCATCGCGCGGTGCTCGAGGCCGGTGCACAGAGGCTGCTGCACGAGGAGACGCTCGAGCGCGACGAGCTCGACTTGCTCCGAGCGCAATGGTTCGCCGGCGCGACGGGGCCCGGCCAGGCGGCCGCCCCGGCCCGGCCGTCCGACCCGACAGCACCGGCGTCCGGGGACGTGAGAGCCGCGGGCTAGTCGCGGGCCGCTACGCGCTCGCCGCGGCGAGGTCGGCGTAACGATCCGCGAGGCCGAGCGCGTCCGCGACCGCGCGGTACGTGATTCGGCCGCGGTGGACGTTCACGCCCTTCGCGAAGCCCGCGTCGCTCGCGACGGCGGCGAGACCCGACTCGGCGAGCCGCAGCGCGTAAGGTAGCGTCGCGTCGGTCAGCGCGAGCGTGGAGGTGCGCGGATAGGCGCCCGGCATGTTCGTCACGCAGTAGTGGGTGACGCCGTGCAGGACGTAAACGGGGCTCGAGTGCGAGGTCGGCCGCGAGGTCTCGACGCAGCCGCCCTGGTCGATGCTCACGTCGACGATCACTGCGCCCGGCTGCATCCGTTCGACCATCGCCTCGGTCACGACGTGCGGTGCGCGCTCGCCGTGGCGCAGCACGGCGCCGATCAGCAGGTCGGTGTCGCCGAGCTCGCGGAGCAGATTCTCGGGCGTCGACAGCACGTAGCGAACACCCGGACGCTCGAACTCGGCCGCGCGCCGCGGCGTCACGCCGAACACGGCGACCTCGGCGCCGAGCCCGCTCGCGGCGTCGCACGCGTGCTTGCCGACGACTCCGTCGCCGACGACCGCCACCTTGCCGTGCGGCGTGCCGAGCACCGAGCCGAGCAGCGTGCCGCGCCCGCCGGCGAACTTCGCGAGGTAGTACGCGCCGACGAGCGGCGCCATCGCGCCCGCGACCGCGCTCATCGGAGCAAGCAGCGGCAGCCGACCGCGCTCGTCCTCGATGGTCTCGTACGCGATCGCGGTGGTGCGACTCGCGAGCAGGGCCTCGGTCAACGCGCGCGGCGCGCCCGCGAGGTGGAAATATGTGAACACGATCTGGCCGCGCAGCCGCGGGTATTCCGGCTCGAGCGGCTCTTTGACTTTGATCACGAGGTCGCGGTCCCACGCGTCCTGCGCCTCGGCCAATGTCGCCCCGGCGGCGGCGTAGTCGGCGTCCGCGAAGCCGCAGCCTAACCCGGCGCCCCGCTCGATCATGACGTCGTGACCGCGCTCGCGCAGCGTGGCTGCACCTCGCGGCGTTAGGCCGACGCGATTCTCGTTGTCCTTGATCTCTCGCGGTACGCCGATTCGCACGTTGTTTCTCGCTACGTCACCACACGAACCAGGCGTTGAAGAACAGCGTATTGTTGTCGCTCGCGTCGCGCCCGAAGCCGTCGTAGTTATGCGAAGCGCCGTTGAACTGCGTATAAGCCGTGTATTGAGCACGCAGCTGCACGTTGCGCCACGGAGAGTAAATCACTTCGGCGATCCACGCGCTGCTGTCGGGTTTGCCGCTCGCGCTACCGGTCACGGGTTCGGCTGCGAAGCGCAGATTGTCGAGATCGCCATGGCCCTGCCGGTGACCGAGCACGTAGCTGAGCTTGGAGCCGTAGAGTCCCGCGTCGAGCTTCAAGAGACTCAGGTCGTAGCCGGAACGCCCAACCGTGCCCGCAAGACTGCTCGCGGTCAGGTTCTGGTTTTCGTCGACGTAGCTGCCATGGACGACGAGGTTGCGCATGCCGATCGTTTGCTCGTATTGAAAGTCGACGGCGACATCGTCGTAACCGTCGGTCGGCCCGCCGACTCCGTGCGGCACCAAGTTGGCACTCAATCCATAGCCCCCGATCTCGAGCGAGTGGCTGCCCTTCAGGAATTGCCAGGCAACGCGCCAATAGATCGCGGCGTTGTCGATCGTGTTCTCGCTATCGGGGCCGGGCGTGTTGCTGCCGACGTGTGCCGAGCGGTAGAGGGTCGTCGCGGCGTAGAGCTTGCCGCCGAACGAGGCATAGCCGCCGACGCCGATCACGTCTTGTGCAAGCGCCTCCTCGATCAACGGCGACGCGCTCGGCTCGGGCCCGACATCCGGGGCCGCCCACGGAAACCCCCATACCGGTGTCGAGCTCCACAGATCCTCTAGCGTCGGATTGTTGTTGAGCACGACGCCGTACGAGACCGGCGTGTTGCCGAGTTTCCCCTGCCGCGCGTAGCGCAGCTCCGCGTTGTCCAGCGCGATTTGGCCGTCTGCCTGCGAGTAGGTGAGCTGCACAAACGAGCCGAGCCCCGGCGCGATCCGGCCCGCGAAGAAAAGGCTCGCTTCTTGCGGCAGCTGGCCGCTGTTGTTTTGGTTGTCCGGCAGCGGTTGCTGCAGGCTCGTGTACGCGGCCTGGAGCATGACGCTGAGCGCCGGGAGTGCGTCGAGAGACTCACTGTTGTCGCCGGCCTCTCCCTGTTTGCCTTGTTCGGAGGACGCCGCTGCCCCGAGTGTGTAGCCGCTCAGCTTGAATTGCCGCCCGAACGCGTTGAGCTGAGGGAACAGCGTGTGACACGTCGCGCACGGCGCACCGAGGGCGCGCGCGTAGCTCGGCACGGCACGTGCCGTGGGCGATAGGGCCGCCGCAAGGAGGAACAGAATCGACGCGCACAGGTGTACGTTACGGGTCATCGGCACAGATCTCGCTTGTTGGTTACGCTGGAAGGGTGGGCCGGGGAGCACGATTACCGCCCCGATAACGCGGAGATGAATTAGTTCACGTTGACGCAGGGTGTCCCAGCCGGGGAGCGATTCTATAGGCGTTTCGCGTCAATGCGCGAGCCTCGGCGGAGCGAAGGCGTGCGCAGTGGTTGCCAGTCGCGCAGCTGGCATCGCGTTCGCCGTCGGAGCACGCTGTCGACAGTGGAGGTGCGGGCATGCTGCGCTCGGCGACCGAAAAGCTGCATCCGTTCCTGCAGCGGCCCCGTGTCGGCTACTTCTCGATGGAGATCGCTCTGCGCAGCGAGATCCCGACGTACGCGGGCGGCCTCGGCGTGCTCGCGGGCGACACGCTGCGCGCGGCGGCCGACCTCGGCATTCCGCTCGTCGCCGTGACGCTCGTGAGCCGCGAGGGCTACTTCCTTCAATCGTTCGACGAGGCAGGGCGGCAGATCGAGCGCCCCGATCCGTGGCAGCCCGAAGCCGTGCTCGAGTCGTTGCCGGCGAAGGTGTCGGTCGCGATCGACGGCCGGCAGGTCTGGATCGGCGGTTGGCTCTACGTCGTCGAAGGAATCGGCGGCGGGCTCGCGCCGGTCGTCCTGCTCGACACCGATCTTCCGGAGAACTCGCCCCAGGACCGACTCATCACGCATTTCCTGTACGGCGGCGATCTGAGCTATCGCTTGTGTCAGGAGATCGTGCTCGGGATCGGCGGCGTCCGCATGCTCGAGGCGCTCGGCTTTCGGATCGACGCGTTCCACTTGAACGAAGGTCACTCGGCGCTGCTCGCGCTCGAGTTGCTCCGGCGTTCGGAGCGCGCCGAGGACGTCCGCTCCGGCGACGAGCGCTACGACGCGCCGCGGGTTCGGGCAAAGTGTCACTTCACGACGCACACGCCGGTCGAAGCGGGCCACGACCGCTTCCCATACGACCTAGTGCAGGCGATGCTCGACGACTTCGTCGACGCGGCGACGCTGCGCCGGCTGGCGGGCGAGAACGAGCTCAACACGACTCGGCTCGCGCTGAACCTCTGCGGCCACGTCAACGGCGTCGCGAGCCGGCACGCCGAGACCGCGACGCGGCTCTACCCGGGCTACCACGTGAGCGCGATCACGAACGGCATCCACCCGAATACCTGGGCGCATCCGGCCGTCGCGAGTGTCTTCGACGCCTATTGCCCGGGGTGGCGCGCGGAGCCCGAGCGGCTGATGCGCGCCGATGCGCGGATTCCGGACGAGCGGCTGCTCGCCGCTCATGCCGAGGCTAAGCGCGAGCTCGTCGACCTCGTGCGGGCGCAATGCGGCGTGGAGCTCGATCCGCGAGTGCCGCTGATCGGCTTCGCTCGGCGGATGACTCAATACAAGCGGCCGGAGCTGGTCTTCACGGACCTAGAGCGGCTCAAGGGGATCGCGGCGCGGCAACCGTTTCAAGCGGTGTTCTCGGGCAAGGCGCACCCGCGCGACGAATCCGGCAAGCGCGCGGTCGAGACTCTGCACCAGCACATCCGCGAGCTCGGCGCGAGCATCAAGATGGCGTATCTGCCGAACTACACGATGGCGACCGCGCTCGCGCTCGTCGCGGGCACCGACGTCTGGCTCAACACGCCGCAACCACCGCTCGAGGCGTCGGGCACGAGCGGGATGAAGGCCGCGCTGAACGGAGTGCCGAGCTTGAGTGTGCTCGACGGCTGGTGGGCCGAGGCGTACATCGAGGGTGTCACCGGCTGGGCGATCGGCGACGACATCGGCGCCGAGGCGGAGCAGGGCCGGGCCGCGGGCTCGCTCTATGACCAGCTCGAGCGCGTGATCTTGCCGCTGTTCGCGCGCCCGGACGGCTGGGTGAAGGTCATGAAGGGCGCGATCTCGCGCAACGCGTCGCTGTTTCACAGCCACCGGATGATGCGTCGCTACGCGGCCGAGGCGTATTTGGTCGAGGCCGTCGGCGAGACGGTGGCCTGATGCACTGCGCGGAAACCGCAACAGCGCGGGCGCGGCGGTCGGAGTAGTGAAGGGCGTGCGGGAGGAGTTTTGTCGTGGACAAAGGGATCAAACGCAGACAGAAGCTATGCGAGCAAGCGGATAGCGCGGAGTGGGAGGAGGTCGTCGCGCTCGCGCGCAATCTCTCTGCGCCGCAGAAGGCATTCCTCAAAGATCATCCGCCGGGCCTCGTCGCCGCGCTCTGGGGACACTTCGATGCGACACGCGATCGCTGCGGTTGCGCGACGCCGGCGCACGAGCGCCCGAGCTGCAAGGTTCGGCTGATCGAGAAGCTGTTGCTCGAGCAGGAGCTCGACTAGGGTCCGGGCGCGGCCGCGCCCCGCGCTCGCGTCGCAGGCGCTGCCACGGGCTCAACGCAGCTCGCCGTGGCGAGCGATCACGACGCCGTGTGCGCGGAGGACGTGCCAGCGCGTCGCGCCCGTGGCGAAGTCCGCGCGGCCAGCGCGGCCAGGCCGGCGTCGAGATACCAGCTCGCCCGCGCGTGCCAGTGCTCACGCGAGTCGGTGCGCGCGTCCTGCACGTGCAGCACGGCGAGCAACGCGCGCACGAGCGCGCGCATGCTCCGGTAGAAGCCCGCGAGCTCGGCCGCGCCGCGGTCGGCGCAGCGCTGCGAATAGAGCTCGACGATTCGGCTCGCTAGACCCGCGTGACCGTTGCGCTCGAGCTCGAGCGCTAGGAACGCGATCTCCTCCGCGCTGTCGAGCAGGCGGAGCTCGGCCGAGAACTCGAGGCAGTCGATGATCTGCACTTGGTCGGGCAATAGGAACACATGCTCGGGCCGTAGGTCGCCGTGCGCGTCGATTACGCGGCCTTCCGCGACGCGCGCGTCGAGCGCGTCGGCTTGCTCGTCGATGAAAGCCCGCTGCGCCGCGGCGAGCGCTCGGACGCGGCCCGAGAGCTCGGCGCCGAGCCCATACGCGCAGAGCTCCGCGCCGTACTCGTCGCTGCGGCCCGCCAGCGCGCGCCGATACTCCGCGCCGCTCCACGGCGCGCGGGCCGCGCGCGCGTAGTAGGCGGCGAGCCGGTCGACCAGGCGAACGAGGTCATGGTCGCGCACGGTCCCGTCTCGCGCGGTCCGGTCGAGCGTGCGCTCGGCCGGCAGGCGCTGCATCTTGACGAGCCACGCGACCGGCTCGATCGGGCTCTCGAGCAAGAGTCCCGAGCCGTTGTGGCCGAGCGGCACGACGCCGACGTAGACGCCGTCCGCGAGCCGGCGGTTCAGCGCGACCTCGAGCTCGCAGTTCGCGCGCCGCGCCGCGAGCGTCGTGAGGTCGAGGCCACGGAACCGGATCGGTTTCTTGAGCTTGTAGACGAAGCGTCGCGAAAGAAACACCCACGCGAAGTGCGTCTCGACGATCTCGACGTTGTCGGGTCGGTCCGGGTACGCATCGGCGCGCGACAGGAACACAACCTCGGCCGGCAGCGTGGTTTCCGGGGCCGATTGCATGGCGTGAGCCTACGAGGCGGGACCCTCAGTCCATATACGTACGAGCCGCACTTGCGGCGCTCGCGCGGCGCCCGGAAGGTACCGGGCGTGAAGATCTTTCGCAATCGGGCCGAGGCGGGCGTCGCGCTCGCGGAGCGCGTGCGCGCACTAGGCTTGGAGGGAGAGGTCGTCGTGCTCGGATTGCCGCGCGGCGGCGTGCCCGTCGCGCGCGAGGTCGCCGCTGCGCTCGGTGCGCCGCTCGACGTACTCGTCGTCCGCAAGATCGGTGCGCCGTTCAACCCCGAGCTCGCGCTCGGCGCGATCGCATACGGGGGGGTGACGGTCTACAACGAGCAGCTGCTCGCGGAGCTCGGGCTCGAGGAAGCCGAGCTCGACGGCGTGCGGCGTCGCGAGCAGGCCGAGCTCGAGCGTCGCGAACGCGCCTATCGCGGCGAGCGGTCGGTACCCGATGTCGCCGGCAAGACCGTCGTGCTCGTCGACGACGGCATGGCCACGGGCGCGACGATGCAAGCGGCCGTGACCGCGACCCGGGCGCTGCAGCCGAAGAGGATCGTCGTCGCTGCGCCGACGAGCGCGCGCGATACGGCCGAGCGCCTCGTCGCGGTCGCGGACCACGTGGTCACGCTCGAGACGCCGGAGCCGTATTTCGGCGTCGGCGCGTGGTACCAGGAGTTCCCGCAACTGACGGACGAGGAGGTCGTGCGCTGCCTCGAAGAGCAAGCGGGCCGCGGGCTCGGTCCGCGCAGGAGTGCGCCCGGCCGTCCGCGGCGGCACGCATGAGACTGTTCGCACTGGACGACACGCGGGAATGGGGGCTCAAGCTCGCCGCCCGTCTCGGCGCGCCGCTCGCGAGCCACGAGGAACGGAGCTTCGAGGACGGCGAATTCAAGATTCGGTCGCTCGAGAGCGTGCGCGGCGAGACGGCTTTCGTCTGCGCGTCGCTGGCCGCGGAGCCGCCGCTCAGCCCGAGCGACAAACTCTGCCGGCTCGCGTTCCTCTGCGGCTCGCTCAAGGACGCGGGCGCCGCGCGCGCGATCGCCGTCGCGCCGTATCTCGCGTTCGCGCGCAAGGACAAGCGCACGAAGCCGCGCGACCCGGTGGCGACTCGTTACGTCGCGAGGATGCTCGAGGCCGTCGGCGTCGACGGGCTGATCACGCTCGACGTGCACAACCCCGCGGCGTTCGAGAACGCGTTCGCCTGCCCGACGGAGAACCTCGAGGGCGCCCCGGTCTTCGCCGAGCATTTCGCGGCGCTCGCGGGCGGCGCGGCGAGGGTCGTCGTGCTGTCGCCCGACGCGGGCGGGATCCACCGCGCGAGCTCGTTCGCGGCGTTGCTCGCGGAGCGGACCGGGCGCGCGATCGATCTCGCGTTCATCGAGAAGCAGCGCAGCGAGGGCCGCGTCTCGGGCGAGCTGTTCGCCGGCGACGTGCGCGGCGCGGACGTGATCGTGTTCGACGACTTGATCGCGAGCGCCACGACCATCGCGCGGGCGGCGGCGGCTTGCGCCGCGCGCGGGGCGCGCTCCGTGCACGCGGCGGCGGCGCACGGAGTGCTCGCGCGCGGGGCGGTGCAGACGCTCGACGCCGCCGGCCTCGCCTCTCTGACGCTCACCGACAGCGTGAGCGGGTTGCGCGCGCGCTGCGGGGGGCTGCGCCTCGACGTGCAAGTGCTCGACAGCACCGCGTCGTTCGCGCGCGCGATCGAGCGCTGGGCCCGGGAGCCCGGGCGGCTCACACCTTGACACAGATTAGCGGCGCGAGGCGCGCCGCTTTCTTCGAGATCCCGCTACGGTGCGCCGCGGCGTCGCCATCCATCAGTCGACGAGATGGTGCTTCCCGATCACGCGCACGGTGCTCGCCTGCGGGCCTTTGTCGCCCCGTTCCTCGCTGAAGCGCACTTCCACGCCGGGCTCGAGCTGGTCGAAGCCCTCGTTCAACACGCTGTTGCGGTGGAAGTAGATCTCGCGCCCGTCGGAGGTCTCGATGAGCCCGCAATCGCGGGCCGGATCGAGCGAGAGAATCGTCCCGTGCGGCTCGGCCGTGTGCGGCTTCACGTCGCCGCGTTGCACGCGCATGCGATCCTGGAGTTGCCGCCGCGCGGCCTTGAACGCGTCGCGCACGGCGACATAGACGTCCTCGTGAGCCTGGTGGGCGCTTGGTGAGCGGCTCGCGACGACTTCGCCGCCCGCGTAGCGTACGTCGACGTGCACCGCGAACAGGTTGCCTTGCTGATGCCGCTTGTGCGGCCCTTCGACCGTCACGCGGCAGCTCATGATGCTGTCGGCAAACTGCTCGAGCTTTCCCGCCGCCTCGCGCACCGCGGCCTCGACCGCGGCGGATCGGTCGATGTTTTGGAAACGGATGTCCAAGGGTACTTGCATCGGACTGCCTCGTTCGTGTCTATGCCCGATGCAGAGTCTATTTTCCTTCGCTGCTCCGGACTGTATGTAAAAGTACGGACGTACTCGTGGCGCCTCCTCGCACGGCGCGCTGGCGCGCGGAGCGGGCGGGGCTATTCCTCGTACGGCTCGCGTCCGTCCCAGTCGTCGTCTTCGTCCTCGTCCTCGTCCTCATCCTCGTCCAAGTCGTCTTCGTCCTCGTCTTCCCACTCCTCGGACTTCACCGGGGTCTCGCTGGACCGGTCGTCGTCGAGCGGGCCGCGCGCGTCCTCGGGCGGCTCGCCGATCTCGAGGTCCATGTCGTACCACGCGTCGGAGTCGATCGCCTCGAGATCCCCGTCGAAGTACTGAATCTCGATGACGTCGCGGTCCTCGTCGATCGCGACGACCTGAAACGTCTGTCCCTTGTCGCGGTGCGTATACCAGTTGCCGGTGACCGGCTCTAACTCGTCGCGCATGTCCTGCCTCGCGTCGGCGTTAAGGATTGCCGGGATCGGACGGCGCGGCCGGCACCCAGAGGCCATGCTCGCACCGCAGGCGCACGGAGTCGCTCATCACGATCGTACCGTGCGTGTACTCGCGGTCGTTGAAGAAGCAGACGGGCTCACTCGGCTGCGACTCGCGCAACGTCTCCGTTTCCTCGTCGCCCTCCCAGGCGATCGGTGAGTTCTTGAGCTCGGGGTTCTGCGCGCCGAGCTCGCGGGTCTTACTTGGCATCGTCCGTTCCTCGTTTCCTCAATGCGTTGGTCGAATTCTCTGCTCGGCGCTCGGGCGGTCGTCGCTCGCATGCCTCTCGGCGCCGGTGCAATGTCGCGCGAACCAGTCTGCCGCGAGCCGCGCTGCTTCGTCGAGCGTCCCGGGCTCCTCGAACAAGTGCGTCGCGCCCGGGACGACCGCGAGCTCCTTGACGCAGCGCAGCTCCCGCAGCGCGCGCTCGTTCAGCTCGAGCACGTCGTAGTCGAGCCCGCCGACGATCAGCAGCGTCGGCGCCTCGACACGCAAGAGCGCGCGCCCCGCCAGGTCCGGCCGGCCGCCGCGCGAGACCACGGCGCTGACGTGCGCCGGCAGCTCCGCCGCGGCCACGAGCGCCGCCGACGCGCCCGTGCTCGCGCCGAAGTAGCCGAGCCGGCCCGGGATACCCGCCTGGCGCCTAAGCCATCCCGTCGCAGTGATCAGCCGCTCGGCGAGAAGCGCGATGTCGAATCGGTAGCTGCGAAACTCGGCATCTTCGCGCGCTTCCGCGGTCGTGAGCAAATCGAACAGCAGCGTGCCGAGCCCTCGCGTGTGAAAGTGGCGCGCCACGCGCGTATTGCGCGGGCTGTGGCGGCCGCTGCCGCTGCCGTGGGCGAACAGCACCACGGCTTCGGCGCCTTCCGGAACGGCGAGCGTGGCGCCGAGGCGTGTCCCGTCGAGCGGGATCGCGAGCTCCATCGCGACGACCGGCGTCATGACGCGGCCCCGCGGCGCAGCGCGGCCGCGACGTAGCGCACGCAGCCTTCGAGGGTGCCGAGCCGCGGATAGTCGACCTCGGGAACGTCGACGCCCAGGCGCGCGTGCAGCGCCGTCGCGAAGCTCAGATAGTCCATGGAGTCGAAATCGAACTGGTCGCGAAATTCGCGCCGCGCGTCGAGGGTCGCGGCGTCCACGTCGGGCGCGACCGACAACAACGAGTCGAGGATCGTCGCGCGGAGCTCGTCGTCGGTCGGCACGCTCATAGCTTCTCCGGTTCTTGCAGCAGGCGGTCCACCTCGACGAGGAACTGGCTGCCGCGGTGACCGTCGCTCACGCGATGATCGGCCGCCAGCGTTGCGGTCACTACGCTCGCGGGCGCCACTGCGCCGCCGACGCACCACGGCCGCACGACGACGGAGCCGAAGCCGACGATCGCGACCTGCGGCGGGTGGATGATCGGGTAAAGCGTCTCGACGCCGCCCTCGCCGAGACTGCTGACCGTGATCGTCGCGCCTGCGAGCTCGGTCTGGCGCAGGCGGCCTGCCCGGGCGCGTTCCACGGCCGCCTGGAGTTGCCGCATCAACGTCGGCAACGGCTGTCCGTTCGCGGCCTCGAGCGCGGGCGCGACGAGCCCGCCGCGGCGCAGCCTCGTCGCGGCGCCGACGTTGATCGCCTCGCTCGGCTCGAAGCGCCCGTCGCGCCAGAAGCCGTTGAGCTCGGGTACCTTCTCGAGCGCGAGTGCGACCGCCTTGATCAGCAGCACGCCCGGCAGCAGCCGTTCGGTGACGGAATGCGCCGCGTTCCACTCCGCGACGAAGCGCACGGCGCGCGTCATGTCGATCGTCGTGCCGAGGTAGTAGTGCGGGATCTCGCGCTTCGCTCGGCTCATCGCCTGGGCGATGATCGCGCGCATGTCCGTGGGACCCGCGCTCGGCCCGGTGCTCGGCACCCCCGCCGCGGCGCCGCGCGCCGCGGCGCGCTCGACGTCGCCGAGCGTGATCGCGCCGCTCGGGTGCCCAGGGCCCAGGGTCGCGAGGTCGATGCCCAGCTCGGCCGCGCGCTTGCGCGCGGCCGGCGACGCGAGCTGCCGGGGCGCGCCGGTGTCGACCGGGCGCGCGGTCGCGGGCGGCGCAGTCGGCCGCGCGCCGGCCTCCGGACGCGACGAGCGTGCGGGCGGCATCGCTTGCGGCGCTCCCGCGACAGCCTTGCCGCTGCCGCTGTAGGACGCGAGTAGCCCGCCGACGGGCACGCAGTCGCCGACCCGCGCAATGAGCGTCTCGATCACGCCATCCTCGAAAATCTCGATGTCGATGATGCCTTTGGCCGTCTCGACCGCCGCGACGACGTCGCCGCGCTTGACCTTGTCCCCGGGCTTGACCATCCACTCGGTCACCACCGCCGACTCCATGTCGGCGCCGAGCGAGGGCATGCGGAACTCGGCCACCGCTCTTAGCCCTCCAGCAAACGCCGCGCGGCCGCCGCGATCTGGTCGGGCTGCGGCAGCGCCGCCTCCTCGAGGTGCTTCGCGTACGGAATCGGCACCTCGGCGCTGCAGACGCGTGCGGGCGGCGCGTCGAGCTCGTAGAACGCGTCCTCGGCGATCCGCGCGACGACTTCGCCCGCGAGGCTGCCGCTGCGCCAGCCTTCGTCGACCACGACGACGCGGCGCGTCTTGCGCACGGAGCTCAGCACCGCCTCGACGTCGAGCGGCCGCAGCGTGCGCAGATCGACGACCTCGGCCGCGATGCCCTCCGCGGCGAGACGCTCGGCGGCAGCGAGCGACTTCGGCAGGCTGCCGCCGTAGGTCACGAGCGTCACGTCCGTGCCCGCGCGGCGAACCGCCGCGCGGTCGATGTCCACCGCCGTGATCGACGGGTCGAGCTCGCCCTCGGCGTTGTAGAGCAAAACGTGCTCGAACACGATGACGGGATCGGGATCCGCGAGCGCGGCCGCGAGCATCCAGCGCGCATCGTCGAGCGTCGCCGGCGCGATCACGCGCAGGCCCGGCACGTGCGCGTACCAGTTCTCGAGGCTGTGCGAGTGTTGGGCCGCGAGCTGGCGGCCCGCGCCGGTTGCCATCCGGATCACGACCGGCACCGAGAACTGGCCGCCCGACATGTGGCGGATCGTAGCCGCGTTGTTCACGATCTGGTCGAGGCAGAGCAGGCTGAAGTTCACCGTCATGACCTCGACGATCGGGCGGAGGCCGGCGAGCGCGGCGCCGATCGCCGCACCGACGAACGCGGACTCCGACAGCGGCGTGTCGCGGACGCGCTCCGGGCCGAACTCCTCGAGCAGCCCTTTGCTCACGGCGTAGCAGCCGCCGTAGCGCCCGACGTCTTCGCCGAGCAGGAACGCGCGCGGCTCGCCCCGCAAGGCGTCGCGCAAGCCCGCGCGCAAGGCCTCGCGATAGGACATGCGCGCGCCGCTCATGGTTCGGCCTGCCGGGTGTAGACGTCTCTCGCGAGGTCCGCCGCGGGCTCGAGCGAGCCACGCTCGGCGAAGTCGATGGCTTCGGCGAGCTCGCGGCCGATCTTCGCCTCGAGGGCCGCGACGTCGGCGTCGCCCAGCAGCGCGCCGTCGCGCAGTCCGGCCGCGAGCGCCGGGATCGGGTCGCGCTGCTTCCAGCGCTCGACCTCGGCCTTGTCGCGGTACAGCTCGGGGTCGAACATCGAGTGGGCGCGAAAGCGGTAGGTCGCGAGCTCGAGGAGCTGCGGCCCGGCGCCCGCACGGATCGCGCTCACGGCGCTCGACGCGGCCGCCTCGACCGCGAGCACGTCCATCCCGTCGACGGTCGCCGCGGGCACTCGGTAACTCTCGGCCTTGCGCGCGACGTGCGTCTCCGACTCCGACCGCTCGAGCGCCGTGCCCATCGCATAGAGGTTGTTCTCGCACGCGAACAGCACGGGCAGGCGCCAGAGCTCGGCCAGGTTCAGCGACTCGTGGAACTCGCCCTCGGCGACCGCGCCTTCGCCGAAGAAGCACGCGGTCACCGTGTTCTCGCCGCGGAGCTTCGCCGCAAGCGCGATCCCGATCGCGAGCGGTAAGCCGCCGGCGACGATCGCGTTGCCGCCATAGAAGCGCACGGCGGCGTCGAAGACGTGCATCGACCCGCCGCGGCCGCGGCAGCAACCCTCGCGCTTGCCGTACATCTCGGCCATGAGTCTCCGCATCGGGATGCCGCGCGCGAGCGCATGCCCGTGCTCGCGATAGGTCGCGACCACGGCGTCCTCGGCGGCGAGCGCGCGGAGCACGCCGACCGCGACCGCTTCTTCGCCGATGTATAGATGGAGGAAGCCGCGAATCTTGCCCGCGCCGTAGAGCTCGACGCACTTCTCCTCGAAGCGCCGGATCCGCAGCATGCCCTCGAGCAGCTCGAGGCCGTGCTCGCGCGAGAGAGCCGCCGCCGCCGGGCTCGTGGCGTTCATCGCGGCACCACCGCGGGCTCCTGCTCGAGCGTGGAGGTGTCGCCGATCGGTAGTCCGAGCTCGCGCGCCTTGAGCAGCCGACGCATGATCTTGCCCGAGCGCGTCTTCGGCAATCCGTCGAGGAATTCGATCTCGCGCGGCGCGACGGCCGGACCGAGGCGCTTGCGCGCATGCGCGAGCAGGTCGCGGCGCAGCGCCTCGCTCGCAGCATAGCCCGCCTTGAGCGAGACGAACGCCTTGACGACCTCGAACACCGTCGGATCGGGCTTGCCGATCACGCCGGCCTCGGCCACGGCCGGGTGCTCCATCAACACGCTCTCGACCTCGAACGGGCCGATCAAATGGCCGGCCGACTTGATCACGTCGTCGGCGCGGCCCACGAACCAGTAGTAGCCGTCGGCGTCGCGTCGCGCGAGGTCGCCGGAAAGGTACCAGCCCGAGCGGAAGCACTTGCGGTAGCGCTCGTCCTCGCCGAGGTACGCGCGGAACATCGACGGCCAGCCCGGTTCCAGCGCGAGCTCGCCCGGGGTGTCGGGCGTCGTGATCTCCTCGATCTCGCCGCTCGCGGCGGTGCGCACGATCGCGGCCGTGACCCCCGGGATCGGCTTGCCCATCGAGCCCGGTTTGATCGGCAGGCTCGCGAAGTTCGCGATCATGATTCCGCCCGTTTCCGTCTGCCACCAGTTGTCGTGGAACGGGACCCCGAGCACGCGCTCGCTCCAAAGCACGGCCTCCGGGTTCAGCGGCTCGCCCACGCTCGCCGCGAAGCGCAACGCGTCGAGACGGTGGCGCGCGGGCAGCTCGGGGCCGGCCTTGATCAGCATCCGGATCGCCGTCGGGGCCGTGTACCAGACCGTGACGCGCTCGCGCTCGAGGATCTCGTACCAGCGCGCCGCGTCGAACTCCTCGGGATCGACGACCATCGTGACGCCGTTCGTGAGAGGGGCGACGATGCCGTACGAGGTGCCGGTGATCCAGCCGGGGTCGGCCGTGCACCAGAAGACGTCCTCGGCGTGCAAGTCGAGCACCCAGCGGCCGGTCAAGTGATGCTCGAGAACGGCGCCGTGCACGTGCAGGGCGCCCTTCGGCTTGCCCGTCGTCCCGCTCGTGAAGTGCAGCAGCGCGGGATCCTCGGGAGCCGTCGGCGGGATCGCGAACGCGGGGCTCGAGGCCTCGAGCAGCGCCGCGAGCGAATGCACGCTCGGGTCGCCGGCCCGCTCGGCGTCCTCGCCGTCGATCAGCAAGACGTGTGCGAGCGTCGGCAGCGACGCGCGCAGCGGCGCGACCTTGCGGGCGTACATCGCAGCCGTCGTCACGAGCACGCGCGCCGAGCCGAGCGCGAGCCGCGTCTTGATCGGCTCGGGTCCGAAAGCGGGGAACAGCGGGCTGAAGACCGAGCGGTTCTTGAGCGTCCCGAGCGCGGCGACGTAGAGCCCCGGCACGCGCGGTGCGAGCGCGAACACGCGCTCACCCGCGCCGACTCCGAGCTCGCGGAGCGCGTTTGCGAAGCGATTGCTCGCGGCTGCGAGCTCGGCGTAGCTCAGCTCGAGGGGCTGCGCGCCGAGCGTCTTCGCGACGAAGCGCAAAGCGATGCGGTCCGCGTGCGGCCCGCGCGCGTGCCGGTCGACGCACTCGTGCGCGATGTTGAGGCCGCCGCCCGGCAGGCCGTCGAGCTCCTCGCGCGCTTGGCTCCAGTCGAACGTCGCAGCGGCGTGCGCGTAGTCGGCGAGGTTCGGGGCCGGTCCCCGGAAGCGCTTGGTGATGACGCGCTCCGTCGTCGCCATGGTGTTCTCTCAGGCCGAGCGCGCGGCCGGCCGGTACGCACCGCTGCCGTAGTGGTCGGCGCATTCGCCTTCGCGCCCGCGCACGACGCGCAAGCCTTCGAGGGGCCCGTGCGTCTCGGTGACAACCGTGTGCTGGCCCTCGCGATGCTCGCCGTCGTAGAAGAAGATCACGACCCAGTCGTGCGTGCGCCCGAGCCGGTGCGCGTTGGGCGTGTTCGAGAACAAGGCCGTGAAGTGCAGCCCGCCGCGCTCCGTGTGCAGCACGGGTAGCCACGCTTCGCGACGCGGGTTGAAGCGCCGCGGCGTGAGCTTCGGCAGATCGCCGGCTCCGGCGCGCTCGCGGTACTCGCGGTCGACGTCGAGCAAAGTGTCGACGGGTGGAGCCGCTTGTGCGCGTGCGCGCGGCGGACCGATCCGCCCGAGCATGGTCGCGAGGTTCGCGCGAATAGCCGCGGCGCGCCGCGCACCGATGCCCGCCAGCTTCTCGAGGCGGCCGTCGTGCGCAGCGACCTCGAGCGCCTCGAGCGAGCTCACGTCGAGCGCCTCGTGGAGCTTGCGCGCGAGCGCCGGGCCCACGCCCGGCAAGGTCCTGAGCAAGGTTTCGGGATCGGCCGAGCCGCGCAGCCGGTCGAGCCGCGCGAGCCGCCCGGTTTTCGCGATCTCGTTGATCGCGAGCGCGATACCCGCGCCGACGAAAGGCAGCGGCGTGAGCGCCTCGACGCCTTGCTCGCGCAGCGCGCCCCGCGCGTCGAATTGCAGCGAGTCGAGCGTCTGCGCGGCGCGCAGGTAGGCGTTCACGCGATAGGGGTTCGAGTGTTGCAGCTCGAGGAGCCGTGCGTACTGGCGCAGAAGGTCTGCGGCCGCGCGATTGAACGATGGGTCGTGCGCCGCGGTCACGGATAGACGTATGAGTACGGCGAGATTGGCGGCGGCACGAGCTCGTAGCTCGCTTGCAGGAACGCGACGAGATCGATGAGCTGCTGCACGGTCATCACGTCGTTCAAATAAGCGAGCGCCATCAGCGACTTGCCGTCCGTGGTCGTCACGCGGCTCTCAGGATAGCCCGGGGCGATCCGGTGCGACGGGTTGATGATCGCGGTCACGAGCTCGCCGTAGCTCTTCACGCGGATCGTCTGGCCGCCGAGCGCGACGTCGGCCACGCCCGCGCCCTGGTGCGGCAGGTCGAGGCCCGCGACGTGGTGGCACGCGTTGCAACGCAGCGCGACGAAGGCCTCGCGGCCGCGCGCCGGATCGCCGTCCGGCAGCCGAAAGCCGAAGCCGGACTTCTGTCCGCAGCCGGCCACCAGGACGCTCGCGAGGACCAGCAACAGCGTTCTCATTCGCGCTCTCCGTGGGCAGCGTGATGTAGTTAGACTGCAAAGCTAGCGGGCGCCGTGCGCTGCCGCGATACGAACTTCTACGTAGCGCGCGGGGCTGCGGGGGAACGCCGCCTACGCGCTTCTACCTATGTCGGACGGTGCGGCCGCGGCGCACAATCGTCAGTGGCGAAACCAGTGGGAGAGACACGGATGATCACGAGCAAAGTCAGCGAAGATCAGCGCCGGCAGATGATCGCCGAGGCCGCGTACCTCCGCGCCGAGCGGCGGGGCTTCAACGGCGGCGACCCGGCAACGGATTGGATCGAGGCCGAGGCCGAGGTCGACGAGCGCGTGCGCCAGATCGAGGGCGCGCATCTGCTCGCGTGCCTCGAGGAAGGCCTCGCGACGGCGACCAAGAAGCTCAGCTCATTGAAGCGCAAGGCGTCGAGCGTCACCGCCGGCGCCCGCAGCGAGCTGCAGCGAGACGTCGAGAAGCTCGGCGAGCTGCGCGAGGCGCTGCGTGGCAGGGTCAAGGAGCTCCGTGCGCAGGGCGAGCAGGCCGGTCAGCTCGCACGTCGGCAGGCCGAGAAGGTCTGGGACGAGCTCGCCGACGTGATGCAACGGCTCGGCTCGCGCACGAGCCACTGACCGAGAGGCGGGCGCGGGCGATCTAAGCTCGGGCTTGCGCCCGGAGGGTGGCGCTTGCGCCCAGTTGGCGTTCGGCAGAGAGCCAAGGCGTGCATTGCAGCGCAGTTCTCGCAGTATGGTCCCGGAGCGCCACTGAGCGCGCTGCGGTCGGCGCGTCGCGGTGGCCCCGCCCCTGACTCGGTACTGCGGCCTTCTGGAGATGGTGGCTGACGAAAGACTGTTGCGGACACCGCGGATCCCGCTCTTTCGGTGGCCGTTCGGTCACGATCGCGGCGAGGTCGCGCGGGGCGAACGCAAGACGAGCGTTCCCCCGAAGCTGGTCGAGCTTGCGACTCTCGACGTGCCCCAGGTCCTGAGGGCCCTCGGCGCCTCAGCCGAGGGACTTTCGCCAGCTCAAGTGGCCGAGCGTCGACAGAGCTACGGCGAGAATCGCGTCGCGCGCGAAGAGCACGAAACGTTGCCGGCGCAGCTCCAGCGACGGTTACTGAACCCACTCAACATACTCCTGCTGACACTGGCCGCGGTTTCTGTCGTGATGCGCGATCCGCGGGCCGCGCTGATCATCCTCGGGATGGTCGTTCTAAGCCTGTCGCTCGCCATCGTGCAGGAACGTCGCTCGAGCAAAGCGGCGCAGAAACTTCGGGCGATGGTGCACACCACCGCGGCCGTCCTGCGCGCGGACACCGTGGAGAACGGCACGGCGATCGCCGCGGGCGAGCCGCGCGAGATTCCAATTCATGAGCTAGTGCCGGGAGACATCGTTCATCTTTCTGCCGGCGATTTGATCCCCGCGGATCTGCGGCTGCTGGCAGCCAAGGATCTCTTCGTCAATCAGGCATCGCTCACCGGCGAGGCGCTCCCGGTGGAAAAGCACGCGGTCGCCGTACTGGACGCATCTGCCGACATCGCGAGACTCACCGACATCTGCTTCATGGGGACGACGGTCGTGAGCGGTACCGCGACCGGCGTGATCGCTTTGACCGGGCCGCACGCCTACTTCGGCGGTTTGGCCGACGTGATCGCCGGCGAGCGCGCCCTCACGAGCTTCGACCGCGGCATCAACCGTTTCGCCTGGCTCATGATCCGATTCATTCTGGTCATGGCGCCGCTCGTGTTCCTCATCAACGGGCTCACCAAGGGCGACTGGGTGGAAGCGTTGCTGTTTGCGACGGCAGTCGCCGTCGGGCTCACTCCAGAGATGCTGCCTATGATCGTGACGGTCAATCTCGGCAAGGGCGCTATGGCGATGTCGCGCAAGCAAGTGATCGTCAAGCGCCTGAATGCGATTCAGAACTTCGGCGCCATGGATGTGCTTTGCACGGACAAGACCGGCACGCTTACACAGGACCGAGTAATCCTCGAGAAACACGTGGACCTGCTCGGGCAGGACAGCGAGGAAGTGCTCGAGTACGCGTATCTCAACAGCCGGTACCAGTCGGGTCTGAAGAACCTGCTCGACATCGCCGTATTGCACCATTCGGAGGCGGACGCGCTCGCACTGAAGGCTAAGGGGTTCAAGAAGATCGACGAGGCCCCGTTCGACTTCGAGCGCCGCCGCATGTCCGTGGCGGTGGAAGGCCAAGGCCGCCGGCTTCTCATCTGCAAGGGCGCGGTCGAGGAGGTGTTCTCGGTCTCGCGCTACGGCCGGGCTGGTGGCGAGATGTTCGCTCTCGACGAGACGCACTTGCAACAGCTCAGGGCGACCGGCGACGCGCTCAACGCGGACGGGTTTCGAGTCATCGCAGTCGCCTACAAGGAGCTTCCGGCGGCTCAGGCGACATGCGGCGTCCGGGACGAGGCCGACTTGGTGCTGCTCGGGTACATAGCATTCCTCGATCCGCCGAAGGAGAGCGCCGCCCAAGCGATAGCCGCGCTCGCGGCACACGGCGTCGACGTGAAGGTGCTCACGGGCGATAACGATGTGGTCACGCGCAAGATCTGCCGCGACGTCGGTCTAGCGGCGGAACGCATCGTCCTCGGAGCCGAGGTCGATCGGTTGACCGAAGCCGAGCTCGGTGAGCTCGCCGAGCGGACGCGGGTGTTCGCCAAGCTATCGCCCTCGCAGAAGTCCACGGTGATTGCAGCCCTGCAGAAAAAAGGGCACGTCGTCGGGTTTCTCGGCGACGGCATCAACGACGGCCCGGCGCTGAAGACGGCCGACGTCGGTATCTCGGTGGATTCTGCGGTGGACATCGCGAAGGAGACGGCGGACATCATCCTCTTCGAGAAGAGCTTGCTCGTGCTCGATGACGGAGTGATCGAAGGACGCAAGGTCTTCGGCAACATCGTCAAGTACATCCGCATGGGCGCGAGCTCGAACTTCGGAAACATGTTCAGCGTCATCGGCGCGAGCGCATGGCTCCCTTTCCTGCCGATGGCGCCGGTCCAGGTCCTCGCCAACAATCTGCTGTACGACTTCTCACAGACGGCGATCCCGACCGATAACGTCGACGAGGAATATCTGGCGCGCCCAAGGCGCTGGGAGATCGGCAACATCGGACGCTTCATGCTGTTCATCGGGCCGATCAGCTCGATCTTCGACTATACGACGTACGTCACGATGTATTTCGTACTGGGCGCCCGGACGGTCGCGGACGCGTCCCTGTTCCAAACCGGGTGGTTCGTCGAGTCGTTGCTGTCACAAACGCTGATCATCCACATCATTCGAACGCGACGCATCGCTTTCATCGAGAGCCGGGCCAGCCTGCCGCTCATGCTCACGAGTCTCACGATCTGCACTGTCGGCATCTGGCTTCCTGTC
>Ga0307497_10000069_pt1 | contig 20025 bp, 26 predicted proteins | sample 10_S_MG_FD_201366 | JGI IMG/M metagenome (GOLD analysis project Ga0307497, IMG submission 201366) | Soil microbial communities from Populus trichocarpa stands in riparian zone in the Pacific Northwest, United States - 10_S | ecosystem: Environmental > Terrestrial > Soil > Riparian zone > Trees...
GAGATCAAGATGGCCGACGGCCGCATGCAGTACGTCGACACGCCGAGCCGCGAAATCGCCAAGGGCGACCGCGTTCAGCTCAGCGGGGACAACATTATCCGGAGGTTGTAGTCCAGTCGCGGATCAAGGCTTCGTAGATGGCCACCGACTGGCGGATACGCTCCATGCTCGCGTATTCGTCGGTCTGGTGCGCCATCGCCGCCTCGCCCGGTCCCAGCACCACGGTCGGCGCGCCGGCGTAGACCTTCAGCAGATTCGCCGCGTCCGTCATGTACGGCGCGGTGCGCGCGCTCGGCGCTTCGCCGACGTACGGCTTGCAGATCTCGAACACGCGCGCGATCCACTCGTTGTCCGGCGCGGTCCACACCGGCTTGAGGTTGGAGAACACGTCGAGCTCCGCCTCGCTCAGGAGTGACTTCATTTTCCCGAGGAGCGCTTCGTGGTCCATCCCGGGCACGGTGCGGATGTCCACGCCGAAGCTCGCCGAGTCCGGCACCGCGTTCACCGTGTTGCCGCCTTCCATGATGCCGACATTGAGGGTGGGTTTTCCCATGACGGCATGCGGCTTCACCGCGAAATCAAAACCCTCGAGCCTGCCGATCGCCTTCGCCGCCTTGTAGATCGCATTCACGCCGAGCTCGGGCATCGAGCCATGCGCCGACACGCCCTTGAAACGCGCGTGGAACTTGAGCGAACCCTTGTGGCCGACCAGCGGATAGTTCGAGGTCGGCTCGCCGACGATCATCGCGCCCGCTTTGCCGAGCAGCTGCGTCTTCGCGAGCTGCGCCGAGCCGACGCAGCCGCCCTCCTCGCCCGCGGTCAGCACGATGACGATGCCCGGCGTGCCGCCGAGTTTGTTCGCGAAGCTGCGCGCCGCGAGCAGGATCGCCGCCACTCCCGACTTCATGTCCGAAACGCCGCGGCCGTAGAGCTTGTCGCCGTCGGCCTCGCCCGCGAACGGATCCTTGCTCCACTTGCGCGAGCCGAGCGGCACCACGTCGAGGTGGCCGGTGAGGCACAGCGGTTTGTTGTCGGCGCTGCCAAGCCGGGCGATCACGCAGGTCCGGCTGTCCGCGTATTCGAAATACTGGACGTCGTAACCCCAGTCCTTCAACAACGCCCCGGCCATCTGCGCGCAATCGCGCTCGCGGCCGGGCGGGTTGACGGTGTCGAAACGCAGCAGGTCTCGCGTGAGGGAAATCGCATCCTGGCCGGGCATGACTCATCATAGCCCGGTCAGGCGGGTTTATTCAGCTATGGACACGTGCCGTCTGTTTCCCGGAAGCCGAATGGCGGGTTGGTGCCGGTGCCCGTCGGCGGCGTGGATTTGACGCCGCGCAACCGCAGCAGGCCATGGCGGCCGGATACCGACACGAATCCGCCGCTCGAGTCGATGCTCGAGCAAGGCATGTTCGGCGCCACCTGATCGCCACGCACCAGCATGAAGCTGTGATCGCCCACGAATACCGAGCCGGTGATGTTGACCTGGCGGAAATCGCCGAAGCTACCGTTGCTCACCTCCACGGCCATCAGGTTGGGGCCTAGGGCATGCTGGATCTGCTCGAACGTGGCCTCGTCTGCAACATCCGCTGCATTCAGGCCGGTGCCGGTGCGGTAATCGCCGTGGTTGGCGACGATGATGGCGGCGACACCGGTGTTGTTCCGGATCACGTTGCCATTGCCCCGGGCGCGCGCGCGGTTGACCTGGAGGCCCGCCTCGCTGGCGACCACACGCCCGTTGCCCTCGATCGTGTTCTCGTTCAGCCGTGCGTAGGCACCGTTATAGACGCCGACGCCGTCGGAGCGGTTGTTGACGATGGTGTTGTTGCTGGCATCCACGGCCCCGCCATGCCGCGCGTCGATGCCGCGGCCGCTGTCGGGCAGCCCTGCCTGGCCGTTGTCTGCCATGCGAGTGCGCCGCACGGTGGCGAAGGCGCCGTTACGCACCGCGAGGCCTTCGGTGGCGTTGCCCTCGAGGAACGAATCCTCGACCGTGAAGGCCGCGTTGTCGCTGCCCTCCACGCCGGCCCCGGTCGGGCTGCTTACCTTGAGCGCACGGATCAGCACGCGCCGCGAGCCCGGGATGCTGATGGTGCCGTTGACCGTGGCGCCCGACTCGCCGACGAGCGCGAGATCGTCGCGATCGACGGTGACGTTCTCGTTGCAGGTGCCCCGGATCACGAGCGTGAGCGAGCGGTCCGGGTTGCGCTTGTCGATCGCCTTCTGGATGCTGTGCCCTTTGGCGCAATCGACCAGCTTGGTGTCATTGTCGGCGAGCGCCACCCCGGGCGCGAAAACTGCCAGCAAGGAACCAACAAGCGTGACGAGACGTTTCGTTGCCATGGCGACCCCCCTTTTTGTACCCAGCAGTGGAAGAAACTATTTGTCTTCGACTATCCTCTTCGGCTCGCGGGCAGACAATCACTCATTCAGGGGATAAAGCCCGTTTCCGGACACAAGGAGCAAACGCATGGCCAAGGCCTATTGGGTCGTTCAATACCGCAAGATCAAGAACCCGGACAAGCTCGCCGCTTACGCCAAGCTCGCCGGACCGGCGATTCAGGCCGCGGGCGGAAAATTCCTGGTGCGCGGCACGCCGGCGAAAGTCTACGAAGGCGGGTTGAAGGAGCGCACCGTAGTGAGCGAATGGGAGAGCCTCGAGAAGGCCATCGCGGCGCACGACAGCCCCGGCTATCAGGAGGCGCTGCGCGCGCTCGGCGACGGCGCGGAGCGCGACCTGCGCATCGTCGAGGGAGTCTAGCAATGGCTGAGCCGCGCCTGGTCGATCCGCACGACCCGGTGATGACCGGCGAGAACTCGTTCGTGCGCCTGTCCGGCGACGGCGGCACCACGGTTCCGGAACGCGTGAGCCACTGGCGGGTGCTGTGGTCGCCCGCCGGCCAGGGCCACGCGCTGTTCATCGAGAGCACTTTGTTGAACAGGAAATGCGTGTACAGCGACAACGCCGGGGTGGCGCGTTTTCTCCAGCGCACCATCGAGACCCTGCTGCACAAGCCGTTCGCCGACGAATCGCTGCCGATCGTCGACGCCAAGTTCGAGCGCAGCGGCAACTCGCTGAGCGCGGTCGAGGAGCGCATGGTCTCGCGTACCGACGAGATCATCCTTACGTGGTGGGACTTCATGGCGCCTTTCGTCCTCACCATGGCGCCGGGGGTGATGAACCGCCCGCTCGGCGTCTACAGCACCTTCATCCCGGCGCGCGGCGCGCAGCTCTCGGTGAACGGGCAGGCCGCCCCGGGCAAGGTCTTTCCCCAGGAGCGCGGCGGCAAGGCCTCCTCGAGCTGCGTATTGGCCTGGTCGGAGACCTGGGTAAAACCTCGTTAAGTGCAGGGCATGTGACGCATTGCGTCAGGGGTGACGGGCCGCGGCACCGGGACCCCCTCGCCCGGCGCCTTTGTGGGTTTTTCTGCCAACTATTAGACTAGGCATACCCTTTGCACGCTATTGGCGGCAAAGAAGAAAGGCCATCGGGACCGGAGCACATGGGTCGGCAACGGCAGGGAAAAGCGCGGGGCTTCACGCTCGTCGAATTGATGGGCGTGATCGCCATCATGGGCGTCCTCTTCATCCTCCTCATGCCCTACATCCGCGGGTACACGATCCGCGCCAAGGTCACCGAGGGCATGCAGATGATCGCCCAGTGCCGCAACCAGATCTACGAGGTCTACGCGTCAGGCAACGATCTGCCCGGCGCCAACGCCTATGGCTGCGAGACCAGCCATCCTTCCCGGTTCGTGGAGGAGATCAGCACCACCGACGACGGCATCATCGTCCTGCAGCTCGGCAACGAGATCTCCGACCTGCGCCTCTCGCTGTTCAAGATCACGCTCGCGCCGCTCAACGGCGCGGGCCAGCGCATGAGCGACGCCGACCTCGGCACGATCCCCCGGCGCTGGCGCTGCGGCAGCACGCTGGACGGCACCGACGTCGAGCTATTTCCCTATCTGCCTTCCAGCTGCCGGGGCTAGCCCCGGCTGAAATAGACTAGCGCGATGGCCGTCCTGCGCATCGCGAAGATGGGCAACCCGGTGCTGCTGCAGAAGGCGGCGCCGGTGGCAGACCCGAGCGCTGCCGAGATCCGCCGCCTCGCCGCCGACATGCAGGAGACGCTCGAGGACATCGGCGCGAGCGGGCTCGCCGCGCCGCAGGTGTTCGTGTCCAAGCGCGTCGTGGTCTATCGCATCATCGCCGCGCGCATCCCGGAAGGATCGGGATTGCAGCCGCGGCCGTGGACGGTGATGGTCAATCCCGTGATCACGCCGAAAGCCGAAACCACCACGCCGGTCTGGGAGCGCTGCCTGTCGATTCCGGGCCTGCACGGCAAAGTGCCGCGTCATCTCGACATCAACATTCGCTACCAGGATCTGGAAGGCAAGACCCACAGCCACGAGGCGCGCAGCTCATGGGCGGCGCTGCTGCAGCACGAGTGCGATCACCTCGACGGCATCGTCTACCCGATGCGCATGACCGACCTCTCGCTCCTCGCCTACAACGAGGAGCCCGGCCCGCTCGCGCGCGAAGTGGTGGCGGACCCGAAAGGCATCGATCCGCTGTTCATCGACCTGGTGGAGCGCTGGCCGGGCAAGCAGCGCTGGTTCGGCAAGTGAAAACCATCGAGCATCGGCCCGCCGGCCACAAAGGCGCGTTCGTCTGGATGGACGGAGGAGAAAAGCTCGCCGAGATGACCTACACCGTCGCCGGCTCGCGCGTGATCATCGATCACACCGACGTCGACGACCGCCTGCGCGGCCAGGGCGCGGGCAAGCAGCTGGTGAAAGCCGCGGTCGAATGGGCGCGCGCCGAGCAGCGCAAGCTGATGCCGCTCTGCCCGTTCGCGAAGTCGGTGTTCGACAAGACGCCCGACTACGCCGACGTGCTGGTCAACTAGGATCGCGGAAGCCGGCGTCCCAATGCGAGCCGTCGCAGAACGGCTTGTTGTTCGAGGCGCCGCAGCGGCACAGGGTGTAGTGCTCGCTCGAAGCGCCATCGCCCTGCTTCACGTCCATGAGCTCGATGCCGCCGGTGATCGCGTAGGGCCCGTTGGCGGTCACCGTCGCCGTCGGCGCGCGCTCGGGTGGCGCGGCTTCGACACCGTCGATCGCGTAGCTGAGCGCGCCCGACGGGCACTTGCCGATCACCGCAACGATGTCCTGCACGCTGGCGCCGTCGGGGTCGATCCACGGCCGCCCGTTTTGCCGGAAGACCGACGGTAGCTGCTCGGTGCAGTGCGCGGCATGCGCGCACAGCGCGCGGTTATCGAAGATCGTGATGCCCTTGCCCGCGTAAGCCTTCCGCTTGTCCTTCGCCGGATCGGCAAGGTTCTCGTCGCGGAACCCGTTCCTGCCGTGCGTGCCGTCGCAGAACGGCTTGTTCTGCGAGCCGCCACAGCGGCACAGCGCAACGCCCTTGTCCGTCGGCCACGTCTCGCCGGATGCGCGCAGCAAGCGAGCGTTCTCCAGCAAGTAGGGGCCGTTCTTCAGGCAGGTGATTTTCGGCGTCGCCACGCGGAAATGGTACGCGCTAAAGTACGCACAAAGGAGTTCCCCGATGCCCGCTCCACTCGCCGGCGGCTGCCTGTGCCGCGCCATCCGCTACACCGTCAGCGTTCCGATCACCGAGCTGCGCGTCTGCCACTGCCGCGACTGCCAGAAGCACACCGGCACCGGCGGCAGCGTGAACGCGATGCTGAAAACCGAGTGGCTCAAGATCACGCAAGGCACGCCCAAGCGCTACACCGTGACCGCCGACAGCGGGCGCACGCTGCACCGGTTTTTCTGCGGCGATTGCGGCTCGCCGCTCTTCAGCCGGCGCGAGGTCACGCCGGAGAACACTACGCTGCGCGCGGGCACGCTCGACGCGGAGCACGCCGGCGGCATGAGGATCACCGCGAACATCTGGACCCGGAGCGCGCGCTCGTGGGCGCACATCGATCCAGCCACCGAGCAGTTCGCGGCACAGCCCGATGCGCCCACAAAGAGATAAAATCCATTTCACAATCAATGCGTAACATGCAACCAGTGAAAGCATTGCTCACCGTCGGCGTGGTTCTTTTCGCATTCAGCGGGTGCGCCAGCGCGCCAACTGCGCCCGTGGCGTCTTCCGGCTCGACCAGGCCGTCTGCCGCCGATCGCGGCGGCGCCGCGGCCGCGCTGGCGGCGAAGATGGTCGGCAAGCCGTACAAATACGGCGGCGCGAGCCCGTCGGGATTCGATTGCAGCGGCCTGGTCTACTACAGCTACAAGCAGGCCGGCGTGGCGCTGCCGCACAACACCGCGCAGCAGCGATCGGCTTCACGCCTGGTCAAGGTCGCGGAGCTGCGCCGCGGCGACCTGCTGTTCTTCGACCAGGAAGGCAAGAAGCACGGCCACGTCGGCATCTACCTCGGCGAAGGGCGCTTCGTGCACGCGCCGTCGTCGGGCAAGAGCGTGCGCAGCGACGCGCTCAGCAATCCCTACTGGAAGAAGCACCTCACCGAGGCGCGGCGCGCGGTCTAGAGGCTCTGGATGATGGCGAGGATGTTGCCCTCGCTGTCCTTGAACCAGGCGGCCCTCGCGCCGCCGCCGGTGAAGATGTTGTTCTCGGTCTTCATGCCCGGCATGTCGTAGTCCTCGAACTTGACGCCGCGCTTCTTCAGCTCGGCGACCTCGCGCTCGATGTCCTCCACCTGCCAGTACGCCTGGCTCGCGCGCGAGGTGCCGGCGTTCGGCGTCGGGTAGAGGAACGCGGCCGTGCCCTTGCCGAACTCGTACACCACGCCGCCCGCCACCTCCTTGCCCGGCTTGAGCCCGAGCTTGTCCTCGTAGAAGCGCCGGGCGCGGGAGACGTCTTTCGCCGGGATATAGGCGTAAAGAGGGGAGTTCTGTAGCATGCATTTCTCCATGCAAGAAACAATCCTCAGGGGAGGAGACTTTAATGTGGAAATTCCTGGCCGCGCTGCTCGGCGCGGCGCTTAGCCTGCCGGTGGCGGCGGCGACGTACGTCTACGTTTCCAATGCCGACGACGGCGACATCGGCATGTACACGCTGACCGTCGACGGCCACCTGCAGCCGGGGGCGCGCGTCAAGGCCGGCCCCAACGTGATGCCGATGACGGTGAGCCCCGACAAGCGCTTCCTGGTGGCCGCGTCGCGCGCGAAGCCGTTCACCGCGCACACCTACGCCATCGACCGCGCGAGCGGCGCGCTCAAGCCGGTCGGCACCGGCCCGCTCGCCGAGAGCTTCCCGTACATCACCTTCGACCGCAGCGGCCGCTTCCTGCTGAGCGCCTCCTATGGCGGCAACGTGGTGAGCGTGAATCCGGTGGGCAGCGACGGCAAGGTGGGCGAGCCGCAGCAGGTGATTCCCACCGCGCGCAACGCGCACGCCATCATCACCGACAAGAACAACCGCTTCGCCTTCGTGCCGCACCTCGGCACCGACCAGGTGTTCCTGTTCGTGTTCGACGCGAAGAGCGGCCGCCTGACCGCCAACACGCCGCCGGTGCTGCAGCTCAAGGCCGGCACCGGGCCGCGCCATCTGATCACCTCGCCGGACAACAAATACGTCTACCTGCTGAACGAGCTCACCGCGACGGTGAGCACGCTCACGCTGGACCAGAACGGCGTGCTGAAGGAGATCGACTCGACTTCCGCGCTGCCGAAGGACAGCAAGCTCCAGCCCGGCATGCCGCGGCCGCAGCAGGGGCGCGACGTGAGCAACGACATCTGGGCCTCCGACCTCCACCTCACGCCGAACGGCCGCTTCCTCTACGCCGCCGAGCGCACCAGCAGCACCATCAACGCGTTCACCGTGAACACCGCCAACGGCACCGTGAGCTACGTCAGCAGCACGCCCACCGAGCGCCAGCCGCGCGGCTTCCGCATCGATCCGACCGGGCGCTTCATGGTGGTGTCGGGCGAGAAGTCGGAGATGCTCGCCACCTACGCCATCGACCCTTCGAGCGGCAGCCTGCGTCCGCTCGGCCGCTTCCCCACCGGCAAGGGCGCGAACTGGGTGGAGATCGTTTCCTTCGACTGAATCTTGTTTACTTGTTCCGGAAGGCGCGAATCGCCGGCACCAGGATCGCGAGCAGCGCGAGCGTGGTCAGCACTCCCGAGATCGGCCGCATGAAGAGGATGCCGATGCCGGCATCGGAAATGATCAGCGACTGGCGCAGCGCGCGCTCGGCGAGCGGCCCGAGCACCAGCGCGAGCACCAGCGCCGCGGGCGAGTAGCCGAGCTTCTTCATGAAGTAGCCGAGCACCCCCATCACCAGCATCTGGCCGACGTCCCACAGGTTGTTCTTGAGCGAGTACGCGCCGGTGACGCAGAACACCACGATCAGCGGCATCAGGATGCTGTAGGGGATGCGCACCGCGCGCACGAACAGCGGAATGAACATGGTGCTCAGGATCAGCAGCATCACATTGGCGATGTACTGCGAGGCGATCAGGCCCCAGACGAATTCCGGGTTCTTCTCGAACAGCATCGGCCCGGGGCGCAGGCCCCACATCATCAGGCCGCCGAGCATGATCGCGGTGGTGGCCGAGCCCGGGATGCCGAGCGTGAGCATCGGCACCATCGCCGCGGTGGCGGCGGCGTTGTTCGCCGACTCGGGGCTGGCGACGCCTTCGATCGCGCCCTTGCCAAACTGTTCCGGGTGCTTGGAGACCTTCTTCTCCACGGTGTAGGCGAGGAACGAGGCCACCGTCGGCCCGGCGCCGGGCAGCATGCCGACCAGAAAGCCCATCACCGTGCCGCGCGCGATCGCCCACTTGCTGCGCCCCCAGTCGGCCACGCTCGGCAGCACGTCGCGCAGCTTGAGGCTGGTCTTCAGCGGGGCCATGTCCTTCTGCTCGGCGCCGGCCAGCACCTCGCCCAGGCCGAACAGGCCGATCGCCGCCGGCAGGAAGTCGATGCCGTCCATCATCTCGACGATGCCGAAGCCGTAGCGCGCGTCGCCCGAGATGATGTCGTAGCCGACCATCGCCAGCATCAGGCCGAACACCATGCTGATATAGCCCTTGAGCGGGTCGTCGCCGGCGAGCAGCGTCACGGTGGTGAGGCCGAGCAGCATCAGCGCGAAGGTCTCGGGCGGGCCGAAGGCCAGCGACCAGCGCGCGAGCAGCGGCGAGATCAGCATCAGCAGCACCACGCCGATGGTGCCGGCGATGAACGAGCCGATCGCGGCAATGCCGAGCGCGGGCCCCGCCCTGCCCTGCAATGCCATCTGGTAGCCGTCGAGGCAGGTGACCACCGAGGCGGATTCGCCCGGCGTGTTGATCAGCACCGCGGTGATGGTGCCGCCGTACATGGTGCCGGCGTAGAGCGCGGCGAGCATGATGATCCCCGAGGTCGGATCCATGCCGAAGGTGAGCGGCAGCAGCATCGCCACGCCCGAGGGCGGGCCGACGCCGGGCAGCGCGCCGATCAGGATGCCGACCAGCACGCCGGCCACCGCCATCATCAGGTTGAACGGCGTGAACGCCACGCCGAACCCCATGCCGAGGTGAGTTAAAAAGTCCAGAACATTCCCTCGGGCATCGGCACGCGCAGCCAGTGGACGAACACCAGCCAGTTGAACAGGCCCGCGCCAAGCGCGACCGACAACGTCACCCACCAGCGATGCTTTCCCAGGTACCAGACCAGAACGGCGAGGTAGAGCGCGGTGCCGACCACCATGCCGGTGACGTCGAGCAGCGCGACGTACGCTACGGTCACCACGAGCACCACCAGCATGTCGCGCAGGCCTTCGCCGCGCGGGAACCAGGCTGCGCCCGGGTTCTTCTCGCGGAGACTCCGCACCAGCATCATCAGCGCGAGCAGCGCCATCACCAGGCCGAGCCAGAACGGAACGAAGGCGGGGCCCGGTCCGCCCGCGCCCCACCATTGGTAGTTCTTCACCGCGCCGACCGAGAAGGCGACCGCGAACGCGAGCAATAGCGCCGCGGTGACCCGGTCAGCGTTGCGCACTGCGAACTACTTCTGAGCCGCCTTCAGGCCCTTGATGGCGTCTTCGTATTTCGACTGCAGGCCGTCGAGGTACTTCAGCGCCTGATCGCCGGTCCAGTCGGTGGGCGTGAGCAGGTTGCGCTTGATGTACTCCTCCTGCCACTTCTTGGTCTGCACCACTTTCTTCAGCGTGTCCTGCCACCACTTCACCGCCTCGGGCGACATGTTGGCCGGGCCGACCACGCCGCGCATCTGCTCCCAGTAGAACTTGTAGCCGCGCTCGGCGAAGGTCGGAACGTCGGCCGCGTCCTTCAGGCGCTTCTGCGAAGCGACCGCGAGGTTCTTCGCCTTGCCGGACTCGATCTGCGCCACGATCTCGTTCGGGTTCTCGACCGCGGCGTCGATGTGGCCGCCCATCAGCGCGGCGGTGACCTCGCCGCCGGAGTTGAACGGCACGTACTTGAGCTGGATGCCCGCCGCCTTCTCGAACAGGTAGGTGAAGATGTGGTCCTCGGTGAGCGTGGCGGTGCCGCCGACGGTGAGGCCGCCGGGCTTGGCTTTCGCCGCCTTCACGAAGTCGTCGATCGTCTTGTACGGCGACTCGGTGCGCACCGACAGCATCAGCTCGTCGATCGCCACGATCATCAGCACGGTCATCGCGTCGCGATGGTTGCCCGGCAGGCGCCCTTCGATCTTGCCGGAGACGATCATCGGCGTCGCGCCGGCGATCACGTGGGGATCGCCCTTCTTGTTGATCAGGTAGTTGTAGCCGATGGCGCCCGAGCCGCCGGCGCGGTTGTTGACGTTGAGCGGCACCGGCGACCACTTGTTCTCGTCGATGATGCCGGTGATGGTGCGCATCAGGTTGTCGGTGCCGCCGCCGGGGGCGTAGGGCACGACGACTTCCACCGTCTTGGACGGATACTTCTGGGCGAGCGAGAGCGGCGAAACGGCGAGCAGCAATGCAGCAAGGAATATTCTGAACATCGCATCCTCCTCCTAGAGAATTAGCCGGATGGTACCATCGAGATAACGCTTTTCAGGACGTTCCGTGGACACCAAAACCCAAGTTTCGAAAGACGAAGTCCTGGTCGCGCGCGACGGCGCGATCGTCACCCTGACCTTCAACCGCCCCGAGGCGCGCAACGCGATGACCTGGGGCATGTACCAGCGGCTCTATGAGGTTTGCGAGGAAGTCGACGCCGACGACTCGATCCGCGTGCTCATCCTCAAGGGCGCGGGGGGCAAGGCGTTCGTCGCCGGCACCGACATCAGCCAGTTCACAAAGTTCAAGGACGGCGAGGACGGCATCAAGTACGAGAAGGACGGCGACAAGCGCTCGGGACGCATCGCCAAGGTGAAGAAGCCGGTGATCGCGCAGATCGAAGGCGTGTGCGTCGGCGGCGGCTTCGGCATCGCCGCGGGCGCCGACATCCGCGTCGGCACGCCCGAGTCGCGCTTCGGCCTGCCGATCGCTCGCACCCTCGGCAACTGCCTCTCGATGGGCAACTACGCCGCGTTCATGGACCTGATCGGCCCGTCGCGCCTGAAGGAGATGGTGTTCCAGGCGCGCCTGATGAGTGCGCAAGAGGCGCTCACGGCCGGCTTCCTGCACGAACTGGTTTCTCCGGAAAGCATTGAACAGCGGGTGCGCGAGATCGCGGATAAAGTCGCGTCGCACGCGCCGCTCACCCTGTGGGCCACCAAGGAAGCCGTGCGCCGCTTGCAGGCTTCGCGCCAGCTCCCGGACGGCGACGACATCGTGCGCAGGATCTACGGCAGCGCCGACTTCAAGGAAGGCGTGGCCGCGTTCGTGGAGAAGCGCGCGCCGCGCTGGTCCGGCAAGTAAGGGCTACCGGTGGTAGCCTTTCCCGCAGGGGAGGTTCTCATGCGCATTGCCGCGTTTCTCGCATCCATCCTGTTCGTCCATTGCGCCTGCGCGCAGACCTATCCGGCCAAGCCGCCGCGCCTGCTGGTCGGCTTCGTGCCCGGCGGCGGCGTCGACCAGACGGCGCGCATCACCACCGCCAGGCTGAGCGAGATCTGGGGCCAGCCGATCACGGTCGAGAACAAGACCGGCGCCGGCGGCACCATCGCCGCCGACACGGTGGCGAAATCGGCGCCCGACGGCTACACCCTGGTGCTCTGCAACATCGGCTCGCACGGCATCGGGCCGTTCCTCTACAAGAAGATCGGCTACGACGCGGTCAAGGACGTCACCTACATCGGGCTGATCGGCCTCACGCCCAACATGATGGCGGTGCATCCGTCGGTGCCGGCGACCACGGTCGCGGAGTTCATCGCGTATGCGAAGGCGAATCCCGGCAAGATCAGCTACGGCTCCTCGGGCGTCGGCACCTCGACGCACCTCGGCGTCGAGCTGTTCAGGTCGATGACCGGGATCCAGATGGTGCACGTCCCTTACAAGGGCGGCGCCGCATCCTCGGCGGACCTCGCCGGCGGCCAGATCCAGCTCGTCATCACCAACCTGCCGGAGCAGGTCGCCTACGTCAGGTCCGGCCGCACGCGCGGGCTCGGCGTCTCCACCGCCAAGCGCTCGCCGCAGTTCCCCGACATACCGACCATCGGCGAGACCGTGCCGGGCTACGAGGTGACGGTCTGGTACGGCCTGTGCGGACCGGGCGGCATGGCGCAGCCGCTGGTCGAGCGGATCAACGCCGACCTGGTGAAAGCCGTCACCAGCCCGGAAACCGTGAAGCGGCTGTCCGACGTCGGCATCGAGCCCGCGCCCGGCACACCGGAGCAGTTCAGCGCCTTCGCGCGCGGCGAGCACGCGAAGTGGGCGAAGGTGATCAAGGACGCCGGCGTCAGCGCCGACTGACCCGCTATTCCGGCTTGAGCTTTGCCTCGGCGATCACCCGGCCCCACTTCGCGAGCTCGTCGGCGAACTCGGCGCGCACCGATTCGGGCGCACTTCGCGGTTGAGGAGCGCGACGAAGTCGAAGCTGCGTTTCGGATACAGGTGGTGCACGATCGCCTGGCTGCCCGATCGGCCCGATCAGCAGCGTATAGCCGTCGGGCGCGCTCTTCGGCGCGATGAAGCGGATCGTCTTTGCCGGATACGGCTGGCCGAGTGCCGGGTGCGCGCCCGCGAGCAGCAGAGCGGCAACTGCACAGCGCTGAAGTGCGTTCATCCCGTGTCCTGCGAATTACTCTGCTTTGAGCCCCTTCTCCCGGATGATCTTGCCGTAGCGCGCAAGGTCCGCGTCGATCAGCTTCTGCAGCTCGCCCGGCGTGGTGCTCTGCGGCACCGCGCCCTGCCCGATCAGCTTGTCGCGCACTTCGGCGTCCGCCACGACCTGCTGCACATCGGAATTCAATTTACGAATGATTGAATCGGGAGTTCCGGCGGGCGCGAGCAGCGCGATCCACGAGCCCGATTCGCCGCCCTTCACGCCGGCTTCCGAAATCGTCGGCACGTCAGGCAACGCGGGATTTCGCTTCGCGTGCGTCACCGCGAGGCCCTTGAGCTTGCCGGCCTTGATGTGGCCCGAGCCCTCGAGCACCGAAGCGAACAGCAGGTCGACGTGGCCCGCCATCAGGTCGATCATCGCCGGCCCGCCGCCCTTGTACGGAACGTGCGTCATCTTCGTGCCAGTGAGGAGCTGGAACAGCTCGGCGGTGAGGTGCGGCGAGCCGCCGTTGCCCGAGCTGGCGTAGGTCACCTTGTCGGGATTCGCCTTCGCGTAGGCGATCAGCTCCTTCACGCTGTTCGGCGCGAACTTGGGGCTCGCCATCAGCACGAACGGCAGCTCGCAGATGAGCGAGATCGGCGCGAACGCGGTGTCGGGGTTGTAGGGCAGCTTGGGATAGAGCGTCGGGTTGATCGATTGCGTGCCGACGTTGGCGATGAGCAGGGTATGGCCGTCGGGCCTGGCCTTGGCCACCGCGTCGACGCCGATCACCCCGCCGGCGCCGCCGCGGTTCTCGACCACCACCGACTGGCCCTTCCAGATCTGGGTGAGCTTGGCCGCCACCGTGCGCGCGGTGATGTCGGTGCCTCCTCCGGGTGCGAACGGCACGATAAAAGTCACCGGCCGGGACGGGTAGGACTGGGCGAGCGCGCTTCCTGTCAGCAGGAAGAAAGCCAGCACTGCGAAACGCTTGAGCGGGATCATGCGCGGATCATCGCACAGCGTGCGACCATTCCTTTTTTGGAGAAACCCCGCATGTCCCGCTTCCTCCCCGCGCTGCTCATTGCCTTTACCGCTTCCGCTTTTTCGCAAGCCCAGAAAGCGCCCGCGCCCGCCTTCGAGCCTTCCGTCGGCCAGGAGGGCAAGGACGTGGTCTGGGTGCCCACGCCGCAAGTCGTGGTCAACAAGATGCTCGACATGGCCAAGGTGACCAAGGACGACTTCGTCATGGACCTCGGCTCGGGCGACGGCCGCACCGTGATCACCGCGGCCAAGCGCGGCGCGCGCGCCATGGGCGTCGAGTACAACCCGGACATGGTGGCGCTTTCGAAGAGGAACGCCGAAAAGGCCGGCGTCGGTGACCGCGCCACTTTCGTCAAGGCCGACCTGTTCGAGACCGATTTCTCCAAGGCCACCGTGATCACCATGTTCCTGCTGCCGGACATCAACCTGCGCCTGCGGCCGAAGCTGCTCGACATGAAGCCCGGCACGCGCGTGGTGTCCAACACCTTCACCATGGGCGAGTGGAAGCCCGACGACACCGCCGACCTCGGCGCCGGCGGCAACGGCAACTGCAACGAGTCCTGGTGCACCGCGCTGCTCTGGATCGTGCCCGCCAAGGTCGCCGGCACGCACAAGCTGCCGCAGGGCGAGCTCCAGCTTAAGCAGGACTTCCAGATGCTCTCCGGCACCTTCCGCACCGAGGGCAAGACGCTCGCGATCGCCAACGGCCGCATGCGCGGCGAGGAGATCTCGTTCAAGGCCGGCGGCAAGGACTACCGCGGCCGCGTCAACAACGGGAAGCTCGAGCTGAAGTAGAGAAAAATGGGGTCCGTCCCCATTTTTCTTTTCTAGCTGCACATCGCGTTGAGCTGAGCCGCGGTCTCGCGGATCTTCTGCTCGCAGGCTTCGCGCTCGGACTTCTGCCGCGCGCACTGCTTGGCGGGATCCATCTTCGCCGCCTGCTCGCGCATCTTCTTGCACTGCTCGCTGTTCTTGTCGAGGGTCACGGCGCCCGCGCCTTCGCCCTCGCGGCACGGGCCGAGGTGGGTGTAGCGCATCTTCATGGTTTGCGGCCCCTTGGCGCCGGTGCTTTCCATGGTCATCAGCATGCCGTTCTTGCCGTCGCGCTTCATGGTGATCGTGCTCTTGCGTTCCTTGCACTGGCTCTCGACCACGGCCTCGTCGGGCGTGTCCTTGAGCAGCCTGGTCTTGCAGCTCGACTCGGCCTTGGCCCTGTCCTTTTTCGCCTGCTCCATCAGGTTGTCCGTGCATACGGTGATCGTCATGCCCCTCGCGGCCGGGCGGCCGCTCGCCTCGAGCATCTCCATCTGCCAGCGGCCCTTCTGCCCCTGCATGCCCTTGAACATCTTCGGCACCGGCATGTCCTCGGCGAAAGCCGAGGCAAGGAGGAAAAAGCACGCGAACGCGGCGAGTACGCTGGCAGTCGATTTCATGGCGCTCCTTTCGCGGGCAATTTACACTTCCCGCGCCATCCTGAGGAGGAGGCTCCATGAAACACCTGCTGTGCGCCGTGCTGTTCGTCCTGTGCGGTGTAGCGAACGCCGCCTATCCCGACAAGCCGATCACCATGATCGTCGCGTACTCGCCCGGCGGCGGCACCGACCTGATCGCGCGCGCGATTGCGCCGTACCTCGAGAAGTACCTCGGCGGCGGCGCGCGCATCGTGATCGTGCACCGCCCGGGCGCCGGCGGCGAGATCGGCTTCGCCGCGATCGCCAACGCGCCGGCCGACGGCTACACCATCGGCTTCGTCAACACGCCGCCGCTCATCACCGTGCCGATCGAGCGCACGGCGCAGTTCGGCGGCCCGCAGCGCTTCGAGCTGCTCGGCAACGTGATCGACGACCCGTGCAATTTCGCGGTGCACGCGGACTCCGAGTTCAGGAACCTGAAGGACCTCGCGGCGTACGCCAAGGCCAATCCCGGCAAGGTCACCGTGGGCTCGAGCGGCATCGGCTCCGACGACCACCTGGTCATGCTCATGTTCGAGCGCGCGGCCGGCGTGAAGATGACGCACGTGCCGTTCAAGGGCTCGTCCGACGTGCGCGCCGCGCTGCTCGCAAAGCAGATCAGCGTGGGCGCGATCAACATCGGCGAGTCGCTGCAGTCGGTCAAGGGCGGCGCCGCGATGCGCAACATCGGCCAGTTCAGCCCGGCGCGCACCAATCTCGCGCCCGACCTGCCGACCGCGCGCGAGCAGGGTTTCGACATCGAGCTCTCATCGCTGCGCGGCATGGCCGCGCCCAAGGGACTGCCGCCCGAGATCCGCGACCGGCTGGTGAAAGCCGTGGCAACCGCCGCGGCGGATCCCGAGTTCCAGGCGCAAGCGGTCAAGTTCTTCGCCCCGCTGCGCTTCCTCACGCCGGCCGAGTTCGACCGCGTGATCAAGGACGCCGAGGTCGGCTTCAGGCAGCTCTGGAAAGAGCTGCCCTGGGGCGACAAGTAAGCGAGATCAGTGCTTGATCTGGGCGTCGCCGGTCAGCTCGATGCGCTGGCCGATCGAAATGCCCTGCGCGGCGGAGTCGACGTACTGCACGGTGCCGTCGTCCATCTTGATGCCGAAGCGCCGCAGCGTGGTGCCGCCGGCCGCAGCCGATGGCTGCAACGCGGTGATCGTCTCGACGCGTCCCGAGCCGGCACGGATCGCAGTCGGCGTCGCCACCACCGTCCCCGGCGCAACAGCCGTCGGAGACACGACGACGGTCGCCGGCGGCGCCTGCACTACTGGTGCGGGCGCCACGACCACCGGCGCCGGCGCGGGAGTCGCCGGATCGGTGCTGGCGCACGCCGCGAGCACGGCAAGGGATGCCAGCGAAAGGGGAATGTAGATCTTGCTCATATGAGCCTCCTGTAAGGGACGACAGGAAGCAGCAATCTCCGTTCCTCCTGCGGCTCCGAGCAGTTACAACCGTGCTTTCCGCCACGCGTGCCGTACGCCCCACGCATACACCGCGGCGAGCGCCACGAGGGACAAGACGCCGACGGTGACGAAGCGGCGCACCAGCGCTTCCTCCGTCCAGCCGTGCTCCTTTGTGAGCCGCAGCGCATCGGAGGCGCCGACGCCCTCGATCTCGCCGAACGGGATGGAAGCGAAGTCGTTGCGCGCCACCCACCAGGTCGCGAACATGTCCGCGAACGCGGCCGCGCCGATGAAGAGAAATCCCCAGCGCAGCCAGCCCTTGTAGAGCTGGGTGCGCTTGCCGAAGAAGAAGGTCGCCATCAGCGCGGCGGCGAGCACCATGCCGACGCCGTCGCCGCCGAAGGTGAACACCGCCTCCGCGGTGCTCTCGCGGAGGTAGAACGTGCCGAGCGCCTGCACCGCCAGCAGAGCCGCGCCGATCACCACGAGGTAGAGCTTCTGCGCCTGCCAGGCGCGGAACATCATCCAGCCGAGCGCGCCGGCGAGCAGGATCGGCGCGAGGAAGCCGCGCTCCTCGGGGATGATGGTCTTCCACAGCGTCGGGATCGCCCAGAAGCCGCAGAACCACGCCGACAGCGCGTGCCCGAGCTCGTGCAGCGGCATGCCGAAGACGATGCGCTGCGCACCCGGCGTGAGGAAGTGGAACAGCGTGGCGAGCAGCAGGGCCACCGGGATTGCCGCCACGCACAGCTTGAACTCGAGCGCCGGGTCTTGGACCGGACTCGGCGCCTCGGTGACGATAACCTCCACGGGTGGGGTGATCGGGGGTGACGCCCCGACCTGGGCGCGGCCCTGCATCCGGATCTGCTCGGCCTTGGCGTAGTTGGCGCCGCAACGCTCGCACGCCGGAGCCGCGCCGCGCGGCGCGTTACACCATGGGCAAGTTGTTGCCGCCATCCCGGATCCCCACCTCCCCGGTGGGAGCGTAGACTCTACTCACGTTCTCAACAACCGGCCGTGACGCCGGACCGTTTCCCTTCGGGCCGATCCGCCCGCTTTTCTCGGCACGCTGTGCCATTCCGAAACACAAGGGGAGATCAACGTGCTTACCACTCGCAATACGCGGGCCGCGCTCGTCGGCGCCGCGCTCGCCTGCTTTGCACTGCCTTCTGTCGCTCAGGAAAAAGCGCGCATCAGCTTCACCGTGCCGGCGGCGGTCACCAAGTACGCCGCGCAGCACGTGCTGCCGGTCGGCGATGCGCCCGGCCACGAGGTGCGCATCTTCGAGATCGTGCGCACGCTCGGGCCCGACGCGCCGATGATCGCCGGGCAGCGGCTGAAGGAGATCCGCTCGGTCGGCTACTCCGATTACACCGACCTCAACGGCCCGGGCGTGTCGTACAACACCTGGACGCTGGCCAACGGCGACCGGTTCTACACGCGCACGCAGATCGTGTCGCACAACGCGTCGTGGGCCGACCCCAAGCGCAAGGGCGCGGAGAACAAGACCACCGGGCCGATCGTCGGCGGCACCGGCAAGCTCGCCAGCATGCGCGGCACGATGCGCAACGCTTCGAGCTTCGATCCCAAGAGCGGCTCGAACGAGTCGAAGTTCGACCTCGAGTACTGGATCGAGGCGCGCTAGGAATTTTTCCGCGCCAGCGCGTGGCCGCCGGATAGGCACAGCACCAGCCAGGCGGTGCTCGAGCACACCGCGGCGAGCACGTCGCTCAGGTAATGCGCGCCGAGGTACATGCGCGAGAACGCCACCAGCGCGATCATCGCGATCGCGCCGGTGACGATCGCCGCGCGCAGCCGCCGGTCATAGAAGCGCGACACCAGGAACGCCGCCAGCACGCCGTAGAACGCCACCGCCGCGGTGGTGTGGCCGCTCGGGAAGCTGTAGGTGCCGAGCGTGACGAGCGGATCGTCGAAGTGCGGCCGCGCGCGCTCGTACGCCTCCTTGAGCAGCAGGTTGAGCAGCATCGCGCCGCCGACGGAAAGCGTCAGCGTCAGCAGCCAGACCCAGGCCTTGATCCGCGCCAGCGCGACGCCAAAGATGACGCTCCACAGTCCCATGGCGGCAGTGGAGTGCAGGTCGCTCACCGCGAGCAGCAACGCGGTCAGCGCGGGACGGGCGTGCCCGTGCAGCCACTGCGCGACGCGCGCATCCAGCGCCACCAGCGAGCTGCTCGCGGTGACGTTCCAGGCGATGGCGAAGAACAGGCCGCCGGCGAGCGCGAACGCGCTCCAGCCGGCGATCGCCAGCCCCCGCGGCGAAAGGCTGTGCGGGTGCGGCCTATCCAGGTTCACAGCGCATCCACCCGCCCTGCCCGCGCTGGAACGTGTCCAGCGCCGCGGGCACGAAGCTGCCGCGGCGCAACGCGTACTGCCGCACCTCGACCCGCCGGCGCGAAATGCGCAGCAGGTTGAACGAGTTCGGCTCCTCGCGCGTGCGGCTCGAGGTGGCGGTGCCCGCCTGCACCAGCAGCGCCGACATGCCGGCGACGCGGTGCGCGGCGTCGCCGATGCCCGCGGTGTGCAGGTGGCCGGCGACGAACACGTCGACCCCGCAGCGCGCGAGCCGCTCGAGCGCCATGAAGGGATGGTGCGTCACCAGGATCTTGACCACTTCCTCGCGCAGCCGGCAGAGCTTCTCCTCGACGCGGGCGAGCTGCGCGTCGCTCACGCGCCCGCCCTTGAACACCAACGAGCGCGCGGTGTTGATGCCGAGCACCGCGATCTCGTCGTCGACGTAGCTCGGCTCGAGGTCGGGGCCGATGGCGCGGCGGTAGCCCGCGAGCGGCCGCAGGAAGCGCGCGAGCACGTTGTACAGCGGCACGTCGTGGTTGCCGGGCACCACGATCTGCGGCGCGGGCAGCGAATCGAGGAACGCGCGCGCCTCGCGAAACTGCCGCGCGCGGGCGCGCTGCGTGAGGTCGCCGGAGATCACCACCAGGTCGGGCTTGAGCTCGATCACGCGCCGGCGCAGCGGCTCGAGCGCCGCGCGCTCGACGCGGCCGAAGTGCAGGTCCG
>Ga0307497_10000070_pt1 | contig 19924 bp, 16 predicted proteins | sample 10_S_MG_FD_201366 | JGI IMG/M metagenome (GOLD analysis project Ga0307497, IMG submission 201366) | Soil microbial communities from Populus trichocarpa stands in riparian zone in the Pacific Northwest, United States - 10_S | ecosystem: Environmental > Terrestrial > Soil > Riparian zone > Trees...
CCCGCGCCCCACATCGAGATGATGTAGAGCATCGTGCCCGCGAGCGCGAGCCAGAAGTGCAGGTTCGCGAGCGCGACGCTGTGCAGCGGCCGGCCCGCGAGCTTCGGCACGAGGTAGTAAAAGGTGCCGAACGTGATCAGCGCGTTCCAGCCGAGCGCGCCCGAGTGCACGTGGCCGATCGTCCACTCCGTGAAGTGGCTCATCATGTTGACGCTACGGATCGCGAGCATCGGTCCCTCGAACGTCGCGAGCCCGTAGAACGCGAGCGCGAGCACGATGAACTTGAGCGCGGGGTCCGTGCGCAGCCGCTTCCAGGCGTTCGCGACGGTCATCACGCCGTTGATCATCGTGGCCCACGACGGCGCGAGCAGCACGAGGCTCATCACGACGCCTAGCGACTGCACCCATTCCGGGATCGCGTTGTAGTGCAGGTGATGCGGTCCAGCCCAGATGTAGCTGTAGACGAACGCCCAGAACGCGACGATCGACAGCCGGTAGCTCCATATCGGTTGCTCCGCCTGTTTCGGCAGGAAGTAATAGAGCATCCCGAGGAAGCCGCCCGTGAGCAGGAACCCGACCGCGTTGTGGCCGTACCACCATTGCACGATCGCGTCCTGCGCGCCCGCGAACAGCGAATAGGACCTGTTGATCGTCACGGGTAGCTCGAGGTTGTTCACGATGTGCAGCATCGCGACGACGATGATCAGCGCACCGTAGAACCAGTTCGAGATGTAGATCGGCGCGATCGTGCGGCGCGCGATCGTGCCGAAGAACACGACAGCGTAGGAGACCCAGATCACCGCGATCGCGATGTCGAACGGCCACTCGAGCTCCGCGTACTCCTTGGAGCCATTCCAGCCCGCGAGCAGCGACCACGCACCGAGCACGATCGTGAGCTGCCAGCCGTAGAAGACGAGCCACGCGAGGCGCGGCGCGAACAGGCGCGCGTGCGAGGTCCGCTGCACGCTGTAGAACGACGTGCCTATCAGCGCCGAGACGCCGAAGCCGAAGATCACGAGAGTCGTGTGGCCCGTGCGGAGGCGGCCGAACGTGAGCCACGGCAGCCCAAGGTTGAGCTCGGGCCAGACGAGCTCCGCGGCCGCGTAGACCCCGGCCGCCATCCCGAGGATCGACCAGACGATCGCGCACGCGGTGAACGCGGTAACAATCCGATCCTCGTAATGCGTGACGCCTGCGCTCACGTCGCGACCTGCGGCCCGATGCCGCGGCTCCAGAGCACGGCCGTGATCCCGAGGAACGTCACCCACGAGACGAGCAGATACGCGATCAGCGACGATGCCATCAGCATTCCGCGGCCCGGATCCGTCTTGAGCACGACCGGCAGGCCGCGGTACAGCAGGTACATGCTCCAGATCAGCGTCGGCACGAGCACGAGCACGTTCACGAACGCGTTCGGATAAAGGTGCACGACGCTGCCCACCGTGAGCGGCGCGCCCACGAGCGTCACGAGCGCGATGCAGCGCTGGAAGCTCCCGTCCGCGCCGTAGGTCGAGGACATCCAGCGCGCGACGACAGCCGTGCTCAGGAACCCGACGAGCAGCAATGCGAAATACGCCGCGGCGATCGCGAGCACGGTGCGCGCGGGCAGGAACAGCGGCGCGACGCCGAGCCGCCAACCGAACAGCGTCGTGCCGACGTACGCGAACAGCGGCGGACAGAGCCCGAACCAGAGCGCTGCGCCGAAGAACGCGCGCGCGCTCGATGGCGGATGCGCGCCGATGTCCGCGATCGCGCGCTGCGGACCGACCAAGACGGCGCCGAACTGGAGCAGCGCGGGTTTGTGGGTCGCCGCGTTCATCGTGGCGACGAGTCTAGCCGGCGAGATTCTGGGTCGCGGCTGTGGGAAGTACGTATCGGTGCTTAGGGGGCGAGTCGTGCCCTCAGCGCGGGCTCGCGGCGACGAGCTCGCGGCGATAGCGCCGGCCGTTCGCGACGTAGTGCTCCGCGCTCAGCTCGAGCATGCGGCGCTCCTGATCCGTGATCGCGCGCAGGCGTCGGGCCGGTGCGCCGATGATCACCGAGCCGTCCTCGAACTGCTTGCGCTCCGTGATCAGCGCGGCCGCGCCGACGAGGCAATAGTTGCCGATTCTCGCGTGGCTCAGGATCGTCGCGCCGATGCCGATGAGCGTGAAATTGCCGACCGTGCAGCCGTGCACGACGGCCGAGTGCCCGATCGTCACGTCGTGGCCGACCGTCGCGGGCGCGTCGGAGTCGACGTGGATCACTGCGTTGTCCTGAACGTTGCTGCGCTCGCCGATGCGGATCTCGTTGCCGTCGCCGCGCAGCACGGCGCCGAACCAGATGCTCGCGTCCCGGCCGAGGAACACGCGCCCGATCACGGCTGCGCTCGGCGCGACGAAGAATTCGTCGTCGGCCGTCTGCACGCGATGTTCGCCGAGATCGTAGATCACGATGGGTTTCGCGCTCGCCGCGGCGCTACTTCTTGGCCTTCGCCTGATCGGCTACCGCCTTCGTGGCCGCTGCGATCGCGGCCGCGTCGCCGAGATACTCGGCGCGCTTCGGTTTCAGGCGCGCGTCGAGCTCGTAGAGGCGCGGCACCCCGGTTGGGATGTTGAGCTCGGTGATGTCGTCGTCGGAGATCCCATCGAGCATCTTCACGAGCGCGCGCAGGCTGTTGCCGTGCGCGGCGACGAGCACGTTGCGGCCGCGCAGGAGCTCGGGCGCGATCCGCTCCTCCCAGTACGGCTGCACGCGCGCGAGCGTCGTCATCAGCGACTCGGTGCCGGGCAGCACGGACGGCGCGAGGCCAGCGTAGCGCGCGTCGTGCTTCGGGTGGCGCGCGTCGCTCTCCGCGAGCGGCGGCGGCGGGATGTCGTAGCTGCGCCGCCAGATCTTGACCTGCTCGGCGCCGTGCTTCGCGGTCGTCTGCGCTTTGTCGAGGCCCTGCAGAGCGCCGTAGTGGCGCTCGTTGAGCCGCCAGTGGTTCTCGACCGGGACCCAGGTGAGCTGCATCTCGTCGAGGATCAGCCAGAGCGTGCGGATCGCACGCACGAGCACCGAGGTGAACGCGATGTCGAACGCGAGCCCCGCACCTTTGAGCGTCTGACCCGCTTGGCGAGCCTCCTCGCGACCGAGCGCAGTGAGGTCGACGTCGGTCCAGCCGGTGAACAGGTTCTTCTGGTTCCAGTCGCTCTGTCCGTGACGGACGAGCACGAGTTGGCCGGGCGCAGGGCGCGATTTCGCTTTCGTCATGCGCGCATTGTTCAGGAGTTGGACGGCCAAGATCAACCGTGCCGGTTCGGGGTTTCGCGGCCCGAGCGCCGTCAGCGCGCGCCGGCCTCTCGCCTGATCGGAGCGCGATCGGCAGGAGCGCGTCCGGCGGTTTCTCGCAGCAGGCTCGCTGTTTCGGCGCGTAGGGCCGCGACGTCGAGACGCCCCGATTTCGCGTCCTCGGTGCGACAGAGCTCGTCGAGATGGTCTCGCTTCGCGCGCAGCCGTTCGGCGAGCAGAGGAGAAGCGGCGACTTCCGCAAGCGCGAGCGCGGCCATCAGCCGGTGCAGCGCGAGGTAGCACGCGTACGTGGAGAAGATCCGCGCTGCGGTCTCGCGCGAGTCGCGCCAGCTCGTGTCCCCGAACAGCTGCGTCACGCGTTGCCCCGCGCCGTAGCAATCGAAATCCACGCAGCCCGGGAAGCCGCGCGCGGCGCGCTCGGAGTGGATCGCGCACCGGTCGGCGGACGTGAGATGAGCGCACGGCGTGTGCGCGGGCTTGTCGAAGCCAAAGCCTTGCATCGCGTAGAACGCGGGCACGACACAACACAATCCCGCGCAGCGCGAACAGTCTGCGCGGAGAGCAGCCGGCAAGGTCGACATGGGGGTCCCCTCATTTTGGCGAAGGCCAAAATGACGAGGCCTCCTGTCGGGGACAGGAGGCCTGCGTGTCGGGGCAATCAGTGCAACGAACTATAAGCGCTCGAGTCGAGTGCTGGCAATGAGTTTCCGTCGAGAAAACGGAGGATATCGAAGCCGTGACGTCGCTACACGAGTCGCCCGACTTCCTTGAGCGCGACCGACAGCGTCGCGAAGTCCATCGGCCCGCTCATCTGCATGTCGTCGAGGCCGCGGCGCACGCGCGCGATGTCGGCGCCGCGCTTCTCGAGCCAAGCTGCGAGCGTCGCGCTCGCCACGGAGCCGCCGCGCGCGGCGAGCACGCTGCGCAGCAACGCGCGCTGCTCCTGCGCGAGCGTCTCGCGCAGCGTCGCGCGCGCCATGGCGCGCCAGCGGCCGTCGACCTTGAGTGCCTCTATTTGATCGCGCACGACGTCTAACTGCAGCTCTTTTGCGAGCGCGAAGTAGAGGCTGCCGACCTCGGGCACGGCTAGGCGGAACTCGCGCGCGAGCTCGATGATGTCGAACGCCTGCGTCGCGAGGCTCAACGCGGCGATCCGCTGGGCAACCGGCGACGGTAGACCCAGGCCCTCGAGCTCGCGCGCGTCTTTGACGTAGCGCTGCTCGCTGCGTCCCGCGACGATCGACGGCAGCGCGGCGAACGCGTCGACGACGCCCTGGCGGAAACGCGTGACGACCGGCTGGATATCGAGCTGCTGCGAGTAGTTCTGCAGCAGCCAGTAGACCGCTCGGCGCACCATCCGGCTGATCTGGAAGATCGCGTCGTACTGCACCTTCGCGGCGACCTTGTAGTCGAGCGCCTCGATCTCGCGCCAGAGCCCGCGCACGCCGAACACCTCGCGCGCGATCGCGTATGCGCGCGCGACCTGCGCGACGCTCGCGCCGGTCTCCTCTTCCGCGCGCAGGACGAAGAACGGCCCCATCCGATTGATCATGCTGCCGCCGATCAGCATCGCGATGATCTCGCGGCGCAGGCGGTGGCTTTGGATCTGCGGCTTGAACCGCTCGACGAGCTGGCGCGGGAAGTACAGCTCGAGCTCGCCCGCGAGGAATGGATCCTCGGGGATGTCGGTCTGCACGAGGCTGCCGTGCAGCTCGATCTTCGAGTAGCTGAGGATCACCGCGAGCTCCGGCCGAGTGAGGCCGCGGCTCGCGGCGCGGCGCTCCTCGATCTGCTCGTCGGTCGGCAGGAATTCGAGCGCGCGGTCGAGCTGGCCCCGCGTCTCGAGCACGCGGATCAACCGCGCGTGCTCGCCGAGCCGCTCCGCCGCGCGCGCGCGCATCATCGACAGCGCCTGCGTCTGCGCGTAGTTGTTGCCGAGCACGAGCGTCGCGATCTGCTCGGTCATCTCGGCGAGCAGCGCATTGCGCTGCGCGCGCGGTAACTTCTTCTGCCGGATCGCGTCCTCGAGCAGGATCTTGATGTTGACCTCGCGGTCGGAGGAGTCGACGCCACCCGAGTTGTCGATGAAATCCGCGTTGATCTTGCCGCCCTGCAGCGCGTACTCGACGCGGCCGCGCTGCGTGAAGCCGAGATTGCCGCCCTCCGCGACGACGCGGCAGCGGAGCTCGTTGCCGTTCACGCGGACCGCGTCATTCACGGGGTCGCCCGCGTCGAGATGCGACTCGGCGCTCGCCTTCACGTACGTGCCGATGCCGCCGTTCCAGATGAGGTCGACGCGCGCGCGGAGCACAGCGCGAATCAGCTCGAGCGGCGTGACGGTCGCGCTCGGCAGATCGAGCAGCGCCTGCGCGTTCGGGTGCAGTTCGATCGACTTCGTCTGCCGCGAGTAAACGCCGCCGCCCTCGGACAGCGCCTCGCGGTCGTAGTCGTCCCAGCTCGACCGCGGCAGCTCGAAAAGCCGACGGCGCTCGGCAATCCCTTTCGCGGGATCGGGGCTCGGATCCAAGAAGATGTGCCGGTGGTCGAACGCGGCGATGACCTTCATGTGCGGCGACAGTAGGAGACCGTTGCCGCACACGTCGCCGCTCATGTCGCCGATCGCGACCACCGTGAAGTCCTGCTGCGCCGGATCGACGCCGAGCTCGCGGAAGTGCCGCTTCACGGCCTCCCACGCGCCGCGCGCGGTGATCGCGATCTTTTTGTGGTCGTAGCCTGCCGAGCCTCCCGACGCGAACGCGTCGCCGAGCCAGTGCGAGTACTCGGCAGACAGCGCGTTCGCGGTGTCCGAGAAGGTGGCCGTGCCCTTGTCCGCCGCCACGACGAGGTACGGGTCGTCGTCGTCCTTGCGGATCACCCGTGGCGGCGGCACCACGTGCGCGTCGACGATGTTGTCCGTGATGTCGAGCAGGCCGCGGATGAAGGTCTGATAGCACGCGACCACCTCGCGCTGGATCGCGTCGCGGTCGCCGCTCGGCAGCGCCTTGCAGACGAAGCCGCCCTTCGCGCCGTTCGGGACGATCACCGTGTTCTTCACCTGCTGCGCCTTCATGAGGCCGAGCACTTCGGTCCGGAAGTCCTCGCGTCGGTCCGACCAGCGGATGCCGCCGCGCGCGACCTTGGACGCGCGCAAGTGCACGCCTTCGACGCGCTGCGAGTAGACGAAGATCTCGAACTTCGGTTTCGGCTTCGGCAGGTCCGGCAGCGCGTGCGGGTCGAGCTTGAACGACAAGTACGGCTTCTGCGCGTCATCCGGCCCGCGCTGGTAGTAGTTCGTGCGCAGCAGCGCGCTGACGACCGCGCCGTAGGTACGAAGGATTCGATCGTCGTCGAGGTTCTGCGCGCGATCGAGCTCGCGCTTCTGCGCTTCTTCGCTCGCGACGAGCGCGCGCGCGCGCTCGTCGGCGGGCCGGTCGACGTCGAACGTCGCCTCGAACTTGTCGATCAGCGCGCGGCAGTACGCCGGATAGCGCGCGAGCACCGCTTGCATGTAGGTCTGGCTGTAGCCGAGCCGAGTCTGAAGCACGTACTTGCAGAACGCGCGCAGCAGCGTCGCCTCGCGCCAATCGAAGCCCGCGCTCACGACGAAGCCGTTGAAACTGTCGTTCTCGGCCTCGCCGTGCAGCACGACCGCGAAGCACTGCTTGAAACGCGCGCCGAGTGCGGCGGGATCGAGCGGTGTCCTCGCAGCCGTCTCGAGCTCGAAGTCCTGAATCCACAGCGCGCCATCGTCGCCGCGCAGCGGATACAGTCGCTCGCTCAGCACGCGCAGGCCCATGTTCTCGAGGATCGGCAGCGCGACGTAAAGCCGGACGGGCTCGCCGCGATTGAACGTCGTGAGCCGCAGGCGCGTGGGCTCGGCGGTGCGCGCGAGCGCGATCTCGAGGTTCGCACCGGTTTGCTCGAGTCGCTCGAGCTGCTGCATGTCCTCGGCCGCGCGCATGCTGTCCGCGTCCTCTCGATAGGCGGCGGAGAAGCGCTCCGCGTACCGGTGCAGCAGATCGAGCGCGTGCTCCTCGGGCAGCCCCGCGAGCAGGGCCTCGCGCACGCGGTCTGCCCACGTGCGAACCGTCTGCTCGAGCTCGCGCTCGAGCGCGGCGACGTCGGGCTCGCGCTGCTCGGCCGCGGACGTCCGCACGGTGACAGCGAGCCGCGCGAGCGCCGATTCCGAGATCGTAAGCTCGCTCTCGACCGTGCTGCCGCCGAGTCCGTGGAGCAGCGCCTGCTCGATCGCGGCCCGCGCGCGCGTGCTGTATTGGTCGCGCGGCAAATAGACGAGGCACGAGAAGAACCGGCCGAACGTTTCGCGGCGGCAGAACAGCTTGAGCTTGTGCCGCTGCTCGAGCGAGAGCACACCGGCGGCGATGGCGCGCAGCTCCTCGAGCGGCGCCTGCAGCAGATCGTCGCGCGGCAGCGTGTCGAGGATGTGCTGGAGCGCCTTGCCGCGATGGCCGCGCACGTCGACGCCCGATTCGCTCATGATCTTCGCGATCTTCATGCGCAGCAGCGGGATCGTGCGCGGGCTCTGGAAATACGCACCCGACGTGAACAGGCCGAGGAAGCGGCGCTCGACGCGCGGCCGGCCGTTCTCGTCGAACACCTTGATGCCGACGTGATCGAGCGTCGCGGGCCGGTGCACCGTCGAGCGCTCGTTCGATTTCGTGATGACGAGCGGCGTTTGCGCGTGTGCCTCCGTGCGCGCGTTGCCCGTGAGGTGCACGACGGTCTCGTTGCGCGGCGGGCGCAGCAGGCCGAGGCCCGTGTCCGCGCGCGGCATGAGCGTGTCGAACGCGCCGCCTTCCGCCAGCTCGTATTCGCGATAGCCGAGCAGCGTGAAGTGATCGCGCGCGAGCCACTCGAGGAACGCTCCCGACTCGGCCTTGAGGTCGGCGGGAAGTCCGGGAGTCGCGCGCAGGTCCGCGGCCGCGGTGCGCAGCCGCTCGAGCATCTTCGGCCAGTCCTCGACCGCGGCCCGCACGTCGCGCAGCGTCGCGACGAGCGCGGCTTCGGTGGAGGCGAGCAGCGCAGCGTCGGTCTCGCGCACGATCGCGAAGTGGATGAAAGATTCGACGTTGCCGCGCTCCGTCTCGACGCCCGTGATCTCGCCGCTCTTCGAGCGCTCCACGCGCAGCACCGGATGGATCGTGACGTAGATGGGATGGTGGAGCCGCGTGAGCGCCATCTCGAGCGAATCCACGAGGAACGGCATGTCGTCGTTCGCCGTCTGGACGATCGTGTGCTTCGACGTCCAACCGTCGCGCTCGCGAGTCGCGTTGAAGACGCGCACGAGCACCGTGCCGGGTTTGCGCGTGCGCGCCCACGCGAGATGCGCGAGCGCGGCGGCCGCGAGCGTCGCCGGTTCGCTCGCGAGCTCGTCGGGGTCCGCCTGCGCGTAGTAGCGGCGCAGGTACGCGTCGCGATCGGGCGGGAGATCGAGCTTTACGCGCGCGCCGGCCGCGCAGATCGCATCGAGTTGGCGCTCACGAGCATTTCGCTCGTCATCGGCGGCGGGTGCGCTAGTCATCGTTCATGCCCCGAGAAGCGGCGCCTATCTTGACGGAATGCCGAATCGCGAACCAGTGACGTTCGCGGCGTGCGACGCGATCGGCCATCTAGGTTATAGTTCCGCGACGCGCGCGGAGCGCACCGGGCCAAGGACTGCGAACAATGACACGAAAACCGGGCCACGAGATCGAGCAAGCGAAGGCGGCGGCCGAGCAGGTCGCGGGCGCTGGCGGGCAGGTTCGCTACGAGACCTATCTGCAGCTCGACAAGCTCCTGAGCGCGCAGCAGCCACTCAGCAAAGCGCCGGAGCACGACGAGCTGCTGTTCATCATCCAGCACCAAGTCGCCGAGCTCTGGTTCAAGCTGATCCTCCACGAGATCGACGCCGCGATCGAATTCTTGCGGAACGACGAGCTGCCACGGGCCATCAAGGTGCTGAACCGCGTGAAGCAGGTTCAGCATCAGCTGATCAATCAGTGGTCCGTGCTCGCGACGCTCACGCCGACGGAGTACTCGGCGTTCCGCGACGTGCTCGGCTCCGCCTCAGGCTTCCAGTCGCCACAGTATCGCTTGCTCGAGTTCAAGCTCGGCAACAAGGATCGCGCGTTGCTCTCGCGCTTCAGCCATCACCTCGAGCATTACCGCGACCTCAAGCACGCGCTCGAGCAGCCGAGTTTGTACGACGAGTTCCTGCGCTATCTCTATCGAGTCGGCCATCGCGTGCCGGCGGAGCGCGTCGAGCGCGACTGGACCGAGTCGTACCAGCATCACCCCGGCGTCGTCGAGGTGCTGAAGATCATCTACGAGCATCCCGATCAGTATTGGGCGCCGTACGAGGTGTCCGAGCGGCTCGTCGACATCGAGATCAACTTCCAGTCCTGGCGCTTCCATCACATGAAGACGGTGGAGCGCATCATCGGCGCGAAAGCCGGCACGGGCGGTACGTCGGGCGTGAAGTTTCTGCAGAATGCGCTCGACATCACGTTCTTCCCGGAGCTCATCGAGGTTCGCTCGAAGATCGGCTAAGGCGTCGCCGAGATACGCCGGCGTCGTGCGCTCTACGGCTGGTGGGCGGCGGCGAGGTAGTCGTGCGTCTGCATCTCTTCGAGCCGGCTGCGCGTGCGCTCGAACGCGTGCCGTAGCTTCTCGCCCGCGTAGAGGTTTTTGACGGGCGCCGCGGCCGAGAGGATCAGCTTCACGCGCCTGTCGTAGAACTCGTCGACGAGCGCGATGAAGCGGCGCGCTTGGTTCTCGAGCAGCGGGTCGAAGCGCGGCACGTCCGAGACGAGCACCGTCTGATAGAGCCGCGACAGCTCGATGTAGTCGTCTTGGCTCCGTGGCCCGTCGCAGATCGCCGCGAAGTCGAACCAGATCACGCCGTCGGCCGCGCGAACGTAGCCGATCGGCCGACCGAGAACCTCGAGCGTGCCGCCGTGATCGCCTTCGTCGGGTGCGATCGCGTCGAAGTACTCCGCAAGATGCGCGTCGGCGGCCGGGCCGCTCGGCGTTTGGTATACGTCCGCGCGTTCGAGCACGCGCAGCCGATAATCGGTCGCGCCGTCGACGTGCAGGATCTCGCAGTGCTTGCCCAGCAACGCGATCGTCGGCAGGAAGCGTTGCCGTTGCAGCCCATCCTTATAGAGGAGTCCCGGCTCGATGTTCGACGTCGCGGCGAGCGTCACGCCGCGCGCGAACAGCGCCGCGAACAACGTGCCGAGAATCATTGCGTCCGCGATATCTGTCACCGCGAACTCGTCGAAGCAGACTACGCGCGTCTGCGCGGCGATCCTGTCCGCGACTAGCTCGAGCGGATTCTCGCGGTCGCGGAGCTCCTGCAGGTGCTCGTGGACATCGGCCATGAAGCGGTGGAAGTGACGGCGGAGCTTGGCCTGGAACGGCAGCGCGCCGTAAAACAAATCCATCACGAACGTCTTGCCGCGCCCGACGCCGCCCCAGAGGTACAGGCCGCGCACCGGCGCCGGCGTCTGGCCGAACCAGCGCGCAACGCCGCGCCGCCACCCGCGCGGCGGCTCGCCGGCCCGCCTCAGATCGTCGTAGAGCCGCTGCAGCGCCGCGACCGCCTTCTCCTGCGCCGGATCCGCCGCGAGCGCACCGCTCGCGACCTTCGCGCGATAGAGCTCGAGCGGCCCAGTCATTCGGCCAATTCGACGCGATCGCGGAACTGATCGAGCGCCGCCGGATTCGCGAGCGCCTCGCGATTCGCGACATCGCGCCCATGGATCACGTCGCGCACCGCGAGCTCGACCACCTTGCCGTTCATCGTGCGCGGGATGTCCGTCACGACGAGGATCTTCGCGGGCACGTGCCGCGGGCTCGCCTTCGTGCGTATCGCGTCGCGGATCTTCTTCTCGAGCGCGGCGTCGAGAGCACAGCTCGGCTGTAGCTTAACGAACAGCACTACGCGCGTGTCGCTCTGCCAGTCTTGGCCGACGACGACGCTCTCGGCGATCTCGGGAAGCTGCTCGACGATCCTGTAGATCTCCGCCGTGCCGAACCGCACGCCGCCGGGATTCAGCACGGCGTCCGAGCGGCCGTAGATCACGAGCCCGCCGTGCTCCGTGAGCTCCGCGTAGTCGCCGTGGCACCAGACGTTCGGGAAGCGCGCGAAGTACGCGTTGTGATAGAGCCGCCCGTCGGGGTCGTTCCAGAATCCGGCCGGCATCGACGGAAACGGCGCGGTGCAAACGAGCTCGCCCTTCGTGCCGCGCAGCGACTGGCCGTCCGCGTCGAAGATGTCGACCTTCATGCCGAGGCCGCGGCACTGCAGCTCGCCGCGATAGACGGGCAAGAGCGGATTGCCGAGCGCGAAGCACGAGATCAGGTCTGTGCCGCCCGACATCGAAGCGAGCTGCACGTCCGGCCTGATGCTGCGATAGACGAAGTCGAAGCCCGACGGCGCGAGCGGCGAGCCTGTCGAGAGCACCGAGCGCAGGGCGTCGAGCTCGAACTGCGCGCGCGGCTCGTAGCCGGACTTCTCGAGCGCGGCGAGGTAACGCGCACTCGTGCCGAAGACCGCGATCCGCTCGCGCTCCGCGATCCGCCACAGCACGCCGGGATCGGGGGAGAGCGGCGCGCCGTCGTACAGCACGATCGTCGCGCCGGACGCGAGCGCGGACACGAGCCAGTTCCACATCATCCACCCCGTCGTCGTGAAGAAGAACACGACGTCACCGGGGCGTATGTCGCAGTGCAGCACGTGCTCCTTGCGGTGCTGGAGCAGCGTGCCGCCGACGCCGTGCACGATGCACTTCGGCACGCCGGTCGTGCCGGACGAATACAGAATGTAGAGCGGGTGCGAGAACGGCACGGCCTCGGGCTCGAGCCGCGCGCTCGGGTCGAGCAGGTCCGCGAACAGCATGCCGTTTGGCAGGGAGCGCAGCTCCGGCACGCCGACGCGATACGGGATCACGACGATCGCGCGCAGCTCCGGCAGGCGCGCCGCGATCGCGCGCACGAGCGGCAGCGAGTCGATGCTCTTGCCGTTGTAGAAGTAGCCGTCGGTCGCGAACAGAACCTTCGGCGCGATCTGCCCGAAGCGATCGAGCACGGCGTCGGGCCCGAAGTCCGGCGAGCACGACGACCAGACCGCGCCGACGCTCGCCGCCGCGAGCATCGCGACGACGGCCTCGGGGCGATTCGCGACGAGCCCCGCGACGCGGTCGCCGCGTCCGACACCGAGCGCGCGGAGCCCGGCGGCGAGCCCCGCGACCTGCCGTACGAGATCGGCGGAGGCGAGCTCGCTCCGCTCGCCGCGCTCGTTCGCAAATACGATCGCGGGCCCGGCTTGCTTGGGGTGGAGCAGGTTCGCCGTGAAGCTCAGGGTGGCGCCGTCGAACCACCGCGCGCCGGGCATCCGCTCGCCGTCGCGCAGCACGGACGAGTAGTCGGCGCTCGAGCGGACGCCGCAGAACTTCCAGACGGCCTCCCAGAACTCGGCCGGCTTCGCGACGCTCCAGTCGTAGAGAGCCTCGTAATCCGCGCGCGGCAAACGCGTGCGCTGCGCCGCGAGGAAGCGCTGCATGTTGCTCTCGGCGACGCGTTGTTCGGACGGTTGCCAGATCGGCTCGGTCACGGGGCGCGATGTTACAATGCGGCTCCGCTTCGCGTCCGCCCGCAGGTTCTCACCCCGTGTCGCGCGAGACTCTCGAGTTCGACGTCGTGATCGTCGGCGCCGGTCCGGCCGGACTCGCCGCCGCTTGCCGCCTCGGGCAGCTCGCGCGCGCCGACGGGCGCGAGCCCTCGGTCTGCATCGTCGAGAAGGGCGCCGCGGTCGGCGCACACATCGTGTCCGGCGCCGTGTTCGACCCGCGCGCGCTCGCGGAGCTGTTCCCCGATTACACGCAACGCAGTGCGCCACTCGGCGCGCCGGTCGCGAGCGAGCGCGTCGACTGGCTCCGCAGCGCGGAGTCGGGCGTCGGCGTGCCCGCGCCGTTCGTCCCGCGCCTCTTGCGCAACCACGGGAATCGCGTGCTCTCGCTCGGCGATCTGTGCGTCTGGCTCGGCGGGCAGGCCGAGGCCCTCGGCGTCAACGTGCTGCCGGGCTTCGCGGCAACGGATTTGCTGCTGGAGGACGGACGAGTCGCGGGCGTCGTGACCGGCGACTTCGGCGTCGCGCGCGACGGCGCGCACAAGCCGAGCTTCCAGCCCGGCCACGAGCTCCGCGCGCGCTGCGTCGTGTTCGCCGAGGGCTGCCGCGGCCACCTCGGCCGGCGTCTCGAGGCGCGTTTCGATCTGCGGGCCGACGCCGACCCCCCGCACTACGGGATCGGTCTCAAGGAGATCTGGCAGATCGATCCGAAGCTGCACCGGCCGGGCGAGGTCGTGCACACGTTCGGCTGGCCGCTCGACGACGCGACCGAAGGTGGTGGGTTCCTCTATCACGCGGCCGAGCCGCGCGTGTATCTCGGCTTCATCGTCTCGCTCGGCTACGCGAACCCGCACCTCGACCCGTTCGCCGAGCTCCAACGGTGGAAGACACATCCGCGCATTCGCGGTGTGCTCGCGGGCGGCAAGCGGATCGCGTACGGCGCTCGGGCCGTGAGTAAGGGCGGCGTGCAGTCGCTGCCGAAGCTCGTCGTGCCGGGCGGGCTGCTCGTCGGTTGCGACGCGGGGTTCCTGAACGGCGCGAAGATCAAGGGTTCGCACACCGCGATGAAGAGCGGGACGCTCGCGGCCGAGACGATCCACGCGGCGTTGCGCGCCGACTCGCCGGCCGGCGTCGACGCGGAGCTCGCGCGTTACCCCGAGCGCGTGCGCGATTCGTGGATCTGGAGCGAGCTGCAAGCGGCGCGCAACTTCAGCCCGGGACTCGCGAAGCTCGGCACGGCGCTCGGCGGCGCGCTCGCATTCGTCGAGCAGAACCTGCTGCGCGGCCGCGTGCCATACACGCTGCACAACCGCGTGCCGGACCACGCGCGGCTCGTGCGCGCCGATGCGGCCCCGAGGATCGCGTACCCGAAACCCGACGGCGTGCTCGCATTCGATCGGCTGAGCTCCGTGTTCGAGTCGAGCACTGCGCACGAGGAGAATCAGCCGGTCCATCTGCTGCTCGCGGATCCGCGCGCGCCGATCGCGAGCAACCTGCCGCTCTACGCCGAGCCCGCCCAGCGCTACTGCCCCGCGGGCGTCTACGAGGTCGTGAACGCCGGCGCACCCGAGTTTCGGATCAACGCGATGAATTGCGTGCACTGCAAGACGTGCGACATCAAGGACCCGGCGCAGAACATCACCTGGGTGCCGCCCGAGGGCGGCGGCGGGCCGAACTACAACGGGATGTAACGCGGCGACCTACCCGTCGCCGACGCGCCGAGCTCGGGAGGGCGCCGCCGCGCCGCGGCTGGTCGCCGCCGGCGGGTGCGCGAGGTCCGGCTCGTCGAGGTGCTCGAGCATCGCGCGCCGGGTCGCGTGCATGAGCTCGCGGGCGGACTCGTGGCGCGTCGAGTCGAGCGGCGTGCAAATCCGAACGTGCAGGGGCCCCGGCGCGGCAAACAGCTTGTGGGCTGGTAGCTTGGCACGCGACCCGCGGATCACGATCGGCACGATTGGCAGGCTCGCGCGCGTGGCCGCGCTGAACGCGCCGAGCTGAAACGGCTTGAGGCCCGGCCGCTCGTCGAACGTGCCTTCGGGGAAGAAGCCGAGCGCATCGCCGCGCACCGCGAGGCTGACGAGCGATCGCGCGGTCCGCTTGCGGTGGCGCATGTCGTCGCGGTTCACGAAGGCGCTGCCGAGCCGGCGGAGGATGAAGCCCGCGATCGGCACGGCGGCCATCTCGTGCTTGACGAGATAGGTGAATCCGGCTGGGAGCGCGGCGGTCAGAATGATCCCGTCGAGGTAGCTCGCGTGGTTCGCGACCACGACGCAAGGGTAGTGCGCATCGGCGGCCGCGCCCTCGACCCGGACCGGGCTACCGATCGTCCCGAAGAACAGCCGGGCGGCGCCGCGTGCGACCTGGCGCCGCAGGTGCAGCCGCGGCGTGATCGCGAGTACCAGGCACAGCGGGATGCAGATTGCGAGCAGGACGGTCCAGGCGTATGAACCGTAGACGACGCGCACGAGCAACCATTGCCGCGCGCTCATGACCGCCCGCCTTTGCGCACGGCCGGCGGGTCTGCGGTTTTGCGGTCGTTTATGTCAAAGGAGGCGTCGCAGAGCGGCGACATCGGAAACGTTCCCGATAAGGTTTTCTGTGACACGCTTCTCTTTATGTTAATGCGACGAGCCTTTTGTGAAGCGGGTCACGCAGTGGGAGTACCCGGTCCCGCATACTCGACCCGTTTTTCGCAGCACCCGACACTCGATTTTTAGGTCTACAACGCTCTGAATCATATCGACTTTTGGTGTTCCTGACACGAAGCCACTCTCGTAATGGCGCATAACTTTTTGCATGGCAGTCCGCCACAAGCGGGCCAGAGTTTGCCCGGCGATCCCAAAGCGCTGATCGATCGCTTTCTCGATGCGATCTGGATGGAGCGCGGATTGTCGGAGAACACGCTCGGTGCCTACCGCGCCGACCTCATTGCTTTGAACCAGCGTCTCGCGACGCGCAGCATCGAGCTCGCGCGGGCGGGGCGCGCCGACATCCTCGACTACATCGCGTGGCGCGTCGAATCCGGCGCGAAGCCGCGCTCGACCGCTCGCCAGCTGTCGAGCTTCCGTCGTTTCTATCGGTACCTGCTCCGCGAGGGCGTGCTGAGCGAAGACCCGACCGCGCAGATCGCGATGCCGAAGATCGGCCGCGCGCTGCCGCAGTCGTTGACGGAGGAAGAGGTCGAGGCGCTGCTATCGGCCCCGCTCGTGAACGACCCGCTGGGCCACCGCGACCGCGCGATGCTCGAGGTGCTCTACGCGACTGGTGTGCGTGTGTCCGAGCTCATCAATTTGAAGATGGCGCAGATCAACCTGAACCAGGGCGTTCTGAGGATCATCGGCAAGGGCGATCGCGAGCGGCTGATCCCGCTCGGCGACGAGGCACAGGACTGGGTGAAGGAATTCGTCGAAGGGCCGCGCATCGAGATCCTGCTCGAGCGGCAGACGGAATATTTGTTCCCGACGCGGCGCGGCGACCGCATGACGCGCCAGGCGTTCTGGCACATCATCAAGCGCTACGCGAAGAAGGCCGGCGTCAAGAAGAAGCTGTCGCCGCACACGGTAAGGCACGCGTTCGCGACGCACCTGCTCAACAACGGCGCGGACCTGCGCGTCGTCCAATTGCTGCTCGGCCACAGCGACGTGTCGACGACTCAGATCTACACGCACGTCGCGCGCGAGCGCATGAAGGATCTGCACGGCCGCCATCATCCGCGCGGCTAGCTCAAGGAAACTCTATCTTCTCCGCTCGGTCTTTATTGGTAGAATCCGAGTCTCGTTCGAGCTAGGGCTCGACCTCCTCACCGACCAGGAGACCGCCGTGCGAACACTTTTCAACACGAAGGCCTTGCTCGCGCTGCCGCTCGGCATCGTCCTCGCGACCGCGTTCGCGGATGACAAGGTCTTGAGCAAGGATGACCTCGCCGGCAAGCTCACCGGCGTCGAGGCCAAGGACATCTCGGACTCGCCGATCAAGGGCCTCTATCAGATCACCCTAGGCTCAACCGTCGCGTACATCACGAACGATGGGCATTTCCTGTTCCGCGGCGACATCTACGACGCCGACACGAGCACGAACATCACGGAAGAGACGCGCTCGCAGGCGCGCGTCGCGATGCTCGCGGGCGTCGACCCGAAGAGCATGATCGTGTTCAAGCCGAAGGACGGTAAGGTCAAGCACACCGTCACCATCTTCACCGACGTCGACTGCGGCTACTGCCGCCAGTTCCATCGCGAGATCGACAAGGTCACGGCGCTCGGGATCGAAGTGCATTATCTGTTCTTCCCGCGCACTGGTCCGAACACCGAGTCGTGGGAGAAGGCCGAGCGCGTTTGGTGCGCGCCCGACCGCAACGCTGCGCTCACGAAGGCGAAGCTCGGCGGCGATCTGCCGAAGCCGAGCTGCGGCAGCACTCCGGTCGAGGACCACTGGTCGCTCGGCCGCAAGATCGGCGTGCGCGGTACGCCGTCGATGTTCTCGGAGAGCGGCGAGCTGATCGGCGGCTACTTGCCGCCCGCGACGCTCGCGAAGGCGCTCGACGAGTCGGCGGCCAACGCAGCCAAGCTGAATTAATCTCTCCGCTTCGTCCTTCGATCGATGGAGTGGATCACCTCGCCTGAGGCGTGGGCCGCGCTCGCGACGCTCACGCTTCTCGAGATCGTCCTCGGCGTCGACAACATCATCTTCATCAGCGTTCTCGTCGGCCGTTTGCCGCCGGCGCAGCGCGCGCGCGGCCGCACGCTCGGCCTCATGCTCGCGATGGGCACGCGGATCCTGCTGCTCCTGCTCCTCACGTGGATCATGCGGCTGCAGGGGACGTTGTTCAGCGTGTACAGCGCCGACATCTCCGGCCGCGACCTGATCTTGATCGGCGGCGGCCTGTTCCTGATCGCGAAGGCGACGCTCGAGATTCACAACAGCCTCGAGGGCGCGGGCGCCGAGGACGGCCGCCCCGTCAAGCACGCTTACTTCATCGCCGTGCTGATCCAGATCGCTATCATCGACATCGTGTTCTCGCTCGACTCCGTGATCACGGCGGTCGGCCTCGCGAACGATCTGGCCGTGATGATCCTCGCGATCATGGCCGCGGTCGGTGTCATGATGTTCGCGGCCGCCGCGATCGGCCGCTTCGTCGACGAGCACCCGACGATCAAGATGCTCGCGCTGAGCTTCCTCGTGATGATCGGGCTCGCGCTCGTCGCGGATGGCGTCGACGTGCACATTCCGAAGGGCTACATTTACTTCGCCATGGCGTTCTCGGTCGGAGTCGAGATGTTGAACCTGCGGATACGACGCGCGCGCCAGCCCGTGCAACTGCACAAGAAAGATCAGCAGTGACGAGCGCGTGACCTCGTTCGACCTGAGCAACGGCGCGAACGTCCTACGAATCGTCTGCGGGCTCTTTCTTCTCCCGCATCTGTTCGTCAAGTTTCGCAATCAGGACTTCGTCAAGGGGTTCATGGGGAAGGCGGGCTTGCGGCCGCCCCTCGCGTGGCTCTACGCGTCGTTCGCGATCGAGATCGTCGCGTCGATCGGCCTGATCTTCGACCTCTACACGCGCTACGTGGCGCTGCTCGCGGGCGTCTTTCTGCTCGTCGCGGCGTGGGCGAGCTGGCGCGTGTCCGCCGGCAAGTGGATGTGGAACTTCGGCGGCGCCGAATATCCGCTGTTCTGGGCGATCTGCTGCTTCATCGTCGCGGCGCAGGCCTGAGGAGAAAACCGCGCGCGCCGTCGTGACCGCTTGACAGTGTTTCGTAATTTCGGGAATCTACGAAACATGACTCCCGATGTGTTCGCGGCGCTCGCGCACGATGTTCGCCTGCGCGTATTCCGTCTGCTCGTCGAGGCCGGCAACGAGGGGCTGCCGGCCGGAGAGATCGCGGCGAGCCTCGAAGTCCCCGCGTCGACGCTCTCGACTCATCTCGCGCAGCTCGAGCGCGTGGGGCTGCTTCAGTCGCGCCGTGAGCGGCAGCGAATCATCTACGCGATCGACACCGCCGGCACGCAGAGCCTCGTCGATTTCCTGGTCAACGACTGTTGCGGCGGAAGACCCGAGCTCTGCGGCTTCGGCAAGGCCGTCGGCAAGCCCCGCCGCGCGGCAGCTGCGCGAAAATCATGACCGCGCGCTACAACGTTCTATTTCTCTGCACGGGCAATTCGGCGCGCAGCATCATCGCCGAGTGCGTGCTGAATCGGCTCGGCGCGGGGCGATTCCTCGCGCACAGCGCGGGCTCGTTTCCGAAGGGAGCCGTGCACCCATACGCGCTCGATCTGCTCCAGCGCGCGGGCTATCCGACGCAGAGCCTGCGCTCGAAGAGCTGGGACGAGTTCGCTCGGCCGGGCGCCGTGCCGCTGGATTTCGTGTTCACCGTCTGCGACCGCGCCGCGGCCGAGGTGTGTCCGATCTGGCCGGGCCAGCCGATGACGGCGCATTGGGGGCTGCCGGACCCCGCGGCCGCCGAGGGCAACGAGGCCGAAAAGCGGCTCGCGTTCGCCGCCACGCTGCGGATGCTGACTAATCGGATCGGCTTGTTGGTGAACCTGCCGCTTCAGTCTCTCGACCGGCTGAGCCTTCAGCAGCGGCTGGCGCAGATCGGCCAGGGTGAGCCTTCGAGTGGGTGATGCGTCCCGCTCGCTCGCGGCGGAGACGGCCGGCACCGCGCTGCTCCTCGCGACCGTGATCGGCTCGGGAATCATGGGCGAGCAGCTCGCCGGTCAGAGCGCGGCGCTCGTGCTTCTCGGCAACACGCTCGCGACCGCGAGCATGCTCGTCGTGCTCGTCACGCTGTTCGGGCCGATATCTGGCGCCCATCTGAATCCCGCGGTGACGCTCGTGTTCGCTCTGCGCGGCGAGCTCAGTCGCTCGCGCGCGCTCCAGTACGTCGCGGCCCAGCTCGTCGGCGCGCTCGTCGGTGTGATCGCCGCGCATGCGATGTTCGGCATGCCGGCCGTGCAGATCGCGACGCGCCTTCGGTCCGGTCCGGGTCAGTGGTTGTCCGAGACGATCGCTACGTTCGGGCT
>Ga0307497_10000071_pt1 | contig 19833 bp, 15 predicted proteins | sample 10_S_MG_FD_201366 | JGI IMG/M metagenome (GOLD analysis project Ga0307497, IMG submission 201366) | Soil microbial communities from Populus trichocarpa stands in riparian zone in the Pacific Northwest, United States - 10_S | ecosystem: Environmental > Terrestrial > Soil > Riparian zone > Trees...
CAGCGCGACCGGAATGCTCGACGTGCTGCGCGTGCTCTACACGTCGAGCAAGCCCGTGCGCGTGGTCTCGATGTCGGAGCTCAGCATCGCGGATCTCAAGTCCAATCACGTCGTCTACATCGGCTATCTCAGCGCGCTCGACAAGCTCGAAGACTTCGTGTTTGCCTCTTCGTCGCTCACGATCGGTCCGACCTACGACGAGCTGCGCAACATCGACACCGGCGAGACTTACACGAGCGAGGCCGGGATGCCCGAGAGCCACCGGAGCTACCGCGACTACGGCTTCATCTCGACGTTCCCGGGGCCCAACGGCAACCAGTTCGTGATCATCGCGGGCACGCGCGACCCGGGCATGGTCGAGGCCGCACACGTGCTCTCCGACCCGGCGTTCATCCGCAGCGTCGAGAACGCGCGCCCGGACAAGAAGGGCTCGCAGGCGCCGGCCTTCGAGATGCTCTACGAGGTCGCGGGGTCGGCGCGCACGAACCTCGACGCGATGCTCGTGCACTCCGCCAAGCTCGACACCCAGCAGATCTGGGGCGGCAACTTCCTGCACGCCGAGGTCGAGCCCTAAGTCAGCGGCCACGCCTCGGCAGCGCGACTTCCGCGAGCATGCAGCGCACGCTGCCCCCGCCATGCGTCTCGATCGTCGCCACGTCCGCGACGAGGAGCTCGCCGTGCGCCTCGAGCGCCCGCCGCTGGGCGGCGCGCAGCGACGCGAGCGCCGTGACCGACAGCGCGATGACCGGCGAGGCCCCGGCGCGCAGCTCGAGCAAGTTGCCCGCGAACGAGTGCAGCTGCTCGAAGCTCAGGTCGATGAGCTCCCGGTGCGCGGCGAGCCGCTCGACGATTCGCCGGCGCTCGTCCGCGTCGCGCAGCGCGCCCGTGCATAGCGCCGCGAACCGCGAGCCGATCGAAAGCAGCACGTTGGTGTGATAGATCGGGTGGCCGTCGCGGTCCGCCGCGTCGAACGCATGCGTCTCGTAGCCGAGCTCGCGCCCGAACTCCGCGAGCGCCGCGTCGTGCGTGCGTGGTGAGCGGCACGCGTACGCGACGCGCCGCGCTCGATCGAGCACGAAGCTGCCGGTGCCTTCGAGGTACTGCGCGTGCTGCTCAAGATGAGTGAGGTCAACGACGCGCGAGAGCCCGTAGCCGTGCTCGCGCGCGAGCTCCTCGAGCAGCTCCGGTCGACGCTCGAGGCGTCGGCTCGGCGCGAGCATGGGATAGAGCACCGCAGTCCCGTCGGCGTGGAAGCTGACCCAGTTGTTCGGGAACACCTCGTCCGGCAGCGCCGCGGTGCGCGATCCCGCGAACGCGTGCACGCGCACGCCGGCCGCCGCGAGCGCGACCGCGAGGCCGTCGAACTCGCGCGCCGCGCGCGCGGCGACGTCAGGGCCGGCGCGTGCCGCCGCCTGGAAGCGGTTCGTGCCGGCGGTCTCGACGTTCGCGACGAAGCTCGCCGGCCGGATCATCAGCACGGCGTCCGCGATCTGCGGCTCGGGTGGCAACGACGCGCTCACGACCGGGCTCCGTTGTGGGTCTAGGGTTGCCGGCGGTGCGGCGTCACTGCCGCGGCGCGCGGAGCTCCGTCTGGCCCTGCCGCAGCACGAGCCCGCTGACTTTACCGTCGGCGCCGCGCACGAAATCGATCTGAGCATCGACGGCGCGTGCGAAGAACTTGTCCTTCGCCTCGGCGTAGAGCGGAACGTCGGCTTGCCCGGTCGCGCGCGAGATCAATGCGCCGTCCACGACCGCCATCGTCAACGTGAAATTCGGCGCGAGCGGATACACGCCCGCGTACTCGGCGAGCACCTCGGGCGGGAGCTGGACCTCGGCACGGCCGAGCGGCATCCCGTGCGCGAGCTGTCCGCCGAAGACGAGCGCGGCGAGCTGCGCGGCGATCGGCCCCGGCGAGCCGTTCAGGTTCGCGAGCACGGCGATCGTGACCTTGTCGGCCGGGTAGTACGTGAGGATCGTGTTGAAGCCCTCGATGCCGCCGCTGTGCGTGATCGCGGACCGGCCCTCGAGCTGGAGCGAGAGAACACCGAGCGCGTAGTTGTCCTTGAACGGCGTCGTCATCTTTTTCAAGGACGCGCTCGTCAGCAGCTTGCCGCCGAAAAGCCCTCGGGTCCAGCGGAGCAAGTCCTCCGTCGTCGAATAGAGCCCGCCGGCGCCGCCCGGAATCGTCATGTCGATGTACGGCGCGTTCACGATACCGGCGACCGAGCGCACGTAGCCCGTGGCGCGTCGCTCGACGACTTCTGCGTTCACGTCGTAGCCCGTGTCGCTCATCCCGAGCGGCCGGAAGACGTTGTCGCGTACGAACTCCGCGTAGCTGCGGCCGCTGATGCGTTCGATCAAATAGCTCAGCAGCACGTAGCCCGAGTTGCTGTAGCGCATTTGCGAGCCCGGCGCGAACTCGAGCGGCCGGTTCTTGAAGAGCGCGACGGTCTTCTCGATCGGCGACGGCGACAGCTTCAGCGTCAGGTACTCGGGGAACGACGTGAAGTTCGGAATGCCGGCCGTGTGCGTGAGCACGTGGTAGATCGTCACGGAGTCCCACGCGGCCGGCGCGTCGGGGATGTGCTTCTTGATCGGATCGTCGAGCGAGAGCTTACCGCGCTCTTCGAGCAGCAGGATCGCGGCGGCCGTAAACTGCTTCGTCAGCGAACCCAGGCGGAATTTCGTCGCGGGCGTGTTCGGGATCTTCCACTCGAGATTCGCGAGCCCAAACCCTTCGCTGAGGAGCACGTCGCCGTCGCGCGCGACGAGCACCGAACCCATGAACGTCTTGTCGTCGACGTAGTGGCGCACGATGTCGCGCATCTGCGCAACGTCCTGCGCGCTCGCCGCGGGCGGCAGCGCAAGCAGCAAGAGCACCCGAGCCGCAACGCCGACGAGCCGTCGTGAGCGATTCATGGGTGATCTCCTCTAGCGCCGGGATCGTGCGACGAAGTCACGGCGCCGGTGGCGCCTGGATCAGCACGAGGAACAGGTTGTCGGGATCGCGCACGATGCCGACCTTGAGCGTCGACGCGCCCGCGGGAAGATCGAGCGGCTTGCCGCCGGTCGAGATGAACGTCCCGCCGGCCTTCGTGAGCGTCGCAACGGCGGCGTCGATGTCCTGCACGCGTAGCTGCAGCCGCGTCGCACCGGGATCCGCGATGTTCGCCGGCTTCGCGGGGCTCGTTCCCTTGAATTCGATGAGCTCGATGCCGAGGCCCGAAGTCGGCACGATGAGCCTCGTGAAGCGGTACTCGACGTCGTGCGGGAGCCCGAGCAAGTCGAGCACGGTGGGCTCGCTGTAGTACGGCGGAACGTCGGCCGGGCCCGCAAGCCCGAGCTCGCCTCGATAGAGTGCGACGGCGCGTTCGAGGTTCGCGACCGTGTGCCGCACGATGACGCCGAACACGTTCTCGGGCACGAGCGTCGGCGGCAACATCGGCGGCTGCACGAGCTCGACGAAATGCCCGGCCGGATCCTTGACGACGATCACTCGCACTCCCTGCGGGCCGCCCACGTTTACGGGCGCTCCGCCGGTCGTGACGATCGGTGCCTTGAGCTTGCTCAGCCGCGCGAGCGTGCCGTCGAGGTCGCGCAGTACGACCTCCAGCATCACCGTGCCCGGGTCCTGCATCTTGCGATCGACCCGCCTGCCGCCGGCGCCCGAGATCTCGACGATCTCGACGCCGCCGCCCTGGATGCGCGGCGAGCGCGCGATCTGCCAACGCAGGCGCGCGTTCGGCAAGCCGAACATCGCGCGCAGCTGAGGATTCTTGTCGGCGTTCGCGGGCTCGCCTGGGACCTCGAAGCCGATGCCGTCGCGATAGAACGCGACGGCCGCGTCGAGCTTCGCGACGATCGGGCTGAAGAAGTTGCCGGAGCCGACGACGAGCCCCGTCGGCGCGGGGCCCGTAGGCGGGCCTGCTGCGGGTTGGGCGTGCGCGAGAGCCGCTACGAGCGAGACGCACGCGAAAACGAAGAGTCTGTTCATGGTTCCCCCTGGTGCTCTACCACACGGACGACTCAGCGGCCGCCGGCCGCGCGCAGCAGCTTCTGCGCATCGGCGATCACAGCGCTGTCGTCGGCCGCGAGCGTAAGCGCCTTGCGTGCGAGCGTCGCGGCTTGCGCGGTATCACCGGTCGCGAGCTGGATCTCGCCGAGCTCGACCCAGAGCCGCGGATCGCCCGGTGCGATTCGCAGCGCGCGCTCGATCGTCGCGCTCGCTTGCACGTAGCTGCCGGCCGCGCGCGCGGCGCGGCCCTGCGCGAGCAACGCCTGCGTCGCGCCGGCCGAATCGTTTCGCGGTCGCGAGGCTGCGACGGGCGCGGGCAGCCCGGGCTCCGGCTCGGGCGGCGTCGGCTCGGTCGCGATCGCGGGCGGTCCGACGAATCCGGACGGGGCGGCGCCGGCGCCGGACTCTTCGCTCGTCGGGACGCTCGAGTGATTCGAGCTCGCGGGCCGCTGCCCGCCCTCGAGAGTCGAGCACGCGGCGAGCGCGCCGAGCGACGCGACGAGGAGTGCGCGTCGAGCCGTGTAGCGGACCCCGGCAGGCGAGGGGCTGAGGCTCATTGCGCGCCGCCGCGGAACCAGTGCTTCAAGCGCGCGCCGAATCCTTCGCCCGCGCAGCCCGCGTGGGAGCGCGGCTGCGCGTCGTCGTGCGGCAGCGGCAACGGCACCGCGTCCTCGCAGCGCTCGCCGCTCGGCTCGCCCGTGAGATAGTCGACCCAGACCGTCTCGAGACTCTCGGGCACCGGCGCGCGATACGAGCCCGCCTCGAGCGTGCCGGCCATGCGGACCCAGATCTTCGCGGCGCCGGTCGCGCCCGTGAGGCCCGTCGGCCGATCGTCGTCGAAGCCGACCCAGCTCACGACCAAGTGCTCGTTCGTGAAACCGGCGAACCAGCTGTCGCGCAAGTCGTCGGACGTTCCTGTCTTGCCCGCGACCGTGACGTCGGCCGGCAGAAGGTGCCGCACGTTGCGGCCGGTGCCGCGCTCCATGACCTGCACGAGCGCTTGATTGAGCGCGTAGACCGCGGCCGGATCCGCGGCCTGCTCGATCTTCATCGGGTAGCGCTGGAGGACTTGCCCGTCCTCGCCGAGAACCGTGCGGACCGCGCGTAGCGGCACGCGGAAGCCGCCGTTCGCGAGCGTGTTGTAGACCTGCGCGACCTCGAGCGGCGTGAGCGCGAGCGCGCCGAGCAGCATCGACGGGTAAAGACGCGGCTTCTGCGCGACGCCGAGCCGGCCGAGCGCGGCCGCGATCGGCTCGAGACCGACGTCTAGACCGAGCCGCACGGTCGCGAGGTTCAGCGATTCCGCGAGCGCGCGGATCAGCGGCACCTCGCCGCGCGGCTCGCCGTCGTAGTCGTGGGGCGACCAGACGTCGCCGTTGTCGAGCTTCACGTCGATCGGCTCGTCGTCGAGCACGCTCGCGAGCGTGTAGCGGCCCGACTCGAGCGCCGCGAGATAGACCGCGGGCTTGATCAACGAGCCGATCGGGCGGCGCGCGTCGAGCGCGCGATTGAACCCTTGGCCGCTGCGCCCGCCGACGAGTGCGTTGACCTCGCCGGTGTGCGGGCTCGTGACGACGATCGCGCCGTCGAGCTCCTTGAGCTTCGGCCCTAGCGACGTGATCCCTTCGCCGAGCGCGCGCTCGGCAGCGGCCTGCACGCCGGGGTCGAGCGTCGTGAGCACCTTGAGGCCCGCGCGCTCGAGGTCCTTCGTCGCGTAGTCGGTTGCGAGCTGGCGGCGCACGAGCGTGAGGAACGCGGATTGCGTCGCGCTGCGCCGCGAGGTCGAGAGGAGGTCGAGCTTGTGCGTCTCGGCCTTCTCGACGTCGGCGGCCGACACGAGCTTGTTCTCGGCCATCTCGCGGAGCACGAGGTTGCGGCGCTCGAGCACACGGTCCGGATGACGGCGAGGGTCGTAGTAAGTGGGTCCGCGCACGACTGCAACGAGCAGCGCGAGCTCGTGCAGATCGAGCTCGCGCAGCGGCTTGCCGAAGTAGAACTGGCTCGCGAGCCCGAAGCCGTGCACCGCGCGGTCGCCGTCTTGCCCCAAGTAGATCTCGTTGACGTACGCCTGCATGAGGTCGGCTTTGCTGTAGCGCAGCTCGAGCGCGACGGCCATGAACGCTTCGTGCATTTTGCGCGTCCAGCTCCGCTCGTTGCTCAGGAAATAGCTGCGCACGAGCTGCTGCGTGAGCGTGCTCGCGCCTTGCTTGATCTCGCCGGCCGAGACGTTCACGAACGCGGCACGCAGCATCGCGCGCAAGTCGACGCCGTGGTGGTCGGCGAAGCGCCGGTCCTCGATCGCGATCAGCGTCGCGGGGAGGAGCGGCGGGATCTCTTCCGGCGTGACGATCAGGCGGTCCTCGCCGTGCGCCGGGAACAGGCTGCCGATCAAGAGCGGATCGAGGCGCACGATCGCCGTATCTTCACCGCGCACGTCGCGGAGCGCGCCGATCCGGCCATTGGCGAACGAGAGCGAGATCAGCCGCTCGGGCTCGACGTCGCCCGCGTAGTCGAAGCCGCGCGTCGCGATCTCGACGCGCTCGAGCGCGACGCGGTATGTGCCGGGCCTCGGTAAGCGCGGATCCTCGCGGTAGCCCAAGCGCTTGAGCTCGCCGACGAGGTCGTCGGCCGCGAGCGCGCGGCCGGCGTAGAGCTCGAGCGGGGCCGCGTAGACTTTCGCGGGCAAGTCCCAGCGCCGGCCTTCGAACTCCTTGTCGATCGACCATGCGAGCCAGCCCACGTAGCCGAGCCCGACGGCCGCGCAGACGATCGCGGCGCGCAGGGCGTAGCCGAGAGCCGTATCGAAGCGCCTCCGCCCTGACTTTGCCGTCCGTGCCATCCGCCGCCCGCCGTAGAACGTGGGCTCACCTTGCATCACTCGCGGATGCGCATCAAGCCGCGGTCCCGCGAGCGTCAGATCGCGGTGCCGCGATTGCAGAATCTTCAGTGCTCCGCCGAAATGAGACACGGTTCACAGTCGCGTCGGCCGCCTCGCGATATTGAGCAACAGCCGTCGAGGGCGGCGATCCGTGGGACTTCAGGCGGCGTGAAAGACAACGACAAGGAAATGAACGTGCTACGCACGCGGTTTGCGGCGCTCACCGAGGAAGCGCGTCGGAACGAAGAGGCTTGGCGACGCGCCCAGCGCCGGGAAATGGCGCTGCTGGAGGCCGCGACGCTCGGCGATCTACTCGAGCGCCTGACCGAGGATCTGCGGGCAAGCTACGGCCTCGCCGCGGCGACGCTCGTCCTCGCCGATCCAGAGCACGAGCTTCGGCATCTGCTGCTCAGTCACGGCCGGCGTCTCGCCGACTACCCGGGAGTGCTGTTCGTCGATTCCGCGCACGCGCTCGCCCCGCAGCTCGCGACCGGACCGTGGCTCGGCCCATTCACGTCGTCGGACCACGCGCTCCTGTTCCCCGCGAACGTCGCGATCCGCAGCGTCGCGTTGCTGCCGTTGACGCGCGAGGGTTGCACGATCGGCAGCATCAACATGGGCAGCGATCGCGGCGACCGGTTCACCGACGAGCACGCGACGGATTTTCTGCGCCAGCTCGCGGTGATCGCCGCGTTCTGTCTCGAGAGCGCGGTGAATCGAGCGCGGCTCGTTCGAAGCGGTTTCACCGACGTGCTGACGGGTTGGCACAACCGCCGCTATCTTCAGAGTCGTCTACGCGAGGAGCTTGCGCGCTGCCGCCGCGAGCGCACTGCGCTCACGTGCCTCATGATCGATGTCGACCACTTCAAGCGGATCAACGACCGGCATGGGCACCTCGCCGGCGACGATGTCCTGCGGCTCGTCGCGCGGCGCATCGGGGGCGCCGTCCGCGGCAGCGACGTGCCGGCGCGTTACGGCGGCGAGGAATTCGTGATCCTGCTGCCCGGCACCGGCCACGACGCCGGCGGACTACTCGCGGAGCGCATCCGGCGCGCCGTCGCCGACGAGACCTTCGAGATCGCGGGCTCCGCCGAGCATCTGCGGGTCACGGTGTCGATCGGCGTCGCCGAGCACCGCGGCGGCGGCGATGACCACGAGGCCGCCGTTGAGGAGCTGCTCGCCCGCGCCGACGCGGCGCTCTACGAGGCCAAGGCGGGCGGTCGCAACAGCGTTGCCCACGCCGCCAACGCGTAGCGCGGCGCGGCGCGTGATCCAACACCGACCCGGCGAAACGAGAAAGGCCGGGCGGACGTGTTGCGTCCGCCCGGCCCGTAGCGCCAGCCCTGCCTCAGTTCGCGGGCGGCGTCGCGGTCGAAGCCGGCTCGTCCTTCTTCATGGACACGCCCGCCTCGCCGCTCGTGCCGCTCGACAGGCTCGAGCGATCGGCGCTCGTCTGCGAGCCGGCCGCGCCCTGAGCCGCGACGCTGCGACCCAGCGCGTGCTGCTCCGCGCCGCCCGAGCCCGCACCGCTCAGCAGCACGCCGCCGCTAGGCTGCGCGCTGGTCTGCGCGCTCGTCTGCGCGGTGCTGCTGTGCTCGGCCGCCGTGCCTGCTTGCACCGCGGAGTCCGCCGCGCGATGGCTCGCGTTCACGCCGGCCGACCCCGCGGTCTGCGCCGTGGCGTTCGCCGCGCCGCGCGTGGAGTCGACGCGCGACCGAGTGGCGCCGGCCGCGCCGGCCGCGGTGTCGCGAGTCTTGCTGCCGGTCCGTTGCGCTCGATCGCGCACCGCGCCGTACGTGCCGGACGCATCGAAGCCCGCGCCCGCGGCTGCCGCGCCGGAACCGTTCATGCTCGCGCCACCCAGCGTGGCGCCGAGCGTTCCGTTCGCGGCCCCGCCAAGGTTGCCGCCGAGCACCTGGGCGCCCGCCGGCAGCGAAGCCATCAGCAACGTACCGGCCACGATCTTCAGGACATTGCGACTGATGTTCATGTCAGCTCTCCTTGAGTGAGTGGAAACAGTCATCCCTCACTGAGCTGTACGTCCCGCTCGGCGCAATCCATCCCGGGCGGCGAAGAAAATTCGATTTGACTTATTGTGGCGCGACTCGCCCCGCGAATTGCGCCGGATCCGTGCGTAGGTCCATCCCGACGAGCCCGTAGCCGTAGCGGCGATCGCGCCCCGACTTGCCTCGGTTCGCGGCCGTCGCCGCGAGCTGCTGCACGACCTCACCGACGGCGACGGAATCCTCGTGCGCGAGCAGTCGCGCGATGAGCCCCGCCACGAGTGGCGATGCGTACGAGGTGCCGCGGACGGCCGTGTACTTGTCGCCGAGGCTCGCCGCGAGCATGTCCGCGCCGGGTGCCGCGAAGCGCACGTGCTCGCCGCCGCTCGCTTCGATCAGCAGCTTCTCGTGCGCATCCACCGCGGTGACGGCAACCACGCCAGGATAGGCGGCGGGGTAGAGCGGCGCCGCGTTCGGGCCGTCGTTGCCGGACGCCGCCACGATCACGATCGACTGCGCGAGCACCTTGCGGATCACGGCCGCGAGCACCGCATTGTCGGGGCCGACGATGCTCATGTTGATCACGCGCACGTTCGCCGCCATGAGCTCCGCGAGGCCGAGCACGATGTCGCGCACGCGGCCGCCCGGTGCGGCCGTTCCGCAGTAGACGTCGACCGCAACGAGCCGCGCGCCCGGCGCGGCGCCGTGGAACTCGGGCGCGCGGCCCACGAACAACGAGGCCACCGCGGTCCCGTGCTCGCTCGCGACGGGTTTGCCGTCGCAGCCCTTGAGCTCCGGCCGCCGCGTCGCGAACGCGGAGTGATCGGCATCGACGCCGCCGTCGATCAGTCCGACGCGTACGTCCACCGCCTCGGGAAGCTCTTGCGCGGCCGGCGTATCGCCGCCGGCGTGCGCCGCTGCCGCCTGCGTCGACGTGAACAGATGATCGAAGTCGTAGCTGCCGCCCGGATCGGCCGCGCGCAGCTGCCGGAGCGCGCGCTGCGTGCTGAGCCCGGACGGCACGAGCAGCGTGACCACCCGCTCGCCGAGCGGCTGAGGCGTCTGATCGCTCTGAATCTGGAAGCCGCGTGCGAGCGCCTGCTGCAGTGCCTGCGGGTCGGGCGCCAGCGCGAGGATCACGGCCCTGACCACCGGCGCGCCGCGCGGATCGCGCTCGACCTGACCGGGATAGCGTTGCACCAGCTGTTGCGCCCGCACGCGCACGGACGACAAGGCCGGCTGCACCGCCTCGCGCGCATCGCGCAGCACCGGCGCGGGCAGCGGCAGGTTCGGGGTCGGCAGAGGCGCCGGCAGCGGCACGTTCGGCCCGGGCAGCTGCGGCAGCGAAATCTGCGCCGACGCCGGCAGCGCCGCGTACAGCAGGATCAGCAGCAGCCCCATGCGGACGATCGCGTTCATGGCACAACGGTAACGCCGACCGCGCGAGCTGCCCATGAATTTTTTCTCGTTTTGTGATGGAAGATAATGCCCGGCGTGAGCGTAGTACTTGTGTACGGGCACTTGGCGAGCGGGCGATGACCGACAGCGTCGCATTGTTGCGGCAGACGTTGCCGGCCGTGTTGCCGCGACTGCGCCGGTTCGCGCGCACGCTGGCGCGCAACGCGCACGACGCGGACGACCTCGCGCAGACCGCGATCGAGCGCGCGTTGCTGCGCGCCGCGCAATGGCGCGCGCCGCCGCCGGATGCCGCCGGAGAGCAAATCGAGGCCGCCGTGAGGAGTTGGATGTTCGGCATCGTCAAGAATGCGTGGATCGACGGCATTCGCTCCCGCAAGCGCGAGCGCGCCGTGGTCAAGGGCGACGACGGAATGGACGAGGTCGCCGACGGCTCGCACACGGCGGCGGAGGACCGCCTGGCCATCGTCGCCGCGATGCAGCGCCTGCCGGAGGAGCAGCAGCTCGCGGTGTCGCTCGTGTTGATCGAAGGCCTTTCGTATCAGGAAGCGGCCGACGTCATGGAGGTGCCGGTTGGCACCTTGACGAGCCGCCTGTCGCGCGGGCGCGAAGCGCTAGCCGCTCTGCTGGGCGGCAAGGAGCCATCCGAATGAGCACGTCATCCCCGTGGCCCGACGCGCAGCTCCACGCCTACGTGGACGGCGTGCTCGATGCCGACGCCGCGGCACGCCTCGAAGCCGACGCTCGCAACGATGCCGCGCTCGCGGGACGGATCGCGCGGCAGCGCGAGCTGCGCACGCTGCTGCGCGCCGCATTCGATCCGGTGCTCGACGAACCGATCCCGCGCCGGCTGAGCGATGCGCTCGCGGGTCCCGCGCCCGGCGCGGCGGTCACGCCGATCGGCGCGGCGCGCAAGCAGCACGTCCAGGCCGCGCGTGCGGCCTGGTCGGTGCGCGAGTGGGGCGCGATCGCGGCCACACTGGTGCTCGGTGCGTTGCTCGGTCCGCTCGTGTTTCGCGGCTCGGGCAACCTGCCGATCGAAACCGAGCGTGGCCGGCTCGTCGCGGCCGGCTATCTGGACTCTGCGCTATCGACTCAGCTCGCAGGCGCAACGGAAGAGCGCGCCGCCGCGCGCATCGGCCTGAGCTTCCGCGCGGCCGGCGGCGAGTACTGCCGCACGTTCAGCCTGCAGACCGGAGCCGGTGGACTGGCCTGCAGGCGCGACGGGCGCTGGGCCGTGGAAGTGCTCGACGGCGCGGCACAGCCTGCCGGGACCGACGGCTTCCGTCAGGCCGCCTCGGCGCTGTCGCCGACGATGCTCGGCGCTTTGACTGCGCTCGGCGCGGGCGATCCGCTGACCACGGACGAGGAACGGCAGAGGCTCGGGGCCGGCTGGGACGCGCCGGGCCGATAACGGCTCAGCGCAGCAGGAACGACGCGAGCGCGCGGTCGTACTCCGGAGCGTCCGAGATCGAGTTGTGATCGGTTCCCGAGATCACGCGCACCTCGACCTGGCCCGGCGCGAACGCGCCAACGAGCCGCTCGCTGTTCTCGCGCGGTATCGAGCCGTCGACTTCGGCGAGCAGCGCGAGCACCGGCGCGCGGACCCGCGGCGCCTTCGCGGCTGAGTCGAACGTGTCCCTGAGTAGCCACGAGACGGGCACGAACGGCAGCCGGCGCTGCGCGATCCGCAGCACGCTGTCGTAGGGAGTCACGAGAGCGAGCTTGCTCACGTCGCGGACGGCGGCGAGGTGCACCGCGACACCGCTGCCGAGGCTCCGGCCGATCACCGCGACGCGGGCGTGCTGCGCGCGCACGCGATCGAACACGAGCTCCGCGTCCGCGAGCAGCGCCGCTTCGCTCGGCGAGCCCGTGCTGCCGCCGTAGCCGCGATAGTTCACGAGGTAGATCGCGGTATCCGGAAATGCTGCCGCGAACGGCGCGATGTCTCCTGCGACGTCCTCGCCGTTGCCGCCGAAATAGATCAACGCGCCGGCGTTCGCACCGGCCACGCGCCAGACCTTGAGCACCGCGCCGTCCGCCGCGATCGACATCGCTTCGGCACGCGCCGATCTCGACTCGGGCGTCGGGAAGTACAGAATCGAGCGCTGCGCGAGGTACAGCGCGCCGCACAGAGCGGCGTAGATGACGAGCGCGATCGCGATCACCACGAGGCCGGCGCGCCGCACTACTTCAGGATGCCCTTCAGGATCTTGTCCTGGAGCTTTTCCTTCGCTTTGCGCTGCAGGAACTTGCTGAAGTCCGGCGTCACCGAGGGATCCGTCACCGTGCCCTTGATCTTGAACGGCACCGACTCGCCGATCAGCGACTGCATCGTCTGGCAATTCTGGATCGGGACGCGGCCCGTGACCTTCGCCTCGAGCTCGTAGTCGAGCTTCTGCTCCGCGAGCCCGAGCGAGCCGTGGCCCGTCACGTCCATGAACGCCGTGCGCGCGAGCAGGTCGTTGCTCTGCGCGACGCCGGACGCGACCGTCGCGGAGCCCTTGATCACCTGGTAGTCCGTTTGTTTCGGCAGCCCGCCGGGCGGGCCCGGCGCGCCCTGCGTCGCGTTGTACGCCTGGCAGAGAATCTGACCGATGTTGAAGCCGCGAATCGCGCCGCTCGCGATCTGGAACGCGACTTTGCCGCCGGCGCTCTGCACGTTCTCCATCACCGTGCGGCCGTGGCCCGTGAGGTCGAGGTCGAAGCTGCCGGCGCCCGTGAAGTTCGCCGGCTGACCCGTCAGCGCGTGGATCAGGGGCTCGAGCTGCAACCCGGTCGCTTTGCCGGACAGCGAGAGTCCCGGCTTGTCGCCCGCGGCGCGGACGCTCATGTTGCCCGCGAAGTCGCCGCCGTACAGGCGCGCGCTCGCGTTCTGGAGCTGCGCGTTGCCTTGCCCGAGCACGATCCGCGTGCCGACGTCCTGGAACTGCAGCCCGGCGAGCTTGAGGTCGCCGACGCGTACCGTGCCGTCGAGCTGCATCGCGTTGTTCTCGGGTAGCACGATGTCGCCCGCGGTCGTCTGGCCCTTCTTCGCGTCCTTCGCCTTCGGCGGCAAGTAGCGATCCGCGTCGACGCGGTCGACGGCGAGCGCGAACCCGTAGGTCGGCTTGTCGAACCCGGTCAGCGTGAAGCTGCCGGTGATCTTGCTGTCGTCGAGCGCGAGCACGACGTCGTTGAGCCGCGCCTGCTTCGTGTCGACGTCGAACTTCGCGTCGACGGTCGCGCGCGTGAGCGCCTTCGGGTCGGACGTCTCGGGCGGCGGCAGCCCGAAACGGCGCATCAGATCCTGCGGCGAGAACTGCGCGAACGCCGCGTGGCCGGTCCACGTCGCGGCCTTCGACACCGCGCGGCCGCTCGCCTCGCCGCTCGCCGAGAGCCCGAACATCTCCACCTCGAACGGCGCGATCGAGACCGTGTCCGCCGCGCTGTCGAACGCGAACTTGCCGTCGAGCCGGAGCGTCCCGAGCTCTTTCGCGGTCAACGTCGGCGGCAACATCTTCGCGAACGCCTTCGCGGCCGCGTCGGGCGCAAACCGGGACGTGCTGAGCGAGCCGCGGTACTGCGCGCCTTTCTGGCCCGGCACGACGTCGATGTTGCCGCTCACCGTCGCGCCGAGTGCCGCGACTTTGAGGCCCGTCAGAGACGCGCGCCCCGTCGAGATATTCGCGTCGAACTTCGTCGCGACCGCGAGCTTGCCGAGCGCGCCGAGGTCGACGCTGGCCGGGGAGTTCGCGCGCAACACCGACAGCGCGGCGTCGCCGGGCGCGAACTCCGGAATCGTCACGTTGCCGCTGAGCTCGTTGCCCTTGAGTGTCGCGTCGCCGCTCGCTTTCATCCCGAGCGCCTCGGCACTCAGGCCGCTGACGCGCACCTCCTGCGTGTCCGAGCGGTACGCGAACTTCGTTTGCAGCGTGAGGCCACCTAAGTCCTTCGCCTGGACGCCCTTCGGCGGCGACATTTGCAGCTGCTCGAGCAGCGTTGCGATCGGCGCGCCCGCGACGCTCACGCTGCCCTCGACCGCGGGGCTATCGAGCAAGGACTTCCCCGCGAGCGTCCAGCTCGCGCTCACGCCGGCCGTGTCCGTCGCGAGGCCCGTGACCGCGAGCGTCTGCGCGTTGCGGTCGAACACGACGCTCTCGGCCTTCGCGGACAGCTCGCGCGGCTTCGCGTTGCCGGCTGGATGCAGCGCGACGCTCAGGTCGACGTTCTTCGCCGTTACGCTGCCCTTGTCGTCGATCGCAGCCGTCGCGCTCGCGCTTAAGGTTGCCGTGAGCTTCGCGACTTCGTCGCGGAACTGGAGCGAGGCGGTGAGCGCGACGGGGTCGCCGCTGCCGATTGCTCCGGTCGACAGATCGAGATTGCTGACGGTGTAGCGCAGCTCCGAGGTGTTCTCGTGCCAGAGCAGCGTGCCGTTTCGAATCTTCACGCCCTCGAGCGCGAAGCTCTGGCCGCTCGGCGTGGTCGGCTCGCCCGCGGCCGCCGGCTCGCCCGGCGCCGACTTCGCCGCGTCGAGCAGATCCTGCCAATTGGCGCGCAGCTTCGCGTCGCGCGCGAGGTTCAGCTTGAGCCCGTCGAGCTCGACGGTGCCGATCTCGAGCTGCTTGCTCAGCAGGGGGAGAAGCTTCACGCGCGCCGCGACGTGCTCGATCGTCGCGAACGGCGGCTTGTCCGCCGCGTCGCCGCCGAAGCCCGGCGCGTTGCCGATCGTCACGCCGCCTGTCTCGACCGCGAGCCACGGGAAGAAGCTGAGCTTCAGATCTTGCTCCACGGCGAGCTTGCGCCCCGTTCGCGCCGTGAACGCGTCGGCCGCGACGCCCTTGTAGTCGTTCGGGTCGAAGAATGCGGCGACCAGCATTCCGGCGATCACGAGCAGCAGCGCGAACACCGCGAGCGACCCGAGCACGAGCTTGACCCACTTCATAGCGGTTCCCTCGCTCTATAGGAGCGACGCGAGCAGCGTCGCGATGCCGAGGAACGACATGAAACCCGATACGTCCGTGACCGTCGTGAGAATGATCGTCGAGGACTGCGCGGGGTCGTGGCCGAGCCGCGTGAGCGCGATCGGGATCACCGCGCCCGCGATGCCCGCGAGCACCATCGACAGCACCATCGCGAGCAAGATCACGAGCGCGAGCCCGGGGCTTCGGCTCCAGACGAGCACGCCGAGGCCCGTCGTGACCGCGATCGCGATCCCGTTGATCACGCCCGTCTTCGCCTCCTTATAAAGGACGCGGAACCAGTGGCGCGTCGAGATCTCGCGCAGCGCCAAGCCGCGCATCGTGACCGCGAGCGCCTGCGCGCCCGAATTGCCGGCCTGGCCCGCGACCACGGGCATCAGCACGGCGAGCGCCGTGAAGCGCGCGATCGTCGACTCGAACAACCCGACGACCGCGGCCGCGAGGAACGCGGTCGCGAGGTTGATCTCGAGCCACGGCAGGCGTTTGCGGACGGCGAAGCTCGGCTCCGACAACGCGCGCTCCTCGCGGCCCGCGCCTACCATCATCTGGATGTCGACCGAGGCCGCCTCCTCGAGGGTCTTGAGCAGCGCCTCGTGGCGGATCGCGCCGATGAGCCGGCCGTGGATGTCGAGCACCGGCAGCACGTCCAAGTGAAAGTCGCGGAGCTGCTGCGCTACTTGCTCGCGATCGTCGAACGGCGATACCGCCGCGACCGGAGCGCGCGCGATCTCGCCGAGCTGGTCGTTCGCCTCGGCGATCAGCAGGTCCTGGATATCGATCGTACCCTTCAAGCGCCGCTCGGTATCGACGACGAACAGCTGCCGCAGGTCGCGCGGCTTGCTCACGCGGAGCTGATCGAGCGTCACGCCGGCGGTCTGCTCGGCGCGGAAGCTTGGGGTCCGCGCGTCCATCACGCGCCCTGCGGAGCCCGGCGGGTAGTCCATGAGCCGGCGGACCTCGGCCGCGGTGCGCCGCGGCAGCAGGCCGAGGCAGCGCTCGCGCGCTTCGTCGGAGATCCGCGGCAGCGACACTGCGAGCACCGACGGGTCGAGCGCATGCAGCGCTTGCTTGAGCAGATTTTCGGGGATGTCCGGCACGATCTCGTCGATCCGGGCCGGCGACAGGTGGCGCCAGACGGCCGCGAGCGCGTCCGGTTGCTGATCCGCGAGCAGCTCGATCGCGGCCGACTTGCCGAAGCCGTCAACGAGATCCGCGGCCTGCGCGGAGTGATGCAGCAGGAAATGCCGGTTCAGCGCGTCAAGCGCGGCCTTCTTGACGGCGTCCTCGGCGGCGCTCATTTCTCGCGCTCCGGGCGGATCAGGTCGCCCAGGCTCTGCCAGAGGCTGCCCGCGCCGATCGCGATGAGCTCGGTGACCTCCGCGAGGTCGCGCCGGCCGTTGCCTTCGCCCGAGCGCGTCGAGTCGCGATAGGCCTTACGCAGGTCGGTGTACGAAATCACCCCGATGAACTCCTCGTCGCGATTGATCACGGGCGCCTCGGTGTTGCGCTCCCAGACTCGGTGCTCTTGCGCCGTCGCGAGCGCCTCGCGCGCCCAGAGCGCCTCCGCCGGCTCGAGGATCACGGTCAACGGCCGGCGGTTCGGGACCTGCAGAAGCGATAGACCGCGAATCGCGCCGCGAATTCGCCGCGAGCGGTCGAGGACGTAGATCCGGACCTGGGCGGGTTGCGAGCTGCTCGCGATCCGCTCGCGCGCCTCGCCCGCGTTGCAGTCGTCCGGCAGCGTGAGCACGCGCGGCTCGACCCAAGCGCCGACCGTGTTCGCGGGGTAGCTCAGCAGCAGCTTGAACGACATGACCCATTGGGGGCCGAGCGCGTCGAGCACGGCAGCGCGCGTTTCACGGCCGAGGTGGCGGAGGATCGCCGCGGCTTCCTGCGTACCGAGCCGCTCGAGCAGCAGCGCGCCGCCGGCGGGCGGCTGGAGTTCGAGGCACTGCGCGGCATAGGTCGGCAGCATCTGCGCGAACACCGGTGCGGCCGTCGCGGCGTCCACGCTCGCGAGCACCGCGTTCGTCTGCTCGACCGGCATCGCCTCGAGCAAACGCGCGGCGTTCGTGGCGTGCAGGTCCAGGAACGCCGCGACGAGCTGCTCGTGCCCGGTCACTGCGGTCTCCGGAGCTTGACGAACGGCTCCTGCGAGAAGTTCTGCGCGGGCACCGATACGTCGCCCTGCTCGGTCTCGAGGAACACGCAGCCGTCGGTGATCTCGACGATCCGGCCCTCGAATTCCCCGACCTTGATGTGATCGCCCGGCGCGTAGTGCTTGCGCACGTAGTGCGCGCCGATCAGGTTCGCGAGGTGCTGGCGCGTGCCGAGCGCGAACACGAGCGCGATGCCGCCGAAGACCGCGGCCGCGGTCACGGTGGCGAGCTGGATCAGGAACTCGATGTTGACGCCGAATTGGTCGACGCCGATCACGACGCCCGTGATCACGATCACGCCCTGTGCGAGCCGGCCGAGCAGGCCGCTCTGGCCGATGCCGAGGCTATCGGACGCTTGCTCGAGGATGTGGCGCGCGAGGGAGCCGCCGATCAGGGAGAGCACGATGATCACGACGCCGCCGATCGCGGACGGCAGATACGCGATCAGATCGTCGGTCCAGCGCTCGAACAGCGAGCCGCCGAGGATCCGCAGCGCGTTCGCGGCGAAGATCAGCAGCACGCTCCAGTAGACGACGGAGGAGATCGCGCGGCTCGTCGCGCGCGTCGTGACGCGCGTGAGGGCCTGCGCTCGGTCGACCGAGCGCGACGACAGGCGCTCGAACACCCAGTCCATGCTCTCGATCGCACGCCGGACGAGGCTCCGGAGCACGCGCGCGAGCAACCAGCCGATGATCACCACTGCGATCGCCGTGATCACGACCGGCACGTAGGTCACGATCGCTTGGATCGTGTCGCGGAGCACCGCGATCAGCTGCGCCCACCAAACCTCGAGCTGTGCCATTCGAGACTCCGTGCGATTGGTCGTGCCTCGAGGTCGCCCGCGACGCGACGCGCTGCGATCGACGAGGCACGACCAATCGTACGCGACTCGCGGATGGCCAGGGAGACGGACTTCTCAAACTTCGACAGCGCGCGATCGATCAGCATAATGGCCGGGGGTTCGTTCACGAGGCAGAGGACCGATGGCTGCGATTTGGATCATGGGCGCGCTCGCACTCGGTCTCGCCGCGTGGCGGATCGGGCTGCCGCCGCTCGTCGGTTTCCTCGCGGCCGGTTTCGGGCTCGGAGCGCTCGGCATGGAGCCGACCGCCACGCTCGCAGAGCTCGCGCACGCGGGCGTGTTGCTGCTCCTGTTCGCGGTTGGCTTGAAGCTCCGCGTGAAGACGCTACTCCGGACCGAGGTCTGGGGCACGGCGGTGCTGCACCTCATCGCGACGGGGGCCGCCGGCGCCGTCGCGCTGCGCTGGGCCGCGGGGTTGTCGTGGGGCGCATCGTTCCTGATCGCGGTGATGCTCGGCTTCTCGAGCACCGTGCTCTGCGCGAAGGTGCTCGAGGGCAACCGCGAGCTGCGCTCCGTGCACGGCCGGGTCGCGATCGGCATTTTGATCGTGCAGGACATCGTCGCGGTCGCGCTGCTCGCGTTCGTCGCGGCCGAGACGCCGTCGCCGTGGGCGCTGCTGCTACTGCTGCTGCCGTTCGCGCGCCGCGGGCTCGCGTGGCTGCTCGACTTTTGCGGCCACGGCGAGCTGCTCGTGCTCTACGGCGCCGCGCTCGCGATCGGCGGCGGCGAGGGGTTCGCGTATCTCGGGCTCAGCCCCGAGCTCGGAGCGCTCGTGCTCGGCACGCTGCTCGCCGACCACAAGCGTGCGCAGGAGCTCACGAACGTGCTCTGGGGCCTGAAGGAGCTATTCCTCGTCGGCTTCTTCCTGAACATTGGTGTCAACGCGCCGCCGAGTTGGGAAGCGCTGCGCGATGGAGCCTGGCTGCTCGTGATGTTGCCGATCCAAGGAATGATCTTCTTCTTGCTGCTGATCGGTTCGGGCTTACGCGCGCGCACGAGCTTTCTCACGGCCGTGAGCCTCACGACGTACAGCGAGTTCGCCCTGATCGTCGCAGACCTCGCGGTGCGCCGAGGGCTGCTCGCCGAGTCTTGGCTCGTCATCACGGCGATCGCGGTTGCCCTGTCGTTCGTGCTCGCCGCGCCGCTGAACGCGTTCGCTCAGGAGATCTACGCGGCGCTCGGCCGCCGGCTCGAGGGCCTCGAGCGCAACAAGCGTCATCCGGATGACGAGCCGATCTCGCTCGGCAGCGCGGAGATCCTCGTCGTCGGCATGGGTCGTGTCGGTTCGGGCGCGTACGACTATCTGCGCGAGCAGGACGAGAACATCGTCGGCGTCGACAGCGACCCCGGCAAGATCGAGTCGAACATCAAGCAAGGCCGGCGCGTCGCGTACGCCGACGCCGAGGACCCGAGCTTTTGGCAGCGGCTGAACCTCGAGCGCTTGCGCGCGATCATGCTCGCGGTGCCGGATATCGAGGCGAAGCTCACGGCCGCGCGCGCGCTGCGCAAGCGCGGGTTCAAAGGGCTCATCGCCGCGAC
>Ga0307497_10000072_pt1 | contig 19671 bp, 18 predicted proteins | sample 10_S_MG_FD_201366 | JGI IMG/M metagenome (GOLD analysis project Ga0307497, IMG submission 201366) | Soil microbial communities from Populus trichocarpa stands in riparian zone in the Pacific Northwest, United States - 10_S | ecosystem: Environmental > Terrestrial > Soil > Riparian zone > Trees...
GGCACCGTGAGCCGCCTGCAGGGCGTGAGCTTCGCGGTGCTCGAGCAAGAGACGCTGCGCCGCCACGCGCTCGGGTTTCCTCTGGATCCCGAGGACAAGATCGCGTGGCTGCCGAACCCGGGCGAGTTCCACTGGCGCAGCACGGGGGAGCGCCACGCGTGGGATCCGCAGGCGATCTTCTCGCTGCAAGTCGCGGCGCGCCGCGGCGACGCCGGCGCGTACAAGATCTTCGCGGAGCACGTGAACAAGGAGGCGCGCGAGTTGGGCCAGCTCCGCGGCCTGCTCGACTTCAAGCCCGCGGGCAAGCCGATCTCGATCGACGAGGTCGAGCCCGCGAGCGAGATCGTGAAGCGCTTCTGCACGGGCGCGATGAGCTTCGGCTCCCTGTCCGCGGAAGCGCACGAGACCCTCGCCGTTGCGATGAACCGCATCGGCGGCAAGAGCAACACGGGCGAGGGCGGCGAGGACCCGGCGCGGTTCGTGCCGCTGCCGTCGGGCGACTCGCGCCGATCCGCGATCAAGCAGATCGCGTCGGGCCGTTTCGGCGTGACGATCCAATACCTCGCGAACGCCGACGAGCTGCAGATCAAAATGGCGCAGGGCGCGAAGCCCGGCGAGGGCGGCGAGCTGCCCGGCAAGAAGGTCGACGACAACATCGCGCGGATTCGTTATTCGACGCCGGGCGTGGGCTTGATCAGCCCGCCGCCGCATCACGACATCTACTCGATCGAGGACCTCGCGCAGCTGATCCACGACTTGAAGAACTCGAACCCGGCGGCGCGGATCAGCGTGAAGCTCGTCTCCGAGGTCGGCGTCGGCACGATCGCCGCAGGCGTCGTGAAGGCGCACGCGGACCACGTGCTGATCTCCGGTGACAGCGGCGGCACGGGCGCGTCGCCGCTCACGAGCATCAAGCACGCGGGCTTGCCGTGGGAGCTCGGCATCGCGGAGACGCACCAGACGCTCGTGATGAACGACTTGCGCAGCCGCGCGGTGCTGCAGACCGACGGCGGGCTCAAGACCGGTCGCGACGTCGTGATCGCCGCGCTGCTCGGCGCCGAGGAGATGGGCTTCTCGACCGCGCCGTTGATCGCGCTCGGCTGCATCATGATGCGCAAGTGTCACCTGAACACCTGCCCGGTCGGGGTCGCGACGCAGGATCCCGTGTTGCGCAAGAAGTTCGCGGGCCAGCCCGAGCACGTCGTGAACTATCTGTTCATGGTCGCCGAGGAAGCGCGCCAGATCATGGCGACCTTGGGCCTGCGGCGCTTCGTCGACATGATCGGCCGCGTCGATCTCCTGCAGACGCGCAAGGCGATCGACCACTGGAAGGCGCACGGCCTCGACCTCACGCCGCTGCTCGAGCCGGCGCGCAAGCCGCACGAGTCGACCGAGGTGTACTGCACGAAGAAACAGGATCACGGCTTGAACCTCGCGCTCGACAACCGGCTGATCGCGGCCGCGAAGAAGTCGATCGAGCAGCGCAAGAAGACGCGCAAGGAATTCCCGATCGTCAACACGAACCGGACAGTCGGCGCGATGCTCTCGCACGAAGTGGTGAAAAAGTGGGGCGCCGACGCGCTGCCCTACGACACGATCCGTTTCAAGTTCTCAGGAAGCGCGGGCCAGAGCTTCGGCGCGTTCCTCGCGAAGGGCATCACGCTCGAGCTCGAGGGCGACAGCAACGACTACGTCGGCAAGGGCCTATCGGGCGGCCGGATCATCATTTATCCGCCGAAGGAGAGCACCTTCACGGCCGAGGACAACGTGATCATCGGCAACGTCGCGCTCTACGGCGCGACGAGCGGCCGCGCGTTCTTCCGCGGCCGCTCGGCCGAGCGCTTCTGCGTGCGCAACAGCGGCGCGAAGGCGGTCATAGAGGGCGTCGGTGACCACGGCTGCGAGTACATGACCGGCGGCCGGGCGGTCGTCTTGGGACCGACCGGACTCAACTTCGCGGCCGGGATGTCGGGCGGCATCGCGTACGTCTGGGACGTGAGCAAGGACTTCGCGTCGAAGTGCAACACCGGCACCGTCGACCTCGAGGCCGTCGAGGAGGACGAGGACATCGTCGAGCTTAGGGAGATGATCGAGCTGCACAAGGAGTACACGGGCTCGACCGTCGCGGCGCAGATCCTCGACGAGTGGCCGATGTCGCTGCGCCAATTCGTCAAGGTGATGCCGACCGACTACAAGCGCGTGCTCACCGAGCGCAAGCGGCACGACGAGGAAGTCGAGCAGACGCTGCGCGACGAGACCGGAACCTTCGCCGTACAAGCGGGCCGATAAGAGCCCGCGGGTTTTGCAGCATGGGTAAGCCGACCGGCTTCATGGAGTATCCGAAGAAGAGCGTGCCGTATCGCGACGCGAGCGAACGGACCGCCGACTTCCGCGAGATATTCACGCAGCCCGCCGACGAGCACCTGCGCAACCAGGGCGCGCGCTGCATGGACTGCGGCGTGCCGTTCTGCCAGTCGCACGACGGCTGCCCGATCGACAACCTGATCCCCGAGTGGAACGACATGGTCTACCAGGGCCGTTGGCGCGACGCGCTCGACCGGCTGCACAAGACCAACAACTTCCCGGAGTTCACGGGCCGCACCTGTCCCGCGCCGTGCGAGGGCGCGTGCGTGCTCGGCATCACCGATCCGGCCGTCACGATCAAGAACATCGAGAACGCGATCATCGACCGCGGCTTCGCCGAGGGCTGGGTCGAGGCGCAAGTGCCCGAGGCCCGGACGGGCAAGCGCGTGGGCGTCGTCGGCTCTGGGCCCGCGGGCCTCGCGGCGGCCGATCAGCTCAACAAGGCGGGCCACGAGGTGACCGTCTACGAGCGCGCGGACCGGATCGGCGGGCTGCTCATGTACGGTATCCCGAACATGAAGCTCGACAAGCAGGTCGTGAACCGGCGCGTCGATCTCTTGCGCGAGTCCGGGATCCGCTTCGTGACGAACGCCGACGTCGGCAAGAACGTGGATGCCGCGGAGCTCCGTGCGACGCACGACGCGCTGCTGCTCACGACCGGGGCGACGGAGCCGCGCGATCTCAAAGTCCCGGGGCGTGAGCTCGACGGCGTGCACTTCGCGATGGAATACCTCACCGCGAATACGAAGAGCTTGCTCGACAGCAACCTCGGGGACCGCAAGTTCATCGACGCGAAGGGCAAGAGCGTGATCGTGATCGGCGGCGGCGACACCGGCGCGGACTGCATCGGCACCGCGCTGCGTCACGGCTGCAAGAGCCTGATCAACCTCGAGCTCCTCGATCAGCCGCCCGAGAAGCGCGCGCCCGACAACCCGTGGCCCACGTGGCCGAAGATCCGCCGCACCGACTACGCGCACGAGGAATCGATCGCGCGCTTCGGCGCGGACCCGCGCAACTACGCGGTCGTGTCGAAGGAGTTCCGCGCGAACGGCCATGGCGGCCTCGGCGCGGTCAGGATCACGCGCGTCGAATGGCAGCGCGCCGAGGGCTCGCCGTCGGCGAAGATGGTCGAGCTCGACGGCACCGATCAGACGCTCGACGCGGACCTGATCCTGCTCGCGATGGGCTTCTTGGGGCCCGAGGCATACCTCGCGCAGACGCTCGGCATCGAGCTCGACGCGCGCTCGAACTACAAGGCCGCGCACGGCAAGTTCGCGACGAGCGTGCCCGGCGTGTTCGCGGCCGGCGACTGCCGCCGCGGCCAGTCGCTCGTCGTCTGGGCGATCAACGAAGGCCGCGGCGCCGCGCGCGCTGTCGACCTCTACCTCATGGGCTCGACGCTGCTGCCCGCGCCGAAGATCAGCTTGGGTGGCGCGACGAGCTGAGGCAGCTCGAACCAACCGCCTTAAGCACCGGTCGAAACAAGGGAATGGAGACGTCTGGTCGCCAAGCGCTCGTCAAGCCATCGGAGGCCGCGGCCTTGCCGGGCCGCTCCGAGCCTCTCGAGATCGTCGATCGTCACTTCGTCACCGGCCGGCCGCTGAAGCCGCCGTTCCCCGCGGGTCTGCAGACCGCGCTGTTCGGGATGGGCTGCTTCTGGGGAGCGGAACGCGCGTTCTGGACCGCGCCGGGCGTGTACACGACGGCCGTCGGTTACGCCGGGGGGTACACGCCGAACGCGACGTACGAGGAGGTCTGCACGGGCCACACCGGGCACGCCGAGGTCGTGCTCGTCGTCTACGACCCGCGGCTCACGTCGTTCGCGAAGCTGCTCGAGATCTTCTGGCAGTCGCACGACCCGACGCAGGGCATGCGCCAGGGCGCCGACATCGGCACGCAATATCGCTCCGCGCTCTACTGCTCGGACGACGAGCAGCTCGCCGAAACGCAGCGGAGCCGCGACCACTATCAGAGGCAGCTCGCGACGCAACGCTTCGGCAAGATCACGACCGAGATCGCGACGGCGCCGCCGTTCTACTACGCCGAGGATTACCACCAGCAGTATCTCGCGAAGAATCCGGGCGGGTACTGCGGGCTCGGCGGGTGTGGCGTGCCGTTCAAGGCCGCCGAGATGACGCTCGCGAGGGAGTAGGTCCGGGCCCGGGACCATTGCGCGCCGAGCGGTCTTCTGACTATCGTGTCTCGATCCCGAAGCGCGAGCCTAATAATGCGCAGGTCGACCCAGGCGGAATTTAGCCGCCGAGACTTCATCGTGGGCGGCTCGCTCGCGCTTGCCGCGAGCTCGCTCGGGCGCACAGCCGAGCCCTTACCGGTTCCCCCGATCACCACGACGAGCGGCGTGGAGGAAGCTTTCTTCATACGGGCAGGAGGTCTCGAGCAGTGGGTGCAGATGCGGGGAGAAGATCGCCTGAATCCAGTGATCCTGTGTCTCAACGGCGGACCCGGTGCGAGCTGGATTCCTTGGTCGGAGCAGTTCGTCCCGTGGGAGAAGGCATTCACGGTCGTCTTGTGGGATCAGCGCGGGGAAGGACAGACCCAGATCAGATCGGGCGACGGCGTCGTGGAAACGTACGCGCTCGAGCGAATGCAGGACGACGGTGTCGAGCTGGCTAGGGCTCTCTGCCGATTTCTCGGCAAGCGTAAGGTAATCCTGCTCGGACACTCATGGGGGGCGATCCTCGGCTTGCACATGCTGCGCACGGAGCCGGGGCTGTTTCATGCGTACGTGGGAACCGGCCAGATCGTTCACCGACAGAGGGGCTTCGCGCTGATGTACGACTACATGATGCGCAAGGCGCAGTCAGCCAACGACGAGTCGGCGATCGCGACGCTCAGAATGCTCGGCCCGGGGCCCTATCCGCCCGGCGTCTACAAGGACGCCTCGAAGGTCGCGCTGCATGACGCGGTTTGGAGCAAGTACCAGCCGCGGGCCGACGTCGAAGCCATCGCTTCGATCAACAAAACGGTCGCTCGCTACCTGCAACAGTTTCCCGCGTTCAAATTCGGTGCGTCGATGGCGTCCTTCGAGCGACTCGCGGATGCGATCATGCAGACCACTCCGAAGGCTCTCGGGACTGATTTCGGCGTTCCGATCTTCTTTTTCCAAGGCACGGACGACTTTGTCGCGCCGGCTCCACTGACGAAAACCTATCTCGAGCAGCTCGACGCTCCCGCGAAGACGCTGGTCGAGCTCGATGCCGGCCACTTCGCCTGGATCAATCAGCCCGAGACATTCCTGAAGAATCTCGTGTCGCGAGTCAGGCCGCTCGCGGTGTAGCGCGATTGGGCACGACGAAGAGCATCTGCGTGTACTGCGCGTCGAGCAGCGCGTGCGACGCCGAGTATCACGATGTCGCGCGGCGCCTGGGCGGCCTGCTCGCCGACCGCGGCTTCTCGATCATCTACGGCGGCGGCGCGGTCGGCTCGATGGGCGCGCTCGCGGACGGCGCGGTCGCGCGCGGCGGTAGGGTCGTCGGCGTGCTGCCGAAGTTCATGGCCGACCTCGAGTGGGGACACCCAGGCCTCGCGGAGCTCCGCGTCGTCGAGGACATGCGCGTGCGCAAGCACATGATGCTCAGCGAGAGCGACGGCGTGGTCGCGCTGCCCGGCGGCTCGGGCACGCTCGAGGAGCTGCTCGAGGCGCTCACGCTCAAGCGCCTCGGGCTCTACACGCATCCGATCGTGCTCGTGAACACGCGCAACTACTTCGAGCCTCTGGTCCGCCTCTTCGAGCACGCGGTCGCGGAGCGCTTCATGGACCCTCGGCACCTCGACATGTGGCAGGTCGTCGACTCGCCCGAGAACGTCCCGGCCGCGCTCGAGCATGCGCCGCCGTGGTCGGCGGCCGCGCGCGAATTTGCGGCTGTTTAGCAAGAAGTCTTGGTCCCGGGTCGACGCGTCGCTTAGGGGCTCGGCGACGACGGCTGGCCGCGGCGCCAAAGAAGCGCGGCATAGAGCAGGTTCGCGACGCCGACCGCCGACGGGACGAATCCGTACAGGGCCATACCCTCGTCGATGAACTCGTAGGTCCCGAAGTAGAGGACGATACCGACGAGAATCAGCGCGACCCCGCTGCGAATCGAGCGCGCGGCATTCGGAATATCCGCCTCGCCGAGCAAATCGGCGGGGATCTCGGGGAGCGGCAGCCCTTTCTCGAGCGCCGACATGCGCTCGTCGTGCAGCTGCTTGAGCAGCAGCTCCCTGCGGCGGTGGGTCGTCCAGACGGTGAACATGCTGGCGCCCACACCGAACACGATCGCAACGATTACGGCCAACCAGACCATTGCGTCTTCCATCAGGTGCTCCTCGATCCCCTGTCGGTGCCGACGGTTGATACTCACGGGCCGCCCTACCGGTTGCAACCGACCCAGGGGCTCGCGGAGTATCAAGCGAGTGGACGCGACGGTGAGCTCGGGGACCGGCGGGCAGAGCGCGGCGCGCGACGCCGACCTCCTCGAGGCACATCGACGCCGCGACTATTCGGCCGTGCTCGACGGCTTGATGCAACGCTACCGGCAAAAAGTGGTGAACCTGTCGCTCTCGATCGTGCGTGAGCCGGCGCTCGCGCAGGACATGGCACAGCTCGCGTTCGTAAAGTTGTGGCGCGCCTTGCCGCAGTTCGACGGACGCGCCGCGCTCTCGACCTGGCTGTACATCATCGCCCGCAATACGTGTCTATCGGAGCTGCGCGGCCGCGGCAAGTTCGTGTCTCTCGACGCGCCCGGAGTCGACGCCGTCATCGACGATGTCGCGGAGCATGAATCCATCGGTGCCGCGGAGGCGGAATACGATGTCGCGCAACTGTTGGACGAGCTCGCCGAGCCCTACCGTCGCGTTGTCGTGCTGTTCTACCTCGAGCAGCGCAGTTGCGACAGCGTCGCCCAGCTGCTAGGAATTCCGGAAGGCACGGTCAAGTCGTTGCTGCACCGTGCTCGAAAGCAGTTGGCCGCGGCAGCAAACGCGCTCGATGCGCCGCGTCACCGCGGGCGAGGAGCTCCGAATGCGACCTGAAGACCGGCTTGCCGAGATTCGCGCCTCTCGCGATCCGAAGTGGCCCGTGCAGCACCCGGCCCTCGATGAGGCGCTGACCGCGGCCATACACGCTCCGGTCGCGGACACCGGGTTCGATCGAACAGTGTGGCAGCGCATTCGCGCCGAGGAAGATCTGCGTGTTGCGACGGCGGCGACGCCGATGCGGTTTGGGATGCCGTTGTGGCTCGTCAGCCTCAACGTCGCCGCTGTCACCATCGCGGCTGTCACCATCGGGCTGGCGCTAGGCGGCGCGGGCCCGACATCCGTCGCAAAGTCGGTCAACGCCGCGTTCGCTCTGTCCGAACACACGCTGCCTTCCGCGCGCCTGTTCGCCGTCGTCGTGACATCCACGGCGCTGTGGCTCTCTCTGCGGCAGACGCCGTTCGCGCGCGCCGTCGCGCGCGCGTGCCTCTAGAGCACGACCCCTGACCGCGGCTCGCCGCAAACCGACTGCGCGCGCGGGGCGAAGACCTTCTCGGTTAGCGGTAGCCGTCGAGCCCGAGCTCGTGCTGGAACGCGTCGCCGACGTCGCAGTAGCGCAGTTTCGACGCGGACGACGAACGCCACTCGAAGTAGTAGAGCGGCCGTCCGACCTGGCCGGACGCGTTGTGCTCTAGCGCGTAGCGATCGAACGTCACGGGTCTCGCGTCGACGTAGCTGGCGCCGAATTCGCGAGTCGCGACGATCAGGTAGGTGCCCTCGTTTCCGCGTACGAGCCGGAAGTCGTGCAGCAGGCAATCGGCTCCGCCGCCGACGGTGAGCTCGAGCTTCTCTCGGTCATCCTTGAAGATCGGCAGAATCGACAAGCGCGCGCCGTCGGCCTCCGGCGGCGCGTCGACGTAGAACGAGACGACGTCGAAGCCGTGCGCGTTACCGTTCTCTCGTCGGCTCAAGACCACCGTGCCGGCGACGGCGCCGGCCATGCGCTCGAGCCTCGTGATGCCGTTCGCGAGCTTGAGCACGGACTCGGATGGATCGGCCGCCGCCGCCAACGCGGTCGTCACCGAGACGATGAGCAACGTGAACCGCATGCCTCAATCGGACTCGAACACCGGCTCAAAGTTCTTCGCTCGCACGCGGGCGCCCGGGAACTTGCGGGCCGCGCCCGAGCACGCGCCGTCGCGGCCGCGTTCAACTATGGCCGTGACGCGCCGATCGACGCTGTCGTAAGCAACCGCGCTACCGCGCGCGCGCGAACCAGACGCGGAACACGACGCCGGTTCCGTCCGGCAGATCCTCGGCTTCCGCCCGCCCGCCGTGGAATTTCGCGATCAGTGCGACGATGTGCAGGCCGAGCCCGAGATGCGGCTTGCCGTCGCGTTGCTCGCGGATCGACACGAGCGAGTCGAAGATGCGGCCGCGCATCGTCGCGGGCAGCGGCGGCCCGCGGTTCGTCACGCCGAGCACGAGCTCGCGACCCACGTCGTCGAGCGCCACGTCGATCCGGCTGCCGGCCGCGCTGAAGCCCACCGCGTTGTCGACGAGCTTGTCGAGCAGCTGCGCGACGAGCTCGCCCGAGCCGACGACGCGCGCGTCGGCCGCCGCGCCGCGGTACGCGATCTCGCGCTCGGGATAGACGTCGCGATACGCGGCGCAGCAGGCCGCCACGACCGCCGCGAGGTCGAACGGCTCCGCGCGCGTCTCGCCGATCGCCTGCTCGAGCTGCGCGGCCTCGCTCATCGCGACGAGGATCGCGTCGAGCCGCTCCGCGCCCTGGCGCAGGCGCCCAAGGTACTCGTCGGCCGCGGCCGTCTGCCGCTCGTGCTCGAGGTTGTCGAGCGACGTCGTGACGACTGCGAGCGGCGTGCGGAGCTCGTGCGAGAGCTTGCCCGAGAGCGTGCGCAGATACTCCGTGTGCTCGCGCAAGCGCGCGAGCAGATGCGCGAAGCTGCGCGCGAGATCCCCGAGCTCGTCGCGTGCGCCCTCGCCCGGCATCCCGACGCGGATCTCGCCGCGCGGACCGAGCGCGGTCTCGGCCGCGTTCGCCAGCCGGCGCACGCGCAGCGACAACCACGCCGCATAGCCGAGCAGTCCGAGCGCGACGAGGACGCTCGCGAGCACGGTGAGCGACATGAGCCGCACGAGCGCGTCGTTCGTGAGCGTGAGGATCGGATCGCTCGCACGCTCGAGCAGCACCGCGCCGATCGGCCCGCGCGGCCCCGCGATCGGCACAGCCGCCGCGACGATCGCATCCTGCCCCTGCGCGCGTCCGTACCACGCGGTCGCGCCGTCGCCCCCGAGCGCGCGGCGCAGCGGCGCGGCCGCGATCCGGCCGGCCGGCTGCTCGGTCGGATACGGCGTCTCGGTGTGCCGCAGCGCGAGCCGGAAGAGATCCGCGAGCAGGCTCTCGCGCTCGGGCTCCGCCGCCGGCTCGGCGACGCGGCCCGCGTCGGCGAGCACCCAACCGTCGGCGTCGAGCACGCGGAAGCGGCCGCCCGCGCGGCCGAACGGCGCGAGCAGCGCGCCGAGCTCGGGGCGTTGATAAATGAATGCGCCGGGCGCGCGCGTCGCGTCGTCCCACGTCGCCGCGAGCGTCACCGAGTAGTCGCTTCCCGCGCGGTCGACGTCGATCACTCCAACGCCCAAATGCGCGCCGACGAGCGCGAGCGGAATCCTGACCTCGACCGCGTACCCGTCGGCGGTCTCCTGCCAGGCGCCGACCACGCGTTCGTCGTAACTCTCGGTCGGCTCGAAGCGCGTAGGAAGCGTCTCCTGCGCGCGGAACGCGCCCGGCGCGCTCGTCACGAGCAGCAGCCAGCGCACGGCGCCCGGCGTTGGCTCCGTCGCGAGCACGAGGCGGTCCCCGTACGGAAGTTGACCGGGCTGACGGCGATAGACGAGATCGCGGTCACGGACCGCGACGAAGAGATACGCGAACCGGCCGCGCACGCCGGCCCAAACGCGCTGCCCGCCGGGCAACACGACCGCGGCTTCGTCCGCGACGCTCCAATCGTCGCGCACGCCGTCGACGCTCGGCTCTTCCGCGAGCGGCGCCGCGTAAATCGTCGTGCCGCGCGCGACCACGTCGGCGGCTGCGTCCGATCCCGAGCTCGCGCACGGCACGGAGCCACAGAGCGGCGCGCCCTGCTCCTCGAGCGCCGCGGCGACCGTCGTCGCGCTCGCGAGCAGCGACTGCTCGAGCCCGCCGCGCAGCGCGGCCTCCATCTCCTCGACGTAACGGATCGCGGTCCACGGCAGGACCAGCGTGAGCAGTCCGAAGACGAGCAGCTGGACGCGCAGGGACACGTGTGTGCCGCGCGGCTCGCGCCTACTCGCTCACTTTGCTCAGCGTGAGCACGCCTTGCGCCTCGATCGGCGTCGTCCGCATGCCGCGCGACGCCGTGATGTTGCCGTAGAGCTCGTAGTCGAGCTTGTCGCCGGGACCCGATGCCGCGCGCAGCTCCGAGTAGGACGGCAGCGAGTCGCCCGGCACGTCGATCGTGACCGTCGTGCGATCGAGCGCCTCGATCTTCATCGCGCTGGTCGAGTGGCCCGTCAGCAATCCCTGGCCGGGGATCCGCAGCGTGAAGCGGATCTCGCCGATGAACAGCGGCTCGGTGTTCTGGTTGTCGACGAGCAAACCGACGCGGTAGCGCTGCGCCGATGCCGACGCGGCCGGGAGCGCCGCGAGCAATGCGACCGAGATGCGCGGCGGCACGATTTGTTTCTTCGCGGCCGCCGCGCCGAACGAGACGGCGAGCGAGCCGCAGAGAGCGGCGAGCGCGAGGCGGCGACCGACGTTCACGACAGTCATTGCGATCTCCGTTGACCTCGGGTGCGCGACGAGGGCGCTTGCATTGTAAGGCGCCGCGCGCGCGAAAACACGAACGCGACCGGCGTCCGGCTTATACTGCTCCCTCTTCCTTGCGCGGATGGAGCGGTGCGATGAACGGACAAGGAATACGTCGCGTGTGCGTGGTCGGCGGAATCCGGATTCCATTTTGCCGCGCGCACACGGCCTACGCGCATGCGTCGAATCAGAACATGATGACGGCCGTGCTCCGCGCGCTCGTCGCGCGCTACGGGCTCGCGGGGCAGAAGCTCGGCGACGTGTCGCTCGGCGCCGTGATCAAGCACTCGCGCGACTTCAACCTCGCGCGCGAGTCGACCCTGTCCTCCGGACTCGCGCCCGAGACGCCCGCGTTCGACGTCCAGCGCGCGTGCGGCACGAGCCTGACCGCCGCGATCCTGATCGGCAGCAAGGTCGCGACGGGCCTCATCGACTCCGGCATCGCGGGCGGCACCGACACGATCAGCGACGTGCCGATCGTCTACCCCGACGCGTATCGCACGCTGCTGCTCGACAGCGCGCGCGGCCGGACGCTCGGCGCGCGGCTCAAGCCGTGGCTGCGGCTTCGGCCGTCGCACTTCAAGCCCGTTCTGCCGGACGTGATCGAGCCGCGCACGCACCTGTCGATGGGCGAGAGCATGGAGATCACCGCGAAGGAATGGCACATCTCGCGCCAGGACCAGGACGAGCTCGCTCTCGCGAGCCACCGCAACGCCGCGAAAGCGTACGCGGACGGCTTCTACGACGACCTGCTCGTCGAGTTCCTCGGAGTCAAGCGGGACAACAACGTACGCTCCGATACGAGCCTCGAAAAGCTCGCGCACCTCAAGCCCGTGTTCGACAGCAGCGCCGCAGGCACGCTCACCGCCGGCAACAGCACGCCGCTCACGGACGGCGCGTCGGGCGTGCTGATCTGCTCGGAGGATTGGGCGAGGGAGCGCTCGCTGCCGGTGAGCGCGTTTCTCACGTACGCGCGCGAGGCCGCGGTGAACTTCGTCGGCGGCGAGGGCTTGCTCATGGCGCCTGCGTACGCGGTGTCCGAGATGCTCGCGATCGCGAAGCTCTCGCTCCAGGACTTCGACTTCTACGAGATCCACGAGGCGTTCGCGGCGCAGGCGCTCGCGACGCTCAAGGCGTGGGAGTCGGAGAAGTTCTGTCGCGAGCGGCTCGGACGCGACAAGGCGCTCGGCTCGATCGACCGCGCGAAGCTCAACATCAAGGGCGGCAGCGTGGCGGTGGGCCACCCGTTCGCCGCGACAGGCACGCGGCTCGTCGCCACGCTCGCGAAGCTGCTGAAGCAAAAGGGCCGCGGGCGGGGCCTGATCTCCGTGTGCACGGCCGGCGGTATGGGCGTGACGGCGATCCTCGAGGCCGCGTGAGCTCGCGCTAACGCGCGGCGGCTCCCTCGAGCCGCGTCTCCGTGCTCTCGCCCGCGCGGCTCAGATACCGCTCGTCCCCGCGCCGCCGGCGCAGCGACCGCGGTCACGCCGCGCGGCCGAAAGACGAGGTGACCCGGCACCGGTGAGCCCCAGGCCCGCGCGGCGGCGCCGGCCGGAGCGACCTCGATGAACGGGTTCGGCGCGTCGCTCGCGGCGTGGGGGTACGCCGGCGAGCCTCCCGCGGTGCAGCCCGCCGCCGCGAGCATCAACGCGAGCACGAGGGGGGGTCGTCGTGACGTGTTCGAACGCGTTCTCGAGGTCCTTTGAGAACATAACCGGATCCTTGGCATCTAACCGAGCGCCCGATCGAGGGCTCAGTTTCGTCAGGACGCCTTACAAAGTCCTTTCGCAATGACACAAATACTCGTGGTCGAGGATGATCCCGACCTGCGCGTGACTCTGCGGCAGGCGTTGACCGCGGCCGGCTACCAAGTCGAAACCGTCGCGGACGGGCAAGCGGCGATCGCGGCCGTCGCGGCGCGCGCGCACACGTTGATGGTGCTCGACCTCGGCTTACCGCAACTCGACGGGCTCGACGTCCTGCGTCGCGTGCGCGCGAGCGACAACGCGTTGCTGGTGCTCGTGCTCACCGCGCGCGACGGTCTCGACGACCGCGTGCTCGGCCTGCGGCTCGGCGCCGACGACTACCTCGTGAAGCCGTTCGCGCTCGAGGAGCTCGAGGCGCGCGTCGCCGCGCTGATCCGGCGCGCGACCGGCGGGCAGCAGCCGCTGATCAACGGCCCGCTGCGCGTTTTTCCCGGCCAGCTCGCGAGGCTGCGCGGCGCGCCGTTCGCGCTCCCGAAGCGCGAGCTCAATGTGCTCGCCGCGCTGATGCAGCGGCCGGGGCACGTCGTGCAGAAAGCGCGCCTCGGCCGAGAGCTCGGCGATCGCAACGGCGGCGTCGGCGACAACGCGGTCGAGGTCTACGTGCATCGCCTGCGTCGCAAGCTCGAGCGCGAGGGCTTCGTGATTCGTACGGTGCACGGCGTCGGCTACGTGCTGGAGCCGTTCGGTGCGAACTGACCCGTTCGCGCGAATGTCGATCCGGCAACGGCTCCTGTTGCTGCTGCTGCCCGCGCTCGCCGCGTTGCTCGGGCTCTGGGCTTGGAGCGCGTATCGCAGCGTGCTGCGCTTCGCCGACGTCGCGTACGACCGCGCGTTGTACGACACCGCGCGCACGCTCGCGACACAGGTCAAGGGGCAGGACGGCAAGATAATCCTCGACCTCTCCGAGGACGAGCGCGAGATGCTCGAGGTCGACAGTCAGGACAACGTCTACTTCGAGGTGTTCGCGGCCGACGGCGCGCGCCTCGGCGGCACGGCGGAGCTGCCGGCGCCCGACCGGAAGGCCGTGCCCGGCGACTTCGGCTATCTCTACGACGGCACGTTCGGCCACGAGTCGTTGCGGCTCGTCCAATACGTGCCGTCGAGCTCCGAGCCGTTCCAATTCGTGGTCCGGATCGGCGAGACGCGGCGCAAGCGCAATCGACTCGCGACCGAGGCGACGCTCGCGATGGTGCCCGTGCAGATCGCGTTCATCGGCACGAGCGTGCTGCTCGTCTGGCTCGGGATAGGCTGGGGGCTCCGGCCGCTCGAGGCGCTGCGCTCGGCGATCGCGCGCCGCGACCACGCCGACCTCGAGCCGCTGTCGCTGCGCGGCTTGCCGCTCGAGCTCCGCGCCCAGGCCGACGCGATCAACTCGCTCATCGCGCGGCTGCGCGTCGTGCTCGACGGCGAGCGCCGCTTCCTCGCCGACGCGACGCATCAGCTCAGGACGCCGCTCACCGTGCTCCGCACCCAGACCGAGCTCGCGCTGCGCGCGCAGGACGTCGATTCGCTCAAGGCCGGAGTCCGGCGCATGGCCGGCGTGTGCGAGCGTCTCACCCGGCTCGCGAACCAGCTGCTCAACCTGAGCCGCGCCGAGGCGGGCCTCGCCGGCCTCGGCGGCACGGGCTGCCTCGACCTCGTGCACGTGCTCGAGGAGGTGCTCGCACGCCACGAGCCCGCGGCGCACTCGAAGCAGCAGACGCTCGAGCTGCACACGGACGGCGCGCCGCTTACGTTGCGCGGCGACCGGCTCATGCTCGAGGAGATGGTCGCGAACCTCGTCGACAACGCGGTCCGCTACGCACCGCCGCGCGCGCGGATCGCCGTCGAGGCCAAGGCCGCGGGCGCGGCGGTGCGGCTCGCGGTGCGCGACGACGGGCCCGGCTTGTCCGAGCTCGAGCGCCGGCGCGTGCTCGACCGCTTCTACCGCGGCGCGGGCGTCACCGAGCCCGGCAGCGGCCTCGGCCTCGCGATCGTCCGCGAGATCGTGCGCGCGCACGACGGCCGGTTCACCCTGAGCCCGGCGCGCGCGGACGGCGGCGGCCTGCTCGCGGTCATCGACCTGCCTGCGCTTCGCGAGCGCGACGCAGGCGCGCTCAGCGGGCCAACCACAGCGAGTACGACACTGTGAACGGCAGCGCGACCGCGGCGAGCAGCGTCGAGACGAGCACGATGCCCGCGACGTCGTCCGCGTCGCGCTCGTAGCGGGCCGCGAATAGATAGCTGAACACCGCGGCCGGCATCGAGCCCTGGAGCACGAGCACGCCCTGCGCGACGCCGTGGATCCCGAGCGCCGTGCTCACGCCGACCGCGACGCCGAACGCGATCAGGAGCCGCGCCGAGCCGAGCCCGAACGCCCGTTTCAGGTTGTGCGCGCGCAGGCCGCCGACGGTGTGGCCGAGCGCGAGCAGCATCAGCGGGATCATGAGCCCGCCGAGCAGGCGCAGCGTCTGGTCGAGCCATTCGGGCATCGCCAGGCCCGAGAGCTTGATCGCGAGGCCGCCGAGAGCTGCGTAGATCACCGGCGTCGTGAGCAGCGTGCGTGCGAACGACGCGCGCGCCTGGAGCAGCGGCACGAGCGTGAATTGGCCGACGGAGTTCGTGACGTAGAGCGCGACGCCGAGCGCGAGGCCTTGCTCGCCGAACGCGAAGAGACACAAGGGCAACCCGAGGTTGCCGACGTTGCCGATCGTGAGCGCGGGCAGGTAAGAGCGGATCGGCAGCCGCAGCATCTTGAGCAGCGCGAACGCGACGAGCGCGGTCGCGAGCAGGATCGCGGCTGCGGCGCCGACCATCGCGAAGAAGTCCGGGAGCGGCAGCGCGAGCCGCGACAAGCTCTCGAGCACGAGGCACGGCCCCGCGACGTTCATGATCAGCCGCGTGACGAACGGCAGATCGAACGCGACGCCGGTCCGCCGCCACGCGTAACCGAGCGCGGCGATCGTGAACACGGGCAGCAGGACGGCGGCGACTTCGGCGATCAACGACTCACGAGCTCGGTTCGCGCGGCGACGCGCGCGGCGAAAGTCTGCCAGAATTGCGCTCGGGGTCCCATCGAGAGCGCGAGATGCTCGGCCAGTTCCTCGAGTTGTCGCTCGCGGCAGAGCCGCTCGCACCGTCGTACGAGTTCTACCGCTCGCTCGGTTTCAAGCCCGTCGAGGTGGGCGACCTGCTCAAGGACCCGTACGTCGCACTGTCCGACGGCGGCGTTGCGATCGGGCTGCATGCGCGGCCCCAACCGGGGCCGCTGCTGACGTTCGTGCGGCCGCAGGTCCGTGACTACGCGCGCGCGCTGCGCCGGCACGGGATCAGTCTCGAGCACGCGGCGCTCGCCGACGAAGAGTTCAACCACGTGCGGTTCTCCGACCCGAGCGGCCAGCAAATCGCCCTGCTCGAGGCACGGACCTTCCCGCCGGACGACTGGAACGCGCACAACGTGCGCGCGTGCGGCGAGTTCCTCGAGTACAGCGTGCCGACGCACTCGCTCGAGCGTTCGGGCGCGTTCTGGGCGTCCCTCGGGTTCGCGGTGGTCGCGAGCGGCGAGTCGCCGCATCCGTGGCAGCGGCTCGCGGGCCGCGGGCTCGTGCTCGGCCTGCACGCAGCGGGCTTCAAGCCGGGCCTGACGTTTCAGTCGGAGCAGCTCGATGCGCGGCTCGAGTATCTGCGCGCGCAGCGCGTCGACACGCGGCCCGGCGCGCCGATGGCCGAGCGCGGGCGCGAGTCGGCGACGCTGCCGTGCCCGGGCGGCTCCGCGATTTACCTAGTCGAAAGGCGCGTGCTGACGCGCGACGGTTGAAACGCGCGCGGGAAACGCGCGACGGTCGAAGCGGGCTAGCGATGCGCGCGCGCGGCGCGCTCCGTGCGACGCTCGCCGCTCGCTTCGGCGAGCGCGTCGCGCAGTCGCGCGTGCAGAGGGCTCGTGCGCGGGAAGTGCGTGAGCAGGTACTCCATCTGGTCCGCGAGCACCTTGCGGCCCTTTAGATAGATGTACTCGGCGTAGGTCGGCGTGAACGGCACGGCGACGAGCTGCACGCGCGCTTCTTCCGGCGTGCGGCCGCCCTTGTGGTTGTTGCAGCGCCTGCACGCGGTCACGACGTTCGTCCACGCGTCGCGTCCGCCGCGGCTGATCGGCGTGATGTGATCGCGCGTGAGCTCGCTCGTGCGGAAATGCAGGCCGCAGTACATGCAGAGGTTCGCGTCGCGCTTGAACAGCGTGCGGTTGTTGAGCGGCGGCGTGTAGCGCTCGCGGTTGCGCTCGAGCGTCCGCGTGTCGCCCTCGGTCGCGATGATCGAGTTCACCTCGATGATGCTGCGCGCGCCGGACTTCGCGCAGTAGCCGCCGCGAATCCGGTACAGAGTCGAGCCGCACGAGTACGCGACTTGACCGCTGTGATAGAGCGTGGCGGCGACGCGGTAGTCGATCCACTCGAGTGGCATGCCCGCGACATCGGTGCGCAAGACTTCTTGGCTGAGTGCGTACTGCAGTTGCATGAGGACACCAGCGCCTCGAAACCGCCCAAGTTTCTCCGAGACCGTCCCAATATTCAATGGCCTGGGTTGCACCTTTGTGTCATGATCCCGCGCGCAAAATCCTGAGGTCCTCCGCCACTTCGTCGTCCTCCCGCCACAAACTCCCGAGTACTGCAAGCAACGGAGCCCGTAATGCCGGTCACGGTCGGTGTGCTCAAGGAGACCTCGGCGCACGAAGCGCGAGTGGCCTTGACGCCGGACGTTGCAGCGAAGCTCGTCGAGCTCAAAGCGGACGTGCGGATGGAGCCCGGCGCGGGCGAGCGCAGCCACTTCGGCGACGCGCTCTATCGCGGCGTGAATTTCCAATCGGCCGCCCGCGACGTGCTCGCCGCGGCGCGCGTGCTTTTGAAGGTTCAACCGCCGACGCTCGCCGAGGTCGACGGGCTGTCCGCCGGCGCCGTCGTCGTCGGCTTCATGCAGCCGCACACGAATCTCGACGTCGTGCGACGACTACGCGACCGCAAGATCACGAGCTTCTCGGTCGAGCTGATCCCGCGGATCTCGCGCGCGCAGTCGATGGACGCGCTGTCGTCGCAGGCGGCCGTCGCGGGCTACAAGGCCGCGCTGCTCGCCGCGAACGCGCTCGACAAGTTCCTGCCGATGCTCACGACCGCGGCCGGCACGATCCGGCCCGCGCAGGTGCTCGTGATCGGCGCCGGCGTCGCGGGCCTGCAAGCGATCGCGACGTCGCGCAGGCTCGGCGCGATCGTCGAGGCGTACGACGTGCGTGCCGCGACGAAGGAGCAATGCCAGTCGCTCGGCGCGAAGTTCGTCGACACGGGCGTCGCGGCCGAGGGCACGGGCGGCTACGCGCGCGAGCTCACGGCCGAGGAGAAGGCGAAGCAGCAGGCCGTGCTCGATCAGCACATCGCGAAGGCCGACGCCGTGATCACGACGGCCGCGATTCCGGGCCGCGCCGCGCCGCGAATCGTCTCGAGGGCCGCGGTCGCCGCGATGGGCTCGGGCTCGGTGATCGTCGATCTCGCGGCCGAGAGCGGCGGCAACTGCGAGCTCACGGTCGCGGGCGAGACCGTCGTCACGCCGAACGGCGTGAAGATCTTGGGGCCGCGCAACTTGCCGTCCGATCTCGCGCGGCATGCGAGCCAGATGTACGCGCGCAATCTCCTGAATTTCCTCCAGCCCGCGATCAAGAACGGCGAGCTAGCGATCGACTGGCAGGACGAGGTGTTCGCGCAGTCCGTGCTCACGCACGACGGCGAGGTCAAGCACGCGCCGACCGCGAAGCTGCTCGGGGGGTCCACATGATCGACGGCTTCATCGCGCTCTACATCTTCATGCTAGCGGCGTTCACGGGTTACGAGGTGATCTCCCGCGTGCCCGTGATCCTGCACACGCCGCTGATGTCGGGATCGAACTTCGTGCACGGCATCGTGCTCGTCGGCGCGATGGTCGCGATGGGTCGCGCGAACACACCGCTCGAGATCGCGATCGCGTTCTTGGGCGTCGTGCTCGCGGCCGGCAATGCCGTCGGCGGCTACGTCGTGACGGAGCGCATGCTCGAGATGTTCAAGAGCAGCAAGGCGCAGCCGAAGGCCAAGCACTGATGCCGATCGGGGCCGAAGACCTGATCCAGGCCAGCTATTTCGTAGCGGCCGCGCTCTTCATCCTCGGGCTGAAACGCATGAGCTCGCCCGTCACGGCGCGCGGCGGCATCGTTTGGGCCGGCGTCGGCATGCTCGTCGCGACGTTGATCACGTTCCTCTGGCCCGGCATGCACAACTACCTGCTGATGACCGTCGCGATCGCGGTCGGCAGCATCGTCGCGTGGGTCTCGGGCAAGCGCGTCGCGATGACCGACATGCCGCAGATGATCGCGCTCTACAACGGGATGGGCGGCGGTGCGGCCGGCGCGATCGCGGCCGTCGAGCTGTTCGCGGGCGAGGCGCACGGCGTCGCGCAGCTCACGCTCGGCGTGCTCGGCGGGATCATCGGCGCGGTGTCGTTCGCGGGCAGCCTGATCGCGTTCGGCAAGCTCCAGGGTCTCATCAAGCGCAGCGTCCGGTTCCGCGGCCAGAACTACGTGAATCTCGTGATCCTCGTGATCACGGTGCTCGTCGGCGCGATGATCGTCTTGCACCGCGGCGAGAACATGGCTTCGCACGTGACCATTCTGTTCGTGCTCGCGCTCGTGCTTGGGCTAACGATGAC
>Ga0307497_10000073_pt1 | contig 19656 bp, 19 predicted proteins | sample 10_S_MG_FD_201366 | JGI IMG/M metagenome (GOLD analysis project Ga0307497, IMG submission 201366) | Soil microbial communities from Populus trichocarpa stands in riparian zone in the Pacific Northwest, United States - 10_S | ecosystem: Environmental > Terrestrial > Soil > Riparian zone > Trees...
GTGGCTCAGGAAATTCAGGAAGGCGCCCGAGAGCCGCGAGGAGCGCGCCAAACAGATGCGGTTCCTCCAGTCCCGCGGGTTTTCCTTCGACGCGATCCGCGCCGTCATCCGGGGCGCCGACGAGGACTGAATTCGCCTAGAATCCGGCGCCATGGATTGATCGGAAGGCTCGCCACCATGGCGCCGGAGCGCCGCGACGAGATCGTGTCGCTGGGATGGAAGACCATCGTTTCCGGGACGCTCGCAACATGCGTCGCAGGCTCGGTGGTGGGCATGCTCTACTAGCCTCAGGCGAGCAGGGTTGCGATCTTCGTCCAGTCGTTGGGGTAGAGGGCGAGCATTCCCGCCTTGTCGGCGTCGAGGACCGAGTAGTCGAGGGCCAGGTACTCGCGCACGATGTCCTCGTAGCGCTCCGAAAGCACTGTCGATCCCCGGTCGAGACGACGCACGACCGCGAGGCCGGTCGGCCCCGTCGCGATGACGTTCAGGCTCAGATCGGGACGATGCTTCCTCAAGATGAGGACGAGCCGCCAGATGTCGCCGCTCCAGAACCCAGTGTGCTGCTCTCGCTCCGCGCTCAGGCGCGTCACCGGGTAGACGTCGTGGATCAGGATCGTGGATCGCGGAGCGCAATGCCTCTCGATGTTGATGAAGTCGCGCAAGGCAAACTCGAACTGGTGCATGCCGTCGATGAAGGCGAGGTCGATGGGCAATCCGCCTAGATCGCCGGCGACATCGTGGGCCGCGAAGTAGTCGTCGCTCTTCATGGCACGGATCGAGACGTACGGACCCAGGGGCTTTGCGATCCGCGGCGCGGGATCGACGCCGATCGCGCGCGTCCCGGGCAGGGCGAGGGCGATCGACGCGCCGTCCGCCACGCCGATCTCCACGTAGGTGCGCGGGCGCAGGTGAGCGTGGATCGCAGCGAGCAGATCGAGGTACGGCGGACCGGAAAAGGTGAGCGTCGATAGGAGACCGATGGCGAAGTTCAGCTCGGGGGCGAGCGACAGCGCCGTCTCGACGCAGCGGCGCGCGGCGCCGAGATCGCCAAGCTGCCAGTTCGCGACGGCCGCATCGAAATGGTACTGGGCTCCCGCCGGGGCGCACCGGCACGCGGCCTCGAACTCCTGCAGCGCTTCGCGCAAGCGACCGGCGCGAAACGCGATGCCCCCGATGTAATGATGCGCATCGGCGTTGCGCGGATCAGCCTGCAGTGCGTGCGCGAAATGCGCGGTGGCTGCGGCGTGGTCGCCGCGCTCGAACGCGGCCACGCCCGCGGCGAAAGCGGATTGAGCGGCTTGCGGGTCCTGGTCCATGAGACTGCGAAGCTTAGCTCACCGTTGCGCTGGCCGTTTCCCTCGCGGCTGACGGTCGTTGCGCGAACCCGGGAATCGGGCGAAAATCAGCCGCTTCAGGGAGTTGCAGCGTTCTCATGAAATCCAGCGAAATCCGGGCGAAGTTCCTGAAGTTCTTCGAGGATCGCGGCCACACGGTCGTCGCCTCGAGTCCGCTCGTCCCGGCGAACGACCCGACGCTCCTTTTCACCAATTCGGGAATGGTGCAGTTCAAGGACGTTTTCCTCGGCAGGGAGACGAGGGCCTACAAGCGCGCCACCACCTCGCAGCGCTGTCTGCGCGCCGGGGGCAAGCACAACGACCTGGAGAACGTAGGCTACACCGCGCGCCACCACACCTTCTTCGAGATGCTCGGCAATTTCTCCTTCGGCGACTACTTCAAGCGCGACGCGGTCCGCTTTGCCTGGGACCTGCTCACGAAGGTGTACAAGCTGCCCCCCGAGAAGCTGTGGACCACGGTCTATCACGAGGACAACGAGGCCTACGATCTCTGGACGAAGGAGATCGGCGTGCCGAAGGAGCGCTGCGTGCGCATCGGCGACAATCCGGGCGGGTCGCAGTACCAGAGCGACAACTTCTGGCAGATGGCCGACACGGGACCCTGCGGTCCGTGCAGCGAGATCTTCTACGACCACGGGCCCGGGATTGCCGGCGGCCCCCCGGGGTCGAGCGAGGGCGACGGCGATCGCTACATCGAGATTTGGAATCTCGTGTTCATGCAGTTCAACCGCGATGACAAGGGCGCGATGACGCCGCTCCCCAAGCCCTGCGTGGATACGGGCATGGGCTTGGAGCGCATCGCGGCGGTGCTGCAGGGGGTGCACTCGAACTACGAGATCGACCTGTTCCGCGATCTGATCCGCGCCGCTGCGCGCGAGACCGGCACGAAGGATCTCTCGAACAACTCGCTCAAGGTCATCGCCGACCATATCCGCGCCTGCGCCTTCCTCGTGGTCGACGGTGTCATTCCCGGGAACGAGGGCAGGGGCTACGTGCTCCGCCGCATCATCCGGCGGGCTATCCGCCACGGCTACAAGCTCGGCCGCAAGGAGCCGTTCTTCCATCGCCTGGTCGCTGAACTGGCGGCCGGGATGGGCGAGGCGTATCCCGAGCTGCCGAAAGCGCAGGAGCGCGTCATGCAGGTTCTCAGGGCGGAGGAAGAGCGCTTCGCCGAGACCCTCGAGAACGGCATGAAAGTGCTCGAAGCCGCGCTGCACCGCGAGGACCGCATGCTCGACGGCGAAACCGTGTTCCAGCTCTACGACACATTCGGATTTCCCGTCGACCTCACCGCCGACATGGCCCGCGAGCGCGGCATCATGATCGACCACGCGGGCTTCGAGGCCGCGATGGAGCGCCAGCGCGAGCGCGCCCGCGCCGCGGGCAAGTTCAAGATGGAAGCGGGCGTCGAGTACTCGGGCCGGACGACCGAATTCCGCGGCTACGACAGTCTCCAGGTCGACGACGCCAAGGTCGCCGCGATCTACAAGGAAGGGATTTCGGTCCCGGCGATTGCAAAGGGAGACGCCGCGATCGTGGTGCTCGACAAGACCCCCTTCTACGCGGAGTCCGGTGGTCAAGTGGGGGATGCTGGCGAGCTGGTGGCTGCAAGCGGCACGTTCTCGGTATCCGATACGCAGAAGATCCAGGCCGAGGTTTTCGGCCACCACGGCGAGCTGGTCGCCGGACGGCTTGCGGTGGGAGACAAGGTCAAGGCTCGCGTCGCCGAGGAGCGACGCAGGCGCACGATGCGAAACCATTCGGTGACGCATTTGATGCACAGGGCATTGCGTGAAGTCCTGGGGCCGCACGTGCAGCAGAAGGGCTCGCTCGTCGATGCCGACAAGACGCGCTTCGATTTCTCGCACGACAAGCCCTTGACCGGGGACGAGATTCGCGACGTGGAGCTCCGGGTCAATGCTGAAGTTCTGCAAAACACGGCCACGCAGGCTCGAGTCATGCCCATCGAGGAAGCCAGGAAATCGGGGGCGATGATGCTGTTCGGAGAGAAATACGGCGACGAGGTGCGGGTGCTCGACATCGGATCGTCCCGCGAACTTTGCGGCGGAACGCACGTCGCCCGTACCGGCGACATTGGCTTGTTCAAGATCTACTCGCAGGGGGCCGTGGGGGCCGGCGTACGGCGAGTGGAAGCGACAACCGGTGCACACGCGCAAGCGATGGTAAATGGTCAGCTTCAGGAGTTCTACGAAGTTGCGAGGCACCTGCGCACCCCGGCGGAAGCCGGGATGGTCGAGAGGGCCGTGGTCGGATTGCTTGAAGAGAAGAAAGCCCTCGAGAAGGAGCTCGCGCGCCTGAAGTCGAAGATGGCGGCGGCTCAGGGCGACGATCTCTCGTCGCAGGCGGTCGACGTGAAGGGCGTGAAGGTGCTTGCGGCGTCGCTCGACGGCGCGGACGCGAAGACGCTGCGCGAAACGCTCGATCAGCTCAAGAACAAGCTCAAGTCGGCGGCAATCGTGCTCGGGTCGAGCGAGGGCGGCAAGGTGAATCTCATCGCCGGTGTGACCTCAGACCTGACCGCGAAGCTCAAGGCGGGCGAGCTGGTGAACTATGTCGCGCAGCAGGTCGGGGGAAAGGGCGGCGGCCGTCCCGACATGGCGCAGGCGGGCGGCACCGAGCCGGCGAAAGTGCCTGCGGCGCTCGGCTCGGTGCGCCAGTGGGTGGAACAGCGGCTCTAGAGCGCGGGCTCAGCTCTTCAGGCAGGAGCTCATGAAGGTCTTGCGCTCCTCGCCCTTCATGTTCTTCAGGTTCGCCTGCTTGTTGCAGTCACCCATCTTGTCCTGCTGAGCCTTCTGCGCGGCGCTCGGCGCGGGACCCGCGGCAGTGCCCTGGCTCTTCAGGCAGCCGCTCATGAATTTCTTGCGCTCCTCGCCTTTCTTGGCGCCTGCCTGCTTGTTGCAGGCGGCCATGCGCTCCTGCTGCTTCTTCTGCGCTTCCGAAGGCGCCTTGCCCTTGCTCTTGTCTTGAGCCAGTGCGGGCGATGCAGCAACCACGAGCAAGCACACCATTACCGCGAGCAGTCTCTTCATGTGCCCTTCTCCGTGAATGGTTGAGGGGTCGTGCGACCGCTACGCTACCACTTTCCCGACCGTGCTCTCGGTTTTCTCGCGATTCTTCGGGTAAAATTCTTTTTTTTCATATTCTTAGCGGCGCCCCGCCGAGCGGGGCGCAGGGTCATGCATTTCAAAGTCGACGACGTCAGAATCCGCGAGATCAAGGAGGTCGCGCCGCCTGCGCACCTGCTGCGCGAGTTTCCCTGCTCGGAGGAAATCGAGAAGCTGATCTACAACACGCGCCAGGCGATTCACCGCATCCTGCACGGGTCCGACGATCGCATGCTCGTCGTCATCGGACCCTGCTCGATCCACGATCCCAAGGCGGGCCTGGACTACGCGCGGCGCCTCCTCGAGATGAAGAAGGAGCTCGAGCGGGACCTCGTGGTCGTCATGCGCGTCTATTTCGAGAAGCCGCGCACAACCGTCGGCTGGAAAGGGCTGGTCAACGACCCCGAGCTCGACGGCAGCTACCAGATCAACAAGGGCCTGCGGTTCGCGCGCCAGCTGCTCCTCGGGCTCAACCAGCTGGGACTGCCTGCGGGCAACGAGTTCCTCGACATGATCTCACCGCAGTACTTCGCCGACCTCGTGAGCTGGGGTGCGATAGGCGCACGCACCACCGAGTCGCAGGTGCACCGTGAGCTCGCCTCCGGCCTGTCGTGCCCGGTCGGGTTCAAGAACGGCACCGACGGCAACGTGCGCATCGCCGTCGATGCGCTCAAGGCGGCCCGCGTGCCCCACCATTTCCTCTCGGTCACGAAAGAGGGCCAGTCCGCCATCGTCTCCACCAACGGCAACGAGGACTGCCATATCGTGCTGCGCGGCGGCAAGCATCCGAACTACGACGCCGGGAGCGTCGATGCCGCGGCCAAGGAGCTCGCCGGCGCGGGGCTGGAGCAGCGCCTGATGATCGATTGCAGCCATTCGAACAGCCAGAAGATGTACCAGCGGCAGGTCGACGTGGCGCGCGAGGTCGGGCGGCAGGTGGCGGTCGGCGACGAGCGCATCTTCGGCGTGATGGTCGAATCGAACCTCAAGGCGGGACGCCAGGATCTCGTCCCGGGGAAGCCGCTCGTATACGGCCAGAGCATCACCGATGCCTGCATCGGCTGGGAGGACAGCGTTCCGGTCCTGCGCAACCTCGCCGACGCAGTGCGCCAGCGCCGCCTGCTGAAGTCGGGCGAATCCTAGGGAGGAGGTCCCGCTGCTCACCGAGAACCCGCGCAAGGCGCTGTTCGCCGCCGGTGCCCTGATCCTCGCTTTCAGGCTCTGGCTGTCGGCCACTCTTCCCTTCACCGGCGACGAAGCCTACTTCACCTACTGGGGCGCCTACCCCGATTTCGGCTATTACGATCATCCCCCGATGGTCGGCTGGCTGCTGTACCTGCTGCTGAAGGTATCGAGCGCGCCCTGGGTGCTGCGCCTCCCGGTGACACTGCTGCCTTTCGCGCTCGCCGCGGGCGTATACTTCGTGCTGCGCCGCGCAGACGAGGGGAAGGCCGCGCTCGCGGCGCTGGCCTTCATGCTGCTCCCGGCGAACGTCTGGGCGGTCCTCATCACCACCGACACGCCCCTGATCTTCTTCTCGTTCGCCTCCGCGCTCGCGTTCTGGGTGGGACTGGAAAAGAAGGCGCCGGCCTGGCAGGCGCTGGCGGGAGCGTTCCTCGGTCTGGCGTTCCTCTCGAAGTATTTCGCAGTCCTCCTCGGGCTCGCCTACATCGTGTACACGGCGCTCGCTCCCCGCGGCCAGCGCGACTGGCGGGCACTCGCGCTCGTCGTGGTCTGTGCGCTGCCGTTCGCAGCGGTCAACCTGTGGTGGAACTACGAGCATTGCTGGACCAACGTGATGTTCAACGTCTACAACCGCCACCAGGGCGCGGGCTGGTCGTGGAAGACGCCGCTGCTCTTCGTCGTGTCGGTGCTCTATCTTCTCTCCCCGGTGGCGCTGTGGCAGCTCGCGAAGGATCGTGCCTGGGCGTCCGCCGCGCTCGGCGATCCCGGGAGGAGATTCTTCGCGCTCATGTTCGCCTTTCCCTTCGGGTTCTTCGCCGTAATCTCGCTGGTGAAGCAGATCGGCCTTCACTGGATGCTGGGCTTCGTGCCGTTCTTCTTCGTCCTTGCCGGCTGGATGCTGTCGCGCGAGCAGCTGCGCCGCTCCGTCGCTTACCTCGGCGTCTTCAGCGCCGTCCACGCCGCCGCCATCCTCGGTGCAGCGGCGCTGCCGCTCGAGACCTGGCAGAAGAGCCGCGTCTACGACGGAATCGTCTTCACCGTGCGCATCAACGACATCCTGCGCGAGATCAAGCCCTACGACGGCGAGTTCGCCCTCGCCGCCGACGGCTACACGCCCGCGGTCACGGCGTCCTTCTATTACGGCAAGTATTTCTTCGTGTTCGGGCACGGCTCGTCGTACGCGAGGCAGGACGATATCGTGACCGACCTCAGGCCGCTGGACGGCAGGAACATCCTCGTGCTGCGCAAGAACCCCCCCGATGACTCCGAGTACCGTCCTTACTTCAAGACGGTCGAATACCGGCGGTTCACGCTCTCCGGAGCGACTTTTCACCTCGTTCTCGGACGGGGATTCGATTTCGCCGCGTACCGCGCGGGAGTGCTGGAGCCCGTGCGGCAGCGCTTGTACGCGATCCCGCGCTATCTTCCCCAGGGGCGCTGCTACTTCTGCGAGCGCTACTTCGGAGCGAAGACCTGTCCGGGGTGAGACGAAAAACCGCGCCTTCGCAACCCAGAACTGTTCCAGCATTGTTATCGGAACCGCCTTTGGGCATAATCTCGGCCGTCAGCGGCGCGCGGGAGCGGGACGGTGGTCCGCTCGCGCAGCGGCTAACCGATGCGAGCTCTGGGGATGGCTGAAACGGAGGAAACGGCCCGGCTGGAACAACTGGAGTCGCTCGGCAGCGCGGTGGAGTTCGCCGAGCGGATTCATGGCTTGATCACGTTTTCGCCGCTGTTCGAGAACTTCAAAGTCGCGGAAGTGAGCCTGCTCAGCCAGTTCATGCAGGTCTACCGCTCGGAGCCGGGGATCGAGATCATCCGCGAAGGCGAAACCGGTGATTTCATGGTGTTCCTCATCGAGGGCACAATAGAGGTGTTCAAGCAGGACAGGTGGAACTCCCCGCGGCTTATCGCGCTGATCGGCCCGGGCCAGTCTTTCGGAGAGATGTCGATGATCGACGGCGAGCCGCGCTTCGCCAGCTGCGTCGCCGCCGAGGTCTGCACGATGGCGGTTCTTTCCCGCGACAGCCTCGCGCGTATCATCCTGGAGCAGCCGACGCTCGGGGCGAAGATACTGATGGAGCTGGTGCTGATGCTGTCGCAGCGCTTGCGCCAGACCAGCTCCAAGCTGATCGGGCATATGGATCGGGAATAGGTTTCAGGGGGCATTGCCGGCCTCATAAGCTGTGGCACAATAGCCGGCCGGAGTGGTGGGGGGTGCAGATGAAAGTAATGAACGGCAAGGATTTCTGGGCCGGGGTGATGTTTGTCGCCTTCGGGCTCGCTTTCATGTTGAAGTCCCAGGATTATTCGATGGGGACGTCGGTGCGGATGGGCCCGGCGTATTTCCCGACGGTGCTCGGCGGCATGCTCGCCGTGCTCGGCGCGGCGATCCTGGTCATGGCGTTCCTGACCCGGGTCAAGAATCCCCTGAAGGTGTTCCCGTTCACGTTCTGGCGCATCGCGGTCGGCGTGATTCTGGGCGTGCTCGCGTACTACACGCAGCCGGGCCACGACAGCAATATCGCCTGGCAGATCGGGCACACGCTGATCGCGGGGTTCGCGGTCGGCCTGATATTCTCGGCCTTCGGGGAGCCCTCGCTGTGGATCGTCCTGTTCTCGGTCGTGGTGTTCGGCTACATGCTGAAGCCCCTGGGACTGGTGCCGGCGGTGTTTCTCATGACGATCATTTCAGCCCTGCCCGGATTCGATTGGACACGCAAGGACTTCCAGTGGCTGGTCGTCTACGTCGCCGCCGCAATTGTTCTTACCCTGATCACGCTTGCCGTTTCGCCCTGGATAGAGACCGGCGTGCTCGTCGCGTTCGGCGCCGCAGGCCTGAAACTGCCGCCGGCGCTGGTGCTCCTGCTGGTCGAGATCGGCGTGGGCACCGCGATTGCCTTCCCCGCGGCGAGGTACAAGTGGCCGCACGTCACGGCGGCGCACGTCACCGTGCTCAGCTTTACCCTCGCGGTCTTCTCGGTCGCGTCTTTCGTTCACGGCCTGGGGTTGCCGATGAACATCTGGCCAAGTCTCTGGGAGTAGCGACATGGAATCACTCTTCGCAAACCTGGGACTGGGCTTCAGCGTCGCGCTGTCGGTCCAGAACCTGCTCTACTGCCTGATGGGGGTGCTGCTGGGCACGCTCATCGGCGTGCTGCCTGGCATCGGGCCCGTCGCGACCATCGCGATGCTGCTGCCGGTGACCTTCACCCTGAACCCGACCTCGGCGCTCATCATGCTGGCCGGCATCTACTACGGGGCGCAATACGGCGGATCGACCACCGCGATCCTGGTGAACATCCCGGGCGAGTCCTCGTCGGTGGTGACCTGTCTGGACGGCTACCAGATGGCGAGGCAGGGAAGGGCGGGGCCGGCGCTGGGCATCGCGGCGATCGGCTCGTTCTTCGCGGGTTGCGTGGCGACCGTGATCATCGCGCTGTTCGCGCCTCCGCTCGCGGAGGTCGCGCTCAAGTTCGGCCCGGCGGAGTACTTCTCGCTCATGGTGCTCGGCCTGATCGCAGCGACGGTGCTGGCGCACGGTTCGCTCATCAAGGCGATCGCGATGGTCATCCTGGGATTGCTGCTGGGGCTGGTCGGAACCGACGTGAACTCCGGCGTCGCTCGCTTCAGCTTCGGCGTGTCCGAGCTCTCTGACGGCATCGGCTTCGTCTCGGTCGCGATGGGCGTGTTCGGCTTCGCCGAGATCATCGCCAACCTCGAGCAGAAGGAGAAGCGCGAGATCTTCACCAAGAAGGTCAGCAACCTCCTGCCCACCCTGCAGGACTTCAAGGACTCCTGGGCGTCGATCCTGCGCGGCACCGCGCTCGGCTCCTTCCTCGGCATCCTGCCGGGCGGAGGCGCGCTGCTCGCCTCGTTCGCAGCCTACACGCTGGAGAAGAAGGTCTCGAGGAACTCGGCCAACTTCGGCAAGGGCGCGATCCAGGGCGTCGCGGCGCCCGAGTCGGCCAACAACGCCGGCGCGCAGACCTCCTTCATCCCGCTGCTCACGCTCGGCATTCCCTCGAACCCCGTCATGGCGCTGATGATCGGCGCGATGATGATCCAGGGCATTGCGCCCGGGCCGCAGGTGATGACCGAGAGGCCGCAGCTCTTCTGGGGCATGATCGCATCGATGTGGGTCGGCAACCTCATGCTGGTGGTCCTCAACCTGCCGATGATCGGCATGTGGATCAAGCTGCTGATGGTGCCCTACCGGCTGCTCTATCCGTCGATCCTGGTGTTCTGCTGCATCGGCGTGTACAGCATCTCGAACAGCCCCTTCGACGTGATGCAGACGGCGGCGTTCGGCGTGGTCGGCTACATCTTCGTCAAGCTCGAGTGCGAGCCGGCGCCGCTGATCCTCGGCTTCATCCTCGGGCCCCTGATGGAGGAGAACCTTCGCCGCGCTATGCTGCTCTCTCGCGGGGACCCGCTGGTGTTCTTCCAGCGCCCGATCAGCCTCACCATGCTCATCATCTCGGGCATCCTCCTGGCGGTCGTGCTCGCGCCGGCGGTGCGCAAGAAACGCGAAGAGGCGTTCGTCGAGGCCTGAAGTTCGCTTGCGCTCGAGAGAGGCCCGCTCCGGCGGGCCTTTTCATTTCTAACGGTTCTTGCCCTGCTGCCAGAGCACGTCGCTGTGGCCGCCTTCGCGGTTGAGGACCCGGCCCAGCACGAAGAGGAAATCCGAAAGCCGGTTCAGGTAGATCCTCCCCTCGTCGGCGACCTTTTCCGAGGACGACAGGGCGACGAGCGAGCGCTCCGCGCGCCGGCACACCGCGCGCGCCAAGTGCGCCAGCCCGGCGGCGCGCGTGCCTCCGGGGAGGATGAATTCCTTGAGCCGCGGCAATGCGGAGTTCATCTCCTCGAGCAGGCTTTCCAGCCTCTCGGCCTGGCTCGCGGTCATGGTCGCGCGGCCGGGGATCGACACATCGCCCCCCAAATCGAACAGGTCGTGCTGAATGCTCTCGAGGCTCGCGCGCACCTTGTCGGTGACCGCCTCGGCAAGGAGCAGGCCGATCGCCGAATTCAGCTCGTCGATCTCGCCCAGGGCGGCAACGCGCGGGCTGTCCTTGCGCACGCGCGAGCCGTCGCCCAGGCCGGTTTGCCCGCCATCGCCGGTGCGCGTGGTGATCTTCGAGAGACGGTGACCCATGGGCGTATCATGGCTTAAGACCCACCCCTACGCAAAAGGAGGACCCATGATCCGCAAAGTCGTCTACTTCTCGATGCAGGTGCCGAACCGCCCGGGCGTGGGCGTGGAGATGCTGCGAGCGATCGCCGAAGGCAGGCAGAACCTGCTCGCCTTCACCGGCTTTCCGAACGGCGCCAAGGCGCAAGTCGATTTCGTGCCCGCCCGGCCGGTCGAGTTCGCGCGCGGAGCGAAGAAGGCCGGCGTGAAATTGGGCAAGCGCAAGACCGCGTTCCTGATTCAGGGTGAAGATCGCGTCGGTGCGCTGCTGCGCGTCCTCGAGAAGCTCGCCGAGTCGAGGATCAACATGGTCGCGATGGACGCGGTGACCGCCGGCAGCGGCCGCTTCGGCGCGATCTTCTGGGTCAAGCCGAGAGACGTCGCACGCGCGTCGCGGCTGCTCGGCGCGAGGTGACGAAGGGAAAGCTCAGCGCAGGCGGATGCTGGTCAGCCCGCCCCACAGGGGCGAGGCGATCACGTCCACGATGAGCCAGACCAGGGCGATGACGCCGACCACCGCGATGAGGTACTCGGCGACTTCGATCCAGAGATGACGATCGCTGTAGGGGTGATCCACGGGAAACGCACCGCTGACGATATGCTTCCAGCATAGTACGCCGTCAGCGTGAACGAAAGTTGAAAAAGCGCTCTTTCTGTTGACGATACGCTGGCCGTGTAAGGCAAACCCCTACAATGGCGCCGGAATCACGGTACAAGCCGGTCAGGTAATCCTCATACCGCCCCTGCCTTCTTGAGAAGGGCGGCGATCGCTTCGGCGAGCCTCGCGTAGCCCGCCGCGTTGGGATGCACAGCGTCGGATTTCAGCTCGTTGTCGGTCAGGATTTTCCTGAGCGCGGTTTCCTCGTGCGGCACGCCGAACTCCTTCGCCACGGCGGCGTAGAAATCGGCGGGCGACGGCAGCAGGCTGGGCTTGGGAACGGCGACGATCACGACCTGCGCGCCCTGGGATCGCGCGAGGCGGACCATCGCGCGAAGATTGCTCGCCGCCTGCGCCTCGTCGAGCTTCTGCAGGAAATCGTTGCCGCCCTCGCAGAGGATGACGAGCTGGGGCTTCGCTTCCTCGAGCGCCGCGGGCAGCCGCGCCAGTCCGCCCGCGCTGGTCTCGCCCGGCACTGCGGAGGAAACCACCTTGCGTCCGATGAGCGCCTCGAGCCGCGCCGGATAGCTTTCCGCAGGATTCGCTCCGGTGCCGTAGGTCAGGCTGTCGCCGAAAGCGAGCACCACCGCGTCGGGCGCCAGCCGCGCGAGCCGGGGCTGCCCGCCGCTGCACGCCGCGACCAGGGCGAGCAGCGCCAGCGCCGCGCGCATCAGACGTCCTCGGGCTCGGGAACGCTCGCGCACTCTTCGAAGATACGCGCGCGGCAGCGCGCGCAGATCGAGCGGTCGAGGCGCGTGAACACGCCGCCGATCGCTTCGCGCTTGCCGCGGAAAACGTTCTCCCGGCCGATCTCGGCCATGTAGCCGCCGCGCTCGAGCAGCCCCTCGACCGGTTTCCTCAGGCTGTAGAAGTAGAGCTGCCCGCCGGCGGCGCGGCGTCGGCGCGCCTCCTCGACCAGCAGCTCCGCGCCCTGCATGTCGACCGTGTTGATGCTCTTCGCCATGAGCAGCAGATGTTTCTGCCCGGGGCCGTGCTCGTGGAGCGTGTCGAGGTAGCGCTGCACGTGGCCGACCGCGCCGAAGTAGATCGACCCCTCGATGCGCAGGATCTTGAGCTGCGGGCACTCGACCAGACTGTCCTCGACCTCGGTCATCTTGCGCTCCGTGTGCCGCGGGTCGGGAACGAGGCTCCTCATGATGGGGCGCGAGGTGCGGTTGAGGTACAGGACGAGCGAGAGCAGGACGCCGACGAGAATCGCGAACTCCAGGTCGAGCACCAGCGTGGAGAAGAACGTCACCGCGAGCACGGTCCCCTCGCCGCGGCTGGTGGCGAGGATCTTGCGGATGCGCGGCAGGTCGATGAGACTCCAGGCGACGAGGAACAGCAGCCCCGCGACGACCGCGATGGGCAGGTAGGCGACCAGGGGCGCGACCGCGAGCAGCGCCAGCACGAGGAGCAGCGCCGCGAACGCGGCCGACATCGGCGTCTTCGCCCCCGCCTCGTAGTTGATCCCGCAGCGGTTCGCGGACGCGCTGGTCGGAAATCCGGAGAAGAAGGCCGCGGCGACGTTGGCGAGCCCTTGGGCGATGAACTCCTGATTGTCGTCGAGATGCTGTCCCGACCTGAGCGCGATCGCGTGCGCGATCGACAGCGCCTGCGTGAGCGATACCAGCGCGACGGCGAGGGCGCCGGGCGCGAGGCTCTGCAGCGTCGCCACAGAGACGTCGGGCAGCGAAAGGGGTGGGAGCGCGCCCGGCAACGGCCCCAGCGTTCGCAGGCCCGTGCGCTCCACGCCGAGCGCCTGGTTCAGGAAGAATGCGGCGAGGCTTCCGAGCACCATCGCCACGAGCATCGGCGGAATCCTCGGCAGGACGCGGCGCGACAGCGCGCCCACTGCGACCGTCGCCGCCGCCACCAGCGCCACCCAGGGGCGGGTCTCGTCGAGGCGCCTCAGCGTCCCGGCCACCATGTCGTGGAAGGTCGCCGGGGGCAAGTCGATGCCGAGGAAACTGCCGAGCTGGCTCAGGAAAATGAACACGCCGAGCGCGGCTGTGAATCCCACGATCACCGAGTTCGACACGAAATTCACCACGGCGCCGAAGCGCATCACCCCGAGGGCTACCATGATGACGCCCGACATCAGCGCGAGCGTGAAGGCGAGCTGGACGTAGTGCGGGGTGAAGGGAACCGCGAGCGGGCTCAGGACCGCGAACACCACGAACGAGACCGGATTGGTCGGACCGGCGATCGTATGCAGGGAGGAGCTGAAGACCGCGGCCACGAACGTCGGCACCATGGCGCAGTAGAGGCCGTATTCGGGAGGCAGCCCGGCGAGCGTCGCGAACGCCACGCCCTGCGGCAGCACCACGATCGCCCCGATGAGGCCGGCGAGCGCATCGGCGCCGAGCGTTTGCGCGTTCACCCGCGGCCACCATTTCAGGGGAGGGAAGAGCCGCTGCGCGAGCGGAGCGTTCCTGGTGGTCGGGGACATCGCGGAAGCCATCACGGAAACGACCATGTTATCAAACGTCGTCGCCGCCCCCCTCGCGTGGTATCCTGTCGCGCTTTCCCTCAAGAAAAATCGTGCACGATCTCCGCAAGTCAGGTCCGACGCTGATGCTCGTCTGCGCGAGTTTGATCCTGACGCTCGCGCTAGGCATACGCCACAGCTTCGGCCTGTTCCTGCAGCCGATGAGCATGGACAACGGCTGGGGGCGCGAGGTGTTCGGCTTTGCCGTCGCGGTGCAGAACCTGCTGTGGGGGCTCACGCAGCCGCTCACCGGCATGCTCGCCGACCGCTTCGGCGCCGGGCGCGTGCTCTTCACAGGCGGGCTCCTGTACGCGATCGGGCTGGTGCTCATGGCGAACGCGACCACCGCGCTCGGACTCACGCTCGCGATCGGCCTGTTCGTCGGCATCGGCATGAGCTGCACCACCTTCAACATCGTGTTCGGCGCGGTGGGCCGAGCCTACCCGCCCGAGAAGAGAAGCGTGGTGCTGGGCATCTGCAGCGCGGCCGGGTCGTTCGGGCAGTTCGTCCTGCTGCCGCTTGCACTGGTTCTCATCACCGGGCTCGGCTGGTACGCGGCGCTCATCGGGCTGTCGCTCGCGGTGGCGCTGGTGGTGCCCGCCTCGTTCGGCGTCCGGGACAAGGGCTACGCCTCCTCGCCGGGAGCGGGCGGTGTGAGCCTGACGGAGGCGCTCGCCGAAGCCTTCCGTCACAAAGGGTTCTGGCTGCTCGGCGTGGGCTACTTCGCCTGCGGGTTCCAGGTCGTGTTCATCGGTACGCACTTCCCGGCCTTCCTCGTCGACCAGGGGCTGACCGCGCGCGACGGCACGATCTCGCTCGCGCTCATCGGCCTGTTCAACATCTTCGGCTCGTATCTCGCGGGGCAGCTCGGCGGGCGATTCTCCAAGCCCTACCTGCTCTCGGGCCTGTACGCGATGCGCGGGGTGGCGATCGCGCTGCTGATCTCGTTTCCGGTGACGCCGCTCTCAGCCTATGCGTTCGCCGCGACGATGGGCTTCTTCTGGCTCGGCACGGTGCCGCTCACCAACGGCGTGGTCGCGGGGATATTCGGTGTCAAGCACCTCGCCATGCTCTCGGGCTTCGTGTTCTTCTTCCACCAGCTCGGCAGCTTCTTCGGCGGCTGGTTCGGGGGCTACGTCTTCGACCACACCGGCTCGTACCGGATCGTCTGGCTGATCGCGATCGGCCTTTCGGTGATCTCGGTGATCGTCAATCTGCCGATCGACGAGCGGCCCGTGGCGCGCAAACCCGCGCCGGCCTGAGCTTCCCGCTGTGCCGAGGTTCAGCGCGAACATCAGCATGCTGTTCGGGGAGGCGGAATTTCCCGCGCGCTTCGAGGCCGCTGCGCGCGCCGGCTTCAGCGCGGTCGAGATCCAGTTTCCCTACGCCTGGGACAAGAAGCAGCTCGCGCAGGCGGCAAAGCGCGCCGCCGTCGAGATCGTGCTCATCAACATCACTGCGGGGGACCCGCAGAGAGGCGAGCGCGGCATCGCCTGCCTGCCCGGGCGCGCGGCGGAATTCCGCGAGGGCGTTGCCAGGGCGCTCGAGTACGCCGTAGCGCTCGGCTGCAGGCGGATGAACTGTCTCGCCGGCATCGCGCCGCGCGACTCGGATCCCGCGGAACTGAGAGAGACGTACGTCTCCAACCTCCGCTACGCGGCAGGGAAACTGGCGCGCGAGGGCGTGACGCTCCTCGTCGAGCCGATCAGCACCGCGGCGATCCCGGGTTTCTTCCTGAACCGCTCCGCCGAGGCATTCGCTCTGCTCGACGATGTGAGCAATCTCAAGGTCCAGTACGACCTCTACCACATGCGCATGATGGGCGATGACCTCGCCGCGACGATCGAGGCGAACCTCTCGCGCATCGGGCACATGCAGTTCGCCGACGCGCCCGGCCGGCACCAGCCCGGCACCGGCGCAATCGATTTTCCGGCCCTGTTTCATCTCGCCGACCGGCTCGGCTATCGCGGCTGGATGGGCGCCGAGTACACGCCGACGGGGCGTACCGAAGAGAGCTTGGCGTGGGCGAAGGATTACTTGTAAGCTGCACGCGATGAACATCGCGCTTGCCGGCATAGATTTTCTCCGTCAGGCCGAGGTGGCCGGGCGCCTTCGGGCGCTGCTGCCGGCCGACGCCGTGCTGCACGCCGAGGAGGACACGCGCGCCTACGAGTGCGACGGGCTGTCGGCGTACCGGCAGCTGCCGATGGTGGTCGCGCTTCCCTCGAACGAGGACCAGGTGTGCGAGGTGCTGCGCGCCTGCCACGAGCTGAAGGTTCCTGTGACAGCGCGGGGAGCGGGCACGGGGCTCTCCGGCGGCGCGCTGCCGCGGGGCGACGGCGTGCTGCTGTCGCTCGCGAGAATGCGGCGCATCCTCGCGGTCGACCCCCTTGGGCGCACCGCGCGCGTGCAGCCCGGCGTCACCAACCTCGCGATCTCGGAGGCCGCGGCGCCGTACGGGCTGTTCTACGCGCCCGATCCTTCCTCTCAGATCGCCTGCTCGATCGGCGGCAACGTCGCCGAGAACTCGGGGGGCGTGCACTGCGTGAAGTACGGCCTCACGCTCCACAACGTGCTGCGCGTGCGCGCGATCACCGTCGAGGGCGAGGTCGTCGAGTTCGGCAGCGAGGCGCTCGACTCGCCGGGGCTGGACACGCTCGCTATCCTGATCGGCTCGGAGGGCATGCTCGCTGTCGCCACCGAGATCACGGTGAAGCTGCTTCCGAAGCCCGAGACGGCGCGGGTAATCCTCGCTTCCTTCGACGACGTCGAGAAAGCCGGCAACGCCGTCGCCGAAGTCATCGCGGCGGGCTTCGTGCCTTCGGGCCTGGAGATGATGGACCGGCCCGCGACGCGCGCCGTGGAGGAATTCGTCCACGCCGGGTACGACCTGGAGGCCGCGGCGCTCCTCCTTTGCGAGGCCGACGGCACGCGTGAGGAAGTGGAGGAGGGCCTCACCAGCATGAGCGAGGTGCTGCGCCGCGCCGGCGCGACCGCGATCCGCGTCTCCGGCTCGGAGGCCGAGCGCCAGCGCTTCTGGGCGGGGCGCAAGGCCGCGTTCCCTGCGGTCGGCCGCATCTCGCCCGACTACTACTGCATGGACGGCACCATTCCGCGCAAGAAGCTGGGCGAGATCCTGAAGTTCATCGCGCAGATGGAGAGCAAGTACGGCCTGCGCTGCCCCAACGTGTTCCACGCGGGCGACGGTAACCTGCATCCGCTGATCCTCTTCGACGCCAACAACCCCGACGAGCTCGACCGTACCGAGCGCTTCGCGGGAGAGGTCCTCGAGAAATGCATCGAGGTCGGCGGCACCATCACCGGGGAGCACGGCGTGGGGGTGGAGAAGATCAACCAGATGTGCGTGCAGTTCGCAGCGGCCGAGATCGAGCGCTTCCAGGGCGTGAAGCGCGCATTCGATCCCGACGGCCTCCTCAACCCGGGCAAGAACATCCCGACCCTGCACCGCTGCGCCGAGTTCGGCCGCATGCGCGTGAAGGGCGGGCAGCTGCCGCATCCCGAGCTGCCGCGCTTCTAGCCGTGCGCCCGCGCACGAAGGCGCGCTTCGCTCCGGCCCTCGCCCTCCTCGGGGCTTGCCTGCTCCTTCCCGCCGGAGCGCTCGCGATCCAGGACGAGATCCAGGTGTATACGGACGACCTCGATGCCAAGGGCGAGAGCGGCGTGGAAATCCACGTCAACACCACCCCGAGCGGCAGGAGCACGCCGAACTACGAGGGGGACGTTCCTCCTTACCACGGCGTCCGCTTCACGCCCGAGTTCTCCTGGGGCCTCGGCCACGGCTTGGACTGGGGCGTGTACCTCCCGTCCACGACCGACGGGGACGGGCACTATCACTTCGGCGGGGCGAAGCTTCGTGTGAAGTGGCTGCCGATTCGCGCCGCCGAAGGCGAAAGCGGGTGGTACGCCGGGATCAACAACGAGCTCTCGAATCTCAACAAGGCCTTCTCGGATTCCCGGTGGAACGACGAGGTGCGCATCATGGGCGGCTACCGCGGCGCGGGCTGGCTCGTCGGCCTGAACCCCATCCTCGAGTGGGGGCTTTCCCCGGGATTCCGCGGCAGCCCCGACGTCACGCTCGCGTTCAAGGCGGTGCACGACGTCGTCCCCGGGTTCGCGCTCGGACTCGAGTACTATCAGGACATCGGCACGCTCGCGAACCGGCTGCCGCACGACGAGCAGAACCGGACCCTGTACGCGGTGATGGAGGTCGAGCGCAAGGCCTGGTCGCTGAACTTCGGGGTCGGACACGGCCTGACGCCGGCGACCGACGACTGGACCGTGAAAGCCATCATCGGGATCTCCTTCGATTAGCCATGGATGCGGCCCTGGAGAAGCTTTCGGAGCAGGTGCGTGGTGCGGCCGCCTCGAAGCGCGCGCTGCGCCTGCGCGGCGGCGGCAGCAAGGATTTCTACGGCCAGGCGCTCGAAGGCGAAGTGCTCGACACCCGCGAGTATTCCGGAATCGTCTCCTACGAGCCCTCCGAGCTGGTGATCACCGCGCGCTGCGGCACGAAGCTCGCCGAGGTCGAGGCGGCGATGCGTGCGCGCCGCCAGATGCTCGCTTTCGAGCCGCCGCACTTCGGCGAGGTCGCGACCGTGGGAGGCGCGGTCGCCACCGGCTTGTCGGGGCCGGGCAGGCAGGCGGCGGGGGCGCTGCGGGACTTCGTCCTCGGGACGAAGGTCATGGACGGCCGCGGCGAGGTGCTGTCTTTTGGGGGGCAGGTGATGAAGAACGTCGCCGGCTACGACGTGTCGCGGCTGATGGCGGGGTCGCTGGGCACGCTCGGGGTGATTCTCGAGGTGTCGCTCAAGGCGCTGCCGCTTCCCGTGGCGGAAACTACACTCAGGCTCGAGCTGCCCGAGGACAGGGCGATCGAGCAGCTCAACCGCTGGAGCGGCAAGCCACTGCCGATCAGCGCGAGCGCGTGGAACGAGGGCTCGCTGGCGATCCGCCTCTCGGGCGCAGCGGCGGCGGTCAGGGAGGCGTCGGCGAAGATCGGGGGGACGCGGGTGGAAGACGCACAGGCCCTTCGCTTTTGGACGGGGATCCGCGAGCACACCGACCGGTTCTTCAGGGACGACGCGCCGCTGTGGCGGATCTCGGTGCCTTCGAGCACTGCCCCCCTCGGGCTCCAGGGCGAGCAGTTGATCGAGTGGGGCGGGGCGTTGCGCTGGCTCTTTTCCCACGCCGACGCCCGCACGGTGCGCGACGCGGCGCGGCGCGCGGGCGGGCATGCGACGCTGTTCCGCGGCGGGGACAAGGCGGTCGGCGTGTTCCAGCCGCTCGCGCCGGCGCTGATGAGAATCCACAAGGCGCTCAAGCGCGAGTTCGACCCCCAGGGCATCTTCAACCGCGGACGGATGTACTCCGATTTCTAGGCCATGCAGACCGCGCTCGCCGATTTCATCCGCGACACTCCCGAGGGGCGGGAGGCCGACGCCATCCTGAGGAAGTGCGTGCACTGCGGCTTCTGCACCGCGACCTGCCCCACCTACCTTCTGCTCGGGGACGAGAACGACGGGCCGCGCGGCCGCATCTACCTCATGAAGCAGGCGCTCGAAGGCCAGCCGGTCACGGACAAGACCCGGCTCCATCTGGACCGCTGTCTCACCTGTCGCTCCTGCGAGACC
>Ga0307497_10000074_pt1 | contig 19642 bp, 20 predicted proteins | sample 10_S_MG_FD_201366 | JGI IMG/M metagenome (GOLD analysis project Ga0307497, IMG submission 201366) | Soil microbial communities from Populus trichocarpa stands in riparian zone in the Pacific Northwest, United States - 10_S | ecosystem: Environmental > Terrestrial > Soil > Riparian zone > Trees...
CAAACTCGACAAGCTGCTCGACCCGTACCTGCAAACAGGCGGCGTGTTCGACGGGCGCAACGCGAGCCTGAATTCCTCGATCAAGGACATCGGCGATCAGCGCAACGAGTTGAACGATCGGCTTGCCGCGCTGCAGGACCGCTACCTGAAGCAGTTCAACGCGCTCGATACCATGCTCGCGCAGCTGCAATCGACGAGCAGCTTCCTCACTCAGCAGCTCGCCAATCTGCCGGGCGCGACATTGCTGACGAACAAGACATCGTGACGGAGTAGGTTATGAGATCGGGCGTCGACAGCTACCGGAACGTGACCGCGTACGGCAACCTCGCGGACGCGAGCCCCTATCAGGTCGTTCAGCTCATGCTCGACGCGACCTTGAGCCGCATCGCCGAGGCGAGCGGCCACCTCGAGCGCGGCGAGACAGCGGCCAAGGGCGAGAAGATCGGCAAGGCGCTCGGCATCATCGAGGCGCTGCTGCTCGGCCTCGACAAGACGCGCGGCGGTGAGCTCGCGTCGAACCTCGAGCGGCTCTACGACTACGCGTTGCGCACGCTGCTCAAGGCGAATCTCGAGAATCGCGTCGATCTCCTGAAAGAGGTGAGCTCGCTGCTGCGCGAGATCAAGCTCGGCTGGGACGGCATCGCGGCCGCGAGCAGGCCCTGATCGATGCCCCTGCAGCTCACCGCCATTCTCGATCTCACCGAGCAGGTGCAAGCCGCGATCGACGGCGGCGATTGGCAGCGCGCGCGCGACCTCGAGGCCGAGCGTCGCGACGCGATCGTGCAGTTCGTGGCGGAGCGGCGAGGGGATGCGCAGCTCGGGAGCGCGCTCGCGGATCTCTATGCGCGCAACCAGCGGATGCTCGGCGACGTCGGCCGCGAGCGGCGGCGTCTGCTGCGCGAGAGCGCGCTGCTGAAGACCGGTCAGACCGCGATCGCCGCGTACGACGACGCATGCGCCGACGCTCCGACCTAAGTAGAAAGTCCCGCCTACGGCGCAATCCAATTCCCTACGTGACTGCCTCACGTTAGGGGATTATGGCAAGTCAGTTTCCGGGTTAGCCGCTCTTGCACGGGTCCGCCAGGCGTCGCACACTGGCGACAACAAAAAGCCTTGTAAATCAGAATCTTATGTGACTCAGCTCACATTTTCCCGCACGGAAGCGTGAACCACGGCACTTTCTCGCGAGCGGCGGCAAAGAGGCCGCCGAGGTGATGGAATGACGGACCCTGGCTTGGCAGCCGAGGCCTTCCCGGTCGGGAAGTCCGCTGCGATCCGCGGCCTCGACGCCCTCGTGCGGCGAGTCGCGCACTTCGACAGCACCGTATTGATCCAAGGCGAATCGGGTAGCGGCAAAGAGCTCGTCGCGCGCCGCATACATGAGCTCTCGGCCCGGAGCAATGGGCCGTTCGTGCCGATCAATTGCGCCGCGATCCCGCGCGAGCTGCTCGAGTCGGAGCTGTTCGGTCACGAGAGAGGCGCGTTCACGGGCGCGCTCACGGCGCGTATCGGTCGTTTCGAGCTCGCCGCGCGCGGAACTCTGTTCCTCGACGAGATCGGCGACATGAGCCTCGACATGCAGGTCAAGCTGCTGCGCGTCCTGCAGGAAAGAACGTTCGAGCGGGTCGGCAGCGCTGAGCCGCGCCGCGCAGACGTGCGAATCCTCGCCGCGACGCACCGCGATCTCGAGCAACGCGTCGCCGAGCGGCAATTTCGCGAGGACTTGTTTTTCCGCCTCAACGTCGTGCCGCTCCGCGTGCCGCCGTTGCGCGAGCGGATCGAGGACCTGCCCGCGCTGATCGAGGCTCTCGTCAAACGCGGCGAAGAGGCGGGAAGGCCCACGGTCGAGTTCAGCGAGATCGCGCTCACGTGCATGCGCTCCTATCCGTGGCCGGGCAACGTGCGCGAGCTCCAGAATCTAGTCGAGCGGTTGTCGATCCTCTGCGGCGGCCGGCGCGTCGAGCGCGACGATCTGCCGACTGCGATCGGCGAGCGGCGCCGTCAAGCGCAGCATCTTGCCGAGACGTTCATTCCGAGCGACGGGCTCGATCTGCGCGAGCATCTCGGCACGATCGAGAAACACTTGATTCGCACGGCGCTCGATCAAACCGACGGCACGGTCGCGCACGCCGCGCGCCTGCTCAAGCTTCGGCGCACGACGCTCGTCGAGAAGCTGCGCAAGTACGACCTGCAGGCGCGGCTGGTCTCCTGAGCCGAAATCCCTCCGCGGAGGTGCGCGAGGGCGCGGCGGTGTACTTGCTTCGACGCGAGCGCACCGCGCCCGCCGCGAGGCCAACGACGTAGCGCGCGATCTCGCCCCGGCTCGCCCGAGCACCATTTCCCGTCCCCTACGCGTCAATGATTTGACGCTTCGCGCGCTGTCCCCCGCGCGTTTCCTCGCCGCGAGCCCGGGCATGGATCTTGCTCTAGCCCCCCCGAGGTACGCCGATGCCCGAAGTCACGACCCACGATCCGGCCGAACGAGGCGCGCTCGAACGAGCGTTCGTCACGTTCAATCTGCTGTCGAATCAGCTCCAGGAGACCTATCACGCGCTCGAGCAGCGCGTCGCGAAGCTCACGGCCGAGCTCGAGGACGCGCGCCGCGCGCGCGAGCAGGCCACCGCGGCCGCCGAGCGCACGGCGCAGCGGCTGCGCTCGCTGCTCGGCACGCTGCCGGCAGGGGTCGTCGTCGTCGACGAGAAGGGCCTCATCCAAGAGACGAATCGGGTGGCGCAAGAGATCCTCGGCGGCGACGTGGCCGGTAAGCCGTGGCAAGCCGTTGCGCGCGCGATGCTCGCGAACCCGCGCGACGCGGGCGGCGACTGGATCACGCGCGACGGCCGGCGCGTGACGCTCGCGGCGAGCTCGGCGCCGCAAGAGGCCGCGAAGATCATCCTGATCAGCGACGTCACCGAGACTCGCGCGCTCCAGGAGCTCGTGACGCGCAACCAACGCTTGAGCGCGATCGGCAAGATGGCCGCGAGCCTCGCGCATCAGATCCGCACGCCGCTCGCGGGCGCGCTGCTGTACTTCTCCCAGTGCCGCGCGCGGCGCGACGACGCGCAGCGTTCGGTGCTGCTCGAGAAGGGCATCGATCGGCTGCGGCATCTCGAGCGGTTGATCCAGGACATGCTCGTGTTCGCGCGCGGCAAGGGTCCGGGCGAGCGGGTGCGGATCGCCGACCTGTTCCGCGCAGTGCACGACGCCGCGCTCGGGGTGAAGCCGCCGAACGCGCACTTGATCATTCAGGGCGACGACGCGCTCATGGAGCTCGACGGCAACCGGACGGCGCTCACGGCCGCGCTCACGAACCTCGTCGCGAACGCGTTCGAGTCCTCGCCCGACGTCGTCGTCACGCTGCGGGCGCAGACGCGCGGCGAGCGCGTCGAGCTCTGCGTGCAAGACAACGGTCCCGGCATCGCGCCGAGCATCCAGTCGCGCGTGTTCGAGCCGTTCTTCTCGACGCGCCCGGCGGGCACGGGTCTCGGGCTCGCGGTGGTCAAAACCGTGGCCGAGGCGCACGGCGGCGCGCTCGCGCTCGAGTCCGCGCAAGGTCGCGGCACGCGAATCGAGCTCGACCTGCCGCGCCGCGCAGAGATGCCGGCTCCGCTCGACGCGCAGAGCGCGTCCGAATCCGCCGCAAGAGAGGTCGCATGAGCGAGCCCGCCACGATTCTCGTCGTCGAAGACGATCGACCTCTTCAAGACGCGCTCGTGAGCACGCTCGCGACCGCGGGCTACAAGGTACTCGCGGCATCCGACGGTGGCGAGGCGCTCAAGGTGCTGGCCGACTCCGCGGTCGACCTCGTCGTGAGCGACGTGCAGATGCAGCCCGTCGACGGCGCGGAGCTGCTCAGGCGGCTGCGCCAAAAGACGTCTGCGCCGCCGGTGCTGCTGATGACCGCGTACGGCACGATCGATCAGGCCGTCGCCGCGATGCGCGAGGGCGCGGTCGATTACCTCGTCAAGCCGTTCGAGGCCGAGGAGCTCGAGCGGCGCGTCGCGCGTTACGTGCGGCCGACGCCGAGCGTGGCCGCTCGGCTCGGCCAAGAGCCGATCGCCGAGGATCCGCGCAGCCGCGCGTTGCTCGACCTCGCTGCGCGCGTCGCGCAAAGCGACGTGACCGTGCTGCTCACGGGCGAGAGCGGCACCGGCAAGGAAGTCTATGCGCGCTTCATCCATTCACACTCGAAGCGCAGCGCGGGGCCGTTCGTTGCGGTGAACTGCGCCGCGATCCCCGAGCAGATGCTCGAGGCGCTGCTGTTCGGTCACGAGAAGGGCGCGTTCACGGGCGCGCAGGCGCGCAGCGCCGGCAAGTTCGTGCAGGCGAACGGTGGCACTCTATTGCTCGACGAGATCACCGAGATGGAGCTGAGCCTTCAGGCGAAGCTGCTCCGCGTGCTGCAAGAGCGCGAGGTCGAGCCGCTCGGCGCGAGCAAGCCCGTGCCGCTCGACGTGCGCGTGCTCGCGACGAGCAACCGCGACCTCGAGCAGACCGTGCGCGACGGCGAATTCCGCGAGGACCTCTACTACCGGCTCAGTGTGTTTCCGATTCAGATCCCGCCACTCCGAGAGCGGCCCGGCGACGTCGCGGCGCTCGCCCGGCGCTTCGTCGCGGCGCGCGGCGGGCTTTCGCTCACCGACGCCGCGCTCGCACGGCTCGCGTCGTACTCGTGGCCCGGCAACGTGCGCGAGCTCGAGAACGTGATGCAGCGCGCGCTGTTGCTCTGCGACGCGACCGGCGCCATCGAGCCTCGGCACCTCGTGCTCGACGAGCGCGTGCGCGTCGTGCCGAGCGGTGCAGCGCCTGCTCCGAGTCCGGGCGTGCTCGGCGCAGCGACGGGCGGGCTCGCGGATGAGCTCTGGGAAGAAGAGACGCGCCGCATCGTGACCGTGCTCGCTGCGAGCCGCGGCCGCGAGCAGGCCGCGCAGCAGCTCGGCATCAGCGGCCGCACGCTGCGCTACAAGCTGTCGAAAATGCGCAGAGCCGGCATCCAGGTGCCCGGCGATCGCGCCTAACGGGGACGAGCGATGAGCACCGGAATCTCGATGACCCACTTGCTCGCCGAGATGCAGCGGCTCGCGACGACCGCCGACGCGCGACCGCCGAAGGCCGAGCCGCTCGAGCCGCAGCAAGGCTTCGCCGAGCTACTGAAGTCATCGATCGATGCGGTCAATCAGGCGCAGACGACGGCCTACGACATGGCGGCCGCGCTCGAGCGCGGCGACAAATCCGTCGCGCTGCCCGAGGTGATGATCGCGTTGCAGAAGGCGAACCTCTCGTTTCAAGCGATGACCGAGGTCCGCAACCGGCTCGTCACCGCGTACCAGGAAGTCATGAACATGCCGATCTAGCCGATCGGCGACGAACCACTCACGACTGAGCCCACGACCGAACTGACTCGCCGAGGACACTCATGGCCGACACCGAACAAACCGCGAGCGCCACTCCGCTCTATGCTTTGCTGCCGCCCGCGGTGAAACAGATCCTGCTGCTGGTCGGGCTCGCGGCCGCCGTCGCGGCCGGCGTCGCTCTCGTGCTCTGGTCGCAGGGCGGCAACTACACGCCGCTGTACTCGGGATTGAGCGAGCGCGACATCGGCGAGATCACGGCGCAGCTCGACGGCTCGGGCGTGAAGTACAAGCTCGACCCCGCGAACGGCGGTCTACTCGTGCCGTCGGATCGCAAGTACGAGGTCAGGATGCAGCTCGCGGGCTCCGGCTTGCCGCGCGGCACGGGCTTCGGGGTCGACGAGATGCCGAACAAGAGCACGTTCGGCCAGACGCCGTTCATGGAGAACGCGCTTTACGTGCGCGCCGTCGAGACCGAGCTCGCGCGCACGATCGGCGCGATGCAGCCCGTCGAGAACGCGCGCGTGCACCTCGCGCTGCCGCCGCAGTCGGTGTTCCTGCGCCAGAAACGCGAGCCGAGCGCGTCCGTGCTGCTCAAGCTCTATTCGGGCCGTAGGCTCGATGAAGGCCAAGTGCAGGCCGTCGTGCACCTCGTCGCGTCGAGCGTGCCCGAGCTCCTGCCGTCGCGCGTCACGGTCGTCGATCAGGCGGGCACGCTGCTCACGGGCGCCGCGACCGACGACACCGCGAGCCTCACGAGCTCGCAATTCGACTATCGCAAGCAGCTCGAGCAGGAGTATTCGCGCCGGATCGAAGGCCTGCTCGGCTCGGTCGTCGGAGCGGATCGCGTCCGCGCGAGCGTGTCGGCCGAGCTCGACTTCACGGTGACGGAGCAGACGCGCGAGAGCTTCGATCCCGGCGTGCAGGTCGTGCGCAGCGAGCAAACGAGCGAGGACTCACACCGCGGTCAGGGCGTCGAGGGCGTGCCCGGTGCGCTGAGCAACCAACCGCCCGAGATCGCGCCGCAGGTGCGCGGCGCAGCCGGCGCCGCGGCGGGCGGCGCTCGCGCTGGAGCCGGGGCCGCGGCCGGGGCCGCGGCGGCGGCAACCACGACCGAGCCGCAGAGCGTGTCGCGCTCGTCGACCCGCAACTTCGAGCTCGACAAGACCGTGAGCCACACGCGCCAAGCGGTCGGCCTGATCAAGCGCCTATCGATCGGCGTGCTGGTCGACAACAAGCCGCCGGCGAACGGCCGCGGCGCGGGCACACCGCTCGCCGAGCAGGAGCTCGCATCGCTGACGGAGCTCGTCAAGAAATCGGTCGGCTTCGACGAGATGCGCGGCGACACGATCTCGGTGCTGAACTCCGCGTTCCAGCAAGCCGCCGCGGTCGCGAATCCGCCCGCGCCGAGCTTCTGGGAACGGCCGCAGTTCTGGAGCATCGCGCGCCAAGGGCTCGGCGCGCTGCTGGTACTGGTCCTCGCGTGGTTCGTGCTCCGGCCGATGATGCAGATGCTCACTCGGCCGCAGCCGATCGCGGCCGCGCCCGTGGCCGTCGAGTACTCCGCGCAGATGTACCCCGCGATGGCCGGCGGCAGGCCGATGGGCCTGCCCGTGAGCTATGACGATCGAATGGCGGCCGCGCGCAGCGTCGCAGGCCACGACCCGCGCCAAGTCGCGCAAGTCGTGAGGAATTGGGTGGCCGAAGAAAATGGCTGAAGCAACGACGGTAAAAGGCACGGAGCGGGCCGCGATTCTGCTCCTCACGCTCGGCGAGCAGACCGCGGCGTCGGTGCTGCGGCACATGGACGTCGAGGAGGTTCACAAGCTCGGCACCGCGATGGCGGGGCTCACCGACGTCCCGCGCGAGCGCGTGAGCGACGTGCTCGGCGAGCTGCTCGTCGCGGTGCAGAAGAAGACGTCGATCGGCTTCGGCACCGCCGACTACTTGCGCAAGGTGCTCAACGATTCGCTCGGCGAACGGCGCGCGGGCACGCTGCTCGGCCGGATCTTGAAGGGCCGCGATTCGACCGGCATCGACGCGCTCAAATGGATGGACCCGCGCACGGTCGCGGACGTCGTGAAGAACGAGCACCCGCAGATCATCGCGACGATCCTCGCGCACCTGCCGAGCCAGCAGGCGGCGGACGTTCTGAAGCGCATGGACGCCGGCGTGCAGTCCGAGGTCGCGGTCCGCATCGCGCGCCTCGACGAGGTGCCCGAGACTGCTCTCCAGGAGCTCGATGCGATCGTCGAACGCCAGACGAAAGAAGCGACGCAGCTCAAGACCGCGCGCCTCGGCGGCGTGAAGGCCGCGGCCGACATGATCAACCTGCTCGGCGCGAGCGGTCAGACGTCCGTGATCGACGCGATCAAGGCGCAAGACGCCGAGCTCGGCGAGCAGATCAAGGACGCGCTGTTCGTGTTCGAGAACCTGCTCAAGGTCGACGACCGCGGCATGCAGGCGATCTTGCGCGAGGTGCAGGCCGACGTTCTCTCGACCGCGCTCAAGGCCGCGGACGAGGAGGTCAAGGAGAAGGTCTACAAGAACATGTCGAAGCGCGCAGTCGAGATCCTGCGCGACGACATCGCATCGAAGGGCCCGGTGCGGCTCAGCGACGTCGAGACCGCGCAGAAGGAGGTTCTCGCGGTTGCGCTCAGGCTCGCCGAGGAGGGCACGATCACGCTCGCGGCCGGCGGCGATGAGTTCGTCTGATGCGCTCGCGAATCATAGATAAGGAGCAGGCCGGCGCGGCGGACCGCTGGGAGGTGCCGTCCGTCGACGCGTCCGCGGCGGACGCGCTGCGCGGCGCCTACAAAGGCAGCGCGCACCTGCTGACCGCGGGCCAGCTCGACGCGCTCCAAAAGCAGGTGCACGAAGAGGCGTACCGGCGCGGCTTCGAGGAGGGGCTCGCGGCCGGCAAGGCGGAGCTCACGACACGCGTCGCGCGGCTCGCCGCGCTCGCGGAGTCGTTCAGCCAGCCGTTCCAGAGTCTCGAGAGCTCGGTCGAGGACGAGCTCGTGAACCTGTCGGTCGAGCTCGCGAGCCATCTCGTGCGCCACGAGATCGCGCACGACCCTGCGCAGCTGCACGCCGCGATCAACGAGTGCCTCGGCGTGCTCGCGAGCATGGTTCGCGACGTCACCCTGCATCTGCACCCCGACGACGCCGCCCTCATCCGCGCCGACATCAAAGCCGGCACCGAGACGCGCTTCTCGGTCGCCGAAGATCCCGCGCTGCAGCGCGGTGATCTACGCATCACGAGCGGCAGCGCACTAGTCGACGGCCGCCTCGCGGCGCGCTGCGCCGAGATCATCGCCGCGGCGAAGGCTGGCTAGGGAGTCGCCCTTTGCGCCGCGTGGACATCGAGCATCCTCTCCGCGACACGCCGGAAGACCATCCCTGGGGCTCGTGTGCGCACATCCCTGCGCGCACACGGTCGCGGAGAGGACGCTCGATGTCCACGCGGCGCAAAGGGCGACACCTTGTCCATGACGAGGCGCTGCGATGACTAGCGGCGCGATCGAGGTCGCGGGGCGCAGCACGCGGCTCGTCAGGAGCATCAGCGCGCTGCGGAGGTACCCGCACCGCACGCGCGGCTTCGTCGCGCACGGCGTGCTCCGGCGCGCGGCCGGTATGACGCTCGAGGCGTCCGGGTGTGAGGCGCCGGTCGGCAGTCGTTGTCTCGTCGTCGATCACGACGGACGAATGGCCGAGACCGAGGTCGTCGGGTTCGCTAACGGCTCGCTGCTGCTCGTCGCGACCGGCGAGCTCGATGGCGTGACGCCGGGCGCGCGCGTGATCCCGACGCGGCGCGTGTTCGAGGCGCGCGCGGGCTCCGGGCTGCTCGGCCGCGTGCTCGACGGCGCTGGCGATCCGCTCGACGGGGCCGGGCCGCTGCGCTGCGACGACCGGATCCGACTCACGCCGCGCACGACGAACCCACTCGACCGCAAACCGATTCGCGAGCCGCTCGACGTCGGCGTGCGCTCGATCAACGCGCTCCTGACCGTCGGCCGCGGCCAGCGGCTCGGCCTCTTCGCGGGCAGCGGCGTGGGCAAGAGCGTGCTGCTCGGCATGATGACGCGGTTCACGAACGCCGACGTGATCGTCGTCGGGCTGATCGGCGAGCGCGGCCGGGAAGTGCAGGACTTCGTCACGCAATATCTCACGCCCGAGACGCGCCGACGCGCCGTGGTCATCGCGACGCCGGCCGACCGTCCGCCGCTCGTCCGCGTGCATAGCGCCTACCTCGCGACGAGCATCGCGGAATATTTCCGCGATCAAGGCAAAAACGTGCTGCTCCTCATGGATTCGCTCACGCGAGTCGCGCAAGCTCAACGCGAAATCGCGCTCGCGGTCGGCGAGCCGCCGGTGACTAAGGGTTATCCCGTATCGACGTTTGCGAAATTGCCGCAACTCGTCGAACGAGCGGGCAACGGCGGACCGCGCGGCGGATCGATCACGGCGTTCTACACGGTGCTGACCGAAGGCGACGACCCGAATGATCCAATCGCCGACGCGGCGCGCGCGGTGCTCGACGGCCACATCGTGCTGTCGCGCGAGCTCGCGGAGTCGGGGCTGTATCCCGCGATCGACGTCGAGGCGTCGATCAGCCGGTTGATGCCGCTCGTGACGACGCCGGAGCACCAGCAGTTGATTCGGAGATTCCGTCAGTTGAACGCGACCTACGCTCAGAACCGCGACTTGATCACGATCGGCGCCTATGCGAAGGGCAGCGATCCGCGCGTCGACGAGGCGATCCAGCACTGGCCCGGCATCCTGCGCTTCCTGCAGCAGGACGCGAACGCGCGGATCCCATTCGCGCAGAGCGTCGCGGATCTGCAGACATTGTTCCCCGCCGGCGTACGCCGTGAGGGCGTGCAGTGAGCAAGCCGTCGCGGCTCGAACCGATTGCCGAATACGCGACGCTGCGCGAGAGCGAGGCCGCGCAGCGGCTCGCCGCGAGCGCGGCACAACTGCAGGCGAAAGAGAAAGAGCTCGAGCAGCTCCGCGGGTACCTCGCCGAATACCGTCAGCGCGCGCTGCACGAGTCGACCGACAGCACGCGGCTGCAGAACACGCGCGCATTCCTCGCGCGCTTGAGCGACGCGGTCGCGTTTCACGAGGCGGAGTTGCAGAAGGCGATCGATCGCCATCGCGTCGAGGCCGAGCGCTGGCGCGACTCGCACCAACGAGCCCAAGCGCTCGACAAGTACATCGAGCGCTCGCAACGCGGAGAGCGGCAGGCGGTGCAACGTCGCGATCAGGCGGAGCTCGACGAGCGCGCGACGCAGCAAACTTCCGTGCCGAGCCGCTAGCGTCCGTCGAGCATCGTGACGCGGGCGCGTCGCGACCCGGATCGCCTTGACTCGAATCGCTTCCGCGACTACGTTGCACACGGGAACGCCGAGGCGCCGGCTTAAGTAAAATAAAAAGAAAATGCGGGTCGCGTCGCCCGTAAAGTGGAGGCCCACGTGTTCATCGATCGGTTCAAAACGGGCGCCGTCGGCGTCGTTCTCTTCGCAGCGCTCGCGCATAGCGCCGCCGCACAAGTCACCTGCACCCTGACAGTCACGGGCCAGAACGATCCGGCCGTCGACGTCGCGGCCGTGCAGGCTGCCGTCAGCGCACCGGCCATCGGCGATACCGCCGTGTGCCTCCAGGGCATCTTCGACTTCGGCACGCCGCCGCCCGGCACGAACAACTCGGTCACGATCGCGCAGGGCCCGGGCGCGACATCGATGCGCATCGTCGGCTTGGACGATTCGCGCGGCAAGAAGGCGACGATCCGCAACGGCACTCAAGCCCTGACGAAGGTGACGGTCTCGCCGCCGTTCTTCAGCATCGAGAACCTCCGGTTCGAGGGGCCGACATTCTCGGCCGTCTCGATCCTCGGCGCGGGCCCGGTCGGCACGCTCAAGCTCACGGGCCTGAACGTCGTCGGCGTGAAGACCTTCTTCTTCCCGGCGTTCAACCTGAGGCTCCGCGAGGCGATCGCGATCACCTCGGCCGTGAACCCGATCGGGGGCGACATCGACATCTCCAACAACGTGCTCGACGGCGGTACGTACACTGCGGACGACTCGATCCTCGCGGTGAGCTCCGGCGTTGCGCTGACCGGCGCGATAGCGAACGGGACGAATCAGCCCTTCACCGCGCGCGTGCACGTCGCGGACAACAGGATCGTGAACTGGTCGGGCAGCGGAATTCTAGCGGGCGGCATCCGTGAGACCACGATAGAGAGGAACGTGATTCAGCCCGGCACGTTCGCGAACATGATTCCGTTCAGCCCGCCGGCCTGCGCGTGGAACAACGCCAACGGCTCGGTCAGCGGCATCGGCCTCGCGAGTGTCGGCGACGCGACGGTCCGCGACAACACGATCACGATGGTGCCCGCGCTCAACGGCGCAGGCGCGGCGCCGTCGTGCACGGCCGGAATCATCGTCGTGGGCTTCACGAACGTCGCGCCCGGCAACGCCAACGGCAACCTGGTCTACCGCAATCGTATTCGCGGCAGCGGCAACTATGCGTTCGTGGTCGGCCAGACGGCTTCGATCGAGACGGAGAACCTGTTCGCACTGAACAAGCTCGGCAACTTCACGCCGCTCAGCGCGTCGCTTTTCCTTGGCGCTGGCGCCAACGACAACGACTTCGTCGGCAACTTCCCGACCGTCGAAGGCAACGTCGCGGGCAACGTCCTGATCAGCCAGCTGCCCTAAGACTCAGCTCATTTCTTCGGCTGCGACGCGCTCTGGATTTGCGCAGGCGCCTGCTCCGTAGAGCAGTTCAACGACAGCAGCGTGTCGAACGGCGCGAGCTTCAGCGTTGCCTTCGGAGCCGTCCACGCGCCCGTGAGCACCTTCGGGTCCTCGACGGTCGCCTCGATCTCGAGCGTGCTCGCGTCGACGCGGTGGTAGCGCTCGACGATGTGCAGGGCATCGGAGTGGAACGACACGCGGCCCTCGGCGTACATCCACGTGTCATCCGTGAAATTCTTCACGTCGACGACGAGCGTGTCGCCCTCCCAGTGGCCGACCGCGTCGCCGCGTTGAGTCGGCGGTTGGTCCTCTCGGTGCGGCCGTCCGTCGGTCGGCACGAGCTGGTAGTCGTGAAAGGTTTCGGACAGCAGCACGACGAGCTTCGGCGTCGCGATGATCTGGCCCACCGCGCCGACGTTGTAGAGCCGAACGTTCAACGTGCCGAACGCGACCGGGTTGCACCCGAGCGTCGGATCGTCCTTGTCGCTCAGCGTTTTCGCCTTGTCCGCGGCCGCGGGCTTGTACAAGCTCACATACGTCGGCGGCGGTGTGCCGCCGCCGGCCGGCGGACGTCCGCCACCGACGAATCCGCGTCCGCCGACGTCGGCGCCGCCCCACCAAACGCCGGAGAGATCGGGATGCCCATCCGCGAGCTTTGGCACCGGCCCGGGCTTCTTGTCGGCCGCGGCCGGGGCCGCGGTCTGCGCGGTCGCGAGATTGAGCGCGCCGGTTGCGAGCCAGGTGAACGCGGTTGCCGCGACAGCGGCGGAGATGGATCTGATCGTTACGCGAGTCATCGTCGAGCCCCCCACGCGTCGCGCGTCAACGCCCTGCTTCACGTTGTTCCTGCGGGCCGAACAAACCGTAGGTCGTGCCGTCGGCGGTCTTCAGTTCCTTCAACATGCCCATGTTCTGCGCCGCGTCGCGAGCGTGGAACGCCGTGATCGTGACCTCGTCGCCGCTCTTGACCTCGTTCGGCTTGAAGCCGTTGCGGATCATGCCGCTCGGCGTGCCGGCCTCGAACGCCCAGCGCTCGACCTGGCCTTTGTCGTTCTTCACGTCGAGGTAGAACCACGAGTGCGGATTCTGCAGCTTCACTTGCGCGACGACTCCGTGCACCGTCACCTGTTGGTTCAAGTCGTAGACGGCCGCAAACGAGTGATGCGCCGACGCAGGCGCGCCGAAGCCGAGCGCAACCAAACCGGTTGCAAGCATGGAAATTGGGGTCCGCCTCATCGCGAGTCTCCTGTTGGCGGCGGTCAATGCGCCGCGCCGAAGTGCCGATGGTACTGGCAGACGTGTCCCGTTGCGACCGGGGGCGGGCCCGGCCCGTCAGGTTTGACGCCCCGCGCTGCCTGGCCCGAGAATCGACCGGCGAAAGGGGGTGACGTTATGGCGAGGCGTCGACTCATTGTCTTATCCGCGCTGGCCGTCTCGGCTGGCGCCGCGGCGCAGTCCGCCTACTCGCCGCCGCACACCTCGTGGGGCGACCCCGATCTACAAGGCGTGTTCGCGAACGACAACGAGTACGCGACCCCGCTCGAACGCCCGGACGAGCTCGCCGGCAAGACGCTCGCGGACATCACGCCCGAGGAGCTCGCCGAGATCCGCAAGCACGCGACGGAGAAGATGATCGCGGCCCTTGCGCCGGGGCCCCGCGGCCCCGACCAGTGGTGGCTCGAGAACCTCGACCTCACGAAGCGCAGTCAGCCGTGGCTCATCGTCGATCCGCGCGACGGCAAGATCCCCGCGCTGACGCCCGAGGCGCGGAAGCGCGCCCCCCCGCGCGTGCGCAGCAGCTTCGTCGGCGGGCCGTTCGATAGCCCGCTGGACTTCAACCCGCTCGAGCGCTGCATCAGCCGCGGGCTGCCGGGCTCGATGATCCCGGTGATGTACGGCAACGTGTATCAGATCGTGCAGTCGCCGGGCTACATCGTGATCACCTACGAAATCGTGCACGAGGCGCGCGTGATCCCGCTCGACGGCAGGCCGCACGTCGGCGCGGCGATCCACGAGCACATGGGCGATGCGCGGGGGCACTTCGAGCGCGACACGCTCGTCGTGGAGACGACGAACTTCACGGCGTTGACGGTCTACCGAAACGCGAATCCCGAGCGCTTGAAGATCACGGAGCGCTTCAGACGCGTCGCGCCGAACAAGATCGCGTGGTCCGCGACGTTCGACGATCCGACGACCTGGACGGCGCCTTGGACGATCGCGATGCCGCTGACCCTCGATCCGCAGCCCGCGATGGCGTTCGAGTGCCACGAAGGCAACTACGGCGTGCGCAACATCCTGAGCGGCGCGCGTGCGGCGGACGCCGCGCGCGCGCCCGCCGCTCCGTCGCAGACTACCGAGAGAGTGAAATGACGTCGCAAGCGGCGGGTTCGCGGAGCGAGACGGGCCCGGGTAAGAAGGCCGCCGAGCGTCGCGGCTGAGCGGCGCGAGTCACAGGTCGACGTTCGCCGCGTGCAGCGCCTCGCGCGCGCGATTCGCGGCTTGCAGCAAGCGCGTGTGCTCCATCTCCGCTCGCCCGGAGCGCAGGTAGCTCCGCACGGCGCGATAGACCTCGCGCAGCGCCTTGATCTGCGCTTCGCCGAGCTCCCCTCCCGAGGCCGGCGCCCGCGTCGGTTGCGCGGCGCCGCTCGCCGCGCGCTGCAAGTCGTCCGCCAGAGCCTGGATGATGTCGGTCGAGGTCACGATGCCGACGAGGCGGCCATCGGCCGCGACGATCGGCAGCGCGTGGAAGCCCCCGCGCGAGAGCGCCCGCGTCGCGTCGAGCAGTGCGGAGTTTTGCGGCAGCGCGCGCACGTTGCGCTGCATGATGTCGCCGACGTGCCGATGGTCGAGCGACGTGCGGCGCAGCAGCTCCGAGTCGGCCTCGCCCGAGTCCGCGCGCAGCACGAGCGCCTTGAGCAGGTCGTGTGCCGCGAGCATGCCGACGACCTTGAAGCCCTCGACAACCGGCAGGTGCTGGCAGCGGCGCTCGCGCATGAGCTGCTCGGCGGTCGCGACGCTGTCGCCCGGCTCGACCGTGGCCGGGGCGGGCGTCATCACTTGGGCGATCGGCACGTTTTGCATGAGTCACCTCCCGCGAGCCCCGAAGCCCCCCGCACGGCCGCGCCGGTGAGCGTGCCCCGTTTTGACCCAGCACGGCCGCGCGCGTGCACGCCGATCGCACGACCGGAGGGTCGCGAGCGGCCGGCGATGCCCCGCATTCGAGCGTACTGGCGCCGCCGAGTCCAGTGGCATACTCCTTGCTCCCTAGGTGTGTGGACTGCATGGATTGGACGAACTACCGGAGCGTTGCGTTTGACGAGCTGATTGCGGCCGACGGGCGGCCGCGCCCGGCCGCCGGACATCTCGTCCGCTATCTCGCGAAGCTCTCCGATCGCGACGTCGCGTCACGCCAAGTCGCCGCGAGCGCGATCGCGCGCATGTCGGGGATCACGTTCACGGTCTATTCCGACGGCCGCAACGTCGATCGGCCGCTGCCGTTCGATCTGATCCCGCGCGTGCTCGCGCGCAGCGAGTGGGTGCGCACGGAGGCCGGGCTCAAGCAGCGGATCCGCGCGCTGAACATGTTCATCGACGACGTCTACGGCGAGCAGCGCATATTCAAGGACAAAGTCGTGCCGGCCAGCCTGCTCGCGAACTCCGTGAATTTCCGTAAGGAGTGCGTCGGCGTCAAGCCGCCGCTCGGCATCTGGGCCCACGTCTGCGGCTCCGACCTCGTGCGCGACGCGGACGGCAAGCTCTACGCGCTCGAGGACAACCTGCGGATCCCGAGCGGCGTGTCGTACATGCTCGAGAACCGGATCGTCGCGAAGCGCGTGTTCCCCGAGCTGTTCGAGACCTGCACGATCCTGCCCGTCGACGAGTATCCGATGCAGCTCTACGAGACGCTCGCGGCGCTGTCGCCTCGGCCTGGCGAGACGCCCGTCATCGTGCTGCTCACGCCCGGCGTGTTCAACAGCGCGTACTTCGAGCACACGTATCTCGCGCAGGCGATGGGCATCGAGCTCGTCGAGGGTACGGATCTGTTCGTCGGCGACGACGATTGCACCTACATGCGCACGGTCTACGGCCCGCGCCGCGTCGACGTGATTTACCGGCGCGTCGACGATCTGTTCCTCGACCCCGAGGTGTTCAAGCCCGATTCGGCGCTCGGCGCGCGCGGGCTCATGCGCAGCTGGCGCGCGGGCAAGGTCGCGCTCGCGAACGCGCCGGGCGCGGGCGTCGCGGACGACAAAGTGGTGTTCGCGTACGTCCCGAAGATGATCGAGTACTACCTGGGCGAGGACGCGCTGCTGCCGAACGTGCCGAGCTACCTCTGCACCGACGACGACGAGCGGCGTTACGTGCTGGACCATCTCGCCGACCTCGTGGTGAAGCCTGCGAACGAGTCGGGCGGCTACGGCATGCTGATCGGGCCGCGCTCGACGAAGAAGCAGCGCGCCAAGTTCAAGAAGCTCGTCGTCGCCGACCCGCGCAACTACATCGCGCAGCCGACGCTGTCGCTGTCGACCGTGCCGATCGTCACGCCGCGCGGGCCGTCGCCGCGGCACGTCGACCTGCGGCCGTTCATTCTTTCGGGCTCGAGCATCTACGTGACGACCGGCGGGCTCACGCGCGTCGCGATGAAGCGCGGCTCGCTCGTCGTGAACTCCTCGCAGGGCGGCGGCGCGAAGGACACCTGGGTCGTCGATCTCGAGGACGCGGTCTGATGTTGTCGCGCGTCGCGGAGAATCTCTACTGGTTCGCGCGCTACGTGCGCCGCACCGAGAACATGGCGCGCCTCGTCGGCGTCGGCAGCCAGCTGCAGCTCGATTTGCCGCGCTCCGTGAAGTTCATGTGGCAGCCGATGATCGACACGGTCGGCGTCGCGGCGCTGTTCAAGACGCGGTTCCCGGACGCCGCTGCGGTGCCGACCGACGTCGACGTGATGCGCTTCCTGCTGCTCGACGAGGGCAACCCGTCGTCGCTGCGGCACTCGGTCGACACCGCGCGCGAGATGCTGCGCAGCATCCGCGACACGCTGCCGCCGCAGCTCTGGGAGGTGGTGACGGATCTGCACATGTTTCTCGGGGAGGACGCGGACCGCCTTGTCACGCGCCGCAATCGCGTCGACTTGATCAGCAGGATCGTCGATGGGTGTCTCAAGATCTCGGGCCTCGTGACGGCGACCGTGAGCCGCGACATCGGCTTCCAGTTCATGCAACTCGGCACGGCCATCGAGCAGGCCGACATGACGACGCGGATCATCGACGCGGGCGCCTCGGGGCTCGTCGCTCCGCGCAAGGAGGAAGACCGCGAGACGTTTCGCAACCTCCAGTGGATGGCCGTGCTGTCGTCACTCGCGGCGGATCAGACGTATCGCCGGCACGTGCGCCAGCGCGTGACCGGCGAGCACGCGCTGCGCTTTCTGCTGCAGGACTACGACTTCCCGCGCAGCGTGCACTTCTGTCTCTCGCGCGCGCAGCGGATGCTCGCCGCGATGCCGCCGCGGCCGGAAGTCGAGAAGCGCCTCGGCAAGCTCGTCGACGCGATCCAAACGGCCGATCCGGCCGCGCTCGTCGCGAAGAACCCGGCGTCGTTCATGGACGAGATCCAGGTGCAGCTCAGCGCGCTGCACGGAGCCGTCGCGGCCGGTTACTTCAGCGTCGTCGAGCAGGTTGCGAGCGCCCAGCAGCAGAGCCCGGCCGCCGCCTGACGCGCGTGCGACCTGGATCACACGCGCCGTCGCGCGCTGGCACGCGCGTTGCTATATCTCCGGCATGAATGTCTTATCTCCGGCGGGCTGAATGGAGCTCGCCGCCGCACCACCGCCCGATTTGCTGTCGGTAACGGCACCCCAGAGCCGCGGCCCGCCTAGCGCGGTGCGGCCTCCGGGCGCGCGCGACGGGGACGCTTCCCCGACCGTCGCGCCGTTCGACCTGCTGCTCCAGCTGCTCGGCGCGGCCTTGCCGACCGGCCAAACGTTGCCGGCCGGCGGCAGCGACTTGCCCGGCGTAGCTATCTCGACCAGCGCCACCGCGCCGGCGACGACGCCATCGACCCTGTCGCCGCCGGTCACGACCGCCACGACCGGCACGCCGACTCAGTCCGCGCCGACCGATCTCGCGGACCTGCTCCGCCTCGCGCTCGCACGTGCGGCCGCTGCCGCTGGCGCGCCGCCGGCGCCGACCGGCACGTCGACGTCGACTGACGCCACGCCGTCGGCCCCGACCACCGCGAGCGCTGCACCGCCCGCGCCGACGCAGGTGCAGGCCACGAGCGCCGCCGCGCCGATCGACCTCCAGGCGCTGCTCGGCGACGCAGCCGCGCCGCCGAGTCCCGCGCCGCAAATCGCAGTGCTCGACAACGCGCCGCGCGCGCGCACGACCGCAGATGCAGCGCGCCGCACGACGCAGAGCGTCACGCCGGCGAACGGGGCGGCGCAGCTCGCGACGAGCGACCTCGCGAGCGCGGATGTGGTCGCGCAGCCTGCGCAAGACGGCCAACCGCTACCGGTCGTCGCGCCCATGGTCAGCGCCGTCGCGACGAAGGTCTCGAGCCTCGACGACGCGCTGCCGCTCGCCGTCGCGTCCGCGTCGAGCGCCGACGCGTCGTCCGCGACCGCGCTGCCGCTCGCGCACGCGCCGACACCCGCTCACACGACGGCCGCGGCGCCCGCGCCGAGCGCCGCGCCGCAGGGTTCCGGCGATGCGCTCGACACGAGCTCCACTCGCTGGCACGAGACGCTCGCGACCCGGATCCAGTGGCTCGTCGATCACGACATCGGCGAGGCGAAGATCAGGCTGAATCCGCCCGAGCTCGGCGCGCTCGACGTGAAGATCTCGCTCCTCGACGACAAGACGTTCGTGCAGATGACCGCGCACAACGCAAGCGCCCGCGACGAGCTCGCGCAAGGCCTGCCGCGGTTGCGGGAGCTCCTGAGCGCGGGCGGCCTCGAGCTCGGCGGTGCGACGGTGAGCGGCGGCCACGACGACCGCGGGGCGTTCGGATCGAGCGCGCCGCAGACGGTCTCGCGTGTGGCCGCTTTCGCGTCCACGTCGGACGAGGCGCTGGCCGACGCGCCGCGAGCGCGGCTCGGCTCGAGCGCGGCCGTGATCGACACGTTCGCCTGACACTCCGCCCCGGGCGATCGACAACCTCAGTGTCGATGGGAGAGCCGTTCAGCAACTCGTAGGTTTACATCACCGGCAGCAAGACTGCCGTGACGGTGATTTGCTGTGCGTGTGCGGAGAGCGTCAGGAGACTTACGAGGATAGGAGCAACGCGCTTCATGGAACGTCTCCTCTGATCGGTTTGTTTGTCTCCTTTAGCAAGCCGTCCCTGAAAGCCTTATGCCGCGCGGCCGTTGCCTTCTCATCGGCCGAAAGTTCAGGGTCACCTGGTTCCACATCAATCCGAAACGGCGTGACGGTGTCGCGTGTTATTTCATACATCACCGAGTACTTCGGTGTGTATTTCAGGGGCAATAGGACGTACTTGTTACTGCCGGGGACCTCGAACACGGCGTCAACC
>Ga0307497_10000075_pt1 | contig 19591 bp, 20 predicted proteins | sample 10_S_MG_FD_201366 | JGI IMG/M metagenome (GOLD analysis project Ga0307497, IMG submission 201366) | Soil microbial communities from Populus trichocarpa stands in riparian zone in the Pacific Northwest, United States - 10_S | ecosystem: Environmental > Terrestrial > Soil > Riparian zone > Trees...
TTCTACCGACTTTAGGTCGGTAGTCGAGCCAATCCTGAACGAGATCTTCGACGGCGTTTACGATCAACGCGCCGACGAGTGGCGTCAGGTCTTCAAAGAGCGTCCCGGTATCAAGCGCGCGTACCATGAGGAGCCGGTTCTTTACGGCTTCCCGGCCGCGCCCGAGATCCCGGATGGCACTCCGGTCACGTACCAGGGTGGCGGTGTCCTCTTCATCTACCGCTACGTCTATCGCGTGTACGGTCTTGCCTTCGCGCTCACGAAGATCCTGGTCGAGGACGGCGATCACATCCAGATCGGCAAGATCTACTCCGAGCATCTCGCTCAGAGCATGATCGAGACGAAGGAGACTCTCTGCGCCAACATCCTGAATCGCGCCTTCAACGGTGCGTTCCTGGGTGGCGATGGCGTGGCTCTCAACGTCACCAACCATCCGATCGTGGGCGGTACGTTCTCGAATCTGCTGTCGACCCCCGCTGCGATGTCGCAGACGTCGATGGAGCAGATGCTCATCCAGATCCGCAACGCCGTCGACAACAACGGCAAGCGCATCCGGTTGCAGCCGCTCAAGATCGTGACCGGACCGAGCAACATCTTCCAGGCGGAGGTGATCCTCAAGTCGGTGCTGCGCACGGGTGCAGCCAACAACGACATCAACCCCATCAAGTCGATGGGCTTGCTCGCTGAGGGTCAAGCGAATCTCTCGCGTATCACGTCGACGACGGCGTGGTGGGTGGGAACGAACGCGCCCTTCGGCTTGCAGTTGATGATGCGGCGGTCGCTCGAGAAGTCGATGGAAGGCGACTTCGAGACGGACAGCATGCGGTACAAGTCGACCGAACGGTATTGGCCGTGGTGGACGGATCCGCGGGCGGTCTACGGCACGCCGGGTCTCTAATCTCGCGTTTCTGAAAACTCCCCTTCCCTGTGAGACGTAAATCGCAGGGGAGGGGTTCGGATGTAAACGAACTGCTTAGGAGTCTCACATGCCTTTGATCGACAATCTGGTCACTCGCTTTCCGAACGGTGTCACCAACCTCCCGGTCAGCGACATCTTCAACTCTCTCAACGAGCCCGATCCGTCCATCTACGTTCGGGACTTCGATGATTTTGTCAACTACCTCGTCACGGATTGGAACGCGGTCAGCGGCGTCGGCACGCCGGTTCGCGCGGTCCAGGCGGGGTTCGGTGGTCTGCTTCGAGTCCAGACCTCAGCGGCGAGCGGAGACAACAGCTATCTCCAGCGCAACAACCCGAACTTCCAGGTCATCACTGGGACGACGCCCAAGCCGTTCTACTTCGAGTGTCGGATCGCGCAGACGGACGATGCGACCAACGGCGTGTTCGTCGCGGGGCTCCAGATCGCGGTCGCGGCGAACAACTTCTTGACGCCGGTCAACGGTATCTTCTTCCGGAAGTCCGCGGCGCAGACTGGCCTCGAGCTGGTCAGTCGCGCGGCATCGGTCGAGACCACGACGGGCAACATCTTCACGATCGTTGCAGCGACGGCGTACAAGTTCCAGTTCTTCTTCGACGGCATCGATTCCTTGTGGGCCGCTGTCAATGGCAACACGCTCGCGAAGCTCACGCCCGCGGCGCTGCCTTCGGTGCTCATGGGTCCGACTGTCGGTATCCAGGCGGGTACGGCGGTGGTGAGGAACATGGACATCGATCAGTTGCTCACTCTCCAGGAGCGTTAGGATGAGAACCGTACGGCTGACGACTAGCGGAGTCAGCACGAGCGCGGTCTGCCCCCTCGATCAGTACTTGAATCCGACGAGCGTTGCGCTCGGACTGATTATCAACGGGGCCGCGACGTGTACGGTGGAATACACCTACGACGACGTTTGGGCTTCGACTTTCAACCCTGGGACGGCGACGTGGTTCCCACATCCAACGCTGACGGCCAAGTCTGCGAACTCGGATGGGAACTTTGCGTTCCCGCCGAAGGGCGTTCGCTTGAACCAGACAGCAGGAGCGGGTAGCGCGACTCTAGTCGTAGATCAAGCTGGCGCAGTCAGCTAGTTAGGAGATCAACATGATTGCGTCAGGAGTCAGCAGCTCGGGACTCGAGCAACTGCTCGGGCTCTTGAACGACCCTGAGCGGTTCAAAGCAGCTCTGCTCGAGCTGCAAACCGCGGCGAAGAATGCGGAGGATCTCATTGCGCTTGCTGCCCCAGCGAGCGAGATCCCCGTGCTGCGCGAGGAACTGCGTAAGCAGGCAGCGCAACGAGATGAGCTGCTCAAGACAGCTCAGGCGGAATCGTCTCGTCTCATCGACGAGGCTCACCGTTCGGCGGGCGAGATCGTCGAGACAGCTCAGAACGAAGCCACGCAGCTCCGCGGCCAAGCTCAGGCAGAGCACAGCAGGGCAGCGAGCACTCGAGCCGAGGCGGATCGGCTGCACAACGCAGCGATCGAGTTCCACCAAGGGGTCAGCCGCCGCGAAGAGACGCTCAAGGACGTCGACAAGTCGCTCACAGCTCGAGAGCAGAGCGTGACCGATCGCGAGAAAGGTGTGGCCGTCGAACGTGATCGCCTAGCGGGGCTCGCGAAGCAACTGCAAGCAGCTCTGGGGTAGCACGGTGTCGCAGCCAAATGGAATGGGCACAGCGGGGATCGTAGCGGTCCCCATCCCTCCGAATGGCCCGCCCGGAGACGTGCTGACGAAAGTCACCGCCGCCGACTACGACATGGATTGGATGCCGGGGGGCGGCGGAGGCGGAGCTGTCTGGGGCGGGATCACTGGGAACATCAACAACCAGACTGATCTGATCGCGCTCATCTCTCGCTCGGTCGGCGCAGGCATGGGCGCTGCGATGTCGTTCATGGACGACGGAGCTAGCGAGGACTTCTACCCGGTCATCAGCGCCTCCGGCACCGGCACCGTGGGGCCGACTGGGCCTCCCGGAGCACCGGGGCCAGCCGTATTCATGTCGCTCGACGACGTGGATGTCGAACCGTCTCCAGTCATTCCCGGCACGGCGGGGGCTCAGGGATCGCCCGGTGCGCCGGGCTCCTCACTGTCGATCTTCCTTCAAGCGGACGACGTAGACACGGAGCCGGCTCCGATGGTGCCTGGTACGCCGGGAACGAACGGCTCGCCGGGCTCCGCGGGGCTTCAGATCTTCTTGCAAGCCGACGATGTGGATACCGAGCCCGCACCGATCGTTCCCGGTTCGGCGGGCGCTGCCGGCACTCCGGGGTCTTCAGGGCTTCAGATCTTCCTCCAGGCGGATGACGTCGATACCGAACCCGCTCCGATGATCCCCGGCTCGCCCGGCGCGAGCGGTTCGGCAGGGGCGAACGGTCAGCCTGGACCGGCTGTGTATCTCGAGGCCGAGCCCGGCGAGGATGGGCAGACCATCGTCGGCCCCCAAGGCATTCAAGGCCCTAGTGGAGGTGGAGGCGGAACGCTCACTCAGGCGACGGCCGTGTTTCCGTTCCCCGCGAAGTACAGCGGGGTCGCGAACGTGGTGGACGCGGCGATGGGCGCGACTGACAAGGTGGTGATCTCGATCGCTGGCTCCCCGGAGACTCAGGAGAACGCCAACGACGCGCTGGATCCGCTCATCATGCGAGCTGTGCCCCAGGCTGGCTCGTTCGACTTGCAGATGAGCTGTCTCACTCCGTTCGCTGGCTCCGTGGTCGTCAATTACTCGAGGGCTGCGTAATGGCGATTCTCTACGACGAGCGTGGCAATCCGATCACGGTCAACTTCCCGGATGGCATCACCGGGGTTGTGGTGACGGATGCTCGCGCTGCGACCGTAGTCCTATCTGCGCTCAACGCCGAAGCCGACATTGATCTGAATGGCGTGTCTCATGTGCTGGTCGATGCCAGAACGGCAGCCGGCAACCTGAGCTTCGTCTTCGAGGCCACGTTGGATGGCGTGAACTATTTCGCGCTGCCTGCATTCGCCGAGAATCAAAATCTCGCCGCTGTGCTGATAGCCGAGCAGTTCGTCAACACGATAGTCGTAGCGACGACGCTGACGGGGCTCTACTCGGTCGGTGTGTCGGGATTCCGTCGCTTTCGCATCCGAGTCTCGGCGTTCACGTCGGGCAACGTCACGATCGGTTTGCGATCCACGCCGTCCAACGACATTCTCTACTCTCGCCCGATTCCAAGCACGCTGCATGTCACGGCGACGGCCGCCGCGAACACTATCGCGACTGCGACGCTTCCGGCAGCCGGCGCGGGTCTGTTCCACTACATCACGAACATCAACCTGATGCGGAACGCGACGGCGGCGCTGGCTGGCACGGCGACACTCATTCATACGAGCACGAATCTTCCCGGCAACCCAGCGTGGAGCGTGGGGAACGCGATGGCGGCCGGAGGAACGCAACTCGATCTCGACTACTCTCCGACGACGCCGCTCAAGAGCAGCGTAGCGAACACAGCCACGACCGTCGTGATGCCGGCTGCGGGCGCAGCCGTGCTCAATCGTCTCAACGTCTCATATTACGTAGGACAGTAGGAGTCCATCATGCAGAACCGACCATACAAGGCGATCGTCGCGATCACCAACGCCGTCACGAACTTGGTCAATCCAGGTACGACGACGGGTGGCGTGAACAGCGGAACGCCGCAGAACCTACGTATCATCATCACGCACATCCGCGTGCTGAACAAAACGGCCGCAATTCACAACTTCTCGTTCTACATCGGAGCGACCGGAGGTTCGGCGGCTGGTACGGAGTTCATGGGGACAGCCAAGAGCGTCCCCGCGAACGACGCCGTGGACTGGTACGGTCGCATTCCGCTGGACGTCGCGGACTTCCTGACCGGAGTTGCCGATGCGAACACGTCGCTCGTCGCGGAGTTCGACGGCGAGATTGGAGTGGTGTGATGCGAAACCTATTCAAAATCATTCCCGCCGCTGTCGCGGCAGTCGCCCTCGCAGTCGTTGGCGTCTCTCTCGCGCAGATCGGCGGTGGGGGCATCACAGGCGGCGGGGGAAGCGGCGAGACCAGCGGCAACTTCACGGTCTCGTACAACAGCGGGTTCAGCAGCGTCCCGACTCAGATCATCAACTACGACCTGATCGGGCACATCGTCACCCTGCGCTTCACTCAGGACGTTACCGGGACCAGCAACGCGATCGGATTTGCAAACAATGGAACTAGCGGAGTTCCGGCCGCGTACAGACCACTCGCAGATGTCCCGTTCTGGGGCCTCGCTTGCACGGACAACGGGGCGACGACCTCGTGCTGCCTGGTGATCCACGCTAACAACGGGGGCATCGACTTATCTCCGGTCACGGTGAATACAGAGCGCTGCTCTGCGAGCTGGACGAGCAGTGGAACGAAGGGGATGCAGACCGGCGCGACGCGAGTGAATCAGATAACCTATTCGCTACTCTAGGAGCATGAACATGCCCGGACCCAAGTACGTTAAGGACTTCGAGTTTCCGAGCAACTTCGGATTCTCGGGATCCGCGACCGATCGCGTTACGACTCCCGTGAAAGCGTACGAGCGAGGCAAGCCCAAGTTCGCTGAGGGCGGCCCTGTCAAGGACGATACAGCCAAAGGCTACGTGACCGACAAAAGCGGGAACACGAAGGTCGCTCAGGCTCCAGCGCCACCGAAGCCGAAGGGCGATACGGTGCAGATCGATCCCAAGGGCACCGTCGATACGCTGCGCGGCGGTCAACGCGAGCGGCAGATGAAGGAGCTGGGGCTCAAGAAAGGAGGCAAGGTCAAGAAAGGTCTTGGCGGCTTCCTCAAGCGATTGGTCAAGAATCCGATCGCGAACCCGATGGCCTCGAAGTCGGTACGGAAGGTCATGGACCCCGTTTCTTCGAGGCTCCTCTCGAGAAACAAGTCGGCTCCCGCTCCCGCTCCATCTCCCGTAGCGAACCGTCCCGTGAGCGCCCCTCGACCAGGGATGCGCCCCATGCCGATGCCGGTGATGGGCGGCCCGATGATGCGCTCGAAAGGTGGCAAGGCGAAGCCGAAGTTCGCTGAGGGGGGCTACGCGAACAACGGGATCAAGACCTCGGGGCTCAACCAGGGCAACGCGACCGATCAGCGATCGGATCCTTCGAACAACATGAATCAGCAGACGGGGGGGAAGACTCCGCTGCGTCAAGGGTTCAAGGCAGGCGGCCCATTGCGTCGAGCTACGGGTGGCCCGGTGACAGCAGCTCGAGGCGGAGACGTCGCTCAAGATCGCAAGATGATTAAGCAAGCGATCAACAAGCACGTCGCAGCTCCGAAGCCGCGTGGTCATGGCGTCCCTGGTAAGATGCGCGGTGGAGCTGCCTACTAACCTTTTCGGTTCGGTTTCAAGTATTCCCCCGTGGCCGGCTGTATGAGTAGGCCCGTCTTCTTTCTAAGAGGGATGGGCTTTGACTACAAGCGGAACGGTCTCCACGACAGTCTTCAAGACGCGGAAGGTAATCGAACTAGCCTACCGCGGCTGTAAGATCCCACCACAGAAGCTCGGGCCAGAGCGCATCCAGACAGCGCTCGATCTCCTGTTCCTTCGACTCTCGTCGATGGTGAACAGGGGCGTTGCGCTCTGGGCGGTGCAGAAAAACATTCTGCCAATCTATCGAGCGACGCAGGACGTTCCGTTGCCCGTGGGCAGCGTGGATCTCCTGAACTGCAACCTCCGACAGCTCCAGCGGATCACGGGCACCTACACCAGCTCGAGCGGGACGGCGGCGAATGCGTTCGACAGCGATCTCTCGACCTTTTGTCAGGAGAGTGCGCCGGCTGGTTTCATCCAAGCTCAGTTCACGTCGGCGACGCAGATCACGAACTTCGGGATCATGCCGCACGCGACTGCGACATGGAGCATCACGCTGCAAGGCTCCAACGACGGCGTGAGCTTCACGACGTTCTATACGAACACGACGTTCGCAGCGGTAGCGGGGCAATGGCAATGGTTCGACGTCGAGGGCATGGCGAACTGGACGTACATCCGCCTCGTTGGTGGCGCGACGACGACGCTCGACGTTACTGAGCTGTATCTCGGTAATCTGCCGTCCGAGATCCCGTGTGCGGCGCTCAATCGAGATCAGTACTCGGATCTGCCGAACAAGTTCTTCCTCGGCCGCCCCGTGCAGTACTGGTACGACAAGCAGCGCACGCAGCCGATCGTGACCCTCTGGCCGTCTCCGGATACGCAGTTCACGTTCTACCAGCTCGTCTGCTACATCCAACGCTACGTGCAGGACGTCGGCACGATGGCTCAAGAGATCGAAGTGCCGCAGAGCTGGTACATGGCACTCGTCGCGCGCTTGAAGGGGGACATCGCGCTCACAGATGAGGAAGTAGACCCCGGTCTCGTAGGCACCCTAGACTCTGTTGGCGATCGGCTATGGAAAGAAGCTTGGGACGGACAGAGCGATGGCTCGCCCACTTATCTCTTTCCCAACATCAGGCCCTACACGCAGTAGACCTAGATGTCGACTTTCATCGATCCCACTGGGCAGCCCACCTACGGCATTGCGCTTTGCGCGCGGTGCAGTCGGAAGTTCCCGCTTGCAGAGCTTTATCCGGATCCGAACTCGCCGGGGCTCATGGTCTGCAAAGAGGATCTCGACGAGCTGGATCCCTACCGTCTCCCAGCTCGAGTCACGGAAGATATTACGTTGCCCTTCGTGCGGCCGGATGTGCCCCTGACCGCGCCTACCGGATTCTCAACCAACCCGCATCTTCCAGCTCCAGTAGCTACGGGCTCGTATGATGGCGTATGTATCACGATAAATTGGTCACTTCCACTTGATGCGATCGGATTTCGAGTATTCCGATCTGTGGATGGGGGAACCTACGATCTCCTTGTTGAAGTCAGCCAGTTCATCTCGTCGTACCGTGATTGTAGCGTTACAAGAAGTGCGCACGCATACAACTATTACGTGATCGCTCTATACACTCTCGGAGATCAGAGCAGTCCCTCCAACGTCGTAAATTTCCCACAACTGCTTCACATGCTAATGGCCGTCGCTACCGACTCCGTGATGACGAGCTTCGACGCGCTCGTGTGGACCAAGCAGGCTGGGGCGCTCTCTGGCATCTGGAATTCGATTTGCTACTCCGATACGTTGAATCGCTGGCTCGCTGTGAACAACTCTGGCGGAGCGATGTACAGCGACGATCTGGGGGTGACGTGGACAGCTTCGTCTGTCAACGCCGATCGGGCGCTGACTTCAGTGGCGTGGTCGACAGTCGCGGGGCTGTTCGTCGCGGTCGCGGCCAGCGGCGATGCGAAGAGAGTGTGGACAAGCCCGACTGGAGCGGTGTGGACCGGGCAGACTCTGACGGGCGGTCGAGAGACGAAGAGCTGGCGGAGAATCATCTACGTCCCGTTTTCCGGGAAGCTGGTCGCCGGAGCCGACTCCGATCCGAACCCGACCATGTACAGCTCGAACGGTACGACGTGGTTGGAAGGTACATGCACGAACTCCTCGTCGTGCAGCTCGATCATGCACAACGGAGCCCGCGTCGCGATGGGGGGGAACGGCCTTCGCACGCTGTTCAGCGACAACGGCGGCGTCGATTGGTCGGACAACGTGTCGCTCCCCAGCGCTCCGACTTGTGGTGCCGCGAGTCCGAGCATATTCGCGTTGGGACAGGCTGGCGTCAGCGGAAACGCTTGGTCATCCCCGACGGCGACAGCCTGGACTCTGAGAGTGATACAGGCAAAATTCTGGACTTCGATGACGTACTCAGCTTCGTTAGGATTGTTCGTCGCTGTCAACAATAATCCGGTACTGGACGCTGTTTCTACTTCGCCTAACGCGATTGCTTGGGCAGCCAGTGTAACCCCAGCGAACTGTAATCTAGCTTGGAACTGTATCTTCGCGAATTGATTTAATAGAGCTTGGTGATAAAGAGGATTTGAGTAAATGGGAATACGTGGGATGACGAAAGAACAGGGTACGACGATCTCGGTGGCGACGGTCTTCGCTATCTTGGCTTCGTTGATTACAGCCTATCCGACTGCTAAGAATGTGTTGGCTGGCGAGATCGAATCTCAGATCAAGCAGCAGACGCAGCCTCTCACCGATGCGTTCTACGTGATCGTGCTCCAGAACATCCAGAATCAGCAGAACTCGATCACGGCGATGGAGTTCAAGCGCGATCACTGTCTTAGCCAAGCCGAGTGCTGGACTCTGCGAGATGCGCAAGACTTAGAAGGGGCTCGAAGAACTCTGCAAGCTCTGCAATCTGCAAAGATGAATCTCGAGAAGAAGTGATGATGTTCGTGCTCGAACGTTTTAGCTACTCGCCCGATGAAACGGAGGGCCAGCTCCGCGTCGAGGGGTATACCTTCGCGACGCTCGAGCGCCCGTGGATCCCGTGGAAGGATCTCGGTGGGAAGCCGTTCGAGTCGTGCGTGCCTGATGGCATTTACGCTCTTGCGCCGTTCACACGCGCCAAGGACGGCAGCGCCTCGTACGTGCTCATCAACGCTGAGCTGGGCGTCTATCCGGACCAGGCGGCGATGAGGGGAGCACCGGGGCGCTACGCGTGCTTGATCCACTCAGCGAACTTCGTCTTCCAGCTCGTCGGCTGCATCGCACCGGGGCTGAAGCGGGGGATCTTGAGGAACAACGGCAACGGCAGCTACGAGCGCGCAGTGCTCTCGAGCAACGACGCGATGCGGATCATCAGGGGGATCTTGGATCCGATGGCTACTGGGGAACACGCTTTGACAATTCGCCCTCGAACGGGCGCGGGAGGAACGGTATGAAGCTCTTCAAAATATCGGTCGCATTCGTTCTGTTGGCATGGGTCGCGCTCGCAGTGGTGCCCCTCTTCGCGTGGGCTCAGGGGCCAACCGAAGGACAGATCAAGGCATGGCTCGAGAGCCCGATCGTGCTCTATTTCCTGATGCTCGCCGGCTCTGCGATCTCGATGATCCGCCAGTGGGGGACGGCGCAGATGGATGGCTCGAACGTAACGTTTTGGACGTACGCGAAGCATCTCCCGGAGCTGTTGACGACGTTCTTCACGAACACGATCGCCTTCGCTCTTCTGATCGAGAACGACTCGCTGAACTTCATCGCGGCCGTATCGATCGGGTACGCACTCAACGACCTTGCGGACTTGAACCCGCAGGGATCTCGTTCGAGTTCTTTGACTAAACCACCGGGAGATAAGCCATGAAGAAACTGTTCTTGCCCCTAGTCGCTATCGCACTGCTTGCCGGATGCGTCACGAGCCCTGTGCAAGTGGCACAGACGACCGAGCAGAAAGCGTACGCACTCTACGGAACGTTCGTGATCGTCGAGGAACAAGCGGTGAAGCTCACTGCCCCCTCGAGCACGCTCACGCCGGCCGTGAAGGCTCCGATCATCAACGCTGTGCAGAAGGCGCAGCCCATCGTCGATTCGATGCTCGCAGCGACTCAGAAGGCCGAGGCTGCGAAAGCGGACTTCGATGCGAAGAAGATCGATACGCCCGCGTTTCAGATCGTCGTCGATAACCTCGGCAACTGGGTTACGCAGGCTGAACCGCTCGTGCTGACTCTAGTGAACGCAGTGAAGGGAGCGCAGAAATGACGCCGATCGAAATCATTCTGATGGTCATCAAGGGCATCGCTACGCTCACGATGAACCCGGCGCTTGGCGGTGGTGGGGTTGGGGCAGCTCGCTCCGCTGCACTGCTCAGCATGCTCGCTACGCTCGTAGAGGGCGGCACGGAGACCGCGAAGGAGCTGAAGGCGTTCGCAGCCGAAATCCAAGCTCTCGTTGACGCGGGGGGTAATCCGTCTCGGGGGCAGTGGGAAGCGATGCAAGCTCGAGACGCCGCAGCTCGAGCAGCACTCGAAGCGAACAAAGCAGCGCTCGAGCCGGCAGCCGGGCCTGCACCGGGGCTCGCTGGTCTTAGCGTTTCGTAACGGAGAACCGACGTGCCGGTAGCTATGACGTTCAATTCGCTCCTTGCGGATCTGCGCACGTACCTCGAGCGCGGAACGCCGAGCGACGTACAGGTCTACAACCAGCTCCCTAGCCTCGTGAACTTGGCCGAGAGAGATCTCGCAACCAAGCTCAAGATCCTGGGAAACAAGAACGTCGCGACGTCTTCATTCGTCGCCGGCACGTCGGTCTACTTGAAACCCGATCGGTGGCGCGAGACCACCTCGTTCAACTTCGGGATCGGTACGTCTCCTCTACAGACGCGCAATCCTCTCTATCCGCGCTCGTACGAGTACTGCCGTTTCTATTGGCCGAACTCGGAGCTGCAAGGGCAGCCGGAGTTCTACGCCGACTACGACTACCAGCATTGGCTGATCGCTCCGACGCCCGATCAGGCGTATCCGTTCGAGGTGAACTATTGGCAGCTCTTGCCGCTCCTCGACGCTTCGAATCAGCAGAACTATTGGACGGACTACGCACCGCAGGCGTTGCTCTATGGGGCGCTCATGCAATGCACTCCGTACCTCAAGAACGACGAACGCATCCCGACGTGGGGGCAGTTCTACACCGACCAGCTCAAGAGCTTGGGCTTCCTGGACGAGAAGGGTCAGGTGGATAGCTCCGACAAGCGCAAGGAGACTTAGAGATGCCGAGCTACACTGACGTCTTTGGCGGGCAGAACGTCTATCCCGCGCAGCTCACGCTGCTCCAGCTCAATCCGCAAACAGCGGACGTGACGCTTGCGTGGCCGACCGAACAGGCGATCCCCGGCCTAAACGTCTTCGCCGACATCATGGAGACGACCCCGAACGCGGGGCTCTCGATCTTCATGCCAGATGCGCGACGCGCCTCGAATGGACAGTCGACGCTCGTCAACAACCTCGGCGCGAACACCGTCACGCTCAAGGACAACACCGGAGGCGTGATTGGCGCAGTGCCTTCGGGGCAGGTGTGGCAGTTCTACCTCGACAACAACACGACGCAGGCAGGCGTCTGGAAGACGTTCCAGTTCGGCACCGGGGCCAGCTCAGCCACGGCCGCAGCTCTCGCGGGTGCGGGGCTCAAGGCGATCACGACCACACTCAACGTGAAGGTGCTGCCGTCGTCGACGGCCGTGACACCAACGAACCTCGTCGACGCCGATCGCGCGACGATGAAGATCTGGACGGGTGGCGTTGGTATCTTCAACCTTCCCAATGCCGCAACGGTCGGATCCGATTGGTTCATCTACATCCGCAATGCCGGCACGGGAAACCTCACGCTCACTCCGCCCGCAGGGCTCATCGATGGAGCGGCGACGAAGGTCTACGCCCCAACGCAGTCTTCGATCATCGTCACCGACGGAACGAACTACTTCACGATCGGCTTCGGTCAGACGAACAGCGGCTTTTTCGATCACGTCTCGATCAACGTTGCTGGCAATGGCGACTACACGCTCACCTCGGGCGCGAATGAGCTGAACCGGATCTCGTACACGCTGACCGGCGTGCTCACAGGTGCTCGGAACATCATCGTTCCAACGACGCCGCAGCAGTACTGGATCTACAACAACACGAGCGGAGCGTTCGCGCTCACCGTGAAGACAGCCGCGGGATCCGGAGTCGTCGTGCCGCAGGGCATGACCATGATCCTCGCGTGCGATGGCAACAACGTCATTGCCGGCGAAGGCATCGTGACGACAGGGGTGATCCCCCCGCAGCTCGGGGGCACGGGGCTCACGACGATCGCACAAGGAGATCTGATCTACGGATCTGCAACGAACGTCTTCTCGGCGCTCGCGAAGGATGCCAACCCGACTCGTTATCTATCGAACACCGGGGCAACGAACAACCCCGCATGGGCACAAGTAGACCTCTCGACGGGGGTCACGAACCGACTCCCCTATGCGAATCTCCCATCCGAAGCCGCGCTATCAGTACTCGGCAACGGAACCAACGGCGCAGCGAACACGGCAGCACTTTCCGCAACGGTCGATGGACAAGTACTGCGTCGTGACGGCGCAGGACCGACCGTTGGGTTTGGCGCGATCGACATCACCGTCTTCGCTACGTGCTCCGGAGCGGCACAGGGCGACTTGCTCTACGGATCCGCAGCTAACCAATGGTCGAAGCTCGCGAAGGACACGGCGGGACTTCGTGCGCTCTTCAACACTGGCACCTCGAACAACCCCCAGTGGCTACTGCCGCGCTTCAAGTCTCAAGGAGCTGCGAACTCCGATTACACATTCGTTCTCGAGGACGGGTGGTCGTGGACTCCGCATACCGGAGCTGCAACTCAGAACTGGACGGTGCCGACGAACGCCTCAGTGGCCTATCCACCGGGGACGATGATTGGCATCTCGAACGATCTCGCAGCGGGGGCGTTGACGATCAAAGCAGCGGCCGGCGTCACGATCGACGGCCACGGCAACTTCGTCACTGGAGCCGGCACGTTCATGGTTCTGCCGCCCGGCTACAAGATGATTCTGATAAAGCAGAACACCGACATCTGGGCCGCGATCACGGATGCGCCGCCCACGGGGACCGCGACTGGAGCAGTCTACGCGGGCTACGTTGGCTCAGACGGCACGACGGGGAATCGGTTGCCCTCTGGGTGGTCCGCAGCGAGAAGCGCCGCTGGTCAGTACACCGTCACGCACAACCTCGGGCTCGCCAACCTGACGCGCCTCGGTGTTGGGCTCTCGTGCATTGGTTCGACCGGAAACAAGGCAGCTCAGCAAGTGACGACTGGAACCGGCAACGCGTTCGATGTGCAGACCATCGACTCCGGAACCGGAACACTCACCGATGAAGCGTTCTCGTTCGTAGCGAGCCCAACGTAACGTGGCTGCCCAACCAATCAGGATCATCTCTAAGCCCGGCATCAAACGGGATGGGACTCGTCTCGAGGGCGAGTTCTACATCGATGCGCAATGGGCGAGGTGGCAGCGGGGTCGAGTCCGAAAGATTGGGGGCTATCTCTCGGTTGCTCAGGATCTCCAAGAGCTGATCTATGGGATCGATTCGTTCTCGGCGAATACGAATCACTACTTGCATCTAGGCAGCGCGAATCAGTGCCAGCAGAGGGTCTTGAACAGCACGGGGGTCTCGATCGGGGCAAACGATCGCACGCCGGCTGGACTCGTTGGCAGCCCCAACAACATCTGGCAGTTCGATGAGATCTTCGAAGCGGGAGCCGTGGGGGACACGGTGCTCGTTGCGCATGCCGCTCCGAATATGAACATCGCGAGCACGGCAGATCGAACGATCTACTACGGAGTAGTGACTGCTGCGGGGATCCTCGTGGCGTCTGCGCAGAGCCCCGTGAGTGGTGGCGGGCTTGCTGTCGGGCCGTATTTCGTGACCTTCGGAAACGGCGGACTCGTGCAGTGGTCCGAGGAGAACGACATCACGGTGCCTGAGAACGGCTCCGCGAACGTGACGCAGCAGAAGCTCATTGTGGGCAAACGGATCCGCGGTGGCGGAGCACCGTCGAGTCTGTTGTGGTCTCTCGACTCGCTGCTCCAAATGACGTTCCGGGATGTTGTTGGAGGGGTAGTCGAATGGGCTTTCGATACGATCTCTGACGACACCTCGATTCTCTCGAGTCGTAGCGTCATCGAGTACGACGGCGTGTATCTGTGGCCCGGAGTCGATCGATTCTTGATGTACAACGGCGTCGTTCGCGAAGTGCCGAACGACATGAACATCAATTACTTCTTCGACAACCTCAACTTCGCGATGCGGCAGAAGGTCTTCGTGATGAAGGTGCCGCGCTTCGGAGAGATCTGGTGGTGCTATCCGCGCGGCAACGCGACGGAATGCACGCACGCGATCATCTACAACATCCGCGGCAACTTCTGGTACGACACGCAGCTCCCAGATCAAGGGCGCACAGACGGTCTGTTCGCTAAAGTGTTCAACAAGCCATTCATGACCGGCGCTCAGCTCAACGGAGGTCGGTACGATCTCTGGCAGCATGAAGCAGGCGTCGATTCGATTCGGCTTGGGGATACGCAGCCGATTCCTTCGTTCTTCGAGACCCACGAGTTCTCGTTGTACGAGGCTGAAGACGCTCAGCAGCTCGAGAACAAATCGATCAAGGTATCCGTACTCGAGTCCGACTTCGTGCAAGCAGGGGCGCTCACGCTCACCGTCAATGGGCGCACCAACGCGAGATCTACGGTATACGCCAGCGATCCCGTCACGATTCCGGAGACGTCGACTGGGCCGGATGACCAAGTGTCTTATTTGAAGGAGAATCGCCGGCTGATGAGCTTCAAGTTCTCGAGCAACGTAGTTGGTGGCAACTATCAGATGGGGAACATCGTCGCTCACATCGAGAAGACCGACTCGAGGTACACGCAATGAGGACGGTGATTGCGCCTCGAGACATGCTCGAGCAAGACTGGTTCGATCGAACGACTCAGCTCTTTGCAGGTACTCTCCCGCCATTCAAGCTCATCGGTGGGGAAGATTGGCGAGAGTGGGCATCAGCAGCGCGTCGAGTCGTGTCTGATCTTCCAGACCCTTACAATTTCCAAGCGTGGCAGCTCTGGGCTGAGCGCTTCAACCTAGTGATGGGTGCCGCATGACGAGGATCGTTTACACGGAGCAGGCGAGTGCGATCGAGGATCCGATCACGATTCGGATCTACGAGCCGGTACGCTACGCCGAGGGCGGATTGCATACGCACGCCGAAGCAGTGCGGCAAGCCGGGAGATTCGGTGATGACGTGTTACTGCACGTCACTCCCGACGAGTTTCAACAGCTCCAACAAGCGTGGGGAGATCCGACTCGAAATCCCGTGACAGGACTCCCGGAGTACGGTTTTCTCAGCAAGGTCTTCAAAGGCATCGGCAAGATCGCGAAGCTCGATCCAGTCATCGGCAGTAAGTCGGTCCAGCACTTCGGAAGTAAGGTCGGCAAGGGGCTCGGAAAGGTTCTTCAGAATCCGATCGTGCAGAAGCTCGGTCCGATCGCAGCGAATTTCTTCCTGCCCGGCGTTGGTGGTTTGATCGCGAGCGCGGCGCTCGGTGCAGTGAACGCGAAGCTCAGCGGCGGCAGCGGTAGCGATCTACTCAAAGGCGCTGTGAAGGGGGGGCTTGGGCACTTCATCTCAGGGGGAGGGCTAGGAGTTGGCGATGCGGCTACGCATCCGCTCTCTAGCATGTTAGGGGGAGGGGGAGGCGGAGGGTCGGGGCCGCTCTCGAAGATCTTCGGGGGCGGCTCCCGAGCTGACTTCGCTGCGCCTGGTGGCGTGGGTGGCGCGCTGACACCAGAGGACTACGTATCGGGTGCCGGCGTCGGTAGTGGTGGTGGAGGTCCGCTGTCGAAGCTCACTGGCCTCTTCAAGAACTCTCAGGGCAATCCCGCGTGGGGCAAGATCGCGGGAGCTGGGCTCGGTGCGCTCGCGCTCATGAAGGGAGTCAACGATCAACCGAGTGGGCATCTCGGGCCACAGGTACAGCCGAATCCGGCCGACTTAAAGCACCTTCAACCGACGCCATTGAACCGACAAGTCGTGGGGCTCCCGAGCAATCAGGACTACTACACTTACGGACAGTCTGGAGGCGAGCACAACTTCTTCCAGCCGATGCGCGCGGGCGGTCACTACATCAAAGGACCGGGAACGGGGCGCAGCGATCAGATCGACGCAAAGCTCTCCAACGACGAGTACGTCATGGACGCAGAGACCGTCTCGTTGCTCGGAGATGGCTCACCGGAGGAGGGCGCTCGTCGTCTCGATCAGCTCCGCACGAATCTTCGCAAGCACAAGGGACAGCAGCTCTCAAAGGGCAAGTTCTCCTCGAACGCGAAGCCACCCGAGGACTACTTGCCGAAGGAAGCGAAAGGGGGGCTGTTCCATCCAGGCGAGGGCAGCATGGAAGCGCTCCGTTCTCGTCGACAAGCTAAAGGCATGATCTCTCCAACCGCTACGGCAGATGTCCCGCTTCAGAACAAACGTCGTCTGATCGACATGCTCGAGAACAAAAAGCCCGACTACTCGAATATGTCGGATGCAGATCTCGCCGACGTAAGTAAATGGCTCGATGCGATTCGCAACACGCCTCCGCCTCAGAAAGCGAAGGGCGGGCGGATCCCACCGATCGGCCCCGAGCTACGTGCAGTGACGGGAGGGATGCCGAAGAGCGACGAGATGCGTGCGGCTTCGTTGGCAGCCGTGCAGCGCTTCCGAGATGCGCTCAAGGCTCAAGCAGCACAACAAGCACCCCCAGTCGCTAAGCCCGCACCAACGCAGCAGCAAGAGCTGCTCAAGTTCTCAAAGGGCGGTGCAATCGCGGCCATGAACAAGTTCGCTGACGATCTCGAGGAGCAGCTCGAGTCGGGAAATACCGAGCGGATCAAGCAGCTCAAGTCTCAGATGGATACGCTTCATACAGGGCTCGGGAGTCTCTTTGACGCCCACATGCTGACGGGAACGGAGTAAACCATGTCGTCGATCACCGATTTTCTCTTCGAGGGCAAGCCCCCGGCTCCAGTTACGACGTACGGCAGTACCGTCTCGAACATGCCGACATGGATGTCCGACTACGCCAATAGCGTCCTCAGTGGTGCTGCTGGCGCGGGGTCAGAACCGTACCAGCCGTACACCGGCCCTCGGGTCGCGCCACTGAACCCGGATCAGCAAGCAGGGTTCCAAGCGACTCGCGATACGGTCGCGAACCAGAAGGGACCGCTCTCGCTCGCGCAACCATATCTCGATCAAGCGGGGAAGACGTTCACCGGATCCAACGTAACGGATTACATGAATCCGTACATTCAGAACGTCACCGATCGCAATGCGGCGCTCACCGGGCGCGCGATCAACGAGCAGCTCTTGCCGGCGCTCGCTTCGAAGTTTGGATCCTACGGGCAAGACACTCGGTCCTCGGCGTACCGAGCTGAAGCGGACCGAGGCTCTCGAGATCTCATGGAGAGCTTGCAACAGCAGAACAACGCATTGCTGTCGCAGGGCTACCAGCAGGCAGGCGAGCAATTCTCTAGCGACGCCGGCCGCAACGCGCAGCTCGCGCAGATCATGGGACCGTTGGCACAATACCAACAGCAGATTGGGCTCGGGGGAGCCAACGCGCTCCAGAACATCGGCGCGACGCAACAAGGCGAGACGCAGAAGTCCCTCGATACGGCGTACCAGGACTTCCAGCAACAGAGAGACTACCCGAAGACACAAATCTCGTGGATGCAATCGTTGCTCAATGGGATGCCGTTCGATCAGTCCAAGTCGACGTCGCAGGATCAGATCCCGTCGAACTATCAGCCGTCGGGACTCTCGCAAGTTGGGAGCACGGCGGCGGACATCGCTGGGTTGCTCAAGATGTTCAACATTGGTGGCAGCAAGCGTGGCGGTCACATCCGATTCAACCGCGGGGGTCCGTTGAACTATGCCTTTGCGTAACTACGATGAAGGTGGCCCTGTCGACGACACCGACGAGCTGGGGCCGCGTACCGATGGCACGGAGCTTCCTCCGGTTTCCCCGACGCAGGCATATCTGCTCAATCAGATGCTCAACCCCTCGAAGGAAGAGCAGCGGATCGTCGGGCAGATGGGGCAGTCGGCCGAGGATGTGCGAGCTGCTCTGAAGGCGTACCGAGCGCGGATCCAAGCTCAGCAGTACAACCCCGCGGAGAAATGGTTCTCCATCGCGGCCGGTCTTGGTCGCCCGACTCGAACGGGTGCCTTTGGCGAATCGATGAGCAACCTCGGCGACGAGCTGCAACGATACTCGATGCGCTCGGGCGAGTTCGAACGCAACAAGACTGACCAGCTTGGCAAGCTCGACTTGGCGATCTCGCAGACGAACGATCCCTTGTTGCAAGCACAGCTCTCTCTCGAGAGGGTTCGCGAGTCGCAGCGAGCACGCATCGGTGCTGCGATGATGCGCCCACAAAACACGCACAACATCACATGGAAGAGTGATGGCACTCAATGGATCCCGTTGGATCCGATCACTGGACAGCCCGTACCGGGCGTCGCTCCGATTCCCATCAAGAAACTCGAGGAGGAGCCTTCGCTCGATCCCGACACCATTCAGGACGCCGCGACGATCGTCATGCTCGATCCGAATCGGATTAGGGACTACACAGCGTACGGCCAAGCAGGCAAGGCCGATCGCGCAGCGATCCAGAACGAGATCACACATCGAATGAAAGAGTCTGGGATCACTGCTGCGGATCTCGCGCTGATGCGAACGAACGCACATTCTCAACAGCTCAGCATTCAGAAGATGGTCGCGCAGCAGAACGCATTGACCGCGTTCGAGGGGCTTGGCAAGTACAACGGGCAGCGACTCATCGAACTGGTCGACAAGATCGATGATACGAGCGTTCCGTTCATCGAAGGGATCACTCGCCACTTGAAGAAAGGTGTTGGCGAGGTCGATCCCGCGGAAGCGTCGTCGGTGTGGACGACGTTTACGACCGAGGTCGCGAGGATCCTCGGCAACCCGAACATGACTGGCGTGATCTCCGACTCTGCGCGGCACGAAGCTCAGCAGATGATCTCTGGCAGCTTGAGTGCCGCTGCGACACGTCGCGTGGTCAATCGTCTCTTCAACGAGTTCGACATGCGCGGTCGACTCCTACAAGAGCAAATTCTCGCTGCTGGGGCCTCGATGGTCGGGGGAGTGCGCCCGAAGCCACCGCCCGCGGATGAGGGCGCTCTCACACCAGAAGATCAAGCCGAGATCGATGCAGCTCGAGCACAGGGCGCAC
>Ga0307497_10000076_pt1 | contig 19489 bp, 14 predicted proteins | sample 10_S_MG_FD_201366 | JGI IMG/M metagenome (GOLD analysis project Ga0307497, IMG submission 201366) | Soil microbial communities from Populus trichocarpa stands in riparian zone in the Pacific Northwest, United States - 10_S | ecosystem: Environmental > Terrestrial > Soil > Riparian zone > Trees...
GCTACGCCTGCGTGTCGACCTGCCGAGTTGGTGGCGAGAGCGAACAGCGGTCTCGCGCGAGACTCGGCTAGCCGACTTCTTCTGGGACGTCGTGCTGACGAACACGACGTCCGCAGTGACGATCATGATCGACGAGATCGAGCGCGCACTCGAGCTGCCGTTCGGGCACGAGCTGCTTGCGGCGATCGACACGTGCTACGAGCGCCGCGCGCGCGAGCCCGACTACGTGCGGCTCTCGTTCGCGCTCGCGGGGGTCGCGGCGCGCGAAGACCTCGAGCGGGGCGGTCCGCGACGCACGTCCGCAGTGTCGATCGCAGCGGCCGACTTCACGCCCGAGGAGTCGTACACGCTCGCGGTCGGCTTCGGCGGCGAGCGCGCGCAGACGCAGGCGCTCATGGATCGCGTCTACGCGTGGACGGGCGGTCACCCGTATCTGACCCAAAAGGTCGCGCGCGGCGTCGCACGAAAGGGCGGCAAGCTCGAGGACGTCGAGCGCGTCGTGCGCGGCGATCTGCTCGTGCCGAGCGCACTCGAGGAGGAACCGCTCGTGCGGACTCGCGCGCGACTCACCGCCCGCAGCAAGGCCGCGCGCCGCGCGCTCAGAGTGCTGCGCCGCGTCGCGCGCGGCGCGACGGTGTCCCCGCCGGCGGATCGTGCGGTGCGCGACGTGCTGCTGCTCTCGGGCCTGGTCTCGGTGTCGGACGCCGCGCTGTGCTACCGCAACCGGATACTGCGCGAGGCGTTCGGCGCGCGCTGGGTCAAGACGGTCGCGCCGCTCGGCTGGCGGACCGCCGCGTCTGCGGCCGCGCTGATCGCGGCCGTCGCGGCGGCCGCGTTCGCGTACTTGAACTACCTGCCGCGCTACTACGAGCGCACGCTCACGAACCCGCAGGCGGATTCGGCGAGCGTCGACGGCGCCTATCGCGGTCTGCATCGGCTGCCTGGATTCGCGGCGCACGCGGACGAGCTGCTCGCCGAGGCGCTGCGGCGGCGCAGCGCGGACGCGCAGAACGTCGCGGCGCTCGTGACGACGGACACGGCGCTGCGCGCGCTCCCGGGGCAGGGGCAGACCGCGGACCGGCTGCTCGCCGACTTCTGGCTCCGCAAGACCGCGACGGCCGCGAGCTCCGAGCAGCGCGACGACGCGCTTCTGTTCGCGCTGCGCGCGGCGCTCGCAGGCGGCGGCGGCGCCGACGAGGCGCGCGCGTGGGTCGGCGAGCTCGTCGGCGACGACTACCTTGCGCTCGAGCGCACGTTCGAGCTCGGTGCCGCGCCCGCGCGTTGGGGTTTCGATTGGCAGGCCGGGCTGCTGCTCGCGACGCAGGCCGACGGCTCGATCCTGCGCCAGCCGCTTGCCGCGCGCGCGAACGCGGTCGCCGACGCGCCGCTGCAGTTGAGCGCGCGCGCGCCGGCGGCGCTCGAGCGCACGCTGCGCGTCGAAGGCCAGGGCGCGGCTGGCGAGCTCGAGCTCAGCGTGGCGCTCGCGCATTCCGCGAGCCCGGAGCTCACGCTCGTGCTGTCCGCGCCGAGCGGCGCGAGCGCGACCGTTGCGTTGCCGCCGAACGCCGCGCAACAGGGCGGGAACTACCTGCTGAGCGCGCGGACGGGCTCGCCGCTCGCGGCGCTCGCCGACGAGGAGCGGCACGGCGCGTGGCGGCTCACGCTGATCGATCGGCGCGCGGGCAACGCCGGCAGCCTCGTCGGCTGGGGAATCAGATTCGACGAGCAGTCCTCGCGCGACGATCCCGACGAGCCGGTCGCGATCCCCGATCCCGAGCGCGCGACCGCGGTCGCGATCGACCTGAGCGACGACGACCGGTTCGCGCTCGTGCGTCCCGCCGCGCAGGGACCGGTCGGCACGCTCGCGGTCTGGAACTTGGGCGCCGGCAAGCTGCAGGCCGACCTCGATCTGCCGCGGGTCCCGGAGCGCGCGTCGATCAACGCGACACGCACCCGCGTGCTCGTGTCCGCGGGCGACCTCGTGACGCTTTGGAACGCCGCCGACGGCGCGCGCGTCGCGCGGCTCGCGACGCAGACCGAGTTCGTGCTGCCGCCGACGTTCTCGGCGGACGGCGGCTATGTCGCGATCGCAGAGCGCGTCGAGGACTCGCCGCCGCTGTACAGCCTGCTCCGTGCCGACGACGGCTCGCATCTCGCGAGCATCGAGGGCGCGAACGGCGTCGCGCGTTGGTGGCTTGGGCCCGGCGGCCGCTACTTCGCGCTGCTCGAGCCCGGCGGTTCGCTGCGCGTGCTCGACGCGCGGCGCGGTACGCAACTTGCGCGCTTCTCCGTCGCGCACGGCGTCGCGGCCGTGCTGCCGCTGCCGGACGGCACGACGCTGCTGACGATCGACGGCGCCGGTGGCATCCGCGCGTGGAGCGTCGATCCCAAAGCGCCGGCGAGCGCAGCGGGGCGCGCGCTCGGCACGACTGCCGACGTGGCAGTCTTGAGCCTCTCGGCCGACGGCTCGCGACTCGCGTATCCGGCCGGCGCTGACGAGGTCATCGTGCGCGCCGTCGCGTCCGGCGGACGCGTCGCGAGCGTGCGTGTCGGCGGCGACGCGACGGGTACCGTGCGCGCGCGGTTGTCGCCGGACGGCGATCGGCTCGTGACCTCGAGCGGCCAGCGCTTCCGAGTCTGGGCGCTGCCGAGCGCGAGTGAGCCAAAGCCCTCGCCCGAGCGCGCGGCCGACCTCGACGCCACCGCGCTCGCCGTCGACGGAGCGACGGATGCCGTCGCGCTCGGTTCCGCGGACGGCGAGATCCGGAGCGGCGATGCGGGGGATCCCGGCGGCACGGTCGCGCCGCGTGCCGAGCTTGGCTACTTCGCGCATCGCGGCGCCGTCCGCGCGCTCGCGCTGAGCTCGTCGCTCGGCCTCGTCGCGAGCGGCGGCGCCGACGGCGTCGTGCGGCTCGCGGACGTCGCGACGGGCGTTCCGCGCGACGTCGCGTTCGCGCGCTCGGCGGAGTCCGGCGAGGCGCCGATCGTGGCGCTCGCGTTGAGCCCGGACGGTCGCTTCGTCGCGGGCGCGACCCGCTCGTCGATCCGGATCTGGAGCATCGCCGACGGCACGGTCGCTGTCGACATCGCGTTCGCCGCGCACGGCGCGCTTACGAGCGTCGCGTTCGCGCCGGGTGGCGACGTCGCAGCCGGCACGGCCGACGGAACGGTGCAAATCTGGCGGCGCGGCGGCCAAACGCTCGGCGCGGCGCGCACCCTGCCGAGCGCGGTCCGCTGGCTCGGCTTCGGCTCCGACGGCGTGCTGCTCGCGGCGACCGACCACTGGCTCCACAGCCTCGCGATCGGTCCGGCCGGGCTCGAGCCGGTCCACAGCCGGCCCGCGCCGGGCTCGGCCGCGGCCGCACGCGGGTTCGCGGCCGCGGGCGAGGAACGAGTCCGAGTCCTCGGCTTCGACCCGCGCGGCCGACTGCGCCGTGCTGACGTCGATCTCGCGGCCCCCGAAGCCGCGGCGGCGCCTCCGGAGGTCCTGAGCCGCGACTGGTCCGCGGCGCTCGGGCTCAAGCTCGACGACTCGGGCGAGGTCGTTCCGGAAGGACGTTAAATCCCACGCAAGCGACTTTTTTCGGCAAATCTGTGAACTGCCCGGCGGGGCTAGAAGGCCCGGCTGCGCTAAGGTACGAGGCGTTTGACGTAACCACAGCGGATCGAAGCGCGCGTGTCAGTACCGGCTCACAAAACTCGTGCTCGTTGGATCGCGGCGACCCGCATCGCGGGCCTGTTGGCGGCCGCAGTTTGGCTCGTCGCTTGCGACAAGCCGAGCAAGCCGAGGACGTTCGAGTTTTTCATGGAAGACGGCCTCGCCAGGGAAGGCGTTCTCGCGCGCTGCAATCAGGACCGCCAGGCCAGCAGCACCGACGAGGAGTGTGCGAACGCGCGCCGCGCGGCGTCGACGCTCGCAGCTGCCGGTGAGAGCGAGCGGAGCGTGAATCTAGAGAAGGAGTCGGCGCGCAAGCTCAATGCGCTCCGCGATCGGCAGGTGCGTCAGGCGCGGGCCGACCAGGACGCCGAGGTCGCCGCGAAGGCTGCAGCAGATGCGGCTTACGAGGCCCAGTGGCGCAAGAACGCGGCGGGCGGCGCGGCCGAAGGGCCGATTTCCAACGCCGACGACCGCAGTGTCGAGCGCGAGTCGCTGTCGCAGCTGCCCGCGCGGCTCGAGCTCAAGCTCGCGGCGGCCACCCCGCCGCCGAGCGACTTGAAGCCACAGAAGCCTGAGATCGAGCAGGCCGCGATCATCCCGCGTCCGTTCCGCGCGAACGACACGACCAAGAAGTAACTGCGGCGCTAGGCTGCGGCGCACTTCGAACGTGCGCTGCTGCTAACGTGCGCTTTCCTCGAGCGGGTAGATGATCGCTTCCTCGGCCGACCCGCCGCTGCTCGGCGCGCTGCCGCCCGAGCCGCTCGGCGCTTTCGGTCGTGGCGCTCCAGCGGTCGTCACGCCGCGCAGAGTCTCCAAGAATTGCTGGGCGCTCGCGGGCGTCGTCGCGCTCGGCGGCCCGAGCGCCGCGCGGTCGTCGCCGCCGTAGAAGACTTGGTCGCCGTCCTCGTCGATGTCGAGCCGCGCGCCCTCGAACGCCGCGCCCGCGTACAACCCGCGGCTCCGCGTATAGATGTAGACCTCGGCTTTCCCCGTGATCGCCGCGGTCGCTCGCGTGCCGAGCGGTCCAGCGACCGCGGCCGCGTCGCCGCCGAAGGTGAACTTGCCGGTCTGCATGTGCTTCACCGACTGCTCGTTCTCGAAGACGAGCACGACGTCCGCCCACTCCGCGCCGAACTGCAGCCCGAAGTTGCCGCCCGTGAGCGTGATGAACGCGGGGTTGCTCCATTCCCCGTCCGTCTTGCGCACGCTGACCACGCCGCGCCCTCGGCGCCCGCCGATGAAGAATCCGGCCCGGACGAGCGATGGGATCACCGCGACGCCGTGCGCGCGTTCGAGGAGTGCGGCCGGGATGCTCTTCTCTTCCTCGGCCGTGAACTTGACTAGCACTTCGGACGCGCGCGCGAGCCGGTCGGTGTCGGACGTCTCCGCCGCGCTCGGCGGCACGATCGCGAACGAGGTTACAGAGAGGAGCGTGAAGAGAAGGAGGCGGTCGATTCGCGCGGTACGCATCGTATTCCCTCGTGCGGTTACGCTGCGCGCATCTTAGCGCGTCCGCGCGGCGCTGCCACGCGCGCGGTCAGAGCGCGAATCCCGGCGGCAGCGGACAGTCGAGCGTCGCGGCGATCGCGCGGAACAGCTCCTGCTCGTCGAGCTCTACCTTGCCGTCTGCGCGAATCGTCGCGAGCGCCCCGCGCAGCACTCGGAGCTTGTCGTTCGGGCGCAGCCCGGCGAGCGCCGCGAGCGCCTCGTCGAGCTTAGCGAGGTCGCGCGTCGCGGCCGGCGACTCGAACGGCGGCACGTCGCCGGCGTCGGGCCAGCCGATCGCTGCAAGCCCCGCCGAGTAAGCGTCACGCGCGCCGGCCGCGTCGGCGTCGCCGAACGCGGCTACGGTCGCGAGCAGCGTCCGCACGGCGTCGCGCAGCGCGGGCGTGAGCGCGGTGCGCGGCGCGACAGCCTGCGCGGCGGCCGGTTGCGCTCGCAAATAGGCCGCGAGCACGTGCAGCAGCGCGTAGTCGAACAGCCGCGGCTCGGCTTCGAGCGCGGCGATCCGGCCGAGCAGGTCGAGCATGTAGCGGATCTGGACCTCCGGTCTCCGCTTGAGGGCCGGTAGCGCGAGCGCGACGATCGCGAGCCGGAATCTGCGCTCGACGCGGCTCAGAGTTTCGTACAGCTTCCGGCAGTCGAGCGCGCGCGCGTTGCCGAGCTGGTTCTCGATCAGCGCGAGCTGATGATCGCGAACAGGCGCGTCGGGCGCGATGACGAGCGCGAGGATCAACAGCAAGCTCGAATCGGTGGCGCGCGCGGCCTGTTGGATCGCCGCCGGAACCCCGTCGCGCAGCGCGCTGCCGACTGCGGGCGCCGCGATCTGTCCCGCGCGCTCGCGCACCGGATCGTCCGCCGAGGGCATCGCGGCGAGCGCGGCGTTGACCGCGGCGGCCGTGCGTGCCGCGGCCTCGAACCCACCCTCGGCTCGCGCGGCCTCGATCGCCTGCAAGGCCGAGAGCGCGGCGCCGGGTCCGGGCAGCGGTTCGGGTTTCGGCAAGTCGCGCGGGTTGAACGATGGGTCGAGCGCTCTGATTCGCTCGATCAGCGGCGGATGCGTCGCGAACCAGCCGCCGAACGCGCCCGAGCCGCGCTCGAACAGCATGTGCGCGACTTCCTCGGTCTCGGCGAATACGATCCGCGCGCCGTAGGCCGCAATCTTCTTGAGCGCGCCCGCGAGCCCCTGCGGCTCGCGAGTGAACTGGACCGCGGACGCGTCGGCGAGCGCCTCGCGCTGGCGAGAGACGGCGGCCTTGATCAAGCGGCTGAAGAACAGTCCGATCCAGCCGATGACCACGAGCGCGATCCCGACCAGCAGTGCGATCGCGAGCGCGCTGCCGTCCTTGCGGTTCGACGATCGCGCGAAGCGCATGCTGCGCAGGATGAAGCGGCCCGCGAGCGACAGCGCGATGATCCCAAAGGAAAGCCCGATCAGCTGCTGGTTGAGCCGCATGTCGCCGTTCAAGATGTGGCTGAACTCGTGCGCGATGACGCCCTGGAGCTCGGCGCGATCGAGCCGCTCGAGCGCCCCGCGCGTGACGCAGATCGCCGCGTTCGAGTGATTCGTACCGGCCGCGAACGCGTTGATGCTGGCCTCGTGCTCGAGCACGAAGATCTCGGGCACCGCGACGCCGGATGCGAGCGCCATCTCCTCGATGACGTTGACGAGACGCTGCTGCAGCGAATCGGCGCCGCCGCCGGTGACCTGCGTCGCGTGCATCATCCGCGCGACGTCGGCGCCTCCGCCCGCGAGCGACGCGGCGCGGAACAGGCTCGCGGCCACCATGATCGCGACCGTGACGACGAGGATCCAGCCGAGCGGCCCGAGGTTCGCCGCAGCCCAATGAGCCCAGGTCGCGGAGCCGCCGTAGAGCGCGTTCGGATTCGCGTAACGGAGCACGAGCGAGATCGCAAACGTCGTCGCGAGCGCGCAGACGAGGAACGACGACAGGAACGCGCCCACGAGCACGCGGCTCGTGCGGCGCGTCTGCTCTTGGCGCGCGAAGAAGTCCACGCGTGGGCGTCAGCGGCGGATCAGCTAAACGAGACCTTCGGCACCGCGCGCTTCTCGGGCTGCTCGATCTCGAGGTACTCGGCCGGCTTGAAGCCGAAGTTGTTCGCGATCAGGCTGCCGGGGAAGCTCTGGCACGCGTTGTTGTAGCCGAGAACCGAGTCGTTGAACGCCTGGCGCGCGAACGCGACCTTGTTCTCGGTCGAAGTGAGCTCCTCTTGGAGCTGCTGCATGTTCTGGTTCGCCTTGAGCTCCGGGTACGCCTCCGTGAGCGCGAACAGCCGGCCGAGCGTGCCGCCGAGCGTGGACTCGGCCGCCGCGAGCTGCTTGATCGCCTCGGGATCCGACGGGTCCGCGGCGGCCTTCTTCAGTCCGGCCTGCGCAGCGTTGCGCGCGGTGATCACCGCTTCGAGCGTCGACTTCTCGTAGCTCATGTAGCCCTTCACCGTCTCGACGAGATTCGGGATCAGGTCGTAGCGGCGCGTGAGCTGCACGTCGATCTGCGAAAAACCGTTACGCACTCGGTTGCGCGAGTTGACCAGATTGTTGTACATCCCTACCGCCCAGAACACGATGACGGCAACGATGACCAACGCGATGATCAGTCCCATGGAAGACCTCCTTAAGCGTTCGGACGCGCGGAGAATACGCTGCGAATCCGTACGCCGACAATCTCGGCGCCGCGCAGCGGCCTGGGCGCTGCTCGGAGCGTCGCTCGCGCTCGTCGCGGGCCGGGCCTCGGCGGGCTGGATCGGCGACGCGATGGACCTCATGGGCACGCGCGTCTCGGTCGAGCTCTGGGACGACGACGAGGCGCACGGCCGGACGCTCGTCGACGCGGTCATGGAGGACTACAGGCGCATCGACCGCGAGATGAGCACGTACAAGCCCGACAGCGAGATCACGTCCGTCAACGAGCACGCCTTCGAGATGCCGATTCCGATCAGCGAGGAGCTGTTCTCGCTGATCGACGTGTCGCTCCAGTTCTCCGTCGCGAGCCACGGCGCGTTCGACATCACGTACGAGAGCGTCGGTTATCTCTACGACTTCCACGCACACAAGCATCCGACCGAGGCGCAGATCAAGGAGCATTTGGCGGCGATCGACTATCGGCACGTCGTGCTCGACCGCTCCGCGCGCACGATCAAGTACACCGTGCCCGGTGTGAAGATCAATCTCGGCGGGATCGCGAAGGGCTATACCGTGCAGCACGAGGCCGATTACCTTCGCGCGCACGGCGTCGAGCACGCGCTATTGAACGCGGGCGGGGACACGCGCGTGATCGGCGACCGCCGCGGCAAGCCGTGGATCGTCGGGATCCGCCACCCGCGCCTGAAGGAACAGGTGATCACGCGGCTGCCGTTGATCGACGAGGCGATCTCGACGGCTGGCGACTACGAGCGCTTCTTCGAGGAAGACGGCAAGCGTTACCACCACGTGATCAACCCGCACACGGGCGAGCCGACCGAAGGCATCTTGACGGTGACCGTGATCGGCCCGAGCGGCACGACCACCGACGGGCTCGATACGGCGATCTTCGTGCTCGGCGTGAAGGAAGGGCTCGAGCTCATCAAGAAGTACCCGGAGTACGAGACGATCATCGTCGACTCGAGCGGGAAAATCTATTACTCCGAGGGGCTCGAGCCGCCGGGCGGGGAATAGCGCGGCCGCCGTCTAGACCTCAGCTCGGAGCCTGACCCACAGATGTCGCGTTCGCGCCGGAATGCCGCTCACCGGTGCGCGTATTCCGGTGCGTACCGCGTCCGCGCTGGCACTCAGGACGTCTTGGCGGTCGTGTCACGCCGCGCCCGCTCGATCGGCGTGACGTTGCGCAGCGTCTCGTCGACGAAGTAGCGGCGCATCTTCACCGCGGCGCGCAGCTTCGCGGTCCGCACGAATGCCTGGTAGAAGAGATCCTTCACGGCCTCGATGAGCACCGCGGCCGCGTCGGGCCCGACCGACGGCAGCACGCTCGGGTCCCCGAACAGCGCCGCTTCGAGCGCGCGGCTCATGTCGGCGTCGACGTCGGCAAGACTCAAGACTTCGCGCAGCGACTCTTGCCACCGGCGCCGCGTCACGGGGTCGGCGTCCTTCAACGCCAGGTCGAGCGCGCGTCTCGAGAGCAATGCGAACGCCGTGTGACAACCAGCCGTGTAGCAATCGAACGCCTCGCGCAGCAGCGGCTCGATGTCCTCGACTAGATAGCCGTACTGAAACTTCTCGCGCGGTCGCTCGATCTCGATCAAGTTCGTCGTCAGCTCGACGCGCTCGGGCTCGAACGCGCGCACCGCGGCGCGCAAGAATCTCGGCTCGTTGCACGACGCGCAGCGAAAGACGATCCCGACGTGCTGCGGCCGGGCGCGCACCAATTCTCCGAAAGCTGGGGTCGCGAGCGGTATCAGTTGCGCGTGGGCGCCGCAGTGGGGGCATTCGCGGGTCGCAGTTTCGCTCTGCTCGAAGGTGTTGTTCTTGTTTACATAAATCGACACGGTGGAACCTTTTCTTTCAGCCTACGCGAACGCGCGGCGCGTTGGAACGGCGCCGTGGACGCGACTCGTGAATGTCGCCGACGGGGCGAGCGAAAGTGCGCTGCCAGCGGCCTTCAGCCGAGCCGCTTGTAGCGGATCCGGTGCGGCTGATCCGCGTCGACGCCTTTGCGCCGCCTGAGGTCCTCGGCGTAATCGGCGTAGTTACCCTGGAACCAGACGACCTCGCTGTCGCCCTCGAACGCGAGGATGTGCGTCGCGATGCGGTCGAGGAACCAGCGATCGTGCGAGATCACGATCGCGCAGCCCGGGAACGACAGCAGCGCGTCCTCGAGCGCGCGCAGCGTCTCGACGTCGAGGTCGTTGGTCGGCTCGTCGAGCATCAGGAGATTGCCGCCGGAGCGCAGCACCTTCGCGAGGTGCACGCGGTTGCGCTCGCCGCCCGAGAGGAGACCCACCTTCTTCTGCTGATCGGTGCCGCGGAAGTTGAACCGGCCCACGTAGCCCCGCGACGGCGTCTCATACGTGCCGACACGCAGTATGTCCTGACCGTTGCTGATCTCTTCGAAAACGGTCTTCTCGTTGTCGAGCGTGTCGCGGCTCTGATCGACGTACGCGAGCTGCACGGTGTTGCCCGCGCGGATCGTGCCGCTGTCGGGCTTGAGCTGCCCCGCGAGGATCCGGAACAGCGTCGTCTTGCCCGCGCCGTTCGGTCCGATCACGCCGACGATTCCGCCGGGCGGCAGCGAGAACGAGAGGTTCTCGAACAGCACGCGGTCGGCGTAGCCCTTGCCGATCTTGTCCGCTTCGATCACCAGATCGCCGAGCCGCGGGCCGGGCGGAATGTAGATCTCGTTCGTCTCGTTGCGCGTCTGGAACTCCTTCGACGTGAGCTCCTCGAAGCGCGCGAGCCGCGCCTTCGCCTTCGCGCGCCGCGCGCCGGGATTCGACCGCACCCATTCGAGCTCGGTCTTGATCGCGCGCTGACGCGCGGCCTCGGCCTTCTCCTCGAGCTCGAGCCGCTTCTGCTTCTGCTCGAGCCACGAGCTGTAGTTGCCTTGCCACGGGATGCCGTAGCCGCGGTCGAGCTCGAGGATCCAGCCCGCGACGTTGTCGAGGAAGTAGCGGTCGTGCGTCACCGCGATCACGGTGCCCGGGAAGTCCTTGAGGAATCGCTCGAGCCACGCGACCGACTCCGCGTCGAGGTGGTTCGTCGGCTCGTCGAGCAGCAGCATGTCGGGGTTCGAGAGCAGCAGCCGACAGAGCGCGACGCGGCGGCGCTCGCCGCCCGAGAGCGACTGCACGCTCGCGTCCCACGGCGGCAGGCGCAGCGCGTCCGCCGCGATCTCGAGCTTGCGCTCGAGCTCCCAACCGCCGACGGAGTCGATCTTGTCCTGGAGCTTGCCCTGCTCCTCGAGCAGCTTCGCCATCGCGTCGTCGTCGAGCGGCTCGGCGAACTTGTCGCTGATCTCGTTGAAGCGCTGCACGAGCCCGAGCAGATCCGCGACGCCTTCCTCGACGATCGCGCGCACGTTCTTCGCGGGATCGAGCTGCGGCTCCTGCGTCAGGAAGCCGATCTTGATCCCGGGCTGCGGCCGCGCCTCGCCCTCGAATTCGCTGTCGACGCCGGCCATGATCTTGAGCAGCGTCGACTTGCCCGCGCCGTTCAGGCCGAGCACGCCGATCTTCGCGCCGGGGAAGAAGCTCAGGCTGATGTCGCGCAGGATGTGACGCTTCGGCGGGACCACTTTGCCGAGGCGGTTCGTGGTATAGATGTACTGTGCCATACGGGGTCGGGTTCGAGCGGGGCTCGGATTATCGGCGCCGTGCCAGTCATCGGCAACCCTAGTGACGACGATTCATCGCACGCGTTGACGCTCCGGACATGTCGCGCTCGACCATCTTGATCGCCGGCGAGGAGCTCGCCTCCTACGGTTTCCCGAACGGCCATCCGTTCGGCATGGATCGTTACGGCGCGTTCATGACGGAGGTCGAGCGCTCACGCTGTTTCGCCGATCTCGAGCGCAAGGCGCCGCGCCTCGCGACGCGCGCCGAGCTCGAGTGGTTCCACGCGGCCGCGTACGTCGACCGCGTGGCCGAGCTCTCGAAGCGCGGCGTGGGCATGCTCGACGCGGGCGACACACCCGCGTTCCCGGGCGTCTTCGAGGCCGCCTCGTACGTCGTCGGCGGCACGCTCGAGGCGCTCGCAGCCATCGTAGCGGGGCCGCGCCGGCGCGCGTTCATCCCGATCGGCGGTCTCCACCACGCGGGCCGCGATCACGCGGCGGGTTTCTGCGTATTCAACGACTGCGGCGTCGCGATCGAGGCCGCGCGCCGCCTCTACGACATTCGGCGCGTCGCGTACGTCGACATCGACGCGCATCACGGCGACGGCGTGTTCTACGCGTTCGAACGCGACCGCGACGTGCCGTTCGCGGACATGCACGAGGACGGACGTTTCCTGTACCCCGGCACCGGCGCGCGCTCGGAGACCGGCCGCGGCGAGGCCGCCGGCACGAAGCTCAACGTGCCGATGCCGCCCGGCGCCGACGACGAGGCGTTCCTCGCGGCGTGGGAGGAGGTCGAGGGTTACGTCGACGCGGCCAAACCCGAGTTGATCCTGCTCCAGTGCGGCGCGGATTCGATCGCAGGCGATCCGATCACGCACCTGCGCTACTCGCCCGAGGCGCATGCGCACGCGGCGCGCCGGCTTGCCACGCTCGCGGACAAGCATGCGAAGGGGCGCCTGCTCGCGATGGGCGGCGGCGGCTACAACCGCGCTAACCTCGCGCGCGCGTGGACGCGCGTCTGCGAAGAGCTCGCGGCCTGACGATGTTCGACTCGCGCCCGCTCGACGCGTTCGATCCCAAGCTCGCGGCCGCGCTGCGCGCGGAGATCGAACGTCAAGAGACGCACGTCGAGCTCATCGCGTCGGAGAACTACGTGAGCCCGCGCGTCCTCGCGGCGCAAGGCTCCTCTCTCACGAACAAATACGCCGACGGCTATCCGGGGCACCGCCACTACGCGGGCTGCGAGCAGGCCGACGTCGCCGAGAGCCTCGCGATCGAGCGCGCGTGCCAGCTGTTCGGCGCGGAGTACGCGAACGTGCAGCCATACTCGGGCAGCCAGGCGAACCTCGCGGCGTATCTCGCGCTGCTTCGGCCCGGCGACACGCTGCTCGGCATGCGGCCCGCGCACGGCGGGCACCGCACTCACGGTGCACGCGACAACGCGTCGGGGCAGATCTACGCCGTCGCGTTCTACGACGTCGACGCGCGCAGTGGCGAGATCGACTACGACCAAGTCGCCGCGGTCGCGCGGGCGCGCAAGCCGAAGCTCATCGTCGCCGGCTTCTCGGCGTATTCGCGCGGCCTGGATTGGGCGAGGTTCCGCGCGATCGCGGACGACGTCGGCGCGCTGTTCATGGCGGACATCGCGCACGTCGCGGGCCTGATCGCGGCGGGACTCTATCCGAACCCGGTGCCGATCGCCGACCTCGTCACGACGACGACACACAAGACGCTGCGCGGCCCGCGCGGCGGGATGATCCTCGCGCGCGAGCGCTCGCAGCTCACCGAGCGCGTCGACGAGGCCGTGTTCCCGGGTACGCAGGGCGGGCCGCTCATGCACGTGATCGCGGCCAAGGCCGTCGCGTTCGCGGAGGCCCTCGCGCCCGAGTTCAAGGAGTATCAGAAGCGCACGCTCGCGAACGCGCGCGCGCTCGCCGCGACGCTCGCCGCGCGCGGCTACCCGATCGTCTCGGGCGGCACCGACAACCACATGCTGCTCGTCGATCTCCGCGGCACGAAGATCGACGCGGCGCGCGCCGAGCGCGCGCTCGAGGCCGCGCATGTCGCCGTGAACCGCGTGTCGCTGCCGGGCGAGAGCGGCTCGGAGCCGACGCAGGGCAGCGGGGGACTCCGGCTCGGCACGCCGGCCGTGACCACGCGCGGCTTCGGCGAGGCCGAGATCCGCGCACTCGGCGCCTCCATCGCGGACCTCCTCGACGCGGGCGGAGCCGACGCGGCCGTCGCGCGCGTGCGCCGCGCGGCGCTCGAGCTCTGCGCCGCGTTCCCGGTCTACGGACCGCCGCCGGCGAAACGCGCAGAATAGCGGCCGTGCATTGTCCGTTCTGCAATTTCGAGGACACGAAGGTCATCGACTCGCGGCTCGCGGGCGAGGGCCGCCAGGTACGTCGCCGGCGCGAGTGCCTGCAGTGCGGCGAGCGCTTCACGACGTTCGAGCAGCCGGAGCTCGTGATGCCGTACGTCGTCAAGCGCGACGACCGCCGCGAGCCGTTCGACGAGGGCAAGCTGCGCAACGGCTTCTTGGCCGCGCTCCAGAAGCGGCCCGTGCAGCGCGAGGACATCGAGCGCAGCATCGAGCACATCGCGCACGCACTGCAGACGATGGGCGAGCGCGAAGTGCCGAGCCGGCTGGTCGGCGATCTCGTGATGGAGGAGCTGCGCCGGCTCGACGTCGTCGCGTACGTGCGCTTCGCGTCCGTCTATCGGAGCTTCCAGGACGTCACGGAATTCCAGCAGGAGATCGAGCGGCTCCAGTCGCTGCCGAGCCTGCTCGAAAGCCGCGAGCAGATGTCGCTGCTGCCGAGCGAAACGCCGCCGAAGAAGCCGGGCTCGACGAAATGAGCACGCTCGACGACGGCGCAGCGGGCCGCGACCGCGAATTCATGCACGAGGCGATCGAGCTCGCCGCGAACGGCCTCTACGACACGAAGCCGAATCCGGCCGTCGGCTGCGTGCTCGTGCAGGACGGCCGCGTGCTCGCGCGCGGCTGGACCGCGCCGGCCGGCGGGCCGCACGCCGAGCGCGTCGCTCTCGCGGCGGCCGGCGCGCAAGCGCGCGGCGCGACCGCGTACGTGACGCTCGAGCCGTGCTGCCACCAGGGGCTAACCGGCCCGTGCACGCGCGCGTTGATCGAGGCCCAAGTCGCGCGCGTCGTGTTCGCGGGCCACGACCCGAACCCGCGCGTGAACGGCGCCGGCGAGCGCGAGCTCGCGGCCGCGGGGATCGAGGTCGAGGGCGGCGTGCTCGAGCGCGAGGCCGAGCCGCTGAACCGCGGCTTCTTCGCGCGAATGCGCCGCGGGCGGCCGTGGGTGCGCTTGAAGATCGCGGCCTCGCTCGACGGCCGCACCGCGCTCGCGAACGGCGAGAGCCAATGGATCACGGGTGCGGAGTCGCGCGCCGACGTGCACCGCTGGCGCGCGCGCTCGGGCGCGGTGGTCACGGGCAGCGGCACGGTGCTGCGCGACGACCCGTCGCTCGACGCGCGGCGCGACGAGGCCGGCATCGACGCGAAGCTCGGGATCAAGCAGCCGCTGCGCGCGATCCTCGACTCGCGGTTGCGCACGCCGCCGACCGCGCGGACGCTGTCGCTGCAAGGCGAGGTGTTGATCTTCACGACGCGCGTCGCGGACGAGGCGCAACGCGTGCTCGAGCGCGCCGGGGCGCGCGTCGAGCGCGTCGCGGGCGGCGAGCACTGCGATCTCGGCCAGGTGCTGCAGCGGCTCGCGGAGCTCGAGGTCAACGACGTCTGGGTCGAGGCCGGCGCACGCTTGGCGGGCGCGTTCCTGCAGGCGGGCCTCATCGACGAGCTCATTGTATATGTGGCGCCGCGCGTGCTCGGCGACGGCGCGCGCGGCATGTTCGCGGTGCCCGCGCTCGCGTCGCTCGCGGACGCGTGGCGACTCGCGTTCGACGAGTTCCGGCAGATCGGCGCCGACGTGCGGATCGTCGCGCGCGTGCTGCCACGCTGAGCGCGGCGGCACGCTCGAGCTAACGTCTCAACGGGTTCGCAGCGGTGTCGCGGCGGCTCACTGCGCCTGCGCGGTCGAGAGACGTTTGCTGATGTTGCGGCCCCACGTCGTGAAGTGTTCCTTGATGTCGCCCATCTTGTTGGCCGGCGTGTTTGCCTGGTACTCCTTACCAACCGACTGCGTGCCTTGGTAAATAAATAGCAGCTCGGCGGTTTTCGCGTCGCGTACGTGCGTCTCGAAGGTCAGCATGCCCGAGCCGAGCGTCTCGACTTGCTCGCCGCGCGCGGCCCAGGGAGTGAGGCTGATCAGATGGACGTCGATCTGCAGGGTCCCGGGCGTCGGCTCCTTGACGACCGGGAACTTGCCTTCGGCCGCGACGCCCGCACGGACGGCGCTCGCGAACGTGTCGCGCAGGAACTGCTGGTTTTGCTTGCTCAGGGTCCAGACCTTCGGGTCCGGCTGCTCGACCCACGGCGGCGGGATCAGGCGCGTGTCCTCGAGGTTCAGGGGCTTGAACAGAAATTGCTTGTACTGCTTCATGTTCACGCCCGGCTTCGCGTACGTGGCGGTGAGCGTGTCCGTCGGTTGCGCCCAGGCGGCCGTGGCGGCGGTCAGCAGGACGGCCGCGCCGACGGCGCGAAGGATGGCGAAGCGATTCGAATGGGGCACGACTGGGCTCCTCCCGGGTTGTTGTGGGGCGAATGTTAGCATCGGTGCCCGCGCACCGCTCAGCGGTCCGGCGCCGCTCAGCCGCCCGCGCCGCGGCGCGCGCCGCGTACCGTCGACTCCGCTTCCGTGATCGCCGCCCGTTTGCCGAGCGCGAGGACTTGCTCTGCCGACGTCGTCGCGAACAGGTGCCAGATCCGCGCGACGATTCCGGTCCAGCCGGTTTGATGGCTCGCGCCGAGGCCCGCGCCGTTGTCGCCGTGGAAGTACTCGTAGAAGAGGATCAGGTCGCGCCAATGCGGGTCGTCCTGGAACTTGCGCGTGGCGCCATAGACGGGCCGCTCGCCGCGCTCGTTGCGCAAGAACATGCTGCCCAAGCGCCGCGCGAGCTCTTCCGCGATCTGATAGAGATTCATCTCGCGGCCGGAGCCCGTCGGGCATTCGACCTTGAAGTCGTCGCCGTAATACGCGTAGTACTGCAACAGCGCGCGGATGATCAGGCCGTTCACCGGCATCCAGATCGGCCCGCGCCAGTTCGAGTTCCCGCCGAACATGCCGGTGTCGGATTCGCCGGGCAAGTACGGCACCGTGTAGACCTGGGAACCGACGCTGAACGCGAACGGGTGCTTCTCGTGATAGCGCGACAGCGAGCGGATGCCGTAAGGGCTCAGGAACTCGTTCTCGTCGAGCATCTTCGCGAGCACGCGTCTGAGGCGCGTCTCGTCGAGCACCGAGGCGAGCCGGCGTTCCGCTTGGCCGGGCTTCGCCGGGTCGTGAATCTGTCCCAAGAGCTCGGAGCGGCCCGCGAGGGTCGCGAGGAACCCCGCATCGATCTCGGGATACTTGCGGCGCAGATCGCCTTCGAACACGGTTACCGCGCAGAGCGGCAGCAGACCGACCATCGAACGAACCTTCAGGCGCTCGCTTCGACCGTCCGGTAAGCGCAGCACGTCGTAGAAGAAGCCGTCCTCTTCGTCCCACATCCCGATGTCGCCGCCGGAGTGAGACATCGACGACGCGATCCACAGGAAGTGCTGCACGAACTTCTGGGCCATCGGCACGTAGTTCGGCTTCTCGAGCGCGAGCTCGACAGCGATCTCGAGCATGTTCTGGCAGAACAACGCCATCCACGCGGTGCCGTCCGCCTGCTCGAGGTATCCGCCCGTCGGCAGCGGCGAGCTGCGGTCGAAGACGCCGATGTTGTCGAGACCGAGGAACCCGCCTTCGAAGACGTTGTTGCCGGTGCGGTCCTTGCGGTTCACCCACCACGTGAAGTTCAGCAGCAGCTTGTGGAACGAGCGCTCGAGCCAATCGATGTCGCCCGTTCCTTTTCGTTGCTTCTCGAGCCGGTACGTGAAGATCGTCGACCACGCATGGACCGGCGGATTCACGTCGCCGAAGTTCCACTCGTAAGCGGGCAGCTGGCCGCTCGGATGCAGATAGTTCGCGCGCAGCATGAGATCGAGCTGCTGCTTGCCGAAATCCTCATCGACCATCGTGAGCGCGAGCACGTGAAACGCGAGGTCCCACGCGGCGTACCACGGGTACTCCCATTTGTCGGGCATCGAGATGATGTCCGCGTTCATCATGTGATGCCAATGGTCGTTGCGCGGTGCACGGCGCGTCCCTTTGAAGCGGGCAGCCCCGCGCTCGACGAGCCACTTGTCGACGTCGTAGAAGTAGAACTGCTTCGACCACAGCATGCCGGCCAGCGCCTGACGCGTCGCGCGCGCTTTGTCCGCGCCGACGGATTGCGGAATGACCGTCGCGTAGAACTCGTCGGCTTCCTTGCGGCGCGCCTCGAGCACGCCGTCGAAGTCGGCGAACGCGCCGGCTTTCGCGGCCGGCGCCGCGTCCGAGAGTCGTAGGCGCAGAGTCAGCGACTCGTGCGGCCCGACCGTGATCTCGTAGTGCGCCGCGGCCTTCGTGCCGCGCTTCTCCGGGTTCACGGCGCCCGCGAGGCCGTGCACGACGCGTTCGTTGATGCCGTCCTTGACGTAGGGGGAGGGGTTGGGACCCTGCTTGAAGCGTTCGCTGTTCGTGTCGTTCTCGGTGAACAACCATTCGGCGGCCCCGTCGCTGGAGACGTAGCGCTCGCCGAGATCCGGATGCGTGGCGGTGAGCAGCGCGCCCTTCGCGTCGGCGCGCGTTTGACGCAGCGACGGTTTCTCGCGCGCGCCCTGCCACGACCAGGTATTGCGGAACCAGACCGTCGGCAGCACGTGCAGCGACGCGGCCTCGGGCCCGCGATTGCTCACGGTTATCGCGACGAGCACGTCCTCAGCCGAGGCCTTCGCGTATTCGACGAACACGTCGAAGTAGCGGTCGTCTTCGAAAACGCCCGTGTCGAGGAGCTCGTATTCCATGTCCAGTCGCCCGCGCTTCTTGTTGCCGAGCACGAGCTCGTCGTACGGGTAGGCGCGCTGCGGATACTTGTACAGATACTTCATGTACGAGTGCGTCGGCGTCGAGTCGAGGTAGAAGTAGTACTCCTTCGCGTCCTCGCCGTGGTTGCCTTCGCTGTTCGTGAGCCCGAACAGACGCTCCTTGAGGATCGGGTCCTTGCCGTTCCACAGCGCGAGTGCGAAGCAGAGCTGCTGGCGGTCGTCGGAGATCCCGGCGAGGCCGTCCTCTCCCCAGCGGTACGCGCGCGAGCGCGCCTGATCGTGGCTGAAATAGTTCCACGCGTCGCCCGAGTCGCTGTAGTCCTCGCGCACCGTCCCCCACTGGCGTTCGCTAAGGTACGGCCCCCACTTTCGCCAGGCGGCCTTGCCGACGCGTGCTTGCTCGAGACGTGTGCGTTCTTCGGTTGTCATGTCGTTCTGCCTTGCCGATCTCAGCCGGCGGCTTGCTGTCGTTCTTTGCTGCGGAAGTACAAATACGCGCCGACGCTCAGGAAGTTGATGAAAATCGCGACGACGTTCCAGGCGACCACGGGCCGCGAGAGGATCAGCAGCCCGTAGTAGACCCAGAGAATCTGGAAGACGCCCATGATCGCGGCCATCCGCGGGTTCATACCGACGCTCGAGCGTCGACGCAGCATCCCGATCAAGTCGGGCAAAGCCGCGAACGTGGTGCCGAAGCCTGCTAGGAAGCCGAACACCTCGGAGCGCTGAAAATGCGGCAGCAGCAAGCTTTGCGTGTCGTGGATGCCCAGGCTTTCGCAGCCACCGAGCGCGAGTGCTGCGAGGAACAGCAGCGCGAGCTTGAAGGCGTTCTTGTCGATCATCTTCATCGCCTCCGGTCGAACGGGCCGAGGCCGCGATTGTGGACCGGTAGCTCGGCGAAGCCCCATTGGTACTTTCCGCAACCATTTCGCAAACGAACGGAGCGAACGGCGCGGTGCAGGGGAGCGCGGGCTCACGGCCGCGTCGCGTCGATCCGCGCGG
>Ga0307497_10000077_pt1 | contig 19394 bp, 18 predicted proteins | sample 10_S_MG_FD_201366 | JGI IMG/M metagenome (GOLD analysis project Ga0307497, IMG submission 201366) | Soil microbial communities from Populus trichocarpa stands in riparian zone in the Pacific Northwest, United States - 10_S | ecosystem: Environmental > Terrestrial > Soil > Riparian zone > Trees...
GCTCTTCGGCCAGTTCAACTTCCTGCGTGTGCGCAGCGTGCTCGTCCTCGCCTGCGGTTATCTCTTCGCTGCCGCGATAGCCGCCGCGCATCTGCTCTCCTTTCCGGGGCTGTTCTCGCCCGACGGTGTGCTCGGCGCAGGGCCGCAAACCACGGCATGGCTGTACATGTTCTGGCACGCCGGGTTTCCGCTTTGCGTGGTCGCCTATGCCTGGCTCAAGCGGAAAGAAGCCCGGACCGGCTCTGCCGGACGGGGCATCGCCATCGGTCTGACGACCGTGCTGATCACGGTGGCTGCTCTAAGCGCCCTTTCGACAGCGGGCCAACAGCTGCTTCCGGGCATCATGCAGGGCAATTCGTACACACCGGCGATGATCTTCGTCGTGTCGGCGGTCTGGGGATGCAGCCTGATCGCGCTGGCGGCACTGTGGTTGCGCAGGCCGCACAGCGTGCTCGATCTGTGGCTCATGGTCGTGATGTGCGCGTGGATCTTCGACATCGCGCTTTCGGCGGTGCTCAACGCCGGCCGCTTCGATGCCGGCTTCTACGCGGGCCGTATCTATGGCTTGCTCGCGGCGAGTTTTGTGCTGCTCGTGCTCCTGCTGGAGAACACAAGGCTCTACGCACGCGCGGTTGAAACCAGCCACCGCGATCTCGCGCTCACGCGTGAATCCCTGGAGCGTCATGCCGAGCGGCTGCGGATACTTCGCGAACTCGAGCACGCCGTGGCGGCCGAGCAAGCGCCCCAGGAGATGGCCGCCGCCGTAGTGCAGCCCTTGCGCGAGCTGCTCGGCGTGCCGCGCGCCATCGTGAACAAGTTCGATCTTGCTGCCGGTGAGGTCGAATGGGTCGCCGCAGCCGGGCGCCACAAGACGCATGTCGGGCCGGGCGTGCGCTATTCGATCCGGCTGATGGGCGACGTGGACGCGCTGCAGCGCGGTGAACCGCAGCGCATCGACGTGCATGCGCTTCCCGAAAGTGCGGAGAAGGAGGCGCTGCTCTCCTCCGATGTCGGCGTCTATATGGTCGTGCCCATGCGCGCGGGCGGGGAACTGCTCGGCGCGCTCAGTTTCGGCGGTGCGTCGGACGTGTTCACGGCCGAGCAGTTGAATATTGCCGAAGAGGTGGCGACGCAGCTTGCGATTGCCACGTTCCAGGCGCGCCTCCTGGTTCGGCTGCGCAATCATGCGGCGGATTTGGAGGCGACCGTGCGCAAGCGCACCGAGGCACTGGAGAGCGCGAACGCGGAACTGGAGAGCTTTTCCTATTCCGTGTCGCACGACCTGCGCGCCCCGCTGCGCGCCGTCGACGGCTACGCACGCATACTCGAGGAGGATTACGCCGCGCGCCTCGACGACGAAGGCCGCCGCCTGCTTTCCGTCGTGCGCCAGAGCAGCCAGCGGATGGGCAGGCTGATCGACGATCTGCTCGCCTTTTCGCGCCTCGGGCGGCAGGAGCCTTCGAAGCAGCTGATCGACATGGCCGAGCTGGCAACCGAAGCGGTCAACGAATTGCGCGACGGCAGCAGCGCGAGCGTTCAGCTCGCGGAGCTGCCGCGCGCGCGCGCCGATCGTGCCCTGATGCGCCAGGTCTGGCTCAACCTGGTCGGAAACGCGCTCAAGTACAGCGGCAAACGCAACGACGCCCGGGTCGAGATCGGCGGTCGTCAGGAAGCCGGCCAGAACCTGTACTGGATCCGCGACAACGGGGTCGGCTTCGACATGCGCTACGTAGACAAGCTGTTCGGCGTGTTCCAGCGGCTTCACCGCAGCGACGAGTTCGACGGCACCGGCGTCGGCCTCGCCATCGTCCAGCGCGTCGTGGCGCGTCACGGCGGACGCGTGTGGGCCGAAGGCAAGCCCGGCGACGGCGCGTGCTTCCACTTTTCGCTGCCGCAGGAGGGTTGATGGGGGATCTCGATGAAGTCGAGATTTTGCTGGTGGAGGACGACACGGCAGACGCCGAGCTCACGATGCGGGCTCTGCGCCGGAACAATCTCGTCAACAGGATCCACTGGGTAAGGGATGGCGAGGAGGCCCTGGACTACATGTTCGCCAGCGGCAGCTACAGCGGACGCGAACGCATTGCGCTGCCCAAGCTGGTGCTGCTCGACCTGAAGATGCCGAAGGTCGACGGCACACAAGTATTGCGCAAGATCAAAGCCGACCCGGCGACACAGGCTGTTCCGGTGGTGGTGATGACATCCTCGAATGAAGAAAAGGACGTGGCGCTGAGCTACGACCTGGGCGCCAACAGCTACATCGTCAAGCCGGTGCAATTCGAGGCCTTCCTGGATACCGTCGCCAAGATCGGCCTTTACTGGGTGCTGACCAACCGCGTGCCGCATGAAGGGGGAAAAAAATGAGCAGCCCCAGGATTCGCATCCTGATCGTCGAAGACATGCCCACGGAGGCGGAGCTCGAGCTGCGGGAACTCAAACGCGGCGGACTGATCGTCGACCACAAGGTCGTGGACACCGAACAACACTTCGTCGAGGCGCTGCGAGGCTTCTCGCCCGACGTCATCTTGTCGGACTTTTCCATGCCGCACTTCGACGGCATGAGCGCACTCGTCATCGCCCGCGAACGCGTTCCCGAAATTCCCTTCATTTTCGTGTCGGGGACCATTGGCGAAGAGCACGCGATCAGCGCGCTGAAAGGCGGCGCCACCGACTACGTGCTGAAAACCAACCTGCTTCGGCTGCCGGCCGCAGTGCAAAGAGCGGTGGACGAGGCGCGTGAACGGCGTGTACAGCGGCGCACCGCACTCGAGCTTGAGCAGGCACGCGAGCGGCTCACGGGCGTCCTGAATACGCTGCAGGACGTGCTCTGGTCGATGGATGCGCGCGGCGAGCGGATATTGTTCGCGAGCCCGGCCGCGTTGCGGGTGTTCGGCCACCCGCCGGAAAGCTTCGCGCAGGATGCAAGCCTGTGGTTGAAGCTCGCGCATCCCGAGGATCGCGCGGCGCTCGAGGCCGGTTGGGCCCGCCTGCGCAACGGGACGCCGCTCGATATCGAATATCGCAGCAAATTGCCGAACGGCGAGATGCGCTGGATCAACCAGCGAGCCCGGGCAATCAAGTCGGCGTACGGGGCGATCGAGCGTATCGACGGCATTGCCCGCGACGTGACCGAGCAGGCAGAGCAACGCCAGCGTATCCGCCACCTGGCGCTTTACGACCAGCTCACCGGGCTGCCGAACCGCACGCTGTTTCAGGATCGGCTTGCGGAAGACCTGCCGGATCCGGCGCTATCCAGGACCGGTCTGGCGATCGCGCTGTTCGATCTGGACAGATTTCACGTCATCAATGACGTGTTTGGGCCCCAGGTCGGGAACGCCGTGCTGAAGGCAATGGCCCGCAGGCTGCTGAAGGTGACGCGCGTCGACAATGTGGCCCATTTGGGCAGCGACCTGTTCGCGGTCAAGTTCTTCACGGTTTCCAGCCGCGAGGAGCTGGCCGAGGATCTGGAAGAAGCCACGCGCGGCATTTTCGGCACGCCGTTCGAATTCCTCGGGCACGAAGTGCGCGTGTCCGCGAAGGTCGGAGTCGCGATGTTTCCGCAGGATGGCGCGAATGCGGATGCGCTGTTCCGGAACGCGGAAGCCGCGCTCAAGCGCGCCAAGGAGACCGGCGAGCCGGTGGTGTTCTATGCACCGGAGATCAACGCCTGGGTCGCCGGTCAGGTCGAGCTGGAGAATCGCCTGCGCAAGGCGGTGGACAACGGCGAGCTGTATTTCGAATACCAGCCAAAGCTCGACCTTGCGACCAAGCGCCTGGTCGGACTCGAGGCCCTGATGCGCTGGAACGGGCCGGATGGCAAGCCGGTCTCTCCGGCGAAATTCATCCCGATCCTGGAGCAGACCGGACTCATCCTCGAGGCCGGGCGCCAGGCGCTGGTGAGCGCCAGCGAAACCTACCGGGGCTGGCGGGCGCGCGGCCTGAATGCGCCGCGCATCGCGGTCAACGTCTCGGCAGTGCAGCTCAGGCGGCAAAGCTTCGTGCCCGACGTGCGCGCCGCCTTGCACCGGCTGGAGGATGGTGCCGGGGTGGATCTGGAAATCACCGAAAGCCTGCTGATGGCCGACATCGAGGCGACGGTGCTGAAATTGAAAGAGCTGCGCGACCTGGGGCTGCGCATCGCGCTCGACGATTTCGGCACCGGCTACTCCTCGCTCGCCTACCTCAGCCGCCTGCCGATCGATACGATCAAGATCGATCGTGCTTTCGTGCACGGCATGAGCCAGCACCAGGCCGATGAGAGCATCGTCACCAGCATCGTCTCGCTGGCCCGGGCATTAAGACTGCACGTAGTGGCCGAAGGCGTCGAGACCCAGCAGCAGGCGGATCGGTTGCTGGCGCTCGGCTGCGATCAGGCTCAGGGTTACCTCTTCAGTCCCCCGGTATCGCTGGACCGTATCGAACCGCTGCTAAAGCCGCTCGATGGCTGATCGCTGCTTGCGGGACGCGACATCCGGCCGTTGTTGGATGGCCTTAGACGATTCCCGCCGCCTCCACCATGACTACGGCGCTCATCAGTTTGCGCGACGGCCACGGGCGTCGCGCGGACGGGATTTCGCAGACTCGCGCCGCGCGATCCTCGCGGAGGTCCTCGCTTTCCAGTTCTCCCAGTAGGGTTCCGGGCCGATCGATTCCACAAGGTAATCGATGAACGCCCGAACCTTCGGAGAAAGGTGACGCGCGCTCAGATAGACGGCATAGAGCGCCAATTCGTGCATCTTCCATTCCGGCAGCACGGGCAGCAGCGTTCCTCGCATGAGGTCGCTGCCCACGATGAAGCTGGGCTGCAGGATGATTCCGCCTCCGGCGAGCGCCAGTTCACGCAGCAGCTCGCCGTTTGTAGCGTGCACTGCGGGATCAATGCGGACGGCCACCGTTTCGCCTGCCCGGGAGAACTGCCACGTATCGCCGGCGGACAGGTACGAGTAGCTCAGGGTGTCGTGCTGCGCAAGCTCACTCGGGTGCTTGGGCGTCCCGCGCCTCTCGAGGTAAAGAGGCCCCGCGCATAGCACGAGCCTCACCGGCGCGATGCGCCGAGCCACAAGGTTCTCGCTCGGCTGCCGCGCGATGCGCAGCGCGACGTCGACGCCGTCGGCCACGAGGTCGACGACCCGGTCCGACAGGTCGATGTCGAGCCGTAGCTTCGGATAGCGGGCGCGGAAGGTGGGCAGAAGGCGCGACAGGTGCGCCATGCCGAAGGATAGCGGCGCGCTCAATCGCAGCGTGCCGGCGGGGTGCAGGCGGCGCTCGCCGGCGAGGCTCTCGGCCTCGGCGACGTCGGCGAGGATCTGCCTCGCCTTCTCCAGGAATGCCTCGCCCGACGAGGTCAGCGAAATCCTGCGGGTCGTCCGGTGCAGCAGCCGGGCGCCCAGGTGCTTCTCCAGCGCCGCGACCTGTCGTGTCACCGCTGCATTGGAGGCGTCCAGTTGCTCGGCCGCGCGGATGAAGCTGCCCGCGTCTGCCACCCTCACAAAGACCTGCACCGCGCGAATGAAATCCAACCGTCACCCTCTGATTATTACGCATATCGTAACAATGATTTCCGGGCTCAGGCCTGTTTCCTATGCGGCCCGGGGCCTAAAGTGGCCGTTCCATTCAAAGGAGCAATCATGAAATTCACCCATACCGTCCTCGCCGTCCTCACCGCAGCTCTTTCCACCACCGCCCTCGCACAGTCGCCCGCCGAGAAGCCGGACACGCCGCCGCCGCCGCACGAGAAACAAGCGCCGGAGGTCGAGAAGAACCTGAAGGTCTTCGACACGCTGGACTTCGAAGTCTTCAGCAACCAGAAGTGGGATCGGCTTCACGAGAGCCACGCGAAGGACATCGTGGTGACATGGCCGGACGGTCACGAGACCAAGGGAATCGACAAGCACATCGACGACCTGAAGGCGCTCTTCGTGTTCGCCCCGGACATCACAATCAAGGTGCACCCGATCCGCTTCGGCTCGGGCACGTGGACCGCGGTGACCGGCGTGATGACTGGAACGTTCACCAAGCCGATGCCGACAGGCGACGGCAAGTTCATCCAGCCGACCGGCAAGCGCTTCGCCATCGGTATGGCGACGATCGGCCACTGGAAAGGCGAGACGATGGATCACGAGTGGCTTTTCTGGGATAACCAGGACTTCATGAAGCAGATCGGCCTCGGCCAATAAGGAGTAGCCCCATGGCGAAAGTCCTCGTCCTTTACTACTCGTCCTACGGCCACATCGAGCGGATGGCCGAAGAAGTCGCCGCCGGTGCGCGAGAAGGCGGCGCCGATGCGGTCGTCAAGCGAGTGCCGGAGAGCGTGCCCGAAGACGTCGCGCGCAAGTCCGGGTTCAAGCTCGACCAGAAAGCGCCGGTGGCGAAGGTCGAGGAGCTCGCCGAATACGACGCGGTGATCTTCGGCACACCGACGCGCTTCGGCAACATGGCCGGCCAGATGAAGAACTTCCTCGACCAGGCCGGCGGCTTGTGGATGCGCGGTTCGCTCGTCGGCAAGGTCGCCGGCGTGTTCACCTCTTCCGCCACGCAGCACGGCGGCCAGGAGTCGACAATCCTCACCTTCGTACCGGTGCTCATGCACCTCGGCTTCGTGATCGTCGGCCTGCCCTACGCATTCCAGGGCCAGATGGGACACGCGGAAGTGATGGGCAACTCGCCGTACGGTGCCTCCACCATCGCCGGAGGCGACGGCAGCCGCAAACCGTCGAAGCTCGATCTCGAAGGCGCCCGTTACCAGGGAAAGCACATCGCCGAAATCGCCGCCAAACTGCACGATCAGACAGCCAAAGGAAAGCCGTGAGCCAGGTCGAATTGACCGACTACGCAGCTCTACTGTTGCGCATCTCGCTTGCGCTCATGTTCTTCGCGCATGCATACCTGAAGATCGTAGTGTTCACACCAGCCGGCGCGGCCAAGTATTTCGAGTCGCTCGGCCTGCCGGGCTTCGTCGCCTACCTGACCATGGCAGCGGAAGTCGGGGGTGGCCTGTTGCTCCTCCTCGGCATCGAGACACGCTGGGTGGCCCTGCTGCTGGTTCCGCTCGTCCTCGGCACCATCGTCCTGGTGCACGGCAAGAACGGCTGGCTCTTTACGAACAAGGACGGCGGTTGGGAATTTCCCGCATTCTGGATCATCGGCCTCATCGTGCTCGCCATGCTCGGCGACGGCGCGGCGGCGATCGGCCCGATGCTCGGGCTGCGCTGACGTCCTACTCGCTACCGACGGTCATCACGACGACTCGCCCGTTGCCGTGGCGTTGCTCCAGATACTCATGCGCTTCGGCGATGTTGGCGAGCGGGATCCGCTTGTCGATTCTGAATCCCGGCCATCCGGCGACGAGCATGGCGTTGATGCTCTCGGCAGCGGCGGCTTTCGCAGCAAAGGGGAAATCGTCACTGCCAAGAAAGAAGACCCGGATGTTCTTGAAGGCCAGCGGCCAAAATGGGATTGTGGGCGTGGCCATCCCCGTCGCGTAAACGGCAATCGAGCCTCCATTCGCCAGAACTTCGCAATCCGCTTCGATATTCGCGGCGAAGGCCACCTCCACCACGTGATCGATTCCACCCGGGGCAAATGCGCGCAGATCCTGAATAAGGTCGCCGCGGGAACGCTCGCCGTACCGGACAACCTCCTGCGCTCCAGATGCCTGCGCTAACGCGGCTTCAACATCGGAGCGCACGGTAGCGAGCACTCGCGCGCCCGCGAGCCGCGCCAGACCGACCGCGCACATGCCGACTGACCCAGCGCCGCCCTGGACCAGCACCGTCCGCCCTGCGACCGGCCCGGCCGCATGAACTGCCCGATGCGCGGTGATGCCCGGAATGCCTAGGCAAGCCCCCTGCTCGAACGGAACGCCTGGCGGCAGCGGTATGGCCTGCCCCGCTGGAACGACGACGTACTCCGCAGCGGTGCCGAACGCGCGATAGGACTGCGCCCCGTAGCACCAGACGCGCTCCCCCACTCTGGCGCGCGCCACTTGCTCTCCCACTGCATCAATGGTCCCTGCTCCATCGCTGTGCGGAATCACGCGCGGGAACGGCATGCCGTAGCCGAAGGCATCCTGCCGCTTCTTCACGTCTCCGGGATTGATACCGGAAGCAGCGACGCGGATGCGAACCTCGCCAGGCCCCGGAACCGGGTCCGGCATGGTCCCGATAACGAGCACCTCTCGCGAAGGCCCGTTCATCTCGTACCACGCTGCTTTCATTCCGATCGATTCAAACGGCCCACTGCCAGGCGTTCAGCCCACATGACTTAGGCCGAAAGATCTGAAGAAAGGAACCAGGCAGGCGCTCGCGATTTCGGATGGACGCCCAGCGCGCCGCTAAGAAGCATGCGCTGATCCGGACGAAACTTGCCGTGCGGCGGCGGCGCCCCCGATACGCTCCGTCAGCGTTCTTGCCGCCATCCCAAGCGCCTTCTGCACATCAGGAATCGTCTTGCGCTGACGCTGATCAATGCGCTCGGCGTAGGGCACTGTCAGCGCGGCCATCGCGTGTCCCTGGGAATCGAGAATGGGGAAGCTCACGGCCTGCAGTCCCCGCACCTGCACGCTGGTGATGGACGCGAATCCGCAGGCCCGCACCGAGTCCAGGGTCCGCTCAATCCGTGCGTCCGCCTGGTTCGGGCGCCGCTTTATGGATTCCCCGATGCGCAGCCGACGTGTCTCGGCATTCTGGAAGGCAAGGAGGACGCCTCCGGAAGCCGAGACGAGGACATCCAGTTCGGCACCCAACCGGATGCTGTAGCCCATCCCGCTCGGCGAATCGACCTTCGCGATCACGACCTGCCTACCCTGGTTGTAGACCGTGAGATGGCACGACTGCTCCAGCTCGCTTGAAAGCTTTTGCATGAGGGGCCCTGCCTCCAGGAGCAACCGATGCGTCGGGGGATTGGCATGAGCAAGCTCGAAAAGCGCGGTCGTCACGGCGTAACTGTCGCCGACCTGCACGACATAGTTACGGCTGACCAGGCAGGCGAGCATCCGGTAGATCTCGCCAACGCTCCGGTCGAGATCGTCCGCGATCCGCTTCTGCGACAGTGGCTTCTCGCTTCGGCACAGCATCTCGAGGATATCCAAGCCCTTCTCGAGGGCGGGAGCGGCGTAGGCGGGCCCCTCCTCCAATGCCTTCTTCCTGCGCCTGGCCGAGGCCATCTACATGCCCGGCTGGTGGATTTCGATCACGTTGCCGTCCGGGTCCTGCAGGAAGACCTGGTACCAACCAGCGATCGCCCACTTGCCGTAGTCCGAGTACTGGATGCCCAACTGGTCGAGCTTCCTCATGAAGCCCTTGATATCGTTCGTACGAAAGCAGAAGTGTCCGCGCGACATCGGATTGATGATCTGCTTCATCTTGAACCCGGTGTTGATGTCCCGCTCCGCCCAGTGGAACTCGATGGCACCGTCGCTGAGGAAGTCGACCTTGCCGTTGTATCCGGTCTTTGTGCTTTCGGCGTTTACGCGCGTGTGTTCCTCGTCGCGGATGGTGCCGAGGTCGAAAAGTGTCTGATAAAACTTGGTGAGCCTGGGCAGGTTGTCCGTGCACAGATTGAGGTGGTGGAACTTGAAGTTCATGCGGCGCTCCTGCCGACGGCGTCAAAGATGGTCGCCGGGGCATTGTTCCATATATGAAACGTTCATTCCATATATGAAATAAGAGCCGCGCGCGATTTCTGCGCCCGCCGAGTCGCGCCATGCTCGACATCGGCTACTCGTGCCGCTTCAGTACCCCAGCTTCCGGTCGACGACTTCCCGGAGCGGCTTGCCGTCGAGGAAGCGCGCCAGGTTGTCGACGAAGAGGCGCGCGACGAACTTGTCGCGCTGCGGGTGCGGCCCGCCGAGGTGCGGGAGAACGACGATCCCCTTCGTGGCCCAGAACGGATGCTCGGCCGGAAGCGGCTCCTGGCGGTAGACGTCGAGCACGGCGCCCGCGATGCGCTTCTCCCTGACGGCCGCGACCAGATCGTCGTCCTTGACGAGCTGGCCGCGTCCGAAGTTCAGCAGCCAGGCGCCCGGCTTCATCAGCCGCAGCCGGCCAGCATCGATGAAATTCTCGGTTTCGCGGGTTGCGGGAAGGAGCAGCAGCACGAAGTCCGATTCCGCCAGGACTTCGGCCGTGCGCTCCGCCGGCAGCACGCGTTCGACGTTGGGCACCGGCTCGGGCCGACGTCGGGTGCCGATCACGCGCATGCCGAGCGTCGAGGCGATGCGCGCCACCTTCTGGCCGATGACGCCGACGCCGAGGATGCCGAGCGTCTTGCCGGTCAGCGGCTCGGGCACCATGCGCACCCACTTGGCGCTCTTCTGGTTCTCCGCCGCGGCGGCATAAGGTTTCGCCACATAGAGCAGCGCGCCGATGATGTTCTCCGGCATCGACTCCTCGTGCGTTCCGCGCGCGCAGGTCAGCGTGAGCGAAGGCGGCAGGTCCGGCAACGCGATCCAGGCCTCGACGCCCGCCGTCATCACCTGGGCCCAGCGCAGCTTCGGCATCGCGCCCAGCACGCCGGGGGGAACGGTGTAAGCCATGAGGACCTCGGCCTGTTCCATCTGCTCCGCGGACGGTTTCGCGCCGGGAGCAAGCGTATGGATGACGACCCGATCCGCCAGGCCGGCAGCCTTGATGGCTTCGACGTAGGGCGCGGGCGCTTGGGTCCAGACGAGGATCTGAGGGCGCGTTAGTCGGCCTTGATCCCGGCTGACTTGACGATCGGCCACCACTTCTCGATCTCCGCTTTGTGGTGCGCGCCGAGCGCTTCCGGTGTCTGCTTGTCCCTTGGCAGGATTTCCTGGCCGAGGTCCATCAGGCGCTTGCGCACGGCGTCATCAGCCGCGGCATCGACCATCGCCGCGTTGAGCCGCGCGACGACCGCGGGCGGCGTGCGGCTCGGCACCCAGAGTCCGTGCCAGACCGCCATGTAATACCCCGGCATGCCCGCTTCGTCGACCGTCGGGATGTCGGGCGCGACGGATAGCCGGGCGGCCTGCGTGACCGCATAGGCGCGCACCTTGCCCGAGCGACTCTGCGGCAGCGCGTTCACCGCCTGGTCGAAGAACATGTCGACGTGGCCGGCCATGACGTCTGCCGAGGCCGGCGCACCGCCGCGGTAATGGACGATCTGCGCCGCGCCGCCGGTGAGCTTCTGGAAGTACACCCCGCTGATGTGCGACGGCGTCCCGGCGCCGCCGGTGGCGATGGAGATCGGCGTGCTCCTCGCGTACTCGATCAGCGACTTGAGGTCCTTCGAGGGCAGGCCGTTCTTCGAAACAATGACCTGCGGGTTGGTCACGAACATGCCGACCGGCGCCAGATCTTTCAGCAGGTCGTACTCCAGCTTGTACATCGCGCCGTTGATCACGTGCGGGCCGATGTGGCCGATGCTGACCATGTAGCCGTCGGGCGCCGCCCGGACCACGCGGCCGACGCCGATGTTGCCGCCCGCCCCGGTGATGTCCTCCACCACGACCGTCTGGCCGAGGCTCTTCGTCATGCGCTCGGCCATGATGCGCGCGATCGTGTCCGTCGGTCCGCCCGCCGAAAACGGCACGACGATCGTGACCGGTTTCGTCGGGAAGTTCTGCGCGAACGCAGCGTTGCAGCAGACCATCGCCACTGCGAAGACCAGTATCCAGTTCATGGCACCCCTCCCCGCATCAATGGTAGTCCTAATGGGATGTAGCACAAGCAATCTCGCAGGTATGATCTTCGCGCTCGGTTCATCGGGGGAGAGGAGACTCATGAACAGGTTATCGGGCCTCATGGCGGCGGCGCTTGCGCTCGCCGCGGCAACAGGCGCCTTGCCTGTGCTCGCGCAAAGCTATCCGTCGAAAACGATACGCCTGGTCTCGCCGTTTCCGCCCGGCGGCAGCGTGGACGTCGTCGGCCGGCTGCTGGCGGCGAAGCTCCCGGAGACCCTGGGCCAGCAGATGGTCGTCGACAACCGCTCGGGGGCCTCCGGAGTGATCGGCACGGAGATGGTGATGAACTCGCCGCCAGACGGCTACACGCTCCTCATCAACACCATTCCCTTCGTCAGCAACCAGTTCCTGATGCCGCGCGCGCCGTACGACCCGCTGCGGGACTTCGTTGCGATCTCGCTGGTCGCGTCGTCGCCGTCGCTCGTTACCGTGCATCCGTCGCTGCCGGTGCGCTCGATCCAGGAGCTCGTCGCCCTCGCCAAAGCGAAACCGGGCCAGCTCTTCTACTCCGCCGCCGGCGTCGGCACCAATCCGCACATTGCGGGCGAGCTTTTCAACCTGCTTGCGGGCGTCAACATCGCGGCGGTGCAGTTCAAGGGCGGCGGTCCTGCGGACACGGCGCTCATCGCCGGCGACGTGGCGGTCACATTCGGCAACATCTCGCAGGAGGTCGGCTACGTGAAAGCCGGACGCATGCGAGCGCTGGCCGTGACCAGCGCGAAACGCAATCCCGCCCTGCCGGAGCTGCCGACGGTCGCCGAGGCGGCGCCGGAAGGTCCACTGCGCGGCTACGAGTTCGATACCTGGTTCGTGGTCGCGGCGCCGAAAGGCACGCCGCGCGCGATTGTCGACACGCTGAATTCACACATCCGCAAGGCGCTCACCGCCCCCGATCAGGTGAAGTTCTACGAGGAGCGGGGGCTGACGGTGATCGCGAGCACGCCCGAGGAGGCCGCCGCGCACCTGGAAAGCGAGCAGAAGAAGTGGGGGCGGGTCATCAAGGAGCGCGGCATCAAGGCGGAGTGAAATCTACTCAGCCGCTAGCCTGCGCTCGAAAGTTGCCCGGGAACATGGAGCGCTTGGCTTCCTCGTCCATCTCGGTCTTGAATGCGTGGCGGTCCTTCAGGGCGACCGCCTTCTGCGCTGCCGGGCGGGCGCTGATCTCGTCCACCAGGCGCTTCACGTTGGCAAGCTTCGCCGCGTGCTCGCCGAGGATGTTTGGCAGCAATCTCGCCCAGCCCCACAGCGCCATGTCGACGACGGTGTAGGTATCGCCGGCCATGTACTTGTTCTTCGCCAGGCGCGCGTCCACGATGCCCCAGTGCCGCAGTGCCTCGAACTCGTAACGGTTGAGGGCGTAGGCGATCTTCTCCGGCGCGTAATTCTTGAAATGCACGTACTGGCCGGTGAATGGCCCGATCCCCGAGGCGACGAACATCAGCCACGACAGCATGGGTCCGCGCTCCGCCGCCTTCTTCGGCAGGAACTTGCCGGTCTTGTCGGCGAGGTAGAGCACGATGGCGTTGCTGTCGAACACCGTGACTTCGCCATCGACGATCGAGGGCACCTTGGCGTTGGGGTTGATCGCCAGGTAGCCGGGCTTGTGCTGTTCAGCCTTGCGCGTGTCGACCGGTATCGGCTCGTAGGCGAGCCCCATCTCCTCCAGGCAGAGGGCGACTTTCATCGGGTTGGGCGCAGTGCTGTAGTAGAACTTGATCATCGGTTCTCCGCGAAGGGGCTGGTGGTCGGGAGCAGAATCCTACTCCACCATCTATCTTCGCCGTTTCGCGGCGAGTGTCGCCTCGTAGTCGACCCAGTCGTACTGCCTGCCCTCGCGGCGGCGCCCGGTGTGCAGTACCCGATGGCACGGCACAGCAAACGCGAACCAGCTCCGCGAGCATGACTGGGCCACCGCGCGGATCGCCTTCGGCGCGCCGATGGCCTCGGCGATCCTCGAGTAGGTGGAAGTCTGGCCGAAGCGGATCTTGCGCACCTCGCTCCACACGCGCTGCTGCAGATCGGTGCCGCGGATATCCAGCGGCAGCGCGAACGGCCGGAACGGCGCCGCGATGTAGCGGGCGATCTTCGCGACCGTGGCCTTGCTGCCCTTTTCGTCGCGAACCAGGTTCGCCTTGGGAAATCGCGCGCCGAGGTCGCGGATCAGGCGTGAGGGCGTGTCCCGCACCATGATCGTGACGATTCCCTGCTCGCTCGAAGCGACGAGCAGCGCCCCAAGCGCGCAGCGGCCCGTGCCGTAGCGGATGGTTTCCGGCGCCCTGCGGGTAAGTGGACCGTCCCTGAACATGCGAATTACTGCGGTAAATTATCGCCCATGCCGATCATCGACTCGCAGGTCCACGCGTACGAAGCGAACTCCCCCAAGCGGCCCTGGCACAGCGTGCCGAACTGGCCTCCCCACGTCACCGGCGACGAGATGGTCGCGGCGATGGACAAGGTCGGGGTCGACGGCGCGATCTTCATTTCGGCCTTTTCCCTGTACCAGTACGACGCGAGCTATGCGGTCGAGGTGCAACGCAAGCACCGCGGGCGCTTCGCGATCATCAAGCCGGTCAACCCCGCGGATCCGAAGGTTGGCGAGGTGATCGCCGAGTGGAAGAAGCAACCCGGCGCGGTCGCCGTGCGCATCATGATGACGACGCGGGAAGCGGGCCTGCGGCCGGACGATCCCGGGCTCGACCGCATCGCGCGCGCGGCCGCCCAGCATTCCTTTCCGGTCAACGTGCTGTTCTGGGGAAACCTCGAGGCCGGCGCGACGCTGATCGATCGCCATCCGAACACCCGCTTCATCATCGACCACATGGCGATCCAGCAGCCGCGCACGCCGCCCGCTCCGCCCGAGCCCTGGGCCGATCTGCCGAAGGTGCTCGCGCTCGCGAAGCGCCCCAACGCGCTGATCAAGGTGAGCGGTGCCTGCACGCTTTCGCACAAGCCCTATCCGTTCCCCGACATCTGGGATCCGATCCGGCGCCTGATCGATGCCTGGGGCGTCGAGCGCTGCCTGTGGGGCACCGACTGGACGCGCGCCTTCGCGGTGGTGAACTACCAGCAGGCGGTCGAGCCGTTCCTCAGGACCGACCGCCTGAGCAAGAGCGAGCGCGCCATGCTGATGGGCGGCGCCTGCGCGAAGGCGTACGGCTGGTCGCCGAAGAAGAATTAGGCAGCAAAGCCGATCACGGCTTCATCTGCGTGTGCCTGTGGAGCCCTGCGCGCTATCCATGGCCTCCGGCAGTCCTTTGATGAGCTTGTCCAACGTGATCGGATAGTCCCGCACGCGCACCCCGGTCGCGTTGTAAATGGCGTTCGCAACGGCGGCCGCGACTCCGCAGATGCCGAGCTCCGCTACACCCTTCGCCTTCATGGGCGATGAAATGGGATCGGTTTCGTCGAGGAAGACGACCTCCTGGTGCGGAATGTCGGCGTGCACGGGCACTTCGTAGCCTGCGAGATCGTGGTTCACGAAGTAGCCCGCCCGGGTGTCCACCGCGAGTTCTTCCATCAACGCCGCACCCACGCCCATGGTCATCGCCCCGATCACCTGGCTGCGCGCAGTCTTCGGGTTGAGGATGCGTCCTGCAGCGCAAACGGCGAGCATGCGCCGCACGCGCGTCTCCCCGGTCGCCGCGTCGACCCCCACCTCCACGAAATGCGCGCCGAAGGTCGACTGCTGGTAACGCTTGTCCAGGTCGCCGTATTCGATGAAGTCCTCCGCGACGAGCTCGCGATCCACGGCCACCTCGGCGAGCGCGATACTGCGGGACCCCGCGCGAACCTGGCCGCCGGCGAAGGCCGCATCCGCTGGGTCCAATCCCGCCTTCCTGGCGACGGCTTCGCGCAGCTTCACGCAAGCCGCGTAGACGCCAGCCGTGGAGTTGTTGCCGCCCCACTGGCCGCCAGAGCCGCACGACACCGGAAAGCTGGAGTCGCCCAAGCGCACCACGACCTTGTCGAGCGGCACGCCCATCATCTCGGCCGCGGTCTGCGCGATGATGGTGTAGCTGCCGGTGCCGATGTCCGTCATGTCGGTCTCGACGGTCACGGTGCCGCGCCGGTCGAGGCGCACACGGGCGGCCGACTTGGTGAGCAGGTTGTCGCGGAAAGCGGCGGCCACGCCCATACCGACGAGCCAACGTCCGTCGCGCACCTGGCCGGGCCGTGAGCTACGTTTGTCCCAGCCGAAGCGCTTCGCGCCGAGCTGGAAGCATTCGACCAGCTGGCGCTTCGAGAACGGTGGATGCGGATTCGGTTTTTCCTGCGCCGCTTTGGTTTTCGATTGCGGGTCCGCTGATGCAGGCTTGCCGGGATTGTCGGGAACCACCTGCGTATCGTTGGCGATGCGAAACGCGATCGGATCCATGCCGAGCTTCTCCGCCATCTCGTCCATCGCGATTTCCAGCGCTGCCATGCCGGGCGCCTCGCCCGGCGCGCGCATTGCGTTCGCCTCGGGCAGGTCGAGCACCGCGAGCCGGTTCGCCGTCAAGCGGTTGGCGCCGGCATAGAGTGCCCGCGTCTGCATCGTCGCCGCCTCGGGCTTGCCGCCGGGCTGGTCGCCCGACCAGCTCTCGTGCGCGATCGCGCTGATCTTTCCATCCTTCGCGGCGCCGATGCGGACGCGCTGGATGGTTGCCGACCGATGCACCGTGTTGTTGGGGATTAGCGCGCGTTGCAACGACACCTTGACCGGCCGGCGCGCGGCACGCGCGCCCAGCGCTGCCAGCACCGCGTCCGCGCGCAGAAAAAGCTTCGCGCCGAAGCCGCCGCCGACGTAGGGCGACAGAACGCGCACCTTTTCCTTCGGCATGTTCAGCGTCTTCGCCAGCTCGGCGGTGGCCCACGCCACCATCTGGTTCGAGGTCCAGACCGTGAGCTGGTCTCCATCCCATGCCGCGATCGTAGCGTGCGGTTCCATCATCGAATGCGATTCGTGCGCCGTCTTGTAGGTCGCATCGAGCTGGACCGGCGCCGCTGCGAAGGCGCCGGCGAAGTCGCCCACCGCGGTTTCCGGAGGGCCGCCGAAGCTTTTGGCCGGCTGCGCAGAGCTCTTCATGGACGCCAGCTCGAACGTGCCCGGCGTGCGCGCATATTCCACGCGCACGAGCTGCGCCGCCGAGCGCGCCTGCTCGAAGGTTTCGGCCACGACGAGGGCGATGGCCTGGTGGTAGTGCTGGATCTGCGGACCGCCGAGCAACAGCGCGGTGTTGAGATTGCCCTTGCCTAGCTTGCCGGCGTTCTGCGCCGTGACGATGGCGGTCACTCCCGGTGCGGCCTTGGCGGCGGCGAGGTCCATCGAGACGATGCGCCCTTTCGCAATCGCCGAGCCCAGCACGTAGCCATGCGCCTGGTTCGCCACCACATCGTGGCGATCGGCTGCGTAAGGCGCCTTTCCTGTGGTCTTCAGCGGGCCGTCGATGCGGTCGACCGGCTGGCCGACGATCTTCATCTGGTCGATCGGATTCGGGGTTGCGGGTATGTCGAATTTCATGGGCTAGCCTTTCGCTTCGGCGAGGACAGAGGCGAGCGCGCGCTCGGCCAGCGAAACCTTGAATGCGTTCTGATCCGTCGTGCGCGCGCCGGCGAGGAGCTCGGCCGCGGCCGCCTTGGCGCCGCGAGGCAACGCGCGCTCGGCGGCTTCCACACGCCAGGGCTTGTGCGCGACTCCGCCCATTGCCACCCGGCCAGTGCCGTCGCGCTGCACGATGGCAGCGACGGAAACAAGCGCGAAAGCGTACGAGGCCCGGTCGCGAACCTTGCGGTAGAGATGCGTGCCGCCGACCGGCTTGGGCAGCGTTACCGCGGTGATCAATTCGCCGGTGTCCAGCGTGTTCTCGATGTGGGGAGTGTTCCCGGGCAGCTTGTGGAAATCGGCGATCGGAATGACGCGCGCCGAGCCGTTGGGGCGAATGGTCTCGACGCTCGCATCGAGCGCGCGCATCGCCACCGCCATGTCGCTCGGATGCGTCGCGATGCACGCCTCGCTCGTGCCGACGATCGCGTGCTGCCGGCTGAAGCCGTTGATGGCGGAGCAGCCGCTGCCGGGCCGCCGTTTGTTGCACGGCTGATTCGTGTCGTAAAAATAGGGGCAACGGGTGCGCTGCAGCAGGTTCCCGGCGGTAGTCGCCTGGTTGCGCAGCTGACCGGATGCGCCGGCGACGAGCGCGCGGGCGAGCACCCCATAGTCGCGGCGCACTCGTGCGTTCGCCGCGAGGTCGGTGTTGCGGACCAGTGCGCCGATCTTCAAGCCGCCTTCCGGCGTCGGCTCGATCCGGTCGAGCCCGAGATCGTTCACGTCGATGAGGTGCGCCGGCGTCTCGATCTCCAGCTTCATCAGGTCGAGCAGATTCGTGCCGCCCGCGATGAACTTGGCGCCTTTCGTGCGACCAACCGCGGACGCGGCTCCTGCGGGCGTGCGGGCCCGTTCGTAGGTGAAGGATTTCATCGCTTGACTCCCGCGACCTCGGCGATCGCTTCCTGGATGTTCGAATACGCGCCGCAGCGGCAGATGTTGCCGCTCATGCGCTCGCGAAACTCGGCGTCGGTCGGCTCAAGCCGTCCGTTCAGATCGGCGGTGACGTGGCTCGGCACGCCGGCTTTGACCTCTTCCAGCATGGCGACCGCGGAGCAGATCTGGCCCGGCGTGCAGAAACCGCACTGGTAGCCGTCGTGCTTGACGAACGCGGCCTGCATGGGATGCAGGTTCCCGGGCCGGCCCAGGCCCTCGATGGTCGTGATCTCATGGCCTTGCTGCATTACCGCCAGCGTGAGGCACGAGGTGATCCGGCGGCCGTCCGCGATCACCGTGCAGGCGCCGCACTGGCCCTGGTCGCATCCCTTCTTGGTGCCGGTGAGGTGCAGCCGCTCGCGCAGCGCGTCGAGGAGCGTGGTGCGCGGGTCGATCATCATCTGGTGATCGCTGCCGTTGACGCGCAGCAGGACATTGACGGTCGCCGGCGCGGCCGGCCTTGCCGCCTGGGTGGCCGCTTCGGCCTCGGCCGCAAACGGCCCCGCGGCAACGGCTCCGCCCGCCGCGGCGGTGGCCTGAAGCAATTTTCGTCGTGTGGGATTGAAGATCGTCATCGTCGGGATCCTTCGCGTGGGGTTCAGACTTCGACAAGCCATTTCCGGGCCTGCCGGTCAGTCCAAACCCTTTTGGTGCAGAAATTCAGAAAGAAGGCCTGCGATCTCGAGGTTGTTGAGATCGGAGAACGGAAAGTGGGTGTTTCCGCGAATGCCCACTTCGGGCAGATGCACGACGGTGACGTCCCCGCCGCGACGGTTCACGGCGTCCGCCCAGAGCCTCGCCATCGCCAGCCGCGTGCGCCAGGAGTCCTGGTTGGGGGCCGCGATTGGCTGCGGCGGGATGTTGTCGCCGTAGTAGATGACGATCGGGATCCGGGTCAGCCGCATGAATTGCTCGAGCGGCACACCTACCGCTTCCAGCGTATCGCCGGCGCTTTTCATGGGTGGCGGCACCTCGCCCTGCGGAAACATGAAATTGCTGCCCGGCTCATAGGCCACGACGGCCCGGACGTTGGCGCTTTTCATGGCCGTCAGCCAGCCGGGGCCGCCGCCCTGTGAATGCGTGACGAGAATTCCCGGCCCGATCCTGTTGAACAGCGCGGCACCCGCGTCCGCGATCACCTCCATGTCGAAGGGTCCCGTGTTGGGCGTCATC
>Ga0307497_10000078_pt1 | contig 19326 bp, 12 predicted proteins | sample 10_S_MG_FD_201366 | JGI IMG/M metagenome (GOLD analysis project Ga0307497, IMG submission 201366) | Soil microbial communities from Populus trichocarpa stands in riparian zone in the Pacific Northwest, United States - 10_S | ecosystem: Environmental > Terrestrial > Soil > Riparian zone > Trees...
CGGACGACGACAGTGGCAGGTCCGTTCTCGAGCGCGCGCGTATAATCGCGCGCGCAGCGCTTCACACATTTGGGGAGAATGACAATGAGAGTTCGGCTCTGTCTCGTATCTGCAGTTGCACTCCTGATCGTCGCCCACGCTTGGGCGCAGCCGCCGGCGGGGTTCACGCCGCCCACGTTCGACGGCCTCGACAAGGACAAGAACGGCAAGCTCTCGAAGGAAGAGGTCGCGGCGTGGGTCAAGGGTCTGCCCGCGGGTCCGAACGGCCCACGTAACGCCGACGACGTGTTCGCGCGCTGGGACACGAACAAGGACGGCTCGATCTCGAAGGATGAGTTCGAGAATCGGCCGCGCGGCGGCGGCGGCCCCCCGGGCGGTGGTCCTCCGCCGGCGGCGCCGACCAAGTAGGCTAGACGACACGGCGCGCGACCGGGGAGTCGCGCGCCGTGCTCGCTAAGACCTCACGGGAAGACCCCGCTCACTCGAGACCGGACGCGCGCGCCTGCTCGCGGGCGAGCACGGCCTGGTCCCGCTCACCGTCGCCGTGCGCGACCGCGCCGAGCAGCCGGTCGCGATAGACGTTGTGGCTCGGCATCGGCACGCGCGCGATGTCCGCGGCCGCGGCGATGAGGTTCGCGTCCTTGAGGCCGACGAAGATCGGCGAGCCGACTTGGTCGTAGCTCTCGTCGACCATCTTCTGGCCGTAGACCTTGTACGCGGGCGCCGCGAACAAACCCTCGGTCATGACGTCTTGAAACACCTGCGGCTGCACGCCGTACTTGCGCACGAGCGCGAAGCCCTCGGCCATCGCGACCATCGCGCAACCGAGCACCGCGTTGTTGGCGAGCTTGATCGCGGTCGCGGACTCCGGTTTCACGCCGGCGACGAACACGCGCCGGCCCATGACCTTGAGCAGGTCCGTGCAGCGCGCGACCGCGGCCTCGGGGCCCGCGGCGACGATCCCGAGCTGGCCCGACGCCGCGAGATCGGGGCGCCCGAGCACCGGCGCCGCGACGAGCGTCTGGCCCGCATCGCGATGCTTGGTCTCGAGGTCGCGCACGGTCGCGACGCCGTGCGTGCCCATCACGAGGTGGATCGATCCGCGCGCGAGCGCGCTCGCGAGCCCGCCGGGTCCGAGCGCGACCTGCGCGACGACGGCGTCCTCGACGAGCATCGTGACGACGACCTCGCACTGCCCCGCGAGCTCGGCGATCGACTTCGCGACGCGCGCGCCGGCCGCCGCGAACTGCGCGGTCTGCGTGGCGACGACGTCGAATACGCACATGTCGTGACCCGCGTCCAACAGGCGACGCGCCATGCCTTGGCCCATTCGTCCGAGCCCAATGAAACCCACTCGCATTGTTGTCCTCGCGCTCGAAGCTCGAAGAAACTCTGAGCTGAATGGCGATTTCTGGCAAGCCACGAAAACGCTGAGTCATACTGCGGGCGACAGGAGGTCTCGGCTGCAATGAGCTCGATCTCGCCGCGCGCGGGCAAGCCGGCGACGCAGGACATGCTGATCGACGTCGCACGGCTCGAGCGCGAGTACTTGGCGCGCCGACCGGATGTCGACGTTCCGGCGGAGCGCGTGTCGTTCGGCACCAGCGGACATCGCGGCTCGTCGCTCGCGGGCTCGTTCAACGAGGCGCACATCCTTGCGATCACGCAGGCGATCTGCGAGCACCGGCGCGCGCACGCGATCGACGGCCCGCTCTACCTCGGCAAGGACACGCACGCGCTGTCCGCGCCCGCGCAGCGCACGGCGCTCGAGGTGCTCGCCGCGAACGGCGTCGACACGATCATTCAGCGCGCCGACGGCGTGACGCCGACGCCCGTGATCTCGCGCGCGATCCTCGCGTACAACCGCGGCCGGCGCGAGCATCTCGCCGACGGCATCGTAGTCACGCCGTCGCACAATCCGCCGCCCGACGGCGGCTTCAAGTACAACCCGCCGAATGGCGGGCCGGCCGACTCCGACGTCACGCGCTCCGTCCAGGACCGCGCGAACGAGCTCTTGCGCGCGGGCAACTCCGGCGCGCGCCGCCTCACGCTCGAGGCCGCGCGCGCAACCGGGCGCATCCACGAGGAGGACCTAGTCGGCCCCTACGTCGACGACCTCGCGAACGTCGTGGACATGGGCGCGATCCGCGGGGCCGGGCTCGCGCTCGGCGTGGATCCGCTCGGCGGCGCGTCGGTCGGCTACTGGGAGCCGATCAACGCGCGCTACGGGCTCGACATCGATGTCGTGAACCCGCGCGTCGATCCGACCTTCGGCTTCATGACCGTCGATCACGACGGCCAGATACGGATGGATTGCTCGAGTCCGTACGCGATGGCGCGGCTCGTATCCTTGAAGGATCGCTATCGGCTGGCGTTCGCGAACGACCCCGACTCGGACCGGCACGGGATCGTGACACCGTCCGTCGGGCTCATGAACCCGAACCACTACCTTGCCGTGGCGATCCGCTATCTGCTCGCGCATCGGCCCCGTTGGCCCGCGCGAGCCGCGGTCGGTAAGACGCTCGTGTCGAGCAGCATGATCGACCGCGTCGTGCGCGACTTGGGGCGCGAGCTCTACGAGGTGCCGGTGGGGTTCAAGTGGTTCGTCGCGGGCTTGTTCGACGGCTCGTGCTGCTTCGGCGGTGAGGAGAGCGCCGGCGCGAGCTTCCTGCGCTTCGACGGCGGCGTGTGGACGACCGACAAGGACGGCTTGATCATGGATCTGCTCGCGGCGGAGATCACGGCGGTGACCGGCCGCGATCCGGGCGAGCACTACCGCGAGCTCGCGGCGAAGTTCGGCGCGCCGTGCTACACGCGGATCGATGCGGCCGCGACGCCCGAGCAGAAGGCGCGACTCGCGAAGCTGTCGCCCGCGTCGGTCGCGGCCGCGACGCTCGCGGGCGACAAGATCGAGGCGAAGCTCACGACCGCGCCCGGCAACGGCGCGGCGATCGGCGGCCTAAAGGTCACGACGGCGAGGGGCTGGTTCGCAGCGCGGCCGTCGGGCACGGAGAACATCTACAAGATCTACGCGGAGAGCTTCGTGAGCGACGCGCACCTCGCCGCGATCGTGCGCGAGGCGCAGGCGATGGTCGACGCGGCTCTGCAGGAGACAAAGAAATGAACGCGACGAGCAAGTTCCACGATCTCGGCCAGAGCCTCTGGCTCGACAATATCACCCGCGATTTGCTCGACTCTGGAACGCTCGCGCGCTACATCGGCGAGCTGTCGGTCACGGGACTCACGTCGAACCCGACCATCTTCGAGAAGGCGCTGAGCGAAAGCGCGGCGTATGACGCGGCGATCCTGCGCCGACGCAACGACGGGATCGGCACCGAGGACCTCTTCTTCGCGCTTGCAATCGAGGATCTCACGCGCGCCGCGGACCTGTTCCGCGCCGTCTTCGAACGGACCAACGGCGTCGACGGGTGGGTGTCGCTCGAGGTGTCGCCGCTGCTCGCTTACGACGCGGCGCAGACGCTCCGTGAGGCGAAGCGCCTGTACGCGCTCGCGAACCGGCCGAACCTGCTGATCAAGATCCCGGGCACGCGCGAAGGTTTGCCCGCGATCGAGGACTCGATCTTCGCGGGTGTGCCGATCAACGTCACTCTGCTGTTCTCCCACGATCAATATCTCGCGGCCGCGGACGCCTACTTGCGCGGCATCGAGCGCAGGATCGCCGCCGGCCTCAATCCCGACATCGCCTCGGTCGCATCGTTGTTCGTGAGCCGCTGGGACGTGGCCGTCGCCGCGGAAGCGCCCCCCGCGTTGCGCAACCGGCTCGGGATCGCGATAGCGAAGCGCACGTATGCCGCGTATCGGGCGTTGCTCGAATCGCCGCGGATGCAGCGGATCTGCAACCTCGGCGGCCGGCCGCAGCGCTTGCTGTGGGCGAGCACGGGCACGAAGGATCCTTCGGCGTCGGCCACGCTGTACGTCGAGGCGCTCGCGGCCCCGCTTACGGTGAACACCGTCCCCGAGCAGACGCTCAAGGCGATCGCGACGCTTGGCAACGCGCGCGCCGCGCTCGACGCCGGCGGCGGCGACTTCGCGGCCGTCGTTGTGGACTTCGAGCGCGCCGGGATCGACGCGGGCGCCCTGGCGGCCAAGCTGCAAGAGGAGGGCGCGGCCGCTTTCGTCAAATCTTGGAGTACGTTGCTGAAGGGGCTGGACGGGAAACGCTCGGCCTTGGCAAGGACGGCCTGATCGACACCCTCCTCGAAACGTGCACGTGCCGGTGTCCGTTCACGCCGCGGCCGGCGGGACGTTTCCGTCTTCGTAGCTGGCTTGTGGAGCCCCGAGCCGCGAGGGCAGACCAACGACCGGGGTGGGCACGCCACCACGAACGTTTTTCTAGATTGAGAAAGAGTTCGGAACGGTGCTATAACGTTTCGCGTTTGTGGGGGACTCTGGGGGAACGAAAAATGTCGTTGTTTAATGCCTACAGGCAACTGTGGGCCGCGTGGTCGTTTGAACGGCGGTCATGGGGCCTTCTTTCCGTGGGGATCGCGGCGGCGTTTTGCGCCGCATCACTCTACTCTGGCGCGGCATCGGCGCAGCAGCTCGAAGAGATCATCGTCACGGCGACGTTCCGCGCGACGAACATCCAGGATACGCCGATCGCGATCACGGCCGTGAACTCGGAGATGCTCGAGAACCGCGGCCAGACGAACATCGTTGACGTCGCGCGGCAGGCGCCGAACGTCACGATGACACCGGCCGGCCAAGCCGCCGGCAGCGCGATGATCACGTACATCCGCGGTGTCGGCCAGACGGACTTCAACTACGCGCTCGAGCCGGGCGTCGGCATGTACGTCGACGACGTCTACTATCCGAACCTCACCGGCTCGATGGTCGAGCTGCTCGACATCGACCGCGTCGAGATCTCGCGAGGACCGCAAGGCACGCTCGCGGGTCGCAACTCGATCGGCGGAGCGGTGAAGATCTATTCCGTCGAGCCGAAGAGCAACAGCAACACCGGCAGAGCAGAGCTCACGCTCGGCGACTTCAACGCGGTGCAGCTCAAGGGCTTCGCGGATATGACGTTCCTCGAGGACAAGCTCAGCGCCCGCATCTCGGGCATCTCGAGCAACCGCGACGGCTACGTGACGCGCGTTGATTACAAGTGCACTCACCCGACGTGGCCGGGCCCGACGTTCGAGAACGGCCGACTCGACACCTGCAAGCTCGGCACCCTCGGCGGCCAGAGCTTCACAGGCGGCCGGTTCGCGCTGCTCTGGACGCCCTCGGACAAGTTCCGCGTCAAAGTGCTCGGCGACATGATCAATCAGAACAACGAGTCGGCCGCGCTCGTGCTGACTCGCGTGACGGACTCGCGCCACCGGCCGAGCCCGACGCCGGGCACGGGTCAGTTCAATCCCGCGTGCAGCTGCTATGAGGGCACGTTCCTCGATGTCGACGGCAACTTGGCGACGACGGCCGATCGAGTCTATCTGACGAGTCAGTTCGTGACGCATGGCAAGTACCGCGGCGACCCGATCGTAAACGACCCGTACATCACGTACGCGACGTTCCTCGACCCGATGCCGCCGCAGACGAATCGGCCGTACTCGCCGCAGACCACCGATCCCGGTATCCAATTCGACGACAAGGGGCTCTCGGTGCAGCTCGATTGGGACATCACCGACAAGCTCGCGATGAAGTGGATCTCGGCGACACGCGCCTACGAGGACACGTGGCATTACGATACGGACGGCTCGCCGTTCTTCGGCCAAGGCGGCACGCAAGGACTGCAGCACCGGCACCAGACGCACGAGCTCCGCTTCACGGGCTCCACGCGAAACGACCGGTTCGACTACACGCTCGGCGCGTTCTATGCCGACCAGTCGAAGGCCACGCTGATCGGGCAGATCGATCTGTACTACGCGCAGCTGAACTTCATCCATGGGCCGGATCCGACGCCGTCGGACTCGAAGGCGATCTTCGCCCATACGAACTGGCATCTCGGCAAGAGCCTCGATCTGCAGCTCGGCTATCGCTACACGGAGGACTCGAAGTTCTACCAATGGCACCGCCACAATCCCGACGGCACGGAGGTCGTCCCGTGCCTCGCGCCGCCGCCTCCCGGCGGCGCGAACAGCCTGCTCAACCCGCCGAACTGCGCGATCTACGGGTTTAGCGGCCTGAGCAAGACGTTCAACAGCAATCACGACGACTATCGAGCTGCTCTTGACTGGCACGTCACGGACAACCTGATGCTCTACGCGTCGTATGCGACGGGCTACAAGGGCGGCGGCCTGAATCCGAGGCCGTTCTTCGCGGTGCAGGTCACGGAGTTCGGCGAGGAGGAGATCAAGACCGACGAGATCGGCTTCAAGACAACCCTTGCGAACGGCAAGATCCGGCTGAACGGCGCGTACTTCCATAACAATCAGACCGGCATCCAGCTGAACCAGGCGGCCTGCGAGACGCTCGTGCCACAGGCGGGTCAGACGCCGTTTCCGGTCACGATCGGCGGTGTGACCTACAACACGTTTATCGGCCCGCCGTGCGCGAAGCCCGCAAACATCGGCGATGCGAAGATCGACGGCGTGGAGCTCGAGATGCAGGTCGCCGCGACCAAGCGGCTCTCGTTCGACCTCTCCGCCGCCTCCCTGGACTTCAAGTACACGCGGCTCGACCCGACCGTCGCGTTCAGCGGGGTCGTGCCCGGTGGGCGCGGCCAGATGACGTTCGACATGAAGGCGCCGTACACGCCGGAGCTCACGTGGAGCGCCGGCGTGCAGTACGCGTTCCCGCTGTCGGCCGGCGGCGCACTCACGCTGCGTCTCGACACGGCATTCCAGGATTCGGTGTACACGCAGGCCGTCAACTACGCTCAGGCCCAGCCCGTGAACGATCGCAAGACGGCATGGATCGACAGCTACGAGTTGACGCACGCGCGCGCGACCTGGCAATCGGCGAGCCGCGACTGGCAAGTGGCGATCGACGTCCACAATCTCGGGGACAAGGTCTACTACGAGAACATCGTGGACGGCGTGTACACGACCGTCGGCTACCAGTCGGCTCAGATTGGTCCGCCGCGGATGTGGACGATGTCGTTCAGCAAGTCCTTCGGACTCTGAGCCCGGGTGCAATGGACGAACGCGGGACCGTGGGATAAGCCCGCGCTCGTTCCCTAGGACGATGAATTTCGGTGTTGGCGGTCGGTAGACCGCCAACACTTTTTCTTTTTGGTCCAGCGGCGCGCGACTATCGTTCTCGAAGCGATATGATTGGCGCCATGAGATTCCTCGCTGGCTTGTTCCTCGCCGTTTGGCTATTGGTCGGCTGCAGCCCGGAGCCCGTCCGGCTGATCTCGGGCGCAGAAACCTTCGCGACGCACTGCGCCTCGTGTCATGGGCCGCGAGCTGAGGGCGACGGCCCGGTCGCCGCCACGATGAACGTCACGGTCCCGAATCTGCGCACGCTGAGTCAGCGCAATCACGGTCAGTTTCCAACGGACGCGGTCGCGAGCTACATCGATGGGCGCGGCTTGCCGATCGCCCACGGCACGCGCTCGATGCCTGTCTGGGGCGGCGTCTTCGATACGACCGGCCGCTTGATCGAGGGTGCGGGAACCTCCAAGCAGCGCATCGACAGCGTCATTGACTATCTGCGCGAGCTCCAGGTTCAGCCGAACTGATAGCCGCGTCCGCATGTCGCAACCGCGGTGAGTCGCGGTCTGAAAGGCGCCCGTTCGTGATTCGGTTTGCCGCAGTTTGCAAGCTGCGGTCACGCGACTAAGCTCTCAAGGTCCAAACGGCCTCGAAGGAGGTTACTACCATGTTCCGACGCCAGTTGATCATCGGTGCCTTGTTTCTCGCGGTGTTCAGCGCGAACCCGGGGTTCGCTCAGGACAAGGACCAGGACAAGATCGCGAAGCAAAAAACACAGCTCAGCTCGCGAGCCGACAAGGCGTTGCAGAAACTGTTCAAGGACGTGAACGGCTCCAAGGCGCTCTACGACAAGTCGGCCGGCTACGCGCACTTCGCCGTGACGAAGGCGGGGTTCTTCGTGAGCGGCAGCGGCGGGTCCGGTGTCGCCGTCGACAAGGCCGCGAAGAAGACCACGTACATGAAGATGGGCTCGGCCGGTGCCGGCCTGAGCTTCGGTGCCGACAAGTTCGACATGATCATCCTGTTTGAAACAAAGGACAGGCTCGACAAGTTCGTTGCGGGCGGCTGGGACAGCGCGGCCGCGGCCAAGGCGACGGCCGGGAGCTCGGCTGCGGGCGCCTCATCGGACTTCTTCGAAGGTCAGAAGATCTACACGCTCAGCGACAAAGGCCTCATGGCGTCGGCGGACGTCTCGGGCACGAAGTTCTGGGCTGACGACGATCTGAACAAGAAGTAGGGTTTCGGCTTCGCCGACAACGCGACGGGACGACACCAGTCGTCCCGTCGCGGCGCTCGATCAATCCAAGAACAAGGGAGCGTGACATGAATCGCATCGAAGACCGTCTCGCGTACATCCTGCATCGCGGCTGGTGGTTGTTGCTGTTGCGCGGTATCGCGGCGATCGCGTTCGGGTTGCTCACGTGGTTCCAGCCCGGGATATCGCTGGCCGCGCTCGTGCTGCTGTTCGGCGCCTATTCGTTCGCGGACGGGATTTTCGCCACATGGGCCGCGCTCGCGGGCCGCAAGCACAACGAGTACTGGGGCATGCTGCTGCTGCGCGGCTTGCTCGGGATCGGCGTCGGCCTGCTGGCGTTCGTCGAGCCCGGAGTTCTCGCGCTCGCGCTGTTGTTCTACATCGCTGTGTGGGCGATCGCGACCGGCGTCCTCGAGATCGCGGCCGCGATACGGCTGCGTCGCGAGATCGAAGGCGAGTGGATGTTGATCCTGTCGGGGCTCGTCTCGGTCATATTCGGCGTCGTCCTCATCGCGCGGCCGGGCGGCGGCGCGCTCGCGCTGCTCTGGCTCATCGCGTCGTTTGCCGTCGTATTCGGAGTGCTGCTCGTGCTGCTCGCGCTCAAGGCGCGCAGCTTCGCGCGCGTCGCCTGACGCAAGAGTTCGGTGACCACGGGCGCCGCGCGCCGGACATAAACAATCCGGACGGATCGCTCGTCCAATGCTCACCGAAGATGGGCTCTCGCCGCCGTAGTCCGTTACCAAGGAACAGGAGAACGACCATGGCAAAGACGGCAGCGCCAGCCGACTCGCCACTCACCGACCCCGAGCTCGCCCAACTCGACGCCTGGTGGCGCGCCTGCAATTACCTGTCGGTCGGAATGATCTACTTGCAGGACAACCCGTTGCTCGCGGCGCCCCTCAAGCCCGAGCACGTCAAGCAGCGTCTGCTCGGTCACTGGGGCACGAGCCCGGCACTGTCGTTCGTTTGGGCGCACCTGAACCGCGTGATCAAGCGCGACGAGCTCGACGTGATCTTCGTGGCCGGGCCGGGACACGGCGCGCCCGGCGTTCTCGGGCCGACGTATCTCGACGGCACGTATTCGGAGATCTACCCCGATAAGAGCGAAGACGCCGAGGGCATGCAGAAGTTCTTCAAGCAGTTCTCGTTCCCGGGTCACATCGGCTCGCACGTGACGCCCGAGACGCCGGGTTCGATACACGAGGGCGGCGAGCTCGGCTACAGCCTCTCGCATGCATACGGCGCTGCGCTCGACAATCCCGGCCTGGTGGTCGCATGCGTCGTCGGTGACGGCGAAGCGGAGACGGGGCCGCTCGCAGCCGCGTGGCACTCGAACAAGTTCCTGAATCCGGCGCGCGACGGCGCCGTGTTGCCGATCCTGAACCTGAACGGCTACAAGATCGCGAACCCGACGATCCTCGCGCGCATCAGCCACGAGGAGCTCGAGTCGCTGTTGGTCGGCTACGGCTACAAACCGTACTTCGTCGAGGGCTCGGATCCCGACGCGATGCACCGCACGATGGCCGCGACGCTCGACTCCGTGCTCGCGGAGATCCGTTCCATTTGGACCGCCGCGCGCCGCGTGGGCAGCGCGAAGGCCGAGCGGCCCGCCTGGCCGATGATCGTGCTGCGCTCGCCGAAAGGTTGGACGGGTCCGAAGGAGATCGACGGCAAGAAGGTGGAGGGTTCCTGGCGTTCGCACCAAGTGCCGTTCTCCGACGTACGCGGCAATCCCGCGAACTTGAGGCGTCTCGAGAGTTGGCTCAGGAGCTACGAGCCGGAGAAGCTGTTCGACGCGAGCGGCAGGCTCAGGGCCGACCTCAAGGCGCTGTCGCCCGGCGGCACGCGGCGCATGGGCTCGAACCCGCACGCGAACGGCGGTTTGCTGCGCAAAGATCTAAAGCTACCGGACTTCCGCAAGTACGCAGTCGTCGTTCCGCAAGCGGGCCGTGCGCTGCACGAGAACACCAAGCCGCTCGGCGAATTCCTGCGCGACGTCATGCGCCAGAATATGTCGACGTTCCGCGTGTTCGGACCTGACGAGACGGCGTCTAACCGCCTGCAGGCGATCTATGAGGTCAGCAAGAAGACCTGGATGGCCGACTTGCTTCCCGAGGATTCCGACGGCGGTGAGCTCGCGCGCGACGGCCGAGTGATGGAGATGTTGTCCGAGCACACGCTGCTCGGCTGGCTCGAGGGCTACTTGCTGACCGGGCGGCATGGGTTTTTCCATACCTACGAAGCCTTTGCGCACGTAGTCGACTCGATGTTCAACCAGCACGCGAAGTGGCTCGACATCTGCAAGAATCACGTGCCGTGGCGCGCGTCGGTCGCGTCTCAGAACATACTGTTGTCATCGACCGTCTGGCGTCAGGATCACAATGGGTTCTCGCATCAGGATCCGGGCTTCATAGACCTCGTGACGAACAAGAGCCCGACGGTCGTACGCGCGTACTTCCCGCCCGACGCGAACACGCTACTGGTCGTCGCCGATCAATGTCTGCGTTCGACGGACTGCATCAACGTGATCGTCGCTGACAAGCAAAAGCACTTGCAGTTCACGACGATCGACGAGGCGATCGTGCACTGCGCCAAGGGAGCCGGGATCTGGGCGCAAGCCAGTACGGACGCGGGCACCGAGCCCGACGTCGTGCTCGCGTCGTGCGGCGACGTCGCGACCCAAGAAGCGCTCGCGGCGGCCGCGATCCTTCGCGAGCACCTACCGGACCTAAAGGTGCGCTTCGTGAACGTGGTCGACCTGTTCAAAATGCAGCCGGCGAGTGAGCATCCGCACGGCTCGACGGAGCCCGAATTCGACAGCCTGTTCACCGTGGACAAGCCGATCATCTTCAACTATCACGGCTATCCGTGGCTGATCCACAAGCTAGCGTATCGATTCCGCAATCACGACAATCTGCACGTGCGCGGTTACAAGGAGAAGGGCAACATCAACACGCCGCTCGAGCTCGCGATTCTGAACAACACCGATCGTTTCGATCTCGTGATCGACGTGATCGACCGCGTGCCTAAGCTGCAGACGAAGGCGGCGCACCTGAAAGAGAAGATGAAGAACGCGATCATCGATAACCTGTCCTACGCGCGCACTTACGGAATCGATCGCGCTGAGCTCGCGAACTGGGTATGGCCATATTGACCGTCCCGCGAGTCGCCGAGTGAGTGCAGACCGAGCGACACCGTCGTCACAGGCGGAGCCGGTTCGCACGGGGCTGGCGACCGAGACCTTCAAGCAGGCAGTCCTCGACAACCTCATGTATCTGCAGGCGCGCTATCCCGCGATCGCGAGCGCGTTCAACTGGTACATGGCTCTTGCGTACAGCGTCCGCGATCGCATGCTCGAGCGCTGGGTCAACACCGTGATGGCCTACGCCGCACCCGACGTCAAAGTCGCTTGCTACTTCTCCGCCGAGTATCTGATCGGTCCGCAGCTCGGCAACAACCTCGTGAGCCTCGGTATCGAGGAGAGCGCGCGCGCCGCGATGGCCGAGCTCGGCCAGGATCTCGACTCGTTGATCGCGTTCGAGGAGGAGCCCGGACTCGGCAATGGCGGCCTCGGGCGTCTCGCGGCCTGCTACCTCGATTCGCTCGCGACGCTCGAGCTGCCTGCGCTCGGCTATGGCATTCGCTACGAGTTCGGCATCTTCGAGCAGCAGATCCGCGACGGCTGGCAGGTCGAGGCTACGGACAAGTGGCTGCAGAACGGCAACGCGTGGGAGATCGTTCGCCCCGAAGTGGGCTGGTATGTGAACTTGGGCGGTCACACCGAGCGCTACGCGGAGTCCGACGGGCGGCTCCGTGTTCGCTGGGTGCCCGCGAGCCGCGTGAAGGGGATCGCCTGCGACATCCCGGTGCCCGGGTACCGCGTGAACACCTGCAACACGCTGCGGCTCTGGCGCAGCGAGGCCGTCGAGTCGTTCGACTTCGAGGACTTCAACGTCGGCGACTACTACGGCGCGGTGCGCGAGAAGGTCATGTCCGAGACGTTGTCGAAGGTCCTCTATCCGAACGATGACGCTGAGGCCGGCAAGCGGCTCAGGCTCGCGCAGCAGTACTTCTTCGTCTCGTGCTCGCTGCAGGACATGTTGCGTTTGCTCGAGTTGAAGGCCCAGCCGATCGCGCGTTTCCCCGAGGTGTTCGCCGCTCAGATGAACGACACGCATCCGGCGCTTGCGGTCGCGGAGCTCGTGCGCCTGCTCGTGGACGAGCACGATCTCGAGTGGGATGCAGCCTGGGACATCACGCAGCGCACGTTGTCGTACACCAATCACACTCTTCTCCCGGAGGCGCTCGAGACGTGGGGGTTACCGCTGTTCGCCGACCTCCTGCCGCGGCCGCTCGAGATCATCTACGAGATCAATCGGCGTTTTCTCGATCGCGTCCGCGAGAGATGGCCGCGGGACGACGCGCGCGTCGCCCGGATGTCGTTGATAGACGAGGGTGGAGACAAGCGCGTGCGGATGGCGAACCTCGCGGTCATCGGCGGGCACGCGGTCAACGGCGTGGCCGAGCTGCACTCGGCCTTGCTCAAAGAGACCGTGCTGCGCGACTTCGCCGAGCTCTGGCCCGAGCGGTTCTGCAATGTAACCAACGGCGTCACGCCTCGCCGCTTCTTGAGGCTCAGCAACCCGTCGCTCGCCCGTTTGCTCGATGAGACGATCGGCGAGGCGTGGATCGCGGATCTGTCGCGGATCTCCGCGCTCGCGGCGCACGCCGAGGACGCCGGGTTCCGAGAGCGCTGGCGCGCGGTCAAGCGCGTGAACAAGGAATTGCTCGCGACCCGGATCCGGAAGGCAACCGGCATCGCCGTGGATCCGGCGGCTCTGTTCGACATCCAGGTCAAGCGTATCCACGAGTACAAGCGCCAGCACCTGAACATCCTCCACGTCATCGCGCTGTATGCGCGGCTACAGCAGGACCCACGGATCGCAATCGCTCCGCGCTGCTTCGTCTTCGGCGGTAAGGCGGCCCCGGGCTACCAGATGGCGAAGCTGATCATTCGCCTGATCAACGGCGTCGCCGAGGTCGTCAACGCGGATCCCAAGGTCGCGGGCAGGATCAAGGTCGTGTTCCTGCCGAATTTCAACGTCAAGAACTCGCACTGCGTCTACCCGGCCGCGGACCTTTCGGAGCAAATCTCGACGGCTGGCAAGGAGGCGTCGGGCACGGGCAACATGAAGTTCATGATGAACGGCGCGCTAACCATCGGGACGCTCGACGGCGCCAACGTGGAGATCCGCGCGGAGGCTGGGCCGGAGAACTTCTTCCTCTTCGGCCTGACCGCGGCCGAGGTCGCGCGCGTGCAGCGCGATGGCTACCGGCCGCGCGACTACCTCGACTACGACGCGGAGCTGCGCGCGGCGCTCGATCTCGTCGCGGACGGACGTTTCTCGCGCGGCGATCGCGACCTGTTTCGGCCGTTGGTCGACAACCTGATCGGTTCCGATCCGTTTTTCGTGCTCGCCGACTTCAGAGCGTACGTCGGAGCCCAAGAGCAGGTGGCCGTCGCGTGGGCCGATCAGGAGCGTTGGACGCGAATGTCGATCGCAAACACGGCGCACGCAGGCAAGTTCTCCTCCGACCGCGCGATCCGCGAGTACGCCGACCGGATTTGGAACCTCAAGTCGGTGAAGGTCGCGCTATGACTCAACGAACGATAGTGCCGTTGTTCTCAACGCCGGTGTACGTGAACAACGTGGGCGACTTCGAGAAGCCGGACCACCGATCACTCGAGTATTCGAATCGGCTTCCGAACGGCAGCTTCCACCACTTCTTGACGACGGTCGACAAGAACGTCCTCGAGCGCCCGGCATTCCAGAGCGTCCGCGGGATCGTCATGAACGAGGTGGAGGTGTACGCGAGGGAGCTCTGCCGTGTCAGCAAGGGCATCGAGTTCTACATTACGAACTCGTGGATCAATATCTACCGGCGCGGAGAGCAGGCGGGCGCCCACATGCATCACAACTCGCTGCTGTCCGGCGTGCTGTATCTGAAGGCGACGGAGAGCGGTGGAGACATCGTGTTCCATCGAGACGTTCACAGCCTGGTCCCGTTCCCGGCGGCCCTCGATCTCGATATGGACTCGTTCAACGTCTACAACTGCAAGAGCTGGGGCCACAAGCCGAAGACGAACGACCTTTTGTTGTTCCCTTCGATCGTGTCGCATTCGGTCGAGCCGAACGAGTCTTCCGAAGAGCGGATATCGTTGGCCTTCAACGTCTTCGTTCGCGGCGACATCGGCTCGCTGCACAAGCTCAGCATCAAATAGCTCTGAGCCGTGGGCACGTGCCGCGCTGAGATCCGCTCGTCGAGAGGCGTACCGAGCGGTTCGCTCGTTGCGTCAAAGATACATAGCAGTGTTGATGCTAGCAACGGAGCTGTCCTGGTCGCCGCACTCGGGCTGACGCAGACTAACCGCTCGCCGCACTTCGGGAAGCGGCAGAGCTCGAGGGGGGAAGTAAGCCGCAAGAAGATCCAACAAGAGCGCTGCGCCGGCGACGGTTGCCCGCAAGCATCATTTCGACTCACACGTTCAGGGGGACTCAAAAATGGCTAGACGATCATTGCTTCGTGCCGACGGCACGAACCTGACCTTACTCGCATCGAGTATCTCGGCGATCCTCGGCACGAGCGGCATGAAGGCCGCTCACGCGCAGGAGACGACTCTCAACGACGAAATCACGGTCACCGGCTCGCGCATCGTGCGTCGCGACCTCGAGGCCTCGAGCCCGATCATGACGATCGACGCTGCGCGGCTCTCGCAGTCGAGCACGATCGGCATCGAGAGCGTGCTGAACCAAATGCCGGAATTCGTGCCTGCCGGCGGCACGCAGTTCAACTCGGGCATTCAGACCGGCTCGCAGGCAACGCTCGGCATCGGCAGCGTGAACCTGCGCGGCCTCGGACAGAAGCGGACTCTCGTGCTCGTCGACGGCCGACGCGCGGAGCCCGCCGACGCGTCGCTCGTCATCGACATCAACACGATTCCGTCCGCCGCGATCGAGCGCGTCGAGACGATCACGGGCGGCGCGTCCGCCGTGTACGGCGCCGACGCTTTGGCCGGCGTCGTGAACTTCATCCTGAAGAAGGACTTCGAAGGCGTCGACATGGACTTCCAGACGTCGAGCACCGAACAGGGTGACGGTTCGGAAACGCGCTTCACGGCGCTGCTCGGCGTCAACGCCGACAACAAGAAAGGCAACGTGATGCTCGGCGTCTCGTGGGACAAACGCCAAGCCGTGAACCTGCGCGACCGCGACTTCTATATGAACGGCTGGTTCGATAAGGGCAGCGACGCGCCGGGCTTCCCGCAGATGGACGGCTTCTCGGCCGCGACGAACGGGTTCCGTGCAACGCAGGCCGCGATCGATCAGATCTTCGCAGCCACGCCGGGCTACGTGCCGGGCGGAAATCCGAACGTCAAGGGCACGGTCACCAACGGCCAGGAGATCTACTTCAACCCGGATGGCTCGCCGTTCGTGATCTCGACCTCGCAGGGCGGTGGTGGACTTGGTTACAACGGCCCGATCGCGACTGCGAATACAGATTGGAAGATCGGTCTTGGCGATGGCGTCTCGGGAATGCGTGTCCAACCGAACGGCAACTATGGGCAGGTGTTCTACGAAGGCTTCGCGTCGACGCCCCTCGAGCGGCGGTCCGCGTTCGGCCGCGCGCATCACGAGATCACCGACAACATGGAAGCGTTCGTACAGGCGAACTACAGCCACGTCGAGGTCACGACCGCCGGCGGTTACCCGCCCGCGATCACCGTTTGGTCGGCACCGATCCCGAACGATGCCAAGCGGACGATCCCGGCGGCACTCCAAACGCTGCTCGCCTCGCGATTCACGCCGGATCCCGACGGCAGCGGTCCCCTCACGGCGGGCGCTCCGGGCTCGGCCGCGGCCCAGCCGTGGGTTCTGTTCCGCGTGCTCGACTTCCTCGGCGGCCCTGTGGAGCCTCAAAACATCACGGACGCGTACCAGATCATGACCGGTGTCCAAGGCAGGGTGCCGAACCGCGATTGGACCTGGGAGGCGTACGTGTCGACGGGCCAGACCCAGGTCAACGTCGTCAACCAGAACTTGCCGTCGCTACAACGCTATCAGACGCTGGTCGCGCAGCCGGACTTCGGCAAGGGCACGTTCCCCGCGGCGCGTTTCTACCAGGCTCAGTGCACGACGGGTTTGCCGATTTTCAGGACCACCGATCCGTCGCAGGACTGCCTCGACTCGATCGACATGAACGGCAAGACGCAGAGCACGCTCAAGCAGAACATCGTCGAAGCGAACCTGCAGGGCAAGCTCGCGGAAATGAAATCGGGCGAGCTGCGATTCGCGGCGGGTGTCAGCCACCGCGAGAACCAGTTCACCTACGATCCGTTCTACGCCGCGGCGGCCGTCGTCGAGAATCCGATCGGACTGTTCGCGTCGGCATCGACGAATGGCGAGACCAAAGTGTCGGAGGCGTACGGTGAGATGCTTCTTCCGGCGACCAAGAGGCTGAATCTCGAGCTCGGTTATCGGTACTCGGACTACGACACGAAGGCCGGCAGCACGAACACGTACAAGACTCTGTTCGATTGGTCCGCGACCGAGAAGCTGCGCCTACGCGGCGGTTACCAGAGGGCGATTCGCGCACCGAACACGGCCGAGCTGTTCCAGGGCATCACGCTCGTCGTCGTCCCGTTCGCGCCGAGCGATCCGTGCTCGTTCACGTTCGACCACAACGACCAGCCCGGCACACATCAGACGTGGGGTAACACGGCGTCCAACCCGAACCGGCTCGCCGTGCAGCAGCTGTGCGCCGCGATCATCGGCAACCAGACGTCGGCGTTCGGAGCGCCGGGCAGTGCGTCGGCGAACAACTTCGCGCGGCCGGGTGCGCCGTTCTTCCCGCTCGAGATCGAGCTGCAGCGCGGTGACTCGAGTGTCGGACCCGAGCAAGCCGATACTTACACCCTCGGTTTCGTGCTGAACGGGCCGGGCAGCCTGCAGAACCTGACGGCCTCCGTCGACTTCTACACGATCCACATCGAGAACGCGATCTCGACGTTGAACTCGTTGTTCGTCTACGCGAAGTGCTTCAACGCGGATGGCTCGAGCAACCCGACGCTCGCGCTCAACGACCCGGGTGGGTACTGCAAGAAGATCGGCCGCAACCCGACAACGGGCGAGCGCGCCAACGTCGACGCGCCGTTCAACAACTCGGGCATCCTCGAGACCGCGGGCGTCGACTTCGCGGTGAACTGGAGGACGGGGCCGTTCTACATCAACTCGCTGCTCACGTACCTCGACAAGTACGACACGCAGGACGCGGCGGGTGCGCCCACGATCCACAACAAGGGCACCTTCGCTTCCAACGCGACGACGGTCGGTGGCCAGTTCGACTGGAAGCTGACGAGCACGTTCGGCTACAACTTCTCTGGCGGCAAGGCGAACGTAGGCCTGCAGTGGAGGTATCTGCCGAGCATCAAGGACGAGAGCGCGGCGCGTGATCCGAGCACGACCGTCTTGGGCGTCGGATCGTACGAGATCTTCAGTCTGTTCGCGGGCTACACGCTCAACCAAAAGATGCAGCTGCGCATGGGCATCGACAACTTGGCCGACATCTCGCCGCCGATCTACGGCAGCCGTCCGGGTGACCGGAACGCCGAGCAGACGCGGGCGGACACGTACGACGTCCTCGGACGTCGCTTCTATGCGGGTATCAAAGTGAGCTTCTAATCGTCGCGAGACGATTGCCAAATCGACGGCGGGCGCCCTCGGCCCGCCGTTTCCTTTTCCGCCCGGAGGGCGCCGAGGATCAGGCGACGCGCTCCGCGCGCGTGTTCAGCACGACGCGATTGCGAATGAACTGCGAGACGATCCACTTCTCGCCGCTCAGCGGCGGCGTTCCGGCGTGCACCATGCGCAGATCGGGCGGGCCGCTCGGCAGCGCGTTGACGAACAACAGCCCCTCGCGACGCTTCCCTTTGTGGCGGATCCCGAGCTTCGGAAAGTGCGTGTCGCCGCCTGCGTAGTCGTCGTTCAGATAGACGAGAAACGTAATGATCCGCTCCCCGCGCCGGCTGATCTCGTCGGCATGGTTCGGGCTGGCGGGGTTCAAGAAGTCGTAGTGGTTGGTTATCTGCTCACCGACCTCGTAGTGCAGCACGGTAGGCCCCTCCATGTTGTCAATCGGGAGGCCGACCGACGCGGCCATGCGCTGCTGGAGTGCGACCTGCACGAGGTCCGTGGTCATGAGGTCGAAGCCCGCCGCCGTGTTCGTGCGCATATGGTCGGCGATGTCGCCGCCGACCACTGGGTCATATACGAGCGCGCGTTTGAGGTTCAGCCGAGCCCGCTCGATCAGCCAGGCGCAGACCGGGTCCTCGGTGAATTCCGGGAAGCTGCGGACGGCGGGCTCCTCGCTCAGCGCGATGCTACGAGCCTGTGAGATCCAGCTCGCGAGGTCGACGCTTTGGGCGAGCCGGTGCCACTCGCCGGCCGGCGGCTCGCCCTCGGCAGGTTGACGACGAGCGAAGATCGCGAGCTGCGCGCGGGCCGCGGCCGAGCCTTTCTCGGCCGCGAGCACGAGCAGGCTGAACGCGCGACTCCAGCTCTGCTCGACGTAGGCGCCGAGCGCGGCGAGCGTCGCGAGCCGCAACGCGGCCTCGACGCCGCCGGCCGCGACGGCATCCAGCAACAGCCGGACGCCGTCCTGGGGCATCAAGAAGCCGTGATCCCCGGTGATCAGGCGCTTGCCGAGCTGTGTCGTGGCCTCGATGTCGCCACGTTGGGCCGCCTTCGCGAGCTCGTCGATGGCGTCCTCGTGGCGTCCGGCCGCGTCGTGCTCGGCCGCAAAGGCAATCGCGGGATTCGGGGCAGCAGTGTCGTCGGTGGCTCGCATTGGGCTCCGTCGCATCCCGGTCGCTTCGACCGCCGGACGCGGGGGCGA